>ENA-ORXI01000182-ORXI01000182.1-sediment-metagenome-genome-assembly--contig:-NODE-182-length-49781-cov-3.391397_pt1 | contig 49781 bp, 51 predicted proteins | sample MGYA00237861_ERZ511468 | MGnify/ENA primary metagenome ERZ511468 (study PRJEB26299, sample SAMN06266213) | sediment metagenome | isolation source: Hudson Canyon methane seep mesocosm | place: USA:Hudson...
CGCCCTTGCCACCCAGCTCGGCTGTGAACGGCACGATGTTGGCCGCCGCGGCCGCACCGATGAGCCGCGCTGTCGCCGGGGAGCCCGTGAACGAGAGGCGCCGCACCCTCGGGTCCGACGTCAACGGCGGGCCCACCTCTGAACCGATGCCCTGGACCACGTTGAGCACCCCGGGAGGCAGCCCGGCCTCATCGGCCAGGTCGGCGAGCAGGCTGGCCGAGAGCGGCGACCACTCGGCTGGCTTCAGGACGACCGTGTTGCCGGCCGCCAGTGCCGGCGCCACCTTCCAGGTGGCCAGCATGAACGGGGCGTTCCACGGGGTGATGACCACCACCGGCCCGGCCGGGAGGCGCTGGACCCGGTTGGCCGTGCCGTTTGACGACCAGGTCCGCTCCTCGTGCTGTTCGGCGAGGTCCGCATAGGCCCGGAAGTTGCGGGCGCCACGCCCGATTACCCGGTTGCGGAGGCTCTCATGGCGCATAGCCATGTCCACGCACTCGACGGCGGCGATGTCGGGCACCCGCTCATCGATCTTCTCGGCAAGGCGTCGGAGGTGGGGAGCACGGCCGGCTGGGCCGAGGGCCGCCCATCCCTCGAAGGCGTCGGTAGCAGCCGTAACGGCCGCATCGGCGACGCTCGAGTCGCCAGCGGAGACCTCAGCCAGGACCGTGGACCAGTCCAGGGGGGAACGGTCCTCGAAGCTGGTCGGCGACGACAACCGTCGTCCGCCCACGTAGTGGTCCACCGACACCGACACCCCGGCGATGGTGATCCGCTGTCGCTCGCTCATCCCACGGAACCTTCCGCTGCATATTCATTTGGGTCCAAAGTAGTCTGGTCAGTGTAGGTTGCCGCTGGAAGACCTGCTGACCCGGAGGCCCCAATGAGCGAACACCACCTGATGATCATCGGCGCAGACCGGGTCGACGCCGAGGAAGCCACCGAGGTCCGCTCCCCCTACAACGGCCGGGTGCTCGGCACCGTCCCCACCGGCACCACCGCACACCTGGATTCCGCCATCGCCACGGCCGGGGCCACGCTGGCCGCCGGGGTGATCCCGACCCACGAACGGGCATCCATCCTGGACCGCCTGGCAGACTCGCTCACCGCCCACCTCGAAGAGTTCGCCCAGAGCATCTCGGCGGAGTCCGCCAAGCCGATCACCACAGCGCGCGGCGAGGCGGCCCGTGCCATCGACACCGCCCGGTTCGCAGCAGCGGTGGCCCGCACCCTGGGCGGCGAGCTGATCACCATGGACGCCAGCTCCGCGGGCGAGGGCAAGACCGGCTTCGTGAAGCGGGTGCCCATCGGCGTCGTGGGAGCCATCTCGCCGTTCAACTTCCCCCTGAACCTCGTCTGCCACAAGGTCGCACCCGCGATCGCAGCCGGGTGTCCGGTCGTCCTGAAGCCGGCTTCGGCCACCCCGTTGACGGCCATCCGCCTGGCCGAGGTCCTGCTCGAGGAGTGCGGCCTTCCACCCGGCTGGCTGAACGTCGTCACCTGCCCCGGCCGGACTGCCGCCCACATGGTCGAACACGACGACGTGGCCATGATCACCTTCACCGGGTCACCACCTGTCGGCTGGAACATCCGGGCCACCGCCCCGAAGAAGAAGGTGTCGTTGGAGCTCGGCAACAACTCGCCGATCATCATCGAGCCCGACGTGGACGCAGCCGTCGCAGCGGGCAAGTTGAAGGGCGCCGCCTTCGGTTACTCCGGCCAGACCTGCATCTCCACCCAGCGGATCTACGTACACGAGGACATCGCAACGGCGTTCACCGAGGCCATGGCCGCCGAGGCAGCCTCGCTGAAGGTGGGCGACCCCGCCGACCCCACGACCGACCTGTCGTCACTCATCGACGGTGGCGAGACCGACCGGGTGGCCTCCTGGATCGACGAGGCCACGGCGGCCGGCGCCACCCTGGTCTGCGGCGGCACGCTGGTAGACGGCGTGCTGGCCCCCACCATCCTCTCCGGCGTCACCGACGACATGAAGGTGAGTTGCATCGAGGTGTTCGGACCGGTGGTGGGAATCGCCACCTACACCGACTTCGAGGACGCCCTGGCCCGGGCCAACGCCAGCAGTTACGGCCTCCAGGCCGCCGTGTTCACCAACGACCTGGCCAGGGCCCTGCGGGCCGCCGAGGTACTGGAGTACGGCGGCGTGATGATCAACGAGTCGCCGTCGTGGAGAGCCGACCACATGCCCTATGGCGGCATCCGCGACTCCGGCAACACTCGGGAGGGACCCGCCTACACGGTGCGCGAGATGACAGAGGAACGCCTGATCGTCATCCAGGCCTGAGGCACGCTGTTAGAAGGCAGGGCGCCGGTCAGAGTCGAGTGTGCCATTCTGACCGGGTGCCGAGCCGGTCCGACCTCGAGGAGTTGCAGTCCCTCGAAGAAGGGATGTGGCGTTCGGAGACCCGCGGAGATCGTGAGTGGATGGACACCCACCTGGCATGGGACTTCTTCGAGTTCGGACTGTCGGGTCGCCGCTACGACCGAGGTGAGGTACTCGACGCTCAAGTGGGTGGTATCGACGCTGTCCTTCCCTTGCGCGATTTCAGGTGCACGAACCTGGGCGACTCCCACGGGTTGGGTCATGGACTTCCGCCAGGGCAACCCGACTGACGACGGTTGAACCCGAGCGGGACCGGTTTGATGCGTTGGGGGGTCGTGGGGCACGGGAGGATCGTCCCGAAGTTCCTGGATGCAGCCAGGGGTGTCGGACACGAGGTGGTCGCCGTCGTCGGCCGCGATCCTTCGAGGGTCGCTGCATTCGCTGCAGGTCATGGAATCAGCCAAGCCGGCATCGATCCATCCGGCCTCGTCGACGAGGTTGACGCCGTCTACGTCGCCACGCCGCACAGCGGACATCGCGATGCTGCCCTGGCCCTCTTGCCGGCCGGAGTTCCCGTGCTGTGCGAGAAGCCGATGGCGGCGAACGCCACCCAGGTCCGCCAGATGCTCGACGCAGCCAGGGGGTCCGGGGCATTCCTGATGGAGGCGATGTGGACCCGACACCTCCCGGTTCTGCGACGACTCCGTGAGTGGATCGATCAAGGTCGGCTGGGCGAAATCCGAACAGTCGAGGCGGCATTCGGGTTCGACGCTCCGTATCAGCCGACGAACCGACTCTGGTCTTCCGAGTTGGCCGGAGGCAGCCTGCTCGACCTCGGTATCTACCCACTGACCCTGGCGGAGTTGGTGTTCGACTGCATGCCGGTCTCATTTGAGGCAGAGGCAGAGTTGTCGGCCAGTGGCGTCGACTCCTACCTGAGCCTGAAGGCCGAATTCGCCGGAGGCGGATCGGCATATCTCAGGTCGGCACTCAACGCCGACCTCTCTCCGACCGCCCGGGTCGTCGGCTCTGCCGGAGTCGTGGAGATTCCGGAATTCTGGTGTGCGGAGCGGATGGTGTTCGACCCCGTGGACGGTGGTCGTGCGGAGGAAGTTCTCGAGCCACACGGCATCAACGGTTTCGAATACCAGATTCTCGAGGCGGCCCGATGCCTGGAGGCCGGTAGGAGCGAGAGCGCAGTGGTTCCGTGGACCTGGTCCCTTGCGATGGCTGAACTGACAGACGAGATCCGGGCGCGGATCGGTGTCGTCTACCCGAGCGATGGCGAGCTTCAGTGATGGGGGGAGTCGCTCACAGCAGGCAGGGACTGCACTTTTCGACCGTGATCCAGGGGGCTACACCGTTGTTCGGCGCAACGCTGGTTCCGGAACCACAGCGTCTTCTCGACGATGTCCACACCTCGGGAGTCGACGCCTTCGATTCAGGACTTACCTATGCGGACCCGGACGGCACCTGTGATGGACGTCTGGGTGCCTGGGTGGCAGATCGGGGTGTGCGAGACGTCGTCACCCTCATCGGGAAGGGGTGCCATCCCGGCCCTCCCGACTGGTCCGCTTCCAGGGTTCACCCAGGAACAGTCGCCGTCGACGTCGCCACCACCCTCGACCGGATGGGTACCGACAACCTCGACCTCTGGTTGTTCCATCGGGACGATCCGTCGGTCCCGGTCGGGGAACTGGTCGATGCAGCCGAGAGACAGGTCGAGGCAGGGACCATCGAGGCATGGGGTGTGTCGAACTGGTCGACCGATCGACTCCGTCAGGCCATCGGCATTGCTGTCACCTCACCGCCGGTTGCCACCAGTTCGCAGTACTCCCTCGTCGACCAGTTGGCCGAACCATGGCAAGGCGTGACCACCCTCACCGGCGCCGAACGTGCCGGAGAACGGGAGTGGCTCGCGGAGACCGGGATCGCCGTCCTTGCTTGGTCACCCCTGGCCGGTGGCTATCTGACAACAGTGCACGAACCCGGATCGACCGAGGACCAGGCGACGACCCGCTGCTATGACTCTCCGGAGAATCGAGGAAGGCGGGATCGAGCCCAACAGTTGGCCGCCTCCAGGGGCTGCAGCCCGGAACAGGTCGCAATCACGTTCGTGACGACTTCTCCATTCAAGACACATGTGGTGAGCGCCGCTCGCAGCGGCGAGGAGGCCGCTGCGAATTGTGAGGCGGCTTCCATGGACCTCACCGTTGATGAACGACGGTGGCTCGAGTTCGGCACATGAACGTTGCCGAGTTGACTCAGGATGCTCCCACGACGTTGGCGACCGACTAGCCACAAGACGCTCGGCCCCGTCCAGAGCGACAATGGGACGGACCCCGATGCCCCGACTTCAACGGCACCCACCGCTGAGCTGGCAAGTGGGATCGACGGGAGGCCTGAATCCTCTATGTCAGTCGTGCCAGTCGAGCGCTGTACGCATCGTGGTTTCGAAATCTTCGAAACTCATGGACGTCTTCGTGGCATCAATGAGTGCAGCATCCTCGCCAACCAACGTCCGGAACGGCATCGAGGGGTCGGTGGCGGCACGCGCTATGGCGTCAGCGACAGCCTGAGGGTCGGAGGGGGGACCACCACCGTCAAGGCTTGTCAGGGAGTTCCGAAATGCAAGGGCCCGCTGCTCCTGGGCAGAACCGGTCCAACTTGCCGGATTGACAATGTTGTCCTGAAAGCCCGTCGCGAACCGTCCGGGCTCGATGAGATGGACTCGGATCCCGAGCTGGGATACCTCAAAGTGCAGGGATTCGCTCATCGCTTCAAGGGCGTGCTTGGATGCCGAGTAGGCACCGCCGTAGGGCGGGGCCACCCGTCCGGCGATGCTGCTGACATTTACGATCACTCCGCTTCCACGCTCACACCAGGTCGGGAGCACAGCACGCATCGTGCGCAGAGGGCCCATGACGTTGGTATCGAACTGAAGCTGCATGAGTACATCGTCGATCTGTTCGATCGCACCCTGCACCTCAAACCCTGCGTTGTTGACGAGCACATCGATGTCGAGGGGGTCGGCAATGCAGGCTTCGACCGAATCTGGATCGCAGACGTCGAGTTGCCGAATCTCGATGGGGAGCCCTTCGTCCTCGGCGGTACTGCGTAGTTCTGCTCCCTTGGCGAGGGTACGCATCGTGGCGATCACCTGATGGCCCTCGCGGGCGAGGGAGAGGGCGGCCAATCTGCCGAAACCACTGTTGCTGCCGGTTATGAGGATTCTCGTCATCCGGAAATCCTAGAGTCAGGTGTAGGCCAAGGCGTCAACACCTGGCACTACGGATCGGTCACGCTCCGGTGGGCGGAGTTCAAAGTCGGCGGAGACGACGTCGAATTCTTCTGGGATGCCATCGTGTGACAGAAGTCAGGAATCGATCACGGCCGGAAGTTCCTCGGCATGGACGATGGCCAGCCGCCTGGTGGCCCGGGTCAGGGCGACGTACAGGGCGCGAAGCCCCTGGGCATGCTCCCGGAGGATCCTGGCCGGCTCGACGACGATGGCGCCGTCCACCTCGAGGCCCTTGACGAGCTCAACGGGTACGACGGCCACCCGTGCGTCGAGGCCATGGCGGGTCGCCTGACCGTACGGGAGACCCGCCCGCTCTAGGACGTCCTCCACCTCGGCGGTCTGGGAGTTGGCTGTGATGACGGCGAGGTTTCCAGCCCCCACAGCCTCCAACTCGAAACGGACAGCCTCGGCCAAGCCATCCAGACCCGGGCCACCATCCCCCGCCAACCTCACAAAACGCGGCGGGTCACCATCTGCCCTGACGGAACGCGGAGGAGCCAGATCAGGCGCAGCCTCAGCCAGCACGCCGGCCGCCAGGTCCATGAGGGGGCCCGGAATCCGGTAGCCGACGGTCAACTCGTGGCGAACCGCTGGCCGTCGGTCGGGAAGGTGCCTGAGAATCGAGTCCCAGTCGTCGTGGGCCCAGGCACCGGTTGCCTGGGCGATGTCACCGACGACGGTCATGGAACCGTTCAGAGAACGTCGGCCGAGCATGCGCAGGTCCATCGGCGAGAGGTCCTGCACCTCGTCGACCACGATGTGGCCGTAGGTGCGCACGGCATCAGCCTGGCGCTGGCCAGGCCTGGCACCCAGCACTGCCCGGGCCTCGTCCAGGAGGGGTGAATCCGAGGCCGTCCAGAGGAGGTCGTCGGGGTCGGCGACACGCTCCCGGTGGAGCGCCCCGACCTGGGCCGGGGTGAGGGACGGATCAGCGGCACGGATGAGCGCCTGCGAGCCGAAGAGGTCGTTCAGGAGCTGCGCCGGCGTCAGCACCGGCCACATCCATTCCAGGGCCTCCCGGATGGCCATCTCCCCACGGAGGCGTTCCTGCACGGCCTGGGGATCCAGGTCACCACGGCCACTGGCCGCCAACGCCACATAGAACTCGGCCTCCACGAATTTGCGGGCTGCGTTGTGGGTCCGGTAGCGGCGCCTCGCCTCGTCCACTATGAACTGCGATTCAGAGGTCGAGAGGCGCAACCACTGGAGCCCGTATCCGACCCTCAGGTCGTGGCGAAGCGCCCTCTGGCGGGTCCTGGCGGCACGGGCCACGAACCGGACCATGCGCAGGTCGCCCTTCAGCCTGCCCACCTCGGCAACCTCGCGACGATCGTCGACCCTGACGCCACCGACGACGTCGCCCAGCGTCGCCAGCACCACGCCGGCCTCGCCGAGTGACGGAAGGACCTGTTCTATGTAGGCGAGGAACAGCCGGTTCGGGCCGACCACCAGCACGCCCTGGCCGGCCAACGGAAACCTGTGCGTATAGAGCAGGTATGCGGCGCGGTGCAGTGCGACGACTGTCTTGCCGGTCCCGGGCCCACCCTGGACGGCGTGCACGCCCGGAAGTGCCGCCCGGATGATCTCGTCCTGTTCGGCCTGGATCGTTCCGACGATGTCGCCGAGGTGACCGGTGCGGGCGGTCTCCAGCGCCGCTATCAGAGCACCCTCGCCCCTCAGCCTGTTCCGATCATCGTCACGGAAGCGATCCAGGTCGCCGAACAGCTCGTCCTCCATGCCCAGCAGGCTCCGACCCCGGCTCACGAAGTGCCGGCGTCGCTTGAGGCCCATGGGCACCGGACCGGTGGCCCGGTAGAACGACTCGGCGACCGGTGCGCGCCAGTCCACCAGCACCGGCTCCTGGTCCAGGCCCCAGACCCCGACCCGGCCGATGTAGTAGCGCCCGCCGCCGGCATCGACCTCCTGGTCGATGCGACCGAACACCAGCGATGCGTCACCCATGTCCAGCTGGTCGAGCCTGTTCGCCACCGACTCCTGGATGGCCTCCCGCTCGAAACGGGCCTGGTTCGTGCCGCCCCTGCCCACCTCCACCATCGCCGTGAGCTGGAGCGCGCGAGTCCGCGCCGCTTCCAGGCAGGCATACGCCTGGTCGACGTAGGCCTGTTCTGCGATGAGTTCGGCGTGTTCGATGGTCATCGTGGTGCCAGCGGGGCGTGAGTGGAGCGGTTCTGGTGGCCTCTCCGGGGCTGGGACCCGGAATTCGGCCGAAGAACGATCCTACCGGGCGGCCACCAACCGTCATCAGCGGTCCCCGGAGTGGAATCCGGCCCCGTCCGGGGGTCGGAAACCGCCCTCCGGCGTGCGACGATGACCGCCATGACGACGCTCGGACTCATCCTGGGAGCCGGCGGCCTCCATGCCGCCGCCCAGCACGCCGGGGTGCTGGCCGCGCTCGCCGAGGCGACCGCCTGGGACCCACGCACATCAGACGTGGTCGTCGGCACCTCCGCCGGGGCCACCACCGCAGCCAGCCTCCGAGCCGGCCTCTCGGCCGGAGACCACCGGGCCCAATACGTGGGAGACACCCTGTCCGCAGGCGGACAGGCACTCGTCGACCGCGTGACGACACGTCTGGACATGGACCTACCCCTGGACCGATCTAGCCGCCGCCTGCCCGCCAAACCCGTACTCCTGCTCCGGGAACTCCTCTCGACCGGCCGCCCCCGACCGGTGGTCTCCCTGGCGGGCCTGCTTCCGGTCGGCTTCCACGACGGTTCGTCCCTTGGCGCCCGTACCCGTGAGATCCACCCTGAGAGGTGGCCGGAACAACCCACCTGGATCTGCGCCCTGGACCTGGACTCGGGGAAGCGGGTGGTCCTCGGCCGCGACGACATCGACGTCGACCTCGGATCCGCGGTCCAGGCCTCGACCGCCGTGCCCGGCTGGTTCGCCCCCGTCGAGATCGACGGCAGGCGCCTGGTGGACGGTGGTGTGCACTCGACAACCAACGCCGACCTCGTAGCCACACTCGGACTGGACCTGGTGGTGGTGTCTTCCTCCAGGACGGTCGGCGGCACGATCGGCAGCGGCGTAGGCCTCGCCAGCGCCTGGCACGGCCGCTCGCTGCGCCGCGAGGTCGAGGCGATCCGGCGGAGGGGCACGACCGTGCTCGTGCTGCAACCCACCGCCACCGAGCTGGCCGGTCGCTCCGGTGACGACCGCTCCGACGAACGGCTCCCCGAGGTATGCGAGGCGGCACGGGTCTCGGCGCTGGCCCGGTTGAGCCATCCTGAGGCGGCAGGTGCCCGCCGGCTGCTGGATAGCGTCACCACGTGACCGCACCGCATTCGGACTCCCCGTTCCTGGCTGCCTGCCGGGCGGAACCCCATGACCGCACGCCGGTCTGGTTCATGCGCCAGGCAGGTCGCTCGCTACCCGAGTACCGGGCCATCAGGGGTTCGGGCAGCATCCTGAACGCCATCGGCGACGCCGACCTGTCCACGGAGATAACACTCCAACCGGTCCGTCGCTACGGGGTGGACGCCGCCATCCTGTTCTCCGACATAGTGGTTCCGGCCCACGCCGTGGGCTTCGGGGTCGACGTCCGGCCCGGCGTCGGACCGGTGATCGACCAACCATTCGAATGCAGGGCCGACCTGGAACGCCTGCGACCCCTGGAACCCGAGACCGACACCCCCTACGTGCTGGAAACCGTGCGCCAGGTGGTCTCCGACGGGTCCGTGCCGCTGATCGGCTTTGCCGGCGGGCCGTTCACCGTGGCCTCGTATCTCATAGAGGGAGCGCCGTCGCGAACCTACGGACGCACCAAGGCCATGATGCTGGGCGATCCGGAGTTGTGGAACGCCCTCATGGAGCGGCTGGCCGACATGGCCATTGCCTCGCTCCGCTCCCAGATCGACTGCGGGGCATCTGCCATCCAGCTCTTCGACAGTTGGGCCGGGGCCCTCAGCCCGCCGGTCTACGAACGCTGCGTCCTGCCGTTCAGCCGCCGCGTGTTCGAGGGCGTGGCCGACACCGGGGTTCCCCGCATCCACTTCGGCGTCGGCACGGGCGAGATCCTGCACCTCATGGCCGATGCCGGCGCCGACGTGATCGGCGTGGACTGGAGGGTGCCACTGGACGTGGCGCGGCGGCGCCTCGGTGGCGACACCATCCTGCAGGGGAACCTGGATCCGGCCGTGTGCCTGGGTCCGCTGGACGTCGTCGAGGCGGAGGTGGCCGACGTGCTCCGGCGCAACGGCGACCACCCGGGCCACATCTTCAACCTAGGCCACGGCGTCCTACCGGAGATCGATCCTGCGGTCCTGGCCCACATCGTGGACCAGGTCCACGCCCATACCCGGGGAGGCTGATCCTTGGCCGGACGCCGGATCGTGGTGGTCGGGGCTGGCATCACCGGCCTGACGGCCGCCCACCGGCTGGTCGTGGACCACCCGCACCTGGACGTCACGGTCCTCGAAGCCTCCACCGTCACCGGAGGCAAGCTCCGGACCACCCCACTGGCTGGAATCGACATGGACGTCGACGAGGGGGCCGACGCCTTCCTGGTCCGGGTGCCGTGGGCTGCCGACCTGTGTGAAGACCTGGGCCTCGCCGACGAGCTGGTCGCCCCATCAGCACGCAGGGCCTCGCTCTGGCTGGACGGCAGGCTGAGGCCCATCCCCTCTCCCAACGTGCTCGGCGTACCCCTGGACCCGATGACCGTGGCGCCGGGCCTTCTGCCTGACGCCGACCTGGAGCGCCTGGCCGGCGCCGGTCGACCGGACGCCCCCCTTCCGGCCGGCGATCTGAGCGTGGGGCGGGTGATCAGGACATGTGTGGGCGACACGGTGTTCGAACGCCTCGTGGACCCGCTCATCGGCGGCGTGAACGCCGGACGGGCCGATGACCTGAGTTGTACCACGATGGCCCCCGGGCTGCTGGCGGCGGCGCGCAGCCCAGACGGCCTGCTGGCATCGCTTCGTCACGCCAGCCGGACAACCGATCCGGCAGCGCCGGTCTTCAATGCGCCTGCGGGCGGAATGGGTCGCCTGGTCGGCGAACTCACGAGCCGGCTGGGCGACCGGATCAGGACCGGTATGGAGGCCACGGAAATCGAACGGGCCGGCGAGGGCTGGGTGGTGCAGACCTCGGACGGCACGAGAGCGGCGGCCGACGCCGTGGTCGTGACCACCCCGGCCCATGTGGCCGCGGCACTGGTGTCCCCGCACGCGCCGGAGGCCGCATCTGTCCTGGGCGGGCTCCGTCACGCATCGGTGGTGGTCGCCACCATGGCCTGGCGCCGGACCGACCTGGAGGTACCCGACGACCAGAGCGGGTTCCTCGTGGGCCGTGGCGAGGGGCTGCTCATGACTGCCTGCTCGTTCGCCGGTAGCAAGTGGGCACACCTGGACGACCCCGACCACACCATCCTGCGGGTCTCCTGCGGCCGGATCGACGACGAACGCCACGATGCCATGCACGACGCCGGCCTGACCGCTGCGCTGGCTACCGACGTGAGGACCACGCTGGGCGTGCAGGCCCCACCCGTCGTGGTCCGCTTGACGCGTTGGCCCCGCTCACTGGTCCAGTTCCCGGTCGGACACCCGGAGCTGATGGCCGAGGTGGACTCGGCTCTGGCCGCCTTGCCGGGCCTCGTGGTCACCGGGGCAGCACGCCACGGCGTGGGCATACCGGCGTGCGTGCGCTCGGGAACGGAGGCAGCAGCCGAGGTCGCCGCCCTGATCGGCTGAAGCGGTCCAGCCGGAACCACCCAGCAACGCCCATATAGGTCGGGAAACCATCGAAACCGAGTAATCCGACACCAGATGGGGGCCCGGACGTGGTTCGATGGTGCCGTGGCACCCGAGACGACCCCCGCCCGCGAATGGGCCGAGGCCCGACCGGGCAGCGGGACAGAGCATCCTGACGACCTTCCCGACACCGCCCACCTGTCCATCGAGCGGACGTTCTGCTTCGCCGACCTGACCGGCTTCACCCGGTACACACGCGAGAACGGCCCGCACGCCGCGGTCGGCCTGCTCGAGGAGTTCCGGGCGGTGTCACGCGACGTGGCTGCCAAGCGGGGCGTCCGGGTGGCCAAGTGGTTGGGCGACGGCGTGATGCTGGTCTGCACGGAGCCGACGCCGGCAATTGCCTGGGGCGGCCACATGATCGACCACTTCGAGGGCGAGGCCGAAATCAACCTGCGTATCGGGCTGGCGACCGGCCATGCCCTGCTGTTCGAGGGCGACGACTACATCGGCGAGCCGGTGAACCTGGCCGCCAAGCTCTGCGCCGTGGCGCAGCCCGGCCAGATCCTGGCCAGCTGCGAGGTGGCCGACCTGCCGGAGTGGATCAGGGTCCAGGCCGTCGACCAGGTCGAAATCCGTGGCGTGGGTCCGATCGACGGCATCCAGCACCTCGTGGTGGCCGCCCGCTGACGGGAACCCCGCCGTCAGCCGCAGGACCACCGGCAGCAGGACCACAGGACATGAGCACACCGAAAGTCGAACGGGTCGCTCCCCGACCACATCCGTCCGTCACCGCGATCCTGGCCGGACTCCTGATCGCCGCCGCTGTCCCCCCGTGGGGCTGGTGGCCGGCGGCCTTCGTGGGCCTCGCCCTCCTGGACCGCCTCCTCGCCGACCGGCCGTCCGCCTCCCGCTTCCGCCGGGGGATGGTCGTCGGCCTGGCGTGGGCACTGCCGTCGACCCTCTGGGTGGTGGACCTCTCGCCTCCCGGCTGGCTCCTGGCTGCCAGCCTGCACGCCCTCCTGCTTGGGCTGGCCGCCGTACTCGTACCGGCAGGACGATGGAGGCGACCTGGGCTCGTAGGGGCGGTCACGCTGGCTGAACTGGTCCGCTGGAGCGTGCCGTTCGGCGGGGTTCCCCTGGCGTCGATCGCCCTCGGCCAGGCGGGCGGCCCGCTGGCCCCCGTGGTCCGTGTGGCCGGTCCCCTGCTGCTGGTCGCCCTCACCGTGACCGTCGGCATGGGCCTCAGCGCGCTCCTGGACGGCAGGAAGGCCGATCGTTCCTCCATGACCGCTACCGGGGTCGTGGCCGCCGCCCTCGCCATTGCCGGCCTGCTGGCCACAACCGCCCCGACGGGTCGGGTGGTGGGCGAGCTGGACGTCGCACTTGTACAGGGTGGCGGGCCCCAGCGGACCCGGGCCACGCCCACCGGGGCGGCGACGGTGTTCGCCAACCAGGTGGAGGCGAACTGGTACGTGCGCACGCCGTTGGACCTGGTGGTATGGCCGGAGAACGTGGTCAACCCGGTTCCGGAGCCCACCTCCGGTTGGCGCCACGAGGGTCGTCTCTACACCGACGACGCTGCCGAGGCCCTCACCGCCGAGGCGGCACGGCTAGATGCGGTGCTGGTGCCCGGCTGGTTCCACCGGGACGCCGACGACCCGACGGCCAACCTCAACTACCAGACGGCGATCGAACCGGACGGGTCGGTGGTCGACCGTTACGACAAGGTCAGGACGGTTCCGTTCGGCGAATACGTGCCGATGAGGGGCCTGGTCGAACGGCTGGCGCCGGACATGCTCCCGGCACGGGACCTGCGGCCCGGAATCGGACCGGCGATCCTGGACACATCGGTCGGTCGGCTGGGCATCGCCATCTCGTGGGAGGTGTTCTTCGAGCACCGCACCAGAGACGCTGTCCAGAACGGCGGCGAGGTGATCCTGAACCCGACCAACGCTGCCAGCTACTGGCTCACCCAGGTCCAGACCCAGCAGGTGGCCGCCAGTCGGCTCCGGGCGCTCGAGACCGGGCGCTGGGTGCTGCAGGTCGCACCGACCGGCTTCAGCGCCGTGATCGACCCCCAGGGTCGGGTACTGCAACGCACCGGCGTGGGCGAGCAGGCGGTCCTCCACCACCGGGTGGAGCGTCGACAGGGGCTCACCTGGGCCAGCCGGATGGGCACATGGCCCATGGCCGTACTGTCGCTGCTGGCAATGGCAGGTGCCTGGACGGCATCCCGACGCCGCACCTGAACCGGCCGGCCGGTCGGTCGGTCGGTCGGTCGAGTTCAGACCGGGCTGACCGCCACTGACGCCCAGACCCGGTGGGGGGCTATCAGGTCGTCACCCGGGAAACGGTCGGCCAGTACCTCTGCGAGTTCGACGTCGAAGGCGGCTGTCGCTTCGGCACTGAGGTCCAAGATTGCCGCGCTCGCTCCTATCCTGCGCCGCCAGGATTTCACTGCATATGAGACGTCCACGTCGAAGGTGAAGGTCTCGAGTTCCACGAGGCCAGCACCGTCTAGTTGGCGTCGCGCCCACGGCCCCGGGTCTCTGAAGCCTCCCAGGTTCCAAGACGGGTTGTGGGTCTGGATGAGTGCCTCGGTGACCCCCGAGACTGTGCCTGGCAACGGCAGCCAGTCGAAGCCGCACACGGCCACGCGACCGCCGGGCACCAGCAGCCGCCTCACCTCGGCGGCGGCAGCGTCGCCATCGAACCAGTGCCAGCACTGGGCGGCCGTGACCACGTCGAACGACGCCGACCCCAGGCCCGTGTCCTCCGCTGGGCACACCCGCCAGGACACGTCTAGGCCCGCCGATTCGGCGAGGCCACCGCCTGCCGCAAGCATCCGGGCGTCCACGTCGATGCCGGTGACCGTGCAGCCACGGGCCGCGAACTGTCGGGCCAGGGTGCCGGTACCGCAGCCCAGGTCCAGCAGCCTCTGCCCGGGCGTTCCGACGCCCAGAGCGACCATCCGGTCTATCCCGGCAGACGGGAAGTCGGCCCTGTGGACGGCGTAGTCGTCGGCAGCCGAACCGAAGCGGTTGCCGACCACGCCCGGCCCGTCGGCCACCTCAGACCTCCAGCATCAGGGTGGCCGGACCTTCGTTGGTGATCTCCACGACCATGTCGGCCCGGAACCTGCCGGTGGCCACCGTCAGGCCCCGTTCCCTCAGGCCGGCCACCACCAGCTGGACCAGCGGCTCGGCGTGGTCGGATCCGGCAGCGGCGCTCCAACCGGGGCGACGACCCCTGGTGGTGTCGCCGTAGAGGGTGAACTGGCTCACCACCAGGACCTCGCCCGCCACCTCCGAGACCGAGAGGTTCATGACGCCGTCGGCGTCGTCCATGATCCGCAGTCCCGCCAGCCTGCCAGCCAAGCGATCCGCCTCGTCCGGACCGTCGCTGTGGGTGATTCCGACGAACACGCAGAGGCCGGCAGCCACCTCGCCCACAACCTCGGTATCCACCAATACCGAGGCCCGGGACACCCGCTGAACCAGTGCTCGCACACCGACGACCCTAGGCGTAGGTGTGGCGCTGGGAGGTGGCGACATGGCTCACCCCACCCCGGGGTAGGGATCGGTCCGACCGGCCGCCAGACTTGTCGGATGCCTTCCCCGACCATGGACGCCGGTGACCTGAAACGTCCGGTACCGGCTGCGGACGACCCCCTCCGAATCGCATACCTCGCCTACCGCGGCAAGCCCCACTGTGGTGGACAGGGCGTCTATACGCGCCACCTCACCAGGGCACTCGTCGACCTCGGCCACCATGTAGAGGTGCTGGCCGGACCGCCGTACCCCGACCTGGACGAGCGGGTCCCACTGGTCACGTTGCCCAGCCTGGAGCTCTACAACGACCACTTCCCGATGCGGAAGCCCCGCATCTGGGAGATGAAGACCCGCTGGGACGTCGCCGAGGCGATGTCGTTCAACACCGGCAACTTCTCCGAACCGATGGCGTTCAGCATGAGGGCCAGGGACCACCTCCGCCACCGCACCCACGAGTTCGACCTGGTCCACGACAACCAGTGCCTCGGTTGGGGTGTGTTGCTCATGCAGGAGCGTGACGGGTACCCGGTCCTGTCCACGATCCACCATCCGATCACCGTGGACCGCAGGCTCGAGATCCAACACGCCCGGACCCGCTGGGAGGAGTTCGGGAAGCGTCGCTGGTACGCATTCACCCGGATGCAGACCCAGGTCGCTAAGCGCATGTCCAGGGTCATGACCGTCTCGGGGTCCTCAGCCGGTGACATCGCAGCGGACCACCGGGTGGACCCCTCCCGCATCCACGTGGTTCCCGTGGGTGTCGACCCGGACCTGTTCCTGCCAGTAGCGGATGTCAAACGGGTCCCCGGTCGCATCGTCACCACCGCCAGCGCCGACGTGGTCATGAAGGGCCTCAAGTACCTGCTGGAGGCCATCGCCAAGCTCCGCACGGAACGTCACGTGGAGCTGGTCATCATCGGGAAGCCGAACTCCGACAGCGCCTCCACGAAGGTCTTCGAGGACCTCGGCCTAACCGACTGCGTGAGCTACGTCCACAGCGTGCCCGACCAGCGGATCGTCGAGCTCTACAGCGAGGCCGAGGTGGCCTGCGTACCATCGCTCTACGAGGGGTTCTCGCTCCCCGCCATCGAGGCGATGTCCTGTGGCGTGCCGCTGGTGGCCACCACGGGTGGAGCCCTACCCGAGGTGACCGGCACCCACGGGGAGACCTGCTTCCAGGTGCCGCCGGGCGACAGCGACGCCCTGGCCGCCATGCTCCGGACCGTCCTGGACGACCCGGGGCTCCGCGACCGTGTGGGTGCGGCCGGCCGCCGGCGGGTCATCGACCAGTGGAGCTGGCGCCACACCGCCCTACGGACCGTGGAGCAATACCGGGCACTCTTGGACGAAACCTCCCGGCGCTGAGGCACCCGTGCTGACCGCTGACTACGAGAGGCTGGGCCTACGACCCGACGAGCTGGTCCTTGACCTCGGCTGCGGCTTCGGACGCCACGCCTACGAGGCGCTGAGGCGCGGTGCCCACGTGGTGGCCTACGACCTGGGCCTCGACGAACTCCACCAGGTTCTCTCCATCGGTGCCGTCATGCGGGCTGACGGCGAGGTCGCCGACGACGTGGTCCTGGAGTCGGTAAACGGCGACGCCACCGGGCTGCCCTTCGCCGACAGGTCCTTCGACAGGATCATCGCCTCGGAGGTAATGGAGCACATCGACGACGACGAGGTGGCCCTCGCCGAGCTGGCCCGGGTGCTGCATCCGGGAGGCGTGCTGGCCGTGACCATTCCGGCACGACTACCCGAGCGGATCTGCTGGGCGCTCTCGTCGGACTACCACGCTCCCGCTCAGGTGGGAGGACACGTCCGCATCTACGGACGTCACGAACTGCAAGACAAGATGGCCGTGGCTGGTCTAGAGGCGATCGGCGCCCATCGGGCCCACGCCCTCCACAGCCCCTACTGGTGGCTGCGTTGCGCTGTGGGTCCGAACCGTCCGATCGAGGAGAGCAGGCTGGTCTCGCTCTACCACCGTCTCCTCACCTGGGACATCGTGAAGGCTCCACGGACGACCCGTATCGCAGAACGGATCCTGACCCCCATGCTGGGCAAGAGCCTCGTGGTGTACGCCCGGAAGCCCGGCGGCACCGTGTCGGCGGGCCCATCACCGGACCGGAAGGAGGTGGCCGGTGTCGCTGCCTGAGCTACCGGGCCTCCTCACAGCCGATGACCTGGTCCTCACGGCCGGAACGATCGCCGAGTGGCAGTTGCCCAACGGGATGATCCCGTGGTTCCCGGGAGGGCACGCCGACCCGTGGAACCACGTAGAGGCCACCATGGCGCTGGCTGTCACGGGGCACCTGGACGAGGCGGAGGCCGCATACCGGTGGCTGGTGGAGAGGCAGCATCCGTCGGGTGCCTGGCACCGGTTCTACCTGGCCGACGGGATCGAGGACCCCAAGTTCGACGGCAACGTGATCGCCTACGTGGCCACCGGCGTATGGCACCACTGGCTGCTGACCGGCGACCGGGGATTCCTGGAGTCGATGTGGTCGGTCGTGGAGCGGGCGATCGACTTCGTACTGGACCTTCAGACCCCCCGTGGCGAGGTCCTGTGGGCCAGGCACGCGGACGGCACACCATGGTCGTTCGCCCTGTTGACGGGATCGGCCAGCATCTGCCACAGCCTGCGATGTGGGGTGGCCGTGGCCGAGGAGATGGGCCACGAGCGACCCGACTGGGAACTCTCGCTGGGCCACCTGGCCCACGTGGTACGTACCCGGCCCGAAGGGGCCTTCGCGCCGAAGGACCGCTGGGCGATGGACTGGTACTACCCGGTGCTGGGCGGTGCCATCACCGGTGCCGACGCCAGACGCCACCTGGCCGACCGACGCCACGAGTTCGTGATGGAGGGTCGGGGCGTCCGCTGCGTCAGCGACAAGGACTGGGCGACCGCGGCCGAGACCAGCGAGTGCGCCATTGCCCACCAGTTGGTGGGGGACCATGAAACCGCCATGGACCTGTTGGCGACCACGACCCCGATGCGGCGCCAGGACGGCCGGTACCTGACGGGAATCGTCTACCCAGACCTGGTGACCTTCCCCGACAACGAGTGCTCCACCTACACCGCCGCTGCGGTGGTGCTGGCCAGCGACGCCCTGAGTAGTTCCAGTCCTGCGTCGGGGATCTTCGTCGACCACTCCACGCTGCCCGACATCATCGACGTCGAGCCGCTGGTGCACGAAACCGACTGATCACCGGGCCGACAGTCGCCGAACCAGCGGGCGCCTTGGCGGGGTCCGATCCCGGTGTCAGATCCCTGTGCCGGTACGCACCAGCACCCGCAACGATCCGATGGCGTCCACCTCGGCGAAGGCTCCCGATCCGAGGGCCCGGGTCCAGATCTCGTAGGGCGGACGCCCACCTTCGGCCGGGTCCTCGAACACGTCGTGGATGAGCACGGTGCCACCGTGGGCCACCTGCGGCATCCAACCCTCGTAGTCCAGGTGCGCCGGATCCGTGCCGTGGCCACCATCGATGAACAGCAGTGCCAGCGGGGTGGCCCATGCGGCAGCCACGGCCGGGGAGTCGCCCACTAGGGCCACCACCGTGCCCTCCAGGCCGGCCCCGTGGATGGTTCGGCGGAACACCGGCAGGGTGTCCATGAGACCCGTGCTCGGATCCACCAGGTCCGGCTCGTGCCACTCCCAGCCGGCCTGGTTCTCCTCTGAGCCCCGATGGTGGTCCAGTGCGAACAGCAGCCGACCCCCCTCGAGCGCAGCGGCCCCCAGGTAGCAGGTCGACCTGCCGCAGTAGCTGCCCACCTCCAGGAACGGGCCCTCCACGGACACCGCCGCCGCATGCCGGTAGAGCGCCCGACCCTCGTCGGGGGGCATGAACCCGCGGGCGGCGTCGGCATGTGCCAACACCTCGGCTACGCGCTCCGAAGTGGACCCGGCATCGGACATCCTCAGGATCCCGTGGCGCTGTCGCCGTTGTTGGACCTGTCCCCCCATATGACGTGGTGGAAGACGAGGTAGCGGACGATCCAGAGGGCGGCGAAGGCCCCGGCGTTGGCCAACTGGACCGACAGGGCGCCACCGAAGATGGAATCGACCACGCCGACCACCGCTGTGGAGAGGAACAGGCCTGCGAAGGAGAGGATCCAGAAGGGGGCTATTTCGCCGACGGTGTGACCGCCCTGGTCTTGTTCCCACACGTAGTGGCGGCTCAACCAGTAGGCGGGCCAGCTGCTGATCGCCACCGCCGCGGCGTTCGCGAACGCCCCGGGCCAGCCCAGCACGCTGTGGAAGGTGAACAGCAGGCTCTGGCCGACAACGATGTTGACCATCGAGACCCTGGAGAAGCGGATCAGGGTCTGCCCGTGGTCCCGCCAGAGGCGCGCGAGAAGCGAGAGCGGGTTGGAGATCACGACGGGGCAGCCTAACGACGGCGCCCGTGTGGACGGCGTGCAGACCCCCGTTCGGCGATCCGGGTCGGAAGCACCCGGGCCGGAAGCCCGATCAGGCAACGACGTCGGTTAGGAACCCGGGTCCGTCAGGAGGCGTTCGGCCAAGCGTCTGGCCGTTGCGCCCGGTGGTTCGTCCGCCATCTCCGCCCCGCTGGCGGCAGCACCGAAGGCCGCCTCCACCGCTGCAGCGGATGCCACAAGGACCAGGTGCTCGAGGTGGGAGCGGACCTCGGCCCGCCGCCGCACCTCTCGCCGTGCCTCCAGCAGCCCGGCATCGCGCAGTGCCTCGAGGTGGGTGTCAACGGCGTCGGCCAACTCGGCTACTCCCCTGCCGGTGGTGGCGACCGTGGACACGATCGTGGGCCTGACAACGGCATCGGGGCGACCGTGCCCGGTCAGCTTCGAGAGGTCCAGCATCAGCTCCAGGTCACGTCGGACGTCGGCTGCATCGGGCCGGTCGGACTTGTTCACGGCGAACAGGTCGGCCACCTCAAGAAGGCCGGCCTTGTTGGCCTGGACGGCGTCGCCCATCCCGGGCGTCACCACCACCACCGCCGTGTCGGTCGCCGCCGTCACGTCCACCTCCACCTGTCCCACCCCTACCGTCTCGACGATGACGGGATCGAATCCGGCGACGTCCAGCACGCGCACCATGCCGGGCACGGCCAGTGCCAGGCCTCCGGCGTGACCCCGGGTGGCCATGGAGCGGATGAAGACCCCGGCGGCGGTGGCCGCGGCCATGCGGACCCTGTCGCCGAGGATGGCCCCACCGGTCAGCGGGGACGACGGGTCCACGGCCAGCACCGCCGGTCGGCGCCCCTCCTCGGCCAGCCGTATCGCCCAGGCGGCGGTGAGGGTGGACTTCCCGGAGCCTGGCGGGCCGGTCAACCCGACCACGTGGGCGTTGCCGACATGGTCGTGCGTCGCCTCGGCCACCTGTTCGGCCAGGTCCCCGCCACGTTCGACGAAGGTCAGCAGGCGTGCGGTGGCTCGCAACTCGCCGCCACGCGCCGCGGCCACCAACTCCGAGACGGTTCGGTCGGCCACGGGAGCTCCCTGGGAAGTCAGGTCAAAGGCCACGACGGGCTGCGGCAGCCTGGACGCAGGCAACGACCTCCGCTGCAGGCGAACCGGGACCGAGCACCCCGGCCACCCCGGCGGCCGCCAGGGTTGGGCGGTCCTCGTCGGGCACAATGCCGCCAATGACCACCGGCACGTCCAGGCCGGCATCGGCCAGGGCGTCGACCATGAGGGGACCCAGGGTGAGATGTCCGGCGTTCAGCATCGAGATCCCGACGACGTCGGCGTCCTCCTGCTCGACGGCGTCGATGATGCTCGCCGTGGTCTGTCGCAGCCCCAGGTAGACGACCTCCATGCCGCCGTCCCTCAGCATCCTGGCCACCACCTTCAGGCCGCGGTCGTGGCCGTCCAGGCCCAGCTTGGCCAGGACCACCCGGACCGGCGCGGCGTCGGCCATCAGATGACAGCCTGTTCGACGTAGGTCCCGAACACGCCCTCCAGGGCCTCGATGATCTCCCCGATCGTCGTCCGCGCTCTGACGGCCTCCATGAGGGCCGGCATGAGGTTGGTGGTGGGGTCCGATGCCTCGGCCACGACCCGCCGGAGCGAGTCCGCGACCGCACGGTCGTCCCGGGACTGCTTCACGTCGGCCAGACGCTTCAACTGGAGGTCCTCCGTGTCCTGACCGATGCGCAGCAACCGGGCCCGCTCGGCGTCATTGCCTTCGGTGAAGGCGTTGACACCGACGATGATCCGCTCGCCGGCGTTCACCTCGCGCTCGTACCGATAGGCCGCATCGGCTATCTCACCGGCGAACCATCCGCTCTCGATCCCGGCATAGACACCCTCCAGGATGGATCCGCCGCCCAGGTCCTCAAGGTGCTCGAAGACGTCCGTGGCCCGACGCTCCATCTCGTCGGTCATCCACTCCACGTAGTGCGAACCACCCAGCGGATCGGCCACGTTGGCCACGCCGGTCTCGTGGGCGATCACCTGCTGGGTGCGTAGGGCGATGCGGGCCGCCTCCTCGCTGGGGAGGGCCAGGGCCTCGTCGTGGCTGTCGGTGTGGAGGCTCTGGGTGCCGCCCATCACACCCGCCATGGCCTGTAGGGCCACGCGGGCAATGTTCACCTCGGGCTGCTGGGCGGTGAGCGAGACACCGGCGGTCTGGGTGTGAAACCGCAGTTTCAGACTCCGCTCGTCGGTGGCGCCGTAGCGGTCGCGCATCCATCTGGCCCAGATCCGGCGGGCGGCCCGGAACTTGCCGACCTCCTCGAAGAAGTCGTTGTGGCTGTTGAAGAAGAAGCTCAGGCGGGGGGCGAAGTCGTCTACGTCGAGGCCGGCCGCCATGGCCGCCTCCACGTAGGCAAAGCCGTTGGCCAGGGTGAAGGCCAGCTCGTGGGCTGCCGTGGAACCTGCCTCCCTGATGTGGTAGCCGGAGATGGACACAGGGTTCCAGCGGGGCATCTCAGCACTGGTGAAGCGGATCACGTCGGTGACCAGGCGCACCGACGGGCGGGGTGGGAAGACGTACTCCTTCTGTGCCTGGTACTCCTTCAGGATGTCGTTCTGGAGGGTGCCGGCGAGGCGACTCCTCTCGACGCCGGCCTCTTCGGCCACCGCTACATACATGCCCAGCAGGATCGGCGCCGGCCCGTTGATGGTCATCGACGTGGAGACGGCCCCCAGGTCGATGCCGGCGAACAGGTCGACCATGTCCTCGACGGTGTCGACGGCCACGCCCGCCCTACCGACCTCTCCCAACGCCCAGGAGTGGTCGGAGTCGCGGCCCATGAGGGTCGGCATGTCGAATGCCGTCGAAAGGCCCGAGCCTCCGGCACGGAGCAACTCGTGGAAGCGGGCGTTCGTGTCGCCGGCTGTCCCGAAGCCGGCGAACATCCGCATGGTCCAGAGGCGGGACCGGTACATCTCGGCATGCACACCACGGGTGTAGGGGAACTCGCCGGGGAACGGCCCGTCGCCGTAGACGCCATCCACCGGTATCCCCGAGAGGGTTCGAAAGCCGGGTCCGGAGTCGGAGCCGGGCCGGGAGCCAGGGTTCACCATTCCGCAAGATTACTTGGACTTCCGACTATTTGCCACCAGAGCATTTGCCTGCCGACCCCTAGACTGTCAGCGTGCCACTTTCCTTCGATCCGATAGCCGAGGCCCGACGCAACTGGGAGGCACACGGCTGGGGGGCCGCTGACCAGATGTCGGCGGCCACCTCGATCACGCGGGCCCACCAGATCCTCCTGCAGCGGATCGACGCCGCCCTCGAACCACACGGCCTGGTCTTCAGCCGCTTCGAGGCCCTCGCGCTCCTGTCCTTCAGCCGGACCGGCTCCCTCCCCCTTGGAAAGATCGGCGACCGGCTCCAGGTCCACCCGACCAGCGTCACCAACACCATCGACCGGCTGGAGGCCGACGGCCTGGTGGCCCGGGTACCACACCCCACCGATCGCCGCACCACCCTCGCCCAGTTGACCGGCGCCGGACGGGCGGTGGTTACCGATGCGGCCGCCACCCTGGCCGACATCGGCTACGGGCTCGACGGCATGTCCGACCTCGATACCTCCCGGACCGACACGGCCCTCGTAGCGCTACGTCGGGCGGCAGGTGACTTCCCACGGGACCCACCAGGCCGGACCACCGGCCCACACTGAGGCCCGGATACCAGGTGACCATGGTCGGGCGGCCCGGTCAGGCGTCGCAGGCCTAGGGTGCAGCCCATGCTCATAGCCACAGTCCTGGGCCTCGTGGCCCTCATCGCCGGGCTGGCCCTGGGGTGGCCGGTGCTGGTGCTGCTGTCCATCATCTTCACCGTGGTGCAGATGGTCATGCTGGCGGCCAAGACCGCAGTGGAGCGAAACGACGTGAAGATGTCCGCCAAGCTGGCCGCCAAGGAGGCCCGCCGCCGAGGCATGTGAGCCACTCTCGGGCGACATCCGCCCGAGGGGGCGACCGATTGGGCCTCGGCCCCGACCATCGGACAGGCTGGACACGACCAAGCGCCCACTCCCCGGAGGATCCGTGACCGACACCCCCACAGCCAAACCCGGTGAGATATCCAGCTTCCCGAAGCTGAACATCCGGTACCGCACCGACCCGGCCAGGGTCGCCGCCCTGCTCCCACCCGGCATCAACCCGGTGGACAGCCCGTTCGTGTACCTGGGCGTCTACTGCGTTCCGATCCGCAACGAGCCCGAGTACGGCGTCTCCACCAAGGTGGACGCCGAATGGAACGGCATCGTTGGCCAGTACTCCCTGGGCATCGGCATCGACCAGGAGGCGGCCATCTTCATCAGCGCCGAGACCAACGGGCAGCCCAAGTTCCCCTGCACGACCCGCTACTTCCGCCTCGGGGACCGCATCGAGGCCACCTGCACGCATCAGGGCTACACCTTCATGGAGTTCCGGGGGACCGTGACCGGCGAGGTGGAGCCAGACGGGGCCGACGTGGAGCACAACGAGTGGTGGACCAAGTACTCGCGGGCCATCGGGGGTGGCGAGCGGGAGTGGGACTTCCCGCCCCACGTGGTCCGGGTCCACCAGGTCAGCGAGCCGGTCCACATCGAGCTACTGGACGGCGACCTGACCCTTAGGGACAGCCCCTGGGACCCCTACACCGAGCTGCTGCCCTGCGAGGAGCTCGTCGACGCCCGGCTGGTCACCTCACGCCACAAGGCACGGGAGATAAGCAACGCCGGCCCGCTGGACCCAGGGGCATTCTGGCCGTTTGCCGACACCATCGGCGGCTCGCGCTGGCCCGGCGAACGGGGCGGACCGGCCCTCAGGCCCTGACCGACCGAACCATGGCCCACCCGACCCGGTAGCCCACAAGGACCCCGACCCACCAAGGAGCCACCACCCGTGCTCTCGAAGTTCGACGACTACCCGATCCACCAGACCCCCGACCCGCTGGCCACACCTGCATCCAGCGACAAGGACGTCTACGAGCGGTACTGGTTCAACTGCTACTCGACGGCCGGCGACATGTACCTGGGCATCGGCACGGCCCACTACCCGCACCTCGGAATCCGGGACTGCGGGATCAGCATCGCCATCGACGGCGTGCAGCACGCCTTCCACGCCTCGTGCAGGGCCGAGGGTGACCCCGCCGACCAGCAGGTCGGGCCGTTCCGTATCGAGATCCTGGAACCCATGCGCTCCTGTCGGATCGTGTTGGAGGAGAACGAGACCGACTTCTCCTGCGACCTGACCTTCGAGGGTCGGACCGGCAACGTCGAGGAACCCCGCCACTACTGGGGCGGCGACATCCGCCGGGTCATGGACACCACACGCTTCACGCAGTTGGGCCGGTGGTCCGGTTGGATCCAGTTCAACGGCCGGAGGATCGAGTTCGACCCGGCCACCACCCGGGGGACCAAGGACCGCTCGTGGGGCATCCGTCCCCTCGACGGAGGTGACAGACGCGGAGCGCCGGCTCCCCCGGCCCGGAACTCCATGTTCTTCCTGTGGGCGCCGCTCAACTTCGACGACATCTGCGTGCACTACCAATTATTCGAGGACTCGCTGGGCCGACCGCTGTCCAGCGTCGGGGCGCTCCTACCCACCTACGACACCCTCGAGGACCTGCCCGGCATCGAGGACCCGGCCGCCCGGCACATGCGGTCACACGAGCACCTCCTGCAGTTCGAGGACGGCAGCCGGATGGCGCACACGGCGGACATGTCCTTCGTCGCGGTGGACGACGGGACCCTCCACGAGTTCCACCTGGAGAAGATCTTCACCTTCAGGATGAAGGGCATCGGCTACCACCACCCAGAGTGGGGCCACGGGGCGTGGAAGGGCGACCTGGCGATGGCCAGCGAATCGTGGAACATGGACGAGGTCGACGACCAGGCGTACGAGAACCAGCACTGCCAGCACCTGGTCCGGGCCACCATGGGCGACCGGGTGGGGATCGGGGTCCTGGAACAGCTCTGCGTCGGCCCGTACAGGCCCTATGGCATGGAGGGCTTCGTCGCCCGTACCGACTGATCCCGGTTCAACCGGCCGGGGCGTCCCGTCGGTTCCGCCGACCTGACCTGACCGGTCTGGGCCGGGGTGCGGACGAAGCGTCGAAGCGCCGGTACCAGGAGCGGAACCCGGGCAGGTCGCCGGTCGCAGCGGACGCAGGACGGTCGGAAGCCGTGGCGATGCCCGGCGACGGACCGACGGAACGCACCAGCACCGCGAAGCCGTCGACCGGGGTCACGTACACCACGTCAGTGGTTCCGTTCGAGCGACAGTGCTCGATGGTGCCCGGACCATGGACGACGACCGTGGCCCCGTCACCGGCCCTCGTCGACCATCTGTCGCCATCGGCCGTCCCGTCGTTGACCCCGGCGGCGAGCAGGAGGTCGACGACCACGTCCTCGGGGTGGCCATCGCGGCCCCCCACCCGGTCCTCCCCGCCCCCACCGGATGTCAGGTCCGGTGGGCCTGCAGCGGGCACCTCGCCGTCTCGACCGTTGAAGGCCAACACAGTGCCACCGACCACCTCGGTGGGCCAGACACGGAGGCTGATGGCAGCCGGCAGCGGTTCGGAACCACTCGAGACGCAGGCACCTGTGTGGCTGAAGCACCACTCGTGCAGCGGGCAGACCACCTGGCCGTCGTCGATTCGTCCTCCTGCGGCAAGGTCCGCTCCGAGGTGCGGGCAGACCGAGTCGGTGACCAGTGCCCGACCGCCCGGGGCGCTGCCCACCGCCAGGTCACGACCGAAGGCGGCCAGGGGCATGAGCGCCCCGACGGGTACCTCGTCCAGCGCGGCCACGGCGAACCATCCGACCGGGAACGGAGGCCGGTGGGCAGTGCCCGCGGGAGGCGTCACTCCTCCTCGTCGTCGTCGGGGAGGTCGTCGCCCTCCCACCCGTCAGCCGGTCCGGGGATGAGAGCCTCGGCGGCGACCATCGGGTTGGGAAACTCCTTCACGCCGCAGACCTTCCCGTCACGGAACCGCCAGAGGGCGATGTAGGCGTTGCGGTAGGGCTTGCCGGTGTGCGCCACGTGTCCGTCGCTCTCGTACTCGGCGACCAGCAGGTCCGGATCCAGACACTCGTGCACCGCCGTGAGCGAGAGGGTGAAGACGAAGATGCCCAGTTTGGAAGCCAGATACTCCCGGACCTCGGCACCACCCCGGAGGACCCGGGGAGGGTCGGAGAAGGGCAGCTCCAGCACCCAGTCCGGCGTGTAGCACCCGGCCAGGTCGCCGGCCCTGTCGGTGCCGTACAACGAGATGACGTGCTCCAACAGCGCCCGGTTGGCGGCCCGGCGGTCAGCGTCCTCTGGAACGACAGCCACGGCCTTCTCCCGGGACCCCGACATCTGCCATGTCAGTCCCGGTAGCCGGGGTCATGGCGGTCCAGGAGCGCCTTCTGCTCGGCGAAGTGGGCGACGCCCTGGTCGGTGAACCGGGTCCACATCTCGACGATGCTGGAAGCCAGGGCATCGTCCATGACCCGCAGTGGCCTGCCCGTGCTGAGCGCCAGGACGACGTTCCGGCAGGCCCGCTCTAGGTAGTACAGCTCCTCGAAGGCGTGGGCCACGGTCTCGCCAACCACCGTCACGCCGTGGTTGCCCATCATCATCACCGAGTTGCCAACCATGGCATCGGCCACTCGGGCGCCCTCAGCCGGATCGTCGGGTGGCCCTCCGATCTCCATGTCGTAGACGGTGCGACCCCAAAAGCGTGCCGTTGCCTGGTCGATAGGCGGAATCGTCGGATCCACCAGGCCGCACATGGCCGTGGCATAGGGCGGATGGCAGTGCAGCACGGCCCTCGCGGTCGGGATCCGTGCGTGGATGGCGCCATGGATGCACCAGGTGGAAGGATCCGGTGCATCCGGGCGATCCATCGTGGAGGGGTCGGCGGCGTCCAGCAGGAGCAGCTCGCTGGCCGTCACGAGGCCGAAGTGCCGCCACCTCGGGTTGCAGAGGAACCGCCTCCCGTCAGCCGAAACCGTGGCGCTGAAGTGGTTGGCCACCGACTCGTGGAGGTCCATCCGGGCGGCCAGCCGGAAGGCCGCGGCCAGGTCAACGCGGACCTGAGCCTCGTCCAGTTCGGCGATGGTCGTATCGGTGGCGGTCATCGAATGCCTTCCGCTGCGAACCAACTCTCCGCAACCTGCTTCTGCGATACCTCCACCTGTGACATCGGGCGAACGTACCACGGCCCCCTCTGCACCAGCCTTGGCAGGCGGTCAGCCACCGGGACCGCCTGCTGACGGGACCTGTCACCGGAGCATCGGACCTACCGACCAGACTGTCCGGCGTGGTTACAGCCGCCCCATACCTCGTCCTGGTCGCCGTGGGCGCTCCCGCCCTGGCCGGGCTGGCCACGATGCTCCTCCCGGATGCCCGAAGGCTCACCCGTCTGTCACTGGCGACCGCTGGACCGGTCGCATCCGTGGTCCTCGTGGCGATCCACCTGGGACGAAACGGCGTGAGCCCCGCCGACACGCCGACCGGCACCATCCCGTGGGTGCCGAGCCTGAACCTGGACATCAGCTTCCTGGTCGACGGCCTGGGCTCCTTCTTCGCCCTCCTCATCGCCGGCATGGGCGTCATCGTGGTGCCATACGCGCGCGCCTACTTTGGACACGACGCTGCATCGCTGGCCCGCTTCTTCCCCACGCTCGGGTTCTTCACCAGCGCCATGCTGGGGGTGGTCCTGGCCGACCACCTGCTGCTGACCGTGCTCTTCTGGGAGATGACATCGGTCAGCTCCTTCCTCCTGATCGGTTGGGACCGTGACGACGCCGACGCCGGGAAGCGGGCCATGCAGGCGTTCTTCACCACGGGCCTGGGCGGACTGGCCCTACTCGGAGGGATCCTTCTCTTCGGTGGCCACACCGGCATATGGCGTTGGAGCCGCCTCATGGCCGAGGCGGCCACCATCAGCCACGACGGCACCGTGGTGGCGGCTTTCGTGCTGATGTTCGTCGGCGCCGCGACCAAAAGCGCCCAGTGGCCCCTCCACGACTGGCTGCCGGGTGCCATGAAGGCCCCGACACCGGTGTCCGCCTACCTGCACTCGGCGACGATGGTGAAGGCCGGGGTGTTCCTTCTGGGGCGCATGCTCCCGGCCTTCGGGGCCCTGGCCCTCTGGCTGCCCCTGCTGGTGTCGATCGGCGCTGTCACCATGCTGCTCGGGGCGGTGCTGGCCCTCAGCCAAGACAACCTGAAGCGGATGTTCGCCTACACGACGGTGAGCCACCTCGGCCTGCTGGTCGCCATGTACGGCCTCGGCGGCGCCTCGACGACCGAAGGCGTCAGGACCATCCACTGGGACCTCACGCAGATCGCCAGCCACGCCCTCTACAAGGCACCCCTGTTCCTCGTCGTCGGGGCGCTGGCACACCTGGTCGGGTCCACGCGCGTAGCCCAACTCCACGGGCTGTGGAACCGACCCGGCGCAGGGACGAAGGCTGCGGCGGCGGTCCTGCTGCTCAGCGGCTACGCGCTGGCCGGTGGTCCGGGAACGGTCAGCTTCATCGCCAAGGAACTCTTCTTCGCAGCCACCGACCACGCCACCGCGGCGCACCCGCTCCTGGCAGTCGTGGGGGTCATGGCGATCGCCGCTGCGGCATGCAACGTGGCCATCTTCGTGCGCCTGGCCGCCACCGTGTTCGGCCTCCGCTCCGGAGTCGGCGATGCCTCGGACACGCCTGACGCCACCCATCGCGAACCCGACTCCTGGTCATTCATGCTCTGGGCCCCGGCAGCCGCCCTGATAGCACTCCAGTATCTGGGTGGCCTCGTCCCGACGCTCTGGAACCGGACATTCAGCGGGATCGAGGCGAACGTCCACGACGAAGCGTTCGCCGATGGCCTTCCGTGGGCCTGGGAGCCGTTCCTCCACCCGGGAATGCCGCTCCTCATGTCAATGGTGGCGATCAGCGCCGGAACGGCACTCGGGTTCTCAAGGTGGATGCGCGGGGACCTGGTGGACGTCCACGCCCGGATCTGGCCGGCCACCTACCGGGGCATCCTGCAGGGCGGCCACCGCCTCTTCCACTCGCTCCAGACGGGCCACCTGCGCCACTACCTGGTGGTTGTCTTCTCGGTACTCACCCTCTGCATCGGCTGGGCCGCCTGGGCCGACCCGGCGATGCTGCGCCCACCGGCGGGCATGGACCCGTTCGAGTACCCGGCCGGGCTGCTCCTGGGCGCCGTCGTGTGCGCCGCTGCCATCGCCCTCCCGATGGTCACCGAACGCGTCGTGAGGGTGCTGGTGCTCGGAGCCAGCGGCTTCGCCGTGGTCGGCCTCTACCTCGTCTACCAGGCGCCAGACCTGGCCCTCACACAACTCATGTTCGAGATCATCTCGGTGATCCTGTTCCTGCTGGTGCTGCGCCTCCTGCCACGGCCGGACCACCGGCCCAGGATCCGGGTGCTGCCGCGCCTGGCCCTGGCGTCCGTGGTCGGCATCTCGATCGGCTGGATGACCCTGCTGGCCGGGCACGCCGTCGATAACCGGGCCGAGGACGCCCCGACCCTCGGGAAGTTCTTCGAGGCGCACAGCCTCGAAGGTTCCGAGATGACCGACGGCCGGGGTGGCGAGGGCCGCAACGTGGTCAACGTGATCCTCGTGGACTTCCGCGGATTCGACACCCTCGGTGAGATCACGGTCCTGGCCACCGCCGTACTCGGCGTCTGGTCGATGCTCCCCGGTCGGCGTCGCCACCGTGAGGAGGAGGACCTGGCGGTCGACACCGGACAGGGGGCGCAGCCATGAGGATGTCGTCGCTGATCCTGCAGACCGCGGTCCGGTTCATCCTCCCGCTGACATTCCTCTACGCCGCCTATGCGGCGTTGAAGGGCCACAACGGGCCGGGCGGGGGCTTCATAGCAGGACTCATCGCCTCGGTGGGCTTCTGCACCTACCGGATGTCGTACGGCGACAGGGCGTTCCACCGCCTCCTGCCCGTCCACCCCCGGTGGTTGGTGTTCGTCGGCCTGGGCCTCGCCGGAGCGGTGGCCAGCCTGCCGCTGCTGTTCGGCCAGCCACTCCTGCGCTCGGCCTCCACCACCCTGCACCTGGGTGGCAGCGAAGTCCATCTGGTGTCGTCCATGGCATTCGACCTGGGCCTACTGCTCGTGGTCGTGGGGGTGGCCGTGGGGATGATCAGCCGGCTGGGCGAGGAGCTGGACCGGTGACCACCGTCCTGGCCATATGCGTGGCAGTCCTGGTGACAGTCAGCGTCTACCTGATGCTGTCGCACGAGCTGAAGTCGGTGGCTATGGGGGTGTTCGCCCTCGGCCACGGCGCCAACCTGTCCATCATCGCCATGAGCGGGTCGCCGGTCCTAGCCGACGGCGGGCTCCGGAACCCCCCGATCCTGGGTGTGGTCGACCTCGTGGATCCGCTCCCCCAGGCACTGATCCTGACGGCCATCGTCATCAACTTCGCCGTCATGGGATTCCTCCTGACCCTCCTCATCGTCACGGCCAGACGCACCGGGACGATCAACGTGGACGAGTTGGCGACCGAGGATCGCCCCGATGGCGGCCGCGCCGGAGGTGACCGGTGACCAACGACCTACTCGGCCTCCTGGTGGTGATCCCGCTGGCCACCAGCCTGGCCACCGTCGCCCTTGTCCGTCGGCCGGTCCCCCAGCGGATTCTGGGCCTGGTGAGCCTCTGCTCGATGCTGGTGCTGGCCCTGTCATGGCTGGTCCGGATACGCGACGGCGAGGTGATGGTCTCGCAGATGGGTGCCTGGCCGGCGCCGTTCGGGATCACGCTGGTCTTCGACAGCCTCTCTGGCCTGCTGCTGTGCGCCGGCCTGCTGGTGACGATCGCCTGCTACGTCCACGGCTTCTCCATGGTCGAGCCCCGCACCGAACGGCGCTACTTCCATCCGCTCATGCAGCTCCTGATCGTCGGCGTGAACCAGAGCTTCCTGACCGGTGACCTGTTCAACCTGTTCGTGGCCTTCGAGATCATGCTGATGGCCTCCTACGGGCTGCTGGCCATAGGCCGGACCCGTAGGCAGATGACGCAGGCCTATAAGTATCTGCTGCTGAACCTGGTGGCCTCGACCGTGTTCGTGATCACCGCCGGCCTCGTCTACGGGATGACCGGCACCCTCAACATCGCCGACCTGGCCCGGTTCGTGGCCGACCGGTCCAACGCCGGGGTACCCCTCCCGACGGGGTTCACCGGCCTGTCGGTCATGCTGCTGGTGGTCTTCGGCCTGAAGGGGGCCTTCTTCCCGCTCTGGTTCTGGCTACCGGACACGTACCACACCTGCCCGATCTCCATCGCCGCACTGTTCAGCGGCCTGCTCACCAAGGTCGGCGTGTACGCCGTGCTACGAACGTTCCCGCTGGTGTTCGCGGCAGGGGACGCCCGCGACGTGGTCCTGCCGATCCTCGCCGTGTCGGCCGGGGCGACCATGCTCCTGGGGGTGCTGGGTGCCGTGTCGCAGCACAACGTCCGGCGGATCCTGGCCATACACGTGATCAGCCAGGTGGGCTACATGGTGTTCGGCATCTCGATGATGACGACCGTCGGCCTGGCGGGCGCGTTGTACTACATGATCCAGCACATGGTGGTGAAGAGCTCCCTGTTCCTTTGCTGCGGGGTCATGGAACGCCACGCCGGATCGGACGACCTCGACGAGATCGGCGGCCTCCTGAAACGCCACCGCTGGCTGGGGGTGGCGTTCTTCGTGGCGGCGCTGAGCCTGGTCGGGGTGCCGCCACTGAGCGGCTTCTTCGGCAAGCTGGTCATCATCAGGGAGGGCTGGACCGCGAACTGGTGGCTCTCGGCCATCGGCCTGGTGACCGGATGGTTGACGCTGCTCTCCATGCTGAAGATCTGGACCCAGGGGTTCTGGTCGCCGGAATCAGGCCCGCGCATGAACCGGGGTGGCGATGCCAGCGGGCGCGTCCACTGCCTCCGTGCCGCCCACACGGGCATCGGTATCCTCGTGGTGGCGGCGGTGCTCATCGGCTTGGCCGCAGAACCCATCTACGACATCGCGTTCCACGCCGCGGAACAGCTCACCGATCCCACCACCTACATCAGGGCCGTGGACCCGCTGGCTGCCGGTTCCGTGCTGACCGCATCCGGGGGTGGGGGCTGATGATCCGCCGACTGGGCTTCGACATGGCGCTGGCGGTGCTCTACCTGTCGTGGTCCGGTAACCACACCTGGCCGGGCATCCTGGTCGGCCTGGTCCTGGGCTTCATCGTGGTCTCGGTCTACGACCTCGGCACGGCGCATCCGAACCATGGCCGCCGGGCACTCCGGATGCTGCGGTTCGGGGTGTACTTCCTGACCATCTTGATCCGGTCCAACCTGCAGATCGCCCGCGAGATCATGACGCCCGGGTTCAGCCAGACGCCGCGCATCCTGAGATACCCGGTGGACGACCTGGACGACTTCCAGACGACCGTCCTGGCCAACTGCATCACGCTCACGCCCGGAACCCTGGTCGTAGACGTCTCCGACGACGGCGGCTGGCTGTACGTGCACTGCATGTACGCCCTGGACCGCTCCGAGGCCATCGCCGGCCTCAGTCGACTCGACGAGCGGCTCCGGCGGGAGGTCTTCTCGTGGTAGCGGTCGTCGTGGAGGCCGGCATCGTCGCCGTGGTCGTCGGCATCGGCATGGCCTTGTACCGCATGGTGAAGGGACCGCACGTCGCCGACCGGGTGCTGGCCGGAGACGTCCTGTCGCTGCAGGTGGTGGCCCTCGTGATCCTCTTAGCCGTCGACCAGCGGCGTGCCGTATCGCTGGACGTGGCACTGCTGGTGGCGATCGTCGGATTCGCCTCCACGCTGGCCTTCGCCCAGTACATCGGAGCAGCCGGGGGCGACCTCCAGCCCCCGGACGAGGGAGAGGGGGGGTAGGTGGACGCGACACGCGAGATCGCGACGGTCCTCCTGCTGGTGTCGGGCCTCTCCTTCATGCTCATCGGCGCATGGGGCACCGTCCGGCTGCCCGACGCGTACCACCGGCTGCATGCGGCCTCCAAGTGCTCGACGCTGGGGCTGCTAGGGCTGCTGCTCGGTGCCGTCGTGCACATCGGCACCGCCGCCGCCCTATCCAAGGCGCTGCTGACGCTCGTGTTCACCTTCGTGGCCGCTCCGGTCGGCTCTCACATGCTGGCCAGGAGCGCACACGCTGCTGGGCTGGAGCAGTGGGACAGAACGCTGTCCGACGAGCTGGCCGAGGACCAGGGGGACCACCCGGAGGACTAGCCAACGGGGTGCGTTGCCGTCGGACCGACGCGACCAGCAGCACCCAGCACCACGAAGCCGCCGCTCAGAGGTCCAGGCGGTAGACGTTGGTGGCCCGCTGCTCGAAGCCGAGCCGGCGGTACAGCCGGTTGGCGGCCTCCCGCGACGGCCTCGACGTCAGGTCCACGGTCGTGGCGCCGGCTGCCCGGGCCCAGTCGATCGCAGCCCGGTTGAGCGCTTCGCCCACACCCCTGCCTCGAGCCGACCCGTCGACCACCACGTCCTCGATCCAGGCCCGCAGGCCCGTTGGGATCCGGAAGACCACCAGCGTCATGCTCCCCAGGATGGCCGACTCACCTTCGACGGTCGGGTCCTCGGCCACCAGCAGGATCGAAGCCCCAGAATCCACGATGGGCGCCAGGGCGCCGGCATCGGGCGGCGGGCTGGAGCTGGACAGTTGTGGAATCAGACGGGCCATAGCCGACACCAGGCGGTCGTCCACCTCGACCACCTCACGTACGACGAACGTGGAATCCTGAGCCTCTCCATCCATGGTCGGTGAGCCTAGGACCCGACGGCATCGCCTCTAGGCGCGCGTACGAACGCGTCTGGCTAGCCTCCGACAGCAATGGCCCCCAACCCAGCTCCGCACCTCATCTGGAACGTCGACGAGATGCCAACCGACCTGCGGTCGCCCATCCTCATAGCCGCATTCGAGGGCTGGAACGACGCCGGCGAGGCCAGCTCCACCGCAGCCCGCTACGTACGCGACCACTTCGAGGCCGAGCACGTAGCCACCATCGACGCCGAGGACTTCTTCGACTTCACTGTGGCCCGACCCAACGTGTGCATCGACGACAACGACGCCCGCCAGATCGTGTGGCCCTCCACCGGCATATACGTGGCCCGCATACCGGGCAGCAACCACGACCTGGTGTGCGCCATCGGCCACGAGCCGCAACTCCGCTGGCGGACCTTCGTGGACCACCTGGCGATCACAGCCGAGGCCTTCGGCGCCTCCATGGTCTGCACGCTGGGAGCCCTGCTGACCGACGTACCCCACAGCCGCCCCACCCAGGTCTACGGAGGAACCGACGACGAGGAACTGGCCCTGCGCCTGGACCTCTCGCCGTCCACCTACGAAGGACCGACCGGCATCGTGGGTGTGCTGGCGGCCGGCCTGCGCGACCGCGGGGTCACCACGGCCTCGTTCTGGGCCAGCGTTCCTGCCTACGTGTCCAACCTGCCGTCACCCAAGGCGGCCCTGGCCCTGGTCGAACGGCTCTCCCATTTGCTGGAGGTCGACGTGCCGTGCATCGGCCTGGAGATCGAGGCTGCTTCCTACGAATGCCAGGTCACCGAACTGGTCGCCGAGGACGACGGCACCATGGAGTACGTCGAGCAACTGGAAGCCGACTTCGACGAGGAGACAGCGGAGGACCCGGACAGCTTGGTCGCCGAGGTCGAGGACTTCCTCCGAAACCAGCCAGGCACCTGACCGTTCAGGCCTCCCCGACCAGCCAGGGAGGATCCCGGGGCCGGTCGAACCGCACGTCGATCTCCTCGCCGCGGATCGCGGCGAAGGCATCCGCCGCCCACTCTTCCGGCAGCGCCGAGCCCTCCGGCAGGCTGCCCTCGGCAAAGAACCCGACATCCGAGCATTCGAGGGGGTGGGCGGACAGCTCGCCTCCCGTCATTTGACAGTGGAACACCAGCGAGTAGAGCGGGATTCCGGTGATGCCCAGCCGCATCCCATCCAGGATGGCGATGGGACGCACCACCTCGCACCGGATGCCCGTTTCCTCCAGGACCTCCTTGACCACTACCTCGGCAGCCGAATACCCCACGTCGGCCCAACCGGTCGGGTAGAGCCAGACGCCGGAGTCGGACCTCTGTACCATCAGGAGTTCGCCGGCGTCGTTGCCCACGACCGCCCCGATGGTCACCTTCGGCGTCACGTAGCCAGGCACCCCACGCCCCACCGAACCCAGCCAATCCGCGACCAGGGTGTCCACGTCAAAGGACCCGCCAGAGAGGGCGTCGGCCCTGACCCTGATCTCCGCCGCCACCTGGAGCACCTCCTCGTAGCGCTCCCGCTCGTAGAGGGACTCCGTGAAGCCGAGGCCGGTCCGGGCCGAGCCGGCGAGGGCCTCGGCCCAGCGCAGGAGGTCAAGTTGGGAGGGAGGCCCCACGCCGTGATCTGACATGGCTGAACCGTAGGCGCTGCGGTCGGCCGGTCCGTCTCGCCGGGTCAGAAGTCGACTTCCACCCAGCGCAGTACCGAGCGCTCGATCTCAGCCAGGTGGTCCGCGTCGGTGATCTTGTCGCCCGCGGCGTCCCGTACGTAGAAGGCGTCCACGACGTCCGAACCCAGCGTCTGGACGTGCGCCCTCACGATGTCCAGGTCCAACTCCGCGAAGGCACGGGTGATCCGGTACAGGACGCCGACACCATCCGGACAGGTCACCTCGAGGACGGTCGCCGTCACCGAGGTCAGGTTGTCCACCGTCATCCGTGGCCGGGCGGGCCTTGCGGACAGCCGGACGGGCCGGTATATACGTGACCTGTCGCCAAGGCGGGCGGACAACGCCAGGCGACCCGCCAGCGCCAACCGGATCTGATCGGCGATCCGGGTCCAGTCCGGAGCGCCGCCCGGGGCCGAGCCGATCCTGAACACCGACAACGCCCGGCCGTTCTCCGAATGGGCTGAAGCACCCAGGACGTCGGCGCCGTTCAGCGACAGTACGCCGGCCACCTTGGAGAAGGTGCCAGGCCGGTCGGCGGCCACCACAGTCAGCGTCCGACCCTCACCGCGCACCAGGAACGAACCGTCGTCCAGCAGCAACCGCTGTTCGGCATCCGGGAACGAACCCCCGGCCACCTCACCGACGTCGCCACCGGCCAGCACGTGTGACACTCTCGAGACCAGCTCGTTGACCAAGCCGCCCTTCCAACTGCTCCACGCCGAGGGTCCCGTGGCGATCGAGTCGGCCTCGGTGAGGGCACCCAACAGGTGGAGCAGTCGGCTGCTCCGGACGGCATCGGCGACGGAGGCGATGGTGCCGTCGTCGTCCAGATCCCGACGCGTCGCCACGTCCGGGAGCAGCAGGTGGTGCTGGACCATCGCCACCAGGGTCTCGACGTCATCGGCGTCGAAGCCCATGCGGGTGGCGATCGTCCGCAGGAGGTCGACGCCCACCTCGGTGTGGTCACCCGGGTAACCCTTCCCGATGTCGTGGAACAGGGCGCCCACCAGCAGGAGGTCCGGCCTGTCCACCCGGTCGACGAGACGCGATGCCTCGGCGGCGGCCTCCATGAGGTGCCTGTCGACGGTGAAGCGGTGGTAGGCGTTGCGCTGGGGACGGGATCGGCACGGCTCCCACTCGGGTACCAGTTGGACGAAGAGCCCCACGTGATCGAGGTCCTCAATCACCGAAATGGCCGACGGCCCAGTGGCCAGCAACGCCACGAACATCTCACGGGCCTCGTCCGGCCACGGGACGGTGAGCACCGGAGCATTCTCGACCAGCCGCTCCAGGGACCTGCGCTGCAGGTAGGCGTCGTGCTCGGCGGCGACCCTCGCGCACCTCAACGTGAGGAGCGGATCGGCCAGGTCGGCATCGGCAGTGAGCGCAAGGCGCCCATCGTCCAGCACCAGGCCGGGTGCCACCTCCCGGCGACGCAGGTTGACGATGGCCCCCAGTGGCCCACGCCGGCGGGAGGCCCTTCTGGTACGGCGGGCCGCTCCCTCCCCCGTCCAGGCGATCGTGCGGGCCGCCGCGGCCACCTCAGCCATCATGACGTCGGCGTCAGCCAGGTCCAGTGCGGCCGCCACGTCGTCCTGAAGCTCCAGCAGGAGGCGATCGGCCCGCTGCCCGGTGAGGCGGTGGAGCTCGACGCGTACGGTCAGGAGCGTCTCGGCCGCTGCGGCCAGGCCCGCCGACTCGGACTCACGGAGGATCGGCACGGTGGCCTGCTCCACCCAGAGGAGGCTGTGCACGTCGCGGAGTCCTCCCCGGGACTCCTTCAGGTCCGGTTCCAACAGGAAGGCGACCTCTCCGAACCGGGCATGACGCTCGGCTACCGACGCCTGCAGGTCATCGAGGTGGCGTCGAGACCTACCGGACCACTGTTCCAGCGCTGCTGCGGCAAGCTCGTGGGCCACCGTCGCGTCGCCGGCCACCGGGCGGGCCGCTAGGAGGCTCGTGGCCGTGTCCAGGTGCTCGGAGGCCACCTGTAGGAGTTGGGGCAGCGTCCCCACCTGGTGGCCAAGCTTCAGACCCGCGTCCCAGAGCGGATACCAAACCCTCTCGGCGACCTCGGCCATGTCCAGGCCCGGCCGGTGCACAAGCACCACATCGACGTCACTGCCGGGGCACTGCTCCCGACGGCCGTATCCGCCGACCGCCACGAGGGCGGTACCCGCGGGCGGGTCGGCCTCCTCGAAAACCCCGGCCAGGAACCTGTCAATCCGGTCGGACAGCGCACGGCAAAACGCGGGTCCCCTTAGCGACCGGTCCTCCAGAAGGTCGGTCATGTCGAGGGGGGTCACCGGCCCGACGGTAGCGGCAGCGTTCAAACCACCACGGATTCCTTCGGACCCTCGTTGTAGGCCGACTCGGCGTGGATGGCCTGGTCCAGGCCGACGATCTCAGTCTCCTCATCCATCCGCAGGCCGATCACGCGGTCGATCACCTTGACGATGGCGAAGGTGACCACGAACGAGAACACCGCCACCGAACCAATGGCGACGGCCTGGTCCAGGTTCCCGATCCAGCCACCGTCCAGAAAGTCTCCACCGTCGTGTGAGTTGCCGAACGAGTAGGAGACGAGCACCCACACGATCGGCACCGCGCCGATGCAGTACATGTTCATCATCAGCATGTTCAGGAGGTTCCTGGAACGGACCATGCCTCCGTAGAACAGCGCCTGGCCGGGCACCATGAACACCACCAGCGCGGTTCCCATCAACATCCAGGACAGATCACCAGAATCCACGAGGGGGTCCCTCCGATTGGGCGACTAGCGCCCAGCCTGCCTCCCGGAGGTCACGGCATCGTCACACGCATGTTTCGGGATCGTGAACAAGCCCGGTCAGGCAGACCCGATAGCGACCCTCAGGCGGCGGTGCCCCCGGCATGTCGACGACGGTGCACGTAGGCCTTGGCGGCGCCCCACTCAAATCCCGGAACGCGCAGGTCCGGGTGCAGTTCGGCAAAGGACCCCGGCGAGAGGTCGTAGACGTCGTCGGGGAAAAGGCGGACCGCGTCGGCATCCCGTTGGACCGGGACCACCCCGGCGGCGGAAAGCACCGATGCGGGGTACCTCACGGCGTCGCGCACCAGAGCCAGCGGTCCTGTCCGCTGCTCGTCGATGTCGGCGGCCAGGAGTTTCCAGACCAGTGGGCCCACCTCTTGAACGGCACGTCGGCCGGCGTCGGCGACCACATCGTCGTCGAGCACCGCCCCTGCCGACCTGGCCGCCACGCATCGGGCGACCCAGCCCGGCAGAGCTGCCACGATCCCGTCCGCAAGCAGCTGCGCCAACACGGCCAGACGGGCCTCGTCGTCGGCCAGCGGAGCGGTCGGCTCAGCCACTGCCCGGGTTCCCGCCCTTCACGGCCCGGTTCAGGTTGCCAGACCTGAGACCCTCCAGGTCCAGGGTGACATAGGCGTACCCGACGCCTGCCACGGCGGCCACGACCTCGGCGCGCCGCTCCACGACGTCGGGCAGCCGATCAATCGGGACCTCGATCCTGGCGGTGTCGTCCAGGTGTCGGACCCGTAGGTCGTCGAAGCCCAGGCGCCGCAGGGCGGCCTCCGCCCTCTCCACCGCGGTCAGGACGGCGACGGTCACCTCGGTCCCGTATGGAACCCTCGACGCGAGGCATGCCGCAGCGGGTTTGTCCGCAGTCCGGAGCCCCATCTCCCGCGAGTGGTGGCGGACGTCGGCCTTGGTCAGGCCGGCCTCCACCATCGGAAAGCTGGCACCGCGCTCGGCGGCCACCGTCTGGCCGGGTCGGTGGTCGGCGAGGTCGTCGACGTTCACCCCGAGGACCACGGTGGCCGCCTCGGAACGAGCGATGGGGACCAGTACGTCCATGAGGGCGTCCTTGCATCGACCACAGCGGTCGGGATCGTTCACCCGGTAGGCGGCGTCGGCCATCTCGTGGGTCTCCACCTCCGACCAGCGGAGCCCCCACTCGTCAGCGAGGGCGGCGGCGTCGTCCCGCTCGTCACCGGCCAGGGACGGCGACACGGCCGTCACCACGTGCACCCGGTCGGCACCGAGGGTGTCGTGGGCAACCCGTGCCAGAAACGCCGAGTCGGCGCCTCCGGAGAAGGCCACCACGACCCGGCCCAAGTCCTGTAGGGATTGACGGAGGCGGTCCATGTCGGGACCGGCGATCTCCGCCCCGGAGACCACGGTCAGCGCCTCCTGATCCCAGCCAGCACGGTGTCGATGTCGGCCACCATCCCAGCGTAGAACACACCGAAATCGCCGTAGACGGCCGATGCACGGTCGTACCGCATGGTGTAGACGACGTCCTTCAGGTCGTCGGGACGCTGCCCGAAGAGGGTCACGCCCCACTCGAAGTCGTCCACGCCGGTGGAACCGGTCACGACCTGCAGGATCCGGCCAGCGAACTTCCGGCCCGAGGTGCCGTGCTCCATCATCAGCTCGCGACGGTCGTCGTAGGGCAGGGTGAACCAGTTGGCGTCCACGTTGCGACGCTTGGACATCGGGTAGAAGCACCACGCCGGCTTGCCCTCGGGGGGCAGCACCGGGTGGAGCCTGGCCCGTCGCATCTCATCGGGGAGGCCCTGGGAGTACTCGGAGAGTTCGGTCATCGACACGTAGCTGTCGACCACCTCGAGGCCGGCGTTGGCGATGCTGGTCTGGAAGTCCCTGAGGCGCCACAGGTCCTCGCTCAGGACCATGAAGGCCATGTCGGCCTTGTGGCCCAGGATCGCCACGGTGACCACCTGGTCGCCGGCAGCGGTGGCTGCCGTCACGGCTGCTCGCACCCTCCGAGTGTTGACCAACCGGCCCATGTGGCTGAATCGTGGGATCCTGCAGAAGAGGTGGAGGACGCCGAGGCCGTCGGCTGGTGTCAGCGGATCGTTCATCGGATGGATTCTACGGAGCGGTCCGCACGGGACACCCAACGGTCCCCGCTACAGCGGTGACACCCAGAGACCTGCCGAAGGTCCCGTCCGAAGGCACGCCTGCAGCTCAGTCGCCGGTGTAGAGGTTGAACCGGTTCCCACGGGCGAACCCGGCCAACTGCAGGTTGGCAACGCGGGCTGTCTCCACGGCGAGGGCCGACGGGCCGCTGACCGCTATCAGGCAGGCGAAGCCGGCGGCCCAGGCCTTCTGGGCCATCTCGAAGGAGGCCCGACCGCTCACCCAGAGGCCCAGGTCACCGGCCGGCAGCCTTCCGTCCATCTGCAACCGGCCAACCACCTTGTCGACGGCATTGTGGCGACCGATGTCCTCCCGTAGGAGCAGGGGCTCACCGGTCCGGTCGAAGGCAACCGCTGCGTGCACCGCCCCGGTGGTGGTGAAGAGGGCCTGCCCGTCGATCCGGTCGGCCATCCCGGCCAGCACGTCGACGTCGAACGGTGCCGCATCCAGTGGCCTCAGCCGCTCCAGCAGGTCTCCTATGGCGACCGTCCCGCACACGCCGCATGAGGAGGAGGCCGGGCCCAGGCGGGGTGTGGGCGTGGGGGCCAGGCCGCCGGTATCGACCGTCACGTCGTTGTACTCGGACTCGGCGGCGAGCCCCTGCCCGCAGTAGCGCACGGTACGCACCGGCGCGTCGTGCAGGATTCCCTCCGTCACGCAGAAGCCGACGGCCAACTCGAAGTCGTCACCCGGGGTCCGCATCGTCGTGGCGACCAGCTCACCGTCCAGGCGGATCGACATCGGCTCCTCGACGATCAGCTCGTCGGGCGCCCGTCGGCTGCCGTCAGCGTCGAAACGTCGGGTCATCACCCTCGCCGTCCTGCCCCGGCTCACGGGCCCGCCCCACTCTCAGCATGTACGTCCACGGGCTCCAGTGAACACCCGTATCCGGTCGGAGCGGTCGCATGACGCGCAACGGGCGCCCCGAAGGGCGCCCGTTGGTTCAGCGACCGCTCCGATCCGTGGATCGGAGGGCGTCTCCAGTGCCTAGAAGTCCATGCCCCCCATGCCGCCCATGCCGCCATCGGCGCCACCGCTCGGGGCGTCGGCGATGACCACATCGGTGGTGAGGAACAGTGCCGCGATCGAACCGGCGTTCTGGAGCGCCGAGCGGGTGACCTTGGCGGCATCGATGATGCCAGCGGCGACCAGGTCCTCGTACTCGTCAGTAGCGGCGTTCAAGCCCTTGGAGCCCTTCAGGTTGCGCACCTTGTCGACGACCACGCCGCCATCCAGGCCGGCGTTGACCGCAATCTGGTGGAGCGGGGCCTCGAGCGCCTTTGCCACGATGCGTGCACCAGTGGCTTCGTCGGCGGAGAGCACGTCGCCGGCCGCCATAGCGGCGACCTGGGCACGCAGCAGGGTGACGCCGCCTCCGGCGACGACACCTTCTTCGATGGCCGCCTTCGTGGTGCTCACGGCATCCTCGATGCGGTGCTTCTTCTCCTTCAGCTCCACCTCCGTGGCAGCTCCGACCTTCAGGACGGCTACGCCACCGGAGAGCTTCGCCAGACGCTCCTGGAGCTTCTCGCGGTCGTAGTCGGAGTCGGTGTTCTCGATCTCGCCCTTGATCTGGGCGATGCGGCCCGCGATGTCGGCGTCGTCGCCGGCGCCCTCGATGATGGTGGTCTCGTCCTTGCTGACCACGATCTTGCGGGCCTCGCCCAGCATGTCGAGCGTGACGGCGTCGACCTTGAGGCCGACCTCCTCGGAGATGACCTGGCCGCCGGTGAGGATCGCCATGTCCTGCAGCATCGCCTTGCGACGATCACCGAAGCCGGGGGCCTTGATGGCCACCGACGTGAAGGTGCCGCGGATCTTGTTGACCACCAGGGTGGCGAGGGCCTCGCCCTCGACGTCCTCGGAGATGATGACCAGTTGACGGTTGGTCTGCATGACCTTCTCGAGGGCCGGGACCAGGTCGCGCACCGCGGTGATCTTGGAACCCACGAACAGCACGTACGGGTCCTCCAGGACGGCCTCCATGCGGTCGGGATCGGTCACGAAGTAGGGCGAGATGTAGCCTTTGTCGAAGCGCATACCTTCGACCAGGTCCATCTCCATACCGAAGGTCTGACCCTCCTCGACGGTGATAACACCGTCCTTGCCCACCTTGTCGATGGCCTCGGAGATCATCTCGCCGATCTCAGTATCGCCCGCCGAGATGGCGGCGACGTTGGCGATCTGGCCCTTGTCGCTGGACACGTCCTGGGCTGAGTTACGGATGGCGTCGACGGCGGCGGCCACCGCTGCCTCGATGCCCTTCTTGAGCGACATCGGGTTGGCACCGGCGGCAACGTTACGAAGGCCCTCGCGGACCATCGCCCATGCCAGCACGGTCGCCGTGGTGGTGCCGTCACCGGCTACGTCGTCGGTCTTCTTGGCGACCTCCTTAACCAACTCGGCGCCGATGCGCTCGTAGGGATCCTCGAGGTCGATCTCCTTGGCGATGGACACGCCGTCATTGGTGATGGTGGGCGCGCCCCACTTCTTCTCCAGGACGACGTTGCGACCCTTGGGACCGAGCGTGATCCGAACGGCGTCAGCCAGCTGGTTCATGCCCTTCTCGAGCGACCGGCGAGCCGTCTCGTCGAACGTGATGATCTTTGCCATCAGTGGCAACCTCTCAATGATCGGTGGACCGGTGGAGCGCGGGCGCGACCACTGGCACTCTCTTCATGCGAGTGCCAATCCAATCAGCGAATCGGCTGTTTTCCAACGTCCAGAGGCACCCGGAAGCGGGTCTTGAACCGTCTCCGGGACGTTGTCGGAACCGAGATGCGCAGGCCCGGGACGTGCGCCCCGGCGGGGACTCAGCCCCCGGCGACGGCAGGCACGATGGCGACGGTGCCACCATCCGGGACGGCGGTGTCCAGCCCGTCTAGGAAGCGCACGTCGTCATCGCTGACGAACACGTTCACGAAGCGGCGCAGCGCGCCCGACTCGTCCAGGATCCGGCTGGTAAAGCCCGGATGGGCGGCGTCCAGGGCCGCTATCGCCTCACCGACCGTGCCGGCAGCAACCTCCACCTCAGGCTGTCCAGCGGTCAGCGGTCGGAGCGTCGTCGGAATGCGGATGATCACGGCCATGGAAAAACCCTACCCACCCGGTCGGGGATCACCCACTCCCTGCCGGGTGCTCCGGGCTGGTCGGATTGTCCGACCGGAAGCCGTTCAGAGGTCGTCCAGTCGCTCCGCCACGGCCTCGGTTATGCACGCCATCGTCTCAGCAACGGCCCTGTCGGCACCGAACCGGTCCACCAGCGACACGACGTCGGCACGCACCGCCGCCTCCTCGTCGGCTCCGCCCACCACGACCAGCAGGGGCACGCCGGCCGCAGCGGCATACGCAGCCACCCCGCCCACGACCTTCCCCTGGAACGAGGTGGCATCCAACCAACCCTCGCCGGTCACCACCAGGTCGGCGCCGGCCACGATCTCGTCCAGGCGAACCTCCTCGGCCACCAGGTCCACGCCGTCGACCAGTTCGGCACCCATAGCAGCCAGGCCACCCGCCAGGCCACCGGCGGCCCCGGCCCTGTCCAGACACGAGACATCCGACCCGAAGCGTTCCAGGTACACCTGCACGAGTCGCTCCAGGCGGCCCGTCAACAGGCGGACCTGGGCATCGGTGGCCCCCTTCTGGGGAGCGAACACCTCGGCGGCCTTCGTGAACCGGGTCCGGACGTCACACGCCACCAGCATCTCGACACCGCGGTAACGCGCCATCGGACCCATCGCGTCCAGGGCACCCAGACCCCCATCGGTGGTCGCCGAGCCGCCCATACCGACGATCACCCGCCGCGCCCCCAGCTCGACGGCGTGGCGGAGGAGCTCCCCCACGCCTGCGGTGGTGGCGTCCAGGGGGCGGTTTCCCTCGGCGCCGCCCGCCAGCACCAGGCCCGAGGCCCGGGCCATCTCGACCACCGCCGTACCATCCGAGAGCCTCCAGCCGGCCCGGACCGGAGAACCCAGGGGGCCGGTCACCTCGGTGGTGTGGTCCGGGCCTCCCAACACGTCCACCAGGCCCTCACCACCGTCGGCCATTGGCACCTCGACGGCGGTTCCGTCCCGGGAGACCACGGCCTGGGCGATCGCCGACGCCGCCTCTGCCGCCGACGCCGTACCCCGGAACTTGTCCGGTGCGGCAACCACCCGCACCGGCCGACCTCAGTTGGACTGGATGCGCTGGTCGGAACCCAGGATCACCACGATGTTGGCGTTCGCCACGCGATCCTCGGCCTTGGCCGGAACCTCCAGCCCGCCAGTCGGCATCTTCTCCAGCAGGGAGGGGATCTCGCCGAAGTGCTCAACGATCTTCCTGGCATCGGCCTGGTACCCGTTGCGGTAGTAGACCCGGGTGGTGCCGGTCTTGTCGGCGTTGGCCGGAGATTCCATCGTCCAGCCCAACGGGCTGAGCAGGTCGGTCACCTTGCCGGCCGCACCAGACACGCCGGAGCCGTTAGCCACCAGGATCTTCACCTCGTTGGGATAATGCGTCGGCGTCGTAAACAGGGCCTCGGTGGTGGTCGGCACAGCCGAGGTCGGCGACACGGCATCAGCGGCGGCCTCACCCCCGGCGACAGGTTCGGTCGTCACGACAGCCGGGTCGGCCCCTCCGGTCCCCGGATCGGCACCCGTGACGTCATCGGTGATCGCCGGAGCCTGCCTGTCGGCCGCCACGGGCGAGTCGTCCAGTCCCTTCCAGAGCATGAGCAGGCCGATCGCCACTGCGACGCCGACGAGAAGGGCGGCGCGCGGCATGGCTGCGGCGTTGCTGGGTCCCAGCCCTCCGCTCCTGGCGCCGACGTTCATCGGCCTCCGTCGTCCTCGACCACCCTGGGTTCGAGGCGCGCCCTGCGACGACGATCGCGTTGGCGCTGGAGTCGACGGACCACCAGCGGGTCGTAGGACATGGCCTCGCCGTCCTCGAGGAGCTCGGACAGCAGCTGGTAGTAGCGCGTCGCCGAGAGCTCGAACCGTTCACGGATCTGGACGTCCTTCGGCGAGGTGGCCGTCCACCACGAGCGTTCGAAGTCCAGGATGTCACGGTCTCGCTGCGTCAGTGCCACGGCCAGATGATCCTCCACCGCGCGGGGCGATTCAAGTACCCCTGACCCCGTCTCCGTCACGGAACCCCGCGGACCCCCACGCGCCTCGAAACGTTCCAACTCCGGAAGCGGCTCCCTCACCGTCCGGCGGAGCAGGCTCAGTACTCTTACGGACACTGGGATTGCGGTGACCGGCCTTTCGCGCCACGAACCGCTCCATCCCGCCCGAGTAGCTCAGTTGGTCAGAGCAGGCGCCTTGTAAGCGTCAGGTCGTCGGTTCGAATCCGACCTCGGGCTCCGAATCCCACCGCCGGCACCACAGACGGCAACGGGTTCAGGAACGGCGCCGGGCCACCTCGAAGAGGGCGATGGCGGCAGCGGCCGACACGTTCAGCGAACCCAGTACCCCGCCCAGGGGAATGTGCGCGATGGTGTCGCAGCGTTCCCGCACCAGACGCGAGAGGCCCGAACCCTCGGCTCCCAACACTAGGGCCACGGGCTCGTCGGCAACCGTCAGGTCGTGGATGGCGTCGTCGCCCCCCACGTCCAGGCCGACCGACCACACACCCGCGTCGGCCAGACGACCCAGAGCCTTGGGCAGGCCCGCCACCCTGGTCATCCGGAGGTGCTCGATTGCCCCCGCCGCGGACTTGGTGACCGCGGCGGTCACCCCCGCAGCCCGGTGTCGCGGCAGGACCACGCCGGTCACGCCGGCGCACTCGGCCGACCTCAGGATCGCCCCCAGGTTGCCCGGGTCGGTCACGCCGTCCAGGAGGAGAAGGAACGGATCACGGCCCTGGGCGTCGGGCCGCAGGAAGTCATCCAGATCATGCTCGTGGAGAGGTTGGGCCATGGCCAGCACGCCCTGCGGCGCGTCGGTGCGGGCCATGGACTCGAACTTGGAACGGGAGACCTCACGGATGGTGACCTTCGCCTCGTCGGCCAGGTCAATGATGTCGTCCAGGATCGGAGCCGGATCCAGGTCTCCGGCCAGGAGGACCTCGCGGGTCCGACGGGTACCCGCCAGCAGCAGCTCCCTGACCGCCTGCCGACCCTCCACCTGGTCGCCGCCCAGGCCCTTCGCAGCGGCGTCGGACCGGTTGCCCATCGGGGTACTCCCGCGCTGGCCCGGCCCCTTCGCGCCGGGGCGGCCACCGGGTCGGCCCCGGGCACCACCACGCCCGGGTGGACCGGACCGCCCACCACCGGCGGCCCTACCGGAGTGACCACCGGCCTTAGGGCCGCCCGGACCGCCCGAACCGCCACGCTTCTGGCCCTTCGGGCCACCGGGACCGCCGCGCTTCTGACCCTTCGGGCCGCCACGCTTCGGTGTCCCCGGGCTGCTCACGCCAAGGTCCCATCCCGTTGAAGGAGAGCCACAGCGAAGCAGGCCACGCCCTCCCGGCGGCCGATGGCACCCAGGCCCTCCGCCCGCCGTCCCTTCACCGAAACCTGCGCACCGACCACCTCGGTGAGGGCATCACTCATCTCGTCACGACGCGGTGTCAGCCGGGGCGCCTCGAGCACCACCGTGCAGTCCACGTTGGCCACCTCCCAACCATCACCACGGATGGCTGCGACCGTGTCGGCCAGGAGCGCCATGCTGTCGGCGCCGGCCTGCGCAGGATCAGTGTCCGGGTAGCGCTGTCCGATGTCACCGAGGCCTGCCGCACCCAATAGCGCGTCGATGACGGCGTGGGCCACGGCGTCGGCATCGCTGTGGCCGACCAGGCCCGGGCCGTCGAACGAGACCCCGCCCAGCACCATGCGCCGGTCTGGGTCGTCGCTGAACGGATGGATGTCGAACCCATGGCCGACCCGGATCTCAGGCATGCGACGAGCCTGCCACGATTCGTTCCAACTCCAGCCGTGCCAGGTCCAGGTCGGCAGGGCGGGTGATCTTCAGGTTCGCCGGTTCGCCCTCCACCACCACCACCGTGCCACCGTGTGCCTCCACGAGCGTGGCGTCGTCCGAGGCCTCGCCGCCACCGGCGTGGGCCGCCCGGAGGATGTCGGCACTGAATCCCTGCGGGGTCTGGACGGCTGTCACGCCATCGCGTGCCACGACCCTTCCTTCCGCGGTACGCAAGGAATCGGTAACGGGAACCCCGGGGACCACGGCGTCGGCACCCGCCAGCACCGCGTCGGCGACCCGCCTGAACAGCCCGGGCGTGGCAAGGGGGCGTGCCCCGTCGTGGACGAGCACGACCCTGGCGTCATCGGGCACCGCTGCCAGGCCACAGCGCACCGACGCCGAGCGGGTCGCCCCGCCGTCAACAACCGTCTCCACGCCCCCTGCTGCGGAGAGGACCCGGGAGACCTCGGTACGACGCTCGGCTGACACGACCACGACCACGCCGTCGGAGACTGCCGCAGCCGAAACGGCCGAGCGGGCGAGAACCGCCATCCCGGACAGGTCCGCCATCTGTTTGTCGCCTCCGAAGCGCGTCCCACTCCCGGCGGCGACCACCACCGTCCACGTGCTCACCGGCCACTCCCGGAGCCGTAGTGGAGGCAACCTGCTTCCGGGCGCGCTGGCGTCGATGACGCTGGGGGATGCCACATCTCACTAGCATGGCGATTCGACATGCCGGACACCACACTCTTGAGCGAGACCATCCTTTTTGCCGGGCTGGACGACGACGCCCTGACGAGGGTCGTGGGAGCCGGAAGGGACCTTGAGTTGCGCCGGGGTGACGTGCTGTTCAGGGAAGGCGACGACCCCGACGAACTCTTCGTGGTCATGTCCGGCCGCATCGCCATCGCCAACAAGTCGATCGACGGCCGGGAGTCGATGGTGGCCCTCATGGAGGAGGGCGACCTGTTCGGCGAGATGGGCCTGTTCGACGGCCGGGGTCGATCGGCAGAGGCCAGGGCGCTCGAATCGTCAGTGGTCACGGCCGTGCCCTACGGACCGGTACGCAGCCTCTACGAGGACGACCCCGCTCTTCTCTGGCGTGTCGTGGCCATGCTGGCCGGCCGGCTCCGCACCATGGACGCCGCCCTCGCCGATTCGGTGTTCCTGGATGTGACCGGCCGAACGGCCAAGCGACTGCTGGACCTGGCCGGTGAGGAGGACGAGTTCTCCCTGCCGATCACGCAGGAGGAATTGGCCGGCATGGTCGGCGCCTCACGGGAGCGGGTCAACAAGGCGATCGCATCGTTCATCCGCCTGGGCTGGATCGAACAGATCGACCGGACCTACCGCATCACGAACCGTGAACAGTTGACCATCCGGGCCCGCTGAGGCCACCGGAGTCAGCCCGGACGGGCTCAGGTCGCCAGCCAGTCCACCACCCGACGCCAGGCATCGGCAGCGTCACCGGCCCGATGGGCCGGACGACTCGGATCGTGGACGAAGCCGTGGTCAGCACCCACGTAGCGCAGAACCGTGGCACCGGTGGCTTCTAGTTCGTCGACGTGGTCGGAGGGCGTCCAGGCATCCTGTGCACCGATGACGGCTAGGACGGACGCCGCATCACCGGCGGCGAGCGCATCCAGGGGCTCGCCCTGGCCGTCACCCCGCCACTGGTCCGGCACCCGGATCATCCCGTAGAAGGGGCAGTGGGAATCGAACCGCCCGGTGGCCACGGCCTTCAGGACGTACATGCCTCCCATACAGAAGCCGAGGATGCCGACCGTTTCAGCGCCGGTCAGATCTGCGGCGGCCACCGCATCACCGAGAACCCTGTCGTCCTCAAGCGATGAGCCGGCAGCCAGGCGATCAGCCACTTCCAGGTTCTCACGCCCGGGAAAGAGCTCGAACGCCGCCACCGACCAGCCCTGCTGGATGGCCAGGCGTGCCACCAGGTCGTCGAACAACGGGCGCATCCCCATGATGTCAGGGATCACCACCAGCCCCCTGGACGATGGCCCGGTTGCTGGATGGACCAGCTCGGCGGCGGTCCCGGATGGAAGTCCTGTACGCATTCCCCCTGCCTAGTGCATGGATCAACCGCCTGCCCAGACACCCGGACCCTGGGCCGCG
>ENA-ORXI01000184-ORXI01000184.1-sediment-metagenome-genome-assembly--contig:-NODE-184-length-49484-cov-15.656830_pt1 | contig 49484 bp, 45 predicted proteins | sample MGYA00237861_ERZ511468 | MGnify/ENA primary metagenome ERZ511468 (study PRJEB26299, sample SAMN06266213) | sediment metagenome | isolation source: Hudson Canyon methane seep mesocosm | place...
AGATGAAACCAGCTTATTTAGCTCATATTGACGAGCGCGCCCAAGATAATTTACCGCCATTGGTATTGAATGCAGAACAAACAAGATCTGTTGTTGAAAACCTAATTAATGATAACGATGTAGATTTTTATTTAGACTTACTCACACATCGTGTGCCGCCTGGTGTCGATGAGGCTGCGTATGTTAAGGCCAGCTTTTTAGCTAGTGTTGCCAAAAGTGAACAAACCTGTAACGCCATAGATCAAAGGCATGCTACGTTTTTACTAGGCACTATGATGGGTGGTTACAACATTGACACACTGATTGAGTTATTAGATGTAGATACTACAGCTGAAACTGCCAGAGACGCACTAGCAAAAACTTTGTTAATTTACGAAGCCTATCAAACGGTTGTAGAAAAATCTACCAACAATACCTTTGCCAAACAAGTCATTGATGCTTGGGCAGATGCGGATTGGTTCACCTCTAAAGAGGAATTACCAAAAGAGATTAAGTTAACGGTTTTCCGTGTTGAAGGTGAAATTAATACGGACGATCTGTCTCCTGCTACTGAGGCCTGGTCGCGTCCGGATATTCCACTCCATGCACAGTCAATGTTGGTTAAGAAGATGGATAGCCCATTAGAAACCATTAAACAACTTAAAGAAAAAGGTCTGCCATTAGCCTTTGTTGGAGATGTAGTTGGCACCGGATCTTCACGTAAATCAGCCATTAATTCTGTGCTCTGGCACATGGGTAATGACATTAATTACGTGCCAAATAAGCGTGGTGGTGGTGTGGTACTCGGCGGCAATATTGCCCCAATTTTCTTTAATACAGCAGAAGACTCAGGCGCATTGCCGATTGAGTGCGATGTGACTAAATTAAACATGGGTGATGAGATCACCATACATCCTTATAAAGGAAAAATTACTAATGCCAATGGTGAGACCGTTTCCACATTCGAATTAGCACCAACCACCATGCCAGATGAAATTCGCGCAGGTGGTCGTATTCCTTTAATTATTGGTCGTGGCTTAACGGATCGCGCACGTAAAGCATTAGGTTTAGATGCTTCCAGTGTATTCCGTAGACCGGGAGATGAAGCACAAAGTAGTAAAGGTTTTACACTGGCGCAAAAAATGGTCGGTAAGGCTTGTGGTGTTGCTGGCGTACGTCCGAATACTTATTGCGAGCCACATATGACCACAGTAGGTTCACAAGATACGACGGGGCCTATGACTCGTGATGAGTTGAAAGATCTTGCTTGTTTAGGTTTTTCTGCTGATTTGGTGATGCAGTCATTTTGTCATACAGCGGCTTATCCAAAGCCGATTGATGTTGCCATGCAACACAGTTTGCCTGATTTTATTATGAACCGTGGCGGAGTAGCCTTACGCCCTGCTGATGGCATTATTCATTCGTGGTTAAATCGGATGTTATTGCCTGATACCGTAGGCACGGGCGGCGATTCACATACACGTTTTCCAATGGGGATTTCATTTCCTGCGGGGTCTGGTTTGGTCGCATTTGCAGCGGCAACCGGGGTGATGCCCTTGGATATGCCTGAATCGGTATTAGTGCGTTTTAGCGGTGAAATGCAAGAGGGGATTACCTTACGTGATTTAGTGAATGCGATTCCGTTAGCGGCGATTGATAAAGGTTTATTAACCGTTGAGAAAAAAGGTAAGAAAAATGTATTCTCTGGACGAATCTTAGAAATTGAAGGTTTACCTGATTTAAAAGTCGAACAAGCGTTTGAATTGTCGGATGCGTCAGCCGAGCGTTCAGCGGCGGGTTGTACTATTCGTTTAGGCGATGCCCCGATTCGTGAATATATCACCTCTAATATCACTATGTTGACATGGATGATTGCGGAAGGTTATGGCGATGCAAGAACGATTCAACGCCGTATTACAGAAATGCAGGCGTGGCTAGAAAAACCTGATTTAATGCAACCTGATAGTGATGCTGAATATCATACCGTGCTTGAGATTGATTTAAATAGCATTAAAGAGCCGATTATGGCATGTCCAAATGACCCAGATGATGTAAAAACCTTAGCGGATGTGGCAGGGACTAAAATCGATGAGGTCTTTTTAGGTTCTTGTATGACCAATATTGGTCATTTTCGAGCAGCGGGGAAATTATTAGATAAAGAAGCGGAGCGTTTGCCGACGCAATTATGGGTGTCACCGCCGACTAAAATGGATCAAGCTCAACTGACTGAAGAGGGTTATTACAGTATCTTTGGTAAATCAGGGGCAAGAATGGAAATGCCAGGTTGTTCACTGTGTATGGGGAATCAGGCACGGGTTGCCGATAATGCAACCGTGGTTTCAACCTCAACGCGTAATTTTCCTAATCGTTTAGGTAATAATGCGAATGTGTATTTAGGTTCAGCAGAATTAGCGGCAGTCTGTTCAATTTTGGGGAAGATCCCGACGAATGAAGAATATCAGACTTATGTTAATAAAATAGCGGATGATACAGAAGATACTTATCGTTATTTGAATTTTGATCAGATGCAGGCGTATCAAAGTTAGGAAAATTCGGTATTTTTAAAGCCCTCTCCTTAGGGAGAGGGTTGGGTGAGGGGGAATATGATAAACCCTATCCATATTGAAAATCGTATTTTTTGTGAGGGCGACTTTAGTCTACCTATTCAAAATAGTAGGCTAAAGCCTACGCCCCAATATCGCACTATTAAATCTACGCATTTCTAAGTGGATTGGATTTAAATACTGTCTGAAAATAGCATTGATTTAAACCGTATGAAAAGGAAAGCTCGGAATATATTGAAATAAGCTAGCACAGGCTATCAACATCATTAATGATGCCCAAGGATATTTTAAGCTCATCACTTTAAAGGCAGTGCCAAAGGATTTTTTAAGGCGTGCATTACTTAAATCTACGCTATATACCTCATCTAATAATAGATGCACCACAAAGCCGAAACCAATAAAAAAGCCGCTTAACCATGCAAATTTATCTGAAGTCTGAAAAAAGAAATGGTTGATATAAACGGTTAAGAATGTAAAAAAGACCACCGCAAACAGTGAATGAAAAATACCGCGATGCACGGTTATTTTTTTAAAAATAGCTAAAATTGGGTAACGCACCATTAAAAAAGCACTGCTGGCAAAAATAAACACATGCTGCAAAATATAGCTATCTTTGTAAGCGAGTATCGTTAAAGCAGCAATTAAACCACTTAGAGAGGTAAATAGCATTCTAAGCGGATGGGAATTATTAGAATCAATATCAGGCAATAAACCACCGATGGTGCCTAAAAACACAAACCAAGGAATATCTAATAAATTAATTAAACCTTGAACGTGGGTAGCAATAGCTGCAACACCGCTAGCACCTGCGGCAACAGATAGGTGCGTTTTAAAATTAGCCATAGATAAACAATAAATTAAATAAAGAATTGCTTATGATAGCAAGATTAGAATGTCGTTTCAGAGGCGTATTTAATGCAATGCATTAACAAGACTTCACAAGTTGAAGAACTTATTAAAAAATCGCGATTTATTAGTTTTATAACCCCTTGCCAAACAGAATCTGAGGTTAAATGCTTTTTACAGGGCTTGTATGAACCCTACCAAGGGGCGAGCCATATTGCGTTTGCGTATCGTTTGAAAACTGAGAAAGGCATTGTGTGTCGATTTTCTGATGCAGGTGAACCATCAGGGACGGCTGGAAAACCTATTTTTAAATATCTTGAGGGTTATGATTTAATAAATACCTTAATTGTGGTGGTACGTTATTTTGGTGGGGTTAAATTAGGGGCGGGCGGTTTAACGCGAGCTTATGGTAATGCGGCAAAATTAGCGATTACCGAAGCAACTTTAGTTGATTTTATTGAACAAGCCACTTTAAAATTTGAACTGGATTATAAGCAATTACAATTATTTGAATATCAATTACCGAAGTTTTCAGGGATTATTTTAAGTAAAGAATTTGTGGCAAATATTAAAATAGTGGTGCAATTACCTGAACAACAGGCAGATGATTTTTTACAGCTTTTTATGGGACAACGAATTTAATCATGAATATTAGTGAATATATGACCACTTTAGGTCAGCAAGCAAAAGCAGCAGGGCGTGCAATAAGTCGTGCAGAATCAGGTCAAAAAAATGCGGCATTATTGGCAATTGCGGAGCAATTAATCGCAGACACTGATTTTTTAAAACAAGAAAATGATAAAGATTTACAGGCTGGTAAAGCGAAAGGCTTGGATGCGGCATTATTGGATAGACTTGAATTAACCCCAGCTCGTATTGATGCGATGATTGAAGGTTTACAACAGGTGGCGGCATTGCCTGATCCTGTTGGGGCTATTTCTAATATGGATTATCGTCCCAGCGGTATTCAGGTAGGACAAATGCGGGTGCCACTGGGGGTGATTGGTATTATTTATGAATCACGTCCGAATGTTACCGTAGATGCGGCGGCATTATGTTTAAAATCAGGAAATGCCTGTATTTTACGCGGTGGTTCGGAGTCGATTAATTCTAATAAAGCCATTGCTGCGTGTATTGCCAAAGGTTTAGAAAAAGCAGGCTTACCTGTAAATGCAGTGCAAGTGGTGGAAACAACGGATAGAAAAGCCGTAGGCGAATTGATTACCTTAAAAGAGTATGTTGATGTCATTGTACCGCGTGGGGGAAAAAGTTTAATTGAGCGTATTTCTGCTGAAGCGACTATTGCGGTGATTAAACATTTAGATGGTATCTGTCATGTGTATATTGATGGGCAAGCAGATATTGATAAAGCGGTTAATATTGCGGTGAATGCAAAAACCCATCGTTATGGGGTGTGTAATGCAATGGAAACCTTATTGATTGCAGAATCTATTGCCCCTAAGGTATTGCCTGAATTAGTGAAACAATATCAAGCAAAAGGCGTTGAGCTACGTGGGTGTTTAAAAACGGGTTCATTAGTGCCTAGTTGTCAGCGTGCAACGGATGAAGATTGGGCAACTGAATATTTAGCGCCTATTTTGTCGATTAAAATAGTCGCAGATATTGATGCCGCGATGGAGCACATTAATCAATACAGTTCAGGGCATACGGAAACCATTGTCACTGAAAATTACACCTTAGCACGGCGTTTTTTGCGTGAAGTCGATTCAAGTTCGGTGATGGTAAATGCTTCTACCCGTTTTGCTGATGGTTTTGAATATGGGCTTGGCGCGGAGATTGGTATTAGTACCGATAAATTACATGCCCGTGGGCCTGTGGGATTAGAAGGCTTAACCTCATTAAAATATGTGGTGTTAGGTGATGGGCATATTCGTCAGTAAATGATTGGCATTTATGGCGGTACATTTAATCCTGTGCATTATGGGCATTTGCGTACCGCTAATGAGGTAAAGGCGTTATTTGGTTTAGATGATTTACGATTATTGCCGTGTTATCAGCCAGCTCATCGTGATTGCCCACAAGTTAGTGCGGCAATGCGTTTAAAAATGCTCTCGTTGGCAGTGTGTGAGTTTCCCGAATTAAGTATTGATAAACGTGAGTTAGAGCGGCAAGGGATTTCTTATATGGTCGATACCTTGGCTTCTTTACGCAAAGAAAATACAAATACGCCTTTAATTTTATTTATAGGGCTAGATGCTTTTCAAGGCTTACAAGGCTGGCAACGTTGGCAAAATTTATTTGATTATGCTCATATTGTGGTGATGACGCGCCCGCATTTTGAACAAGAAAAACTTGCTGAATTTTATTTAAATCGGCTGGTAAATAATAGACAGTCGTTAAAAGACCATAGCAATGGTAAAATCTATTTTCAACAGGTTATGGCGGTTGATATTTCTGCGACATTAATTCGTGAGAAGTGTCTTAATAACGAAAGTTTAAGCGATTTATTACCTGAAAATGTTATTAAATATATACAGACGCAACATTTATATCGCGTCTAATGTTAAAAAAGAAAGGAAATTGAATGCAAGCAGATGAATTATTAGCCCTTGTTACTGAAGTGTTAGATGAGCGTAAAGCTGAAAATATTGTCACCGTTGATGTGATAGGTCGAAGTAGTTTTACCGATTATATGGTGATTGCAACAGGAACATCAGCGCGTCATATTAAGGCATTATGTAATTATGTTTCAGTGGCTATTAAAGAAAAAGGCATGTTACCGAAAGGCATTGAAGGTGAAAATGGTTCGGAATGGGTACTTTTTGATTTAGGCGATGTGATTTTACATGTTATGACCGATGAAACGCGTGAGTTTTATCAACTTGAAAAATTATGGAGCGTTGATAATACCGAAGAAGCTTACGATGAAGATGAAGCATACGCGTAAAATCTTATGTTTGAGTTTAAGCTTACTAAGCTCATCGGTTTATGCGGAATTACCGGCTATTAAGGAAGGACGCTGGCATGTGGAAGCAAATGTCATGATGGGTAGTGTTGCAATGCCTATACCCAAATCATCTATTGATGAATGCTTTACTAAGTCACGGATGCGTCCTGAAAATATTTTGCGTCAAGATAAATGCGTGATGCAGAATATGTCGTTGAAAAAACATCGTGCTCGTTGGTCGATGGCGTGTGAATATATGGGCATGAAAATGCAAGGGATTGGTGATATTGCTTTTCAAGAAAAATCGTTTTCAGGTGATTTTAATATGACGGTTTCTAATTCACCCATGGGCGGCGTTGCATTGCAAACTAAGATTACAGGACGTTATATTGGGGCGTGTTCTTAAAATAGTCGTTATAATAGTCAGCTTATTCTTTAATTTAATTGAGATTTGTTCATGATTCAAGGTAGTATCGTTGCATTAGTCACCCCTATGTTTGATAACGGTGAAATAGATAAAGATAGCCTGAAAAAGTTAGTTGAGTTTCATATCGAACAAGGCACAGATGCTTTAGTAGCTATGGGAACCACGGGTGAATCAGCGACTTTGAATGAACATGAACATATGGACGTGGTGAAATCGGTGGTCGATTTTGTTGCAGGTCGATTGCCTGTGATTGCAGGCACGGGTGCTAATTCAACCTCAGAAGCCATTACATTAACGCAAGCCGCTAAAGAAGCGGGAGTAGATGCCTGTTTATTAGTCACCCCTTATTATAATAAGCCTACTCAAGAGGGTTTGTTTCAACATTACAAAGCGATTGCTGAAGCGGTGGATATTCCTCAAATTCTTTATAATGTCCCGAGTCGTACGGCGTGCGATATGTTGCCTGAAACTATTGGGCGATTAGCGAATATTAATAATATTGTCGGCGTGAAAGAAGCAACCGGTGATTTATCGCGTATTCAACAGATTCGTGATTTATGTGGCGATGAATTTGCTCTTTATACTGGTGATGATGCGAGTAGTTGTGAATTTTGTTTGCAAGGTGGTCAAGGCTCAATTACGGTTTCAGGGAATGTCGCGCCTAAATTAGTGCATGAAATGATTACCTTAGCTATAAAGGGTGAGCGGGAACAAGCCGAAGCGATTGATAAAAATTTAAGTGGCTTACATGAACAGTTATTTATTCAATCTAATCCGATTCCTGTTAAATGGGCAGTTGCTAAAATGGGTTTGATGCCTAATGGTATTCGCTTACCTTTAACATGGATGACAACAGAATGTGAAAGTGCGGTGACATCAGCGATGCAACAAGCGGATGTTTTATAGATGTTAAAGTCTTTAAACATAATTTGTTTGCTCGGTATTACGCAACTAACAGGCTGTAGCTATTTTTTTCCTGATAAGGAAAAAGATTATGTGTATAGTCGAGAAATTTCTGCTTTGGAAGTGCCACCAGCGTTACAGCAAGACGTTTTTAAGCAGAATAAAACTGATAATACCCGCGTTGCCGTGCCGGCTATCAAACAGATTGAGTTTATTGAAGCTGAACAGCCCTATTTATATATTAAGGCAGATTTTCCTTATGTTTGGCGTGTGGTGAGTAAAGCATTGACCGCAGAGTCTTTGGAAATCACTGATAAAAATCGTGAACAGGCTTTATATTATGTGCAATATGACCCTGAAAACACCGAGCGTGAAGATGATTCATTTTGGCATGAAATATTATTTTTCTTTGCTGATGATGTACATCAAGAACAAGCCTATCAAATCGCATTAAAACCCTTAAAGTCTGGCATGGCTATTTATGTGCAAGATACGCAAGGGGTGGTTTTAGCGGATGGCGATGGGCTAAAACTGTTAACTTTATTATTTAATCGGATTGATAAAGATTTTAAAGCTCAATAGAAATTTTTAATAGTTTATTCTGCCGAACCTTCTTAAATCATTCAAAATTTAACCTAATTTTTAAATATGCTTACACTTTCTGGTAGTACTGCTTTATCCAATTTCAGATGTCAAAAATTATTGGCTGATATACAAAAAATAAATCCTAAAATTAGTCAGTTATCTGCTCGTTTTGTGCATTTTGTTGATATTCAAAGCGAATTAAACCATGAGCAACAATCTATTTTAGAACAATTGTTACAATATGGTGCTGAGTTTGTTGATACTCACAGTCATGAAAATAACACCGTTTGTTGGGTAATTCCTCGTTCTGGCACGATTTCACCTTGGTCAAGTAAAGCGACGGAAATTGCCCAACGCTGTGGTTTAAACTTAGTTAACCGGATTGAACGCGGTATCGCATTTAGTTTTGAAGGCGGTGATGCTGATATTGAATCTATTAAGATATTGTTACATGATCGCATGACCCAATCAGTGGTATCAGAACTTGAAAATATTGATTTATTTGCTGAACACACGCCGAAAGAATTAGTGTCTGTTGCGATTATTGAACAAGGAAAAACAGCCTTAGAGTTAGCCAATAATGAATTAGGTTTGGCATTATCCGCAGATGAAATAACTTATTTAGCAGATAGTTTTATTGAGTTGGGGCGTAATCCAACCGATGTCGAATTAATGATGTTTGCACAAGCAAATTCAGAGCATTGCCGGCATAAAATATTTAATGCGAGTTGGACGATTGATGGTGTGGATGAAGCGAAATCATTATTTGCGATGATTCGTAATACCGCTGAAAAAAATCCAGAGGGTATTTTATCAGCTTACAGTGATAATGCATCAGTGGCTCAAGGTTCGACGGCAGATGTCTTTATTCGCAATCCGATAACCGGTGAATATAGTTATACCGAGGAAGATGCTCATTTATTAATGAAGGTAGAAACGCATAATCACCCGACAGGCATTGCCCCGCATTCAGGAGCGGCAACTGGTTCAGGGGGAGAAATTCGTGATGAAGGGGCTACCGGACGTGGCTCTGCAACGAAGGCAGGTTTAACGGGTTTTACGGTGTCACATTTGAAAATTCCTGATTTTATTCAGCCTTGGGAAACAGATAATGGTAAGCCTGAGCGTATCGCATCCGCATTAGATATTATGTTAGAAGGCCCGATTGGTGGGGCGGCATTTAATAATGAATTTGGTCGCCCTAATATTGCCGGTTATTTTCGTAGTTTTGAGCAATGTGTTGTGGGTAAAGAGGGTGACAAATTAAGCGGTTACCATAAACCGATTATGATTGCGGGTGGTATGGGGAATATTCGCCCGATGTTGGTGGATAAGCATAAAATCCCAGCGGGTTCATTGATTATTATTCTCGGTGGTCCTGCGATGTTAATTGGTCTGGGCGGCAGTGCGGCTTCATCACAAACGTCGGGGGAAAGTGCGGCTGAATTGGATTTTGCTTCAGTACAGCGTGAAAATCCTGAAATGGAACGCCGTTGCCAAGAAGTAATTAATCATTGTAATGCTTTGGGCGATGATACGCCGATTGTCTCGATTCATGATATTGGTGCGGGCGGATTATCGAATGCGGTGCCGGAAATTATCCATGATTGTGAGCAAGGTGGTCGTTTTGAACTGCGTAAAGTAAATAATGACGATAAAGGTATGTCACCGATGCAAATTTGGTGCAATGAGGCTCAAGAACGTTATGTAGTCGCGATTAAACCGGAAGAACTGGCATTATTTGAGTCATTTTGTCAGCGTGAACATTGTTTATATGCGGTGATTGGTGAAGCAACCGATGAAGAGCATTTAAGCTTAAATGATGAAATGTTTAATAATAAGCCGGTTGATATTCCCATGTCAGTATTATTTGGCAAATCACCAAAATTACATCGTGACGTTGAAAGCATTACGATTCAGCACCCTGCATTAGATTTTAAAGGCTTAGAATTAGCAGATGCTGTGAAACAGGTATTGAGTTTCCCTGCGGTAGCGGATAAAAGTTTTTTAATTCATATTGGTGACCGTTCGGTAACCGGTTTAGTGGCGAGAGACCAAATGGTTGGTCCTTGGCAAATACCCGTTGCAGATGTGGCGGTAACTGCGTCAGGTTTTCATGCGGTAACCGGTGAAGCGATGGCAATGGGGGAGCGTACACCTTTGGCGGTTATTAATGCTGCTGCGTCAGGACGCATGGCGATTGCAGAAGCCTTAACCAATTTAGTTGCGGCACGGATTAATTCATTAGGCGATATTAAAATTTCGGCTAATTGGATGGCAGCGGCGGGCAGTGAAGGGCAAGATGCGGATTTATTTGATACGGTAAAAACAGTGGGTATGGAAGTTTGCCCTGAATTGGGGATTGCTATTCCGGTGGGCAAGGATTCGTTATCTATGAAAACCGTGTGGCAGGAGCAAGGTAAAGATAAAACCATGACCTCGCCGTTATCGTTGATTATTACTGCTTTTGCACCCGTTGTGGATGTTACAAAGACATTAACGCCTGAATTGAAGAATGAAGACAGCGTTTTAATGCTGATTGATTTAGGGCAAGGTAAAAATCGTTTAGGCGGTTCAGTGTTGGCTCAAGTGACTCAACAAATGGGTAATGAAGTCCCTGATTTAGATGATGTGCCATTATTAAAAGCCTTTTTTGACAGTATTCAAAGCCTTAATATTGCAGATAAATTACTAGCTTATCATGACCGTTCTGATGGTGGTTTATTAGCGACTTTATCAGAAATGATATTTGCAGGTCGTCGTGGTGCAGAAATAGAGTTAGATCGTTTAGATGCGGATATTTTAGCGACTTTATTTAACGAAGAATTAGGTGCGGTGATTCAAGTAAGGCAGGCTGATTGTGATGCGGTGTTAGATGTATTTGATGCGGCAGGTTTAGGCGATTGTACGCATTTAATTGGTTGGGTAACAGAAGAAACTCAGCAGTTAAATATTAGCTATGATGGCATTGTTTTATATTCAGCAAGTCGAGAAGAGCTACAAACAACATGGTCGGAAGTGAGTTATCGTATGCAGTCTTTGCGTGATAATCCTGATTGTGCAAAACAACAATTTGAGCGTATTCAAGATAACAGTGATAAAGGCTTATTTGCAAAGTTAAGTTTTGATATTAATGAGGATATAACGGCTCATTTAAGTGCTAATCGCCCACGCGTTGCTATTTTAAGAGAGCAGGGTGTTAATGGTCATGTAGAAATGGCGGCGGCATTTGATAAAGCCGGCTTTACCAGTATTGATGTGCATATGACGGATATTATTAGCGGTCGTGTGAGTTTAAAGGGCTTTGTTGGCTTGGTGGCGTGTGGTGGTTTTTCCTATGGCGATGTTTTAGGCGCTGGGGGCGGCTGGGCAAAATCGATTTTATTTAATAGTCTTGCTCGTGATGAATTTGCTGCTTTTTTTAGACGTGAAGATACCTTTGGATTAGGCGTGTGTAATGGCTGTCAAATGCTGTCAGGCTTGAAAGAATTAATCGATGGCGCGGAGCATTGGCCGGCATTTAAACGCAATATTTCAGAACAATTTGAAGCACGGGTGGCAATGGTTGAAGTGCAAGAATCGCCGTCTATCTTATTAAAAGGCATGGCAGGCTCACAAATACCCGTGGTGATTGCACATGGTGAAGGACGCACTGAATTTTCACATTCAGAGCAAGAAAAAGCCTTAGTCGCATTAAATTATATTGATAATAACGGCAATAAAACCACAGATTTTCCTATGAATCCGAATGGTTCGCCTGAGGGTATTACCGGATTAACCACCTTAGATGGACGCTTTACGATTATGATGCCACATCCTGAACGTTGTTTTAGAACACAACAAAATTCATGGCATCCTAGTGATTGGGATGAAGATGGTGCGTGGTTAAGAATGTTTAGAAATGCCCGTGTTTGGGTGGGTTAATTAGTGACTTTACCTTGTTGGACTAACGCATATGGTGGCGTAAAAAATACCGGTATTATTCGGCAAAATCTTGAAGATTTTAAGGTGGATGAAATACCCGCTTTTGAATGTTCAGGCGAAGGTGAGCATGCGTTTATTCATATTGAAAAACGCGGTGAAAATACCGATTATATTGCACGACAATTAGCGCGTTTTGCAGGGGTACGTCAGCGTGATGTGAGTTATGCGGGTTTAAAAGATCGCCATGCAGTAACTACGCAATGGTTTAGTGTGTGGTTGCCAGGTAAACCTGACCCTGATTGGTCTGTGTTAAACAGTGATAATTTGAAAATATTACAGACTCAACGTCATAGCCGTAAACTCAAGCGGGGGTCATTAGCTGGTAATCAATTTAGCTTGATAATTCGTGATTGGTCTGGTGATAAAGCTTATTTAGAACAGCAATTACAGCAGATTAAGCTGGGTGGTGTGCCTAATTATTTTGGGGCACAGCGATTTGGGCGTGAGGGTAATAATATCAATAAGGTTTTGGCTTTATTTTCAGGTCAAGAAAAAATTCCCAAAGATAAACGCGGACTTTTTTTATCAGCGGCACGTTCGTATATTTTTAATGAAATTGTGAGTGCGAGAGTTCAGCAAGGTAATTGGAATGAATTTATAACCGGTGATGTGATGATGTTTAATGATTCACATAGCTTTTTTAAAACTGATAGTGAAAATACTGGGATTGAAAAACGGCTTAATGATTTAGATATTCATCCAACAGCGATTTTATTTGGTAAAGGTGAATTAGAGTCGGCTCAAGATATGGCAGTATTAGAACAAAAGATTATTGAACAACAGAATGAGTTGGCAAAGGGTTTGATTGCCTTTGGATTAGAACAGGATCGGCGTGCGATACGTTGTCAGGTAAAAGATTTGCAGTGGCAGTTTATCGCTGAACAGAGTGTAGCATTGCAGTTTTCATTGAATGCAGGCTGTTATGCAACTGCAGTCTTAAAAGAATTATTTGAAATGGATTAGATGAATTAATGATACTTGATGAGGAAATGGTAACTGATTTTTTCGATGAATTCTTAAAATCTCAAGAAAGCATTGAAACCAATTTAATGCTATGGCGTGATGCGGATGAAGATGATGAAAAAATAAATAATTTATTTAGAGCGGTGCATACGATTAAGGGTAATTTATTTATGATGGAGCTTGATGCCATTGGAAATATTATCCATAGTTTAGAGGATTATTTATCTAAATTACGTGAGCATAAAATTGCAAAAATAGACGGCTTTAATATTCTTATCAGTCTTGTTATTGAGCAATGCAAGCAATTATCTAGAAAAATTATTGAAGGTAAAGATAAGAAAATCACGCTTAATAAAATGCAGGTGATGTTAACAACTTTGTCGCATTCATCACGTGCAGAAGCCGAAACGGTATTATTTGATAGTTTAACTTTACTCGATGAGCTAGATGAATGTGGTGATGAATATTCGCTACAGCCCTTGATAGATTTTTTGAAAAAAGGCAAAGCGAAGAATAGCTCAATCGCTAAGACGAAGACCGAAGAGTTAGATTTTTTTTATAAATTAATTTCTCAGGTTGAGGGGCATTTTCCCTATTGGAAAGGGCGTAGTGAAAATATTCTAACTTTAGTGCGGCGAATGAATGAATCTTTAAATTGCCCTGTTGATGCTATTCAGTTAGAAGCGGCTGTTTATATGCATGATATTGGGATGAGCTTTATGCCGCCGCAAAAGTTTTATGCCAGTAAACAGTTAAGTGAGAGTGATATTAAATTACTGAAATTGCATTGTCATATGGGTGCTCAATGGTTAGATTTAACACACTCGTGGAAAGATGCAAGCTTAATGATTAGGCAACATCATGAATGGTATGATGGTTCAGGCTATCCTGATAGTTTGCAAGGCAATGCGATTTGTGAGGGTGCTAAGTTATTGGCGATTGGTGATGCTTACGCGTCGATTATGGCACAATCAAGAAAAGGCACACAAAAAAAGCCGATTATGTACGCGGTATCTGAAATTAATAAAGGTTCAGGTTTACAGTTTGATCCCGAATGGGTGAAAATTTTTAATGATGTCATCCGTTTACATTTTAAAGCCGGATAGGTATCTATAGTCAAGATAACGTATAATATTCAAATTATTTTATGATTTGTCCTATATTTTAGAGAGAGAGTTTTAATGTTTAAAAAAAGTACTTTTTTAGCGGCATTGTTATTATTAAGTTCATCAGTACACGCTGAGATTAAAATAGGCGTGGTTAATATTCCGTTGCTTATGGCGAATGCACCTCAAGCAGCTGACGCTAAAAAACGCTTGGAAAAAGAATTCGCTCCTAAAGATAAGCAGTTGGTTGCCCAGCAAAAAGAAATTGTTAAATTAGAAGAAAAATTAGCCCGTGATGGTCTGACCATGACTGAAAAAGAAAAAAGAGGCTTGGAGCGTAAAATTATTACCAAACGTCGAGATGCTCAACGTTCACAACAGGAATTTAAAGAAGATTTTAGTATTCGTCGTAATGAAGAATTAGGAAAAATGCAAAATAGAATTAGGGAAGCGGTACAAGCACTTGCTAAGGAAGGGCAGTATGATTTGTTATTAACAGAAGGAGTAATTCATGCAAGTAAAAATGTGGATGTAACGACTCAGGTGCAAAAAAAATTAGTCGCAATGCCTTAACTTAACATTATTAATCATAAACATTTATATATTTATAAAGGATCGTTATATTGGAAACATTATTGGATATTAAACAAATTCAAGCTTTTTTACCACATCGTTACCCGTTTTTATTGATTGATAAAGTGGTGGAATGTGAGCCGGGCGTTAGGTTATTAGGCGTTAAGAATGTCACCTATAATGAGCCGATTTTTCAAGGGCATTTTCCACATATGGCTATTTTTCCTGGAGTGTTAATTTTAGAAGCATTAGCACAGGCAACAGGATTACTTGCCTCTGAAACCTCCCCCGATGAATTAGGGCATGGGATGACTTATTTTTTAACAGGGATTGATAAAGCCCGTTTTAAACGTCCTGTGGTACCGGGTGACCAAATGATGTTGGAGGCTGTTTTTCAGCGTAGCAAGCTAAATATTTGGTCATTTATGTGTACCGCAACCGTTGAGGGTGAATTTGTTGCCAGTGCTGTGATTCGTTGTGCGGCTGTGGGTAATAAAGATTGATTGATCCATCAGCGATTGTTGATGTTAATGCAGAGATTGCAGATGATGTAGAAATTGGCCCTTTTTCTGTCATAGGGGCTGATGTCAGCATTGATTCCGGAACGGTTATTGGGCCTCATGTGGTGATGAAAGGGCCGGTTTCAATTGGTAAAGATAATCGTATTTATCAATTTACGTCGATTGGCGAAGACCCACAAGATAAAAAATATGCGGATGAAAAAACCAGTTTAGTCATCGGTGATCGCAATGTGATTCGTGAATTTTCATCGATGCATCGAGGCACTTTACAAGACAAAGCCATCACCAAAATTGGCAGTGATAATCTTTTTATGGCTTATACGCATGTTGCCCATGATTGTATTATTGGTAATCATGTGATCATGGCGAATGGTGCCTCACTTGCGGGACATGTGCATTTATGTGATTATGCGATTCTCGGTGGTTTTACCTTAGTGCATCAATTTACACAAATTGGTACCTTTAGTTTTGCAGCAATGGGCAGTGCGATTACTAAAGATATTCCGCCTTATGTAATGGTGGGTGGTCGACCAACGATGCCGCATGGTATTAATTCTGTGGGTATGGAACGTTCTGGCTGTAGTCCTGAATCAGTGCGTTTAATTCGCAAAGCCTATAAAATTCTGTATAAAAATAATTTGCGTATGGAAGATGCGATTGAAGAAATGGAAGATTTGGCGGGAGAATGCGATGAAATTTCAAATATGGTGAGCTTTTTGCGTAATGTAACGCGCGGTATTTTAAGGTAACTATATAACCTTACGATGGGTTTTGTATAAAATACGCAACCCATTTTAGTTAATTTTTAACTTAAGGTATGAGTTTTGTTCAGCTGTCGTGTTTCACTCACTTCAGCATCCAGCTTTTTTAATAATCCATCCTGCATAGAATAAATTAAACCATGAATGGTTAAATCTTTATTTGCTCGCCATGCACGTTGCACAATAGTGGTATGACAAACATTAGCGACTTGTTCTATGACATTTTTTTCACAGAGTAAATCTAATTTTTCGGTTTCTGTTTCAAGTGCATCAATTTCAACGTGGTGGGTTCGATAGACATCTTTTATATGCCGTAGCCAGTTATCAATTAAGCCTAATTCATTGCCGTTAAAAGCGGCTTTAATACCGCCACAGCCATAATGTCCACAGACGATAATATGCTTAACTTCAAGCACTTCAACCGCATATTGAATCACCGATAAACAATTTAAATCTGTATGCACAACCACATTAGCAATGTTGCGATGTACAAAGACTTCACCGGGTTTTAAATCAATGATTTGGTTGGCTGACACCCGACTATCTGCACAACCAATCCATAAATATTCAGGTTTTTGTTGATCAACTAAACTAGAAAAAAATTCAGGGTCAGCGGCAAGCATTCTATCTGCCCATGATTTATTCCGTTTAAATAAAGATTTTAATTGTCTACGCATAATTTATTATTGTTGTTATGAGTTTAATAGGAATTTAAAGGTCATCTAAATATTTTTCAGCATCTAATGCAGCCATACAGCCAGCACCTGCAGAGGTAATGGCTTGTTTATACATAGAATCCATCACATCGCCTGCCGCAAAAACACCTTCGATATTTGTTGCGGTTGCATTACCTTTTATACCGCTATTAACCGTTAAATAACCATGCTCATCCATGTCTAATTGCTCTTTAAAGAGTTCGGTATTAGGACGATGACCGATAGCAATAAAGACACCATGCACATCAATATCTTGAGTACTTGCATCTTGAGTATTTTTAATTTTCATACCTGTTACGCCCATGTCATCACCGAGGACTTCTTCTAAAGTAGAATTCCATAGAATTTCAACATTGCCGGTTTTAGATTTTTCAATCAGTTTATCCGCTAATATTTTTTCTGAGCGAAATTTATCACGACGATGAATAACAGTGACTTTTGAGGCAATATTAGCAAGGTATAAGGCTTCTTCGACGGCAGTATTACCACCACCAATCACGGCAACCGGTTTATTGCGATAAAAGAAACCATCACAAGTGGCACAGGCTGATACACCTTTTCCTGCAAATTCAGTTTCAGAGTCTAAGCCTAAATACATCGCAGAAGCTCCGGTTGCAATAATTAGGGCATCACAAGTATAGCTGCCTGAATCACCGGTTAATTTGAACGGGCGTTGTGATAATTCAGCGGTATGAATATGGTCAAAAATAATGTCAGTATTAAAGCGTTCAGCATGCTTTCGCATCCGTTCCATGAGTTCAGGTCCTTGAACGCCTTCATTGTCGCCAGGCCAATTATCAACATCGGTGGTGGTGGTTAGTTGACCGCCTTGTTGTAGCCCTGTCACCATTACTGGGTTTAGATTAGCACGAGCGGCATAAACGGCGGCGGTGTAACCAGCAGGTCCTGAGCCTAAAATTAATAAACGACAATGTTTTGCTTCACTCATAAAAAGGTATCCTTGGAATTATAAAATAAAAAGTATGTTTAGTATTATGCTTGGAATTAATGAATGCGTAAAGTTAGGCAAATATTTTTTTCCAGTAGTGCTTGATGTCATGAATCACCAAGTAAAGAGAGGGCAATAATACTAAGGTAATAAAGGTGGCGAAGAGAATACCAAAGCCAATCGAAATGGCCATCGGAATTAAAATACGGGCTTGCCGTGAGGTTTCTAAAATCATCGGCGCTAAACCCAGAAAGGTAGTCAGCGTGGTTAATATAATGGGGCGAAAGCGTTGAATACCTGCTGATTTTATAATCTCTTTATGGCTGAGTTCGGTGGTTTCTTCAAGTGTGACCGCTTGATTAATCAGCACTAAAGAATCATTCACTACAATACCTGAAAGGGCGATAATGCCGAGTAAGCTTAATATACTTAGGCTATAACCCATAATAAGATGGCCAAAAATGGCACCAATAATGCCAAAAGGAATACTGACAATCACAATAAGCGGCAAAGTATAACTTTTAAACGGAATCGCTAACATCGCATAAATCGCGAGTACGGCAAAGATAAAACTGAGCTTTAAACTACCAATACTATCGGCCGTTTCTGCTTGGCTACCTTGAAAACTGTATTCGAGTGCAGGATATTTTTTACGTAAATTGGGTAATATATCGGCTTTTAAGGCATTAATAATTTCACCGGCTTGGCTTTTAGGTGTGACGTTAGCGGTGATTTGCACGTTGCGACGCGTATTACGGCGGTTAATTTCAGTGAAGCTATAACCACTTTCAATATTAACCACTTCATGTAGCGGCACAGTGATACCTTGATTGGTCCAGACTAGAAAATCCATCATATTTTCCATCGAGACACGTTCATTTTCAGGCAGGCGTAACATGACTTTAATTTCATTACGGCCGCGTTGTTGGCGTAGCACTTCAGTACCATAAAAGGCATTCCGCACTTGCTGGGCAACGGATAAAGCGGTTAAGCCTAAACTTTCTCCTTCAGGTAATAAACTAAAATTAAGCTGACGCTTGCCTAAACTCATGCCGTTATGAATATCATGTGCTTTAGGAAAATCATTTAAGGAGTCGGTAAGTTCGATACTGGCTTGCTCTAAAATAGTGATATTAGGATGAGTTAATTCGACCGTCAGTGCGGCTCCTGCCCCTGGGCCTCCAAAATCAGATTCGAACATGAGGCTATCAATACCAATAATTTCGCCAGTGGCATGGCGCCATTTTTCAGTAAATTCACCGGTACTCATGATATTTTCACGGATTTCGATAGGGGCAAGATAGGTTTTTATCACCGCTTTATGGCTGCCTTCTTTTCCGGTTTCAATAAAAATACCACGGATAAGTTGTTCACCTTGTTTGACACCTTTAATACTGGCTTTCGCCGCTGTTACAATATGTTCAACGGCGGCTTGCGTTTGTTCAACAGGGGTTCCATAGGGAAGTGTGACTGTGGCTCGTGAATAATCGGATTCAGTTTTAGGAAATAACGACATGCCCATGCGACCACTGAGTGCAAAGGAGAGCGTCACAATTAATAATGCAAAGGCGGTGGCAATGGTCAGATAGCGATATTTTAAAGTGACATCTAATACGCCGCCATAACGAAAGTTGACCCAATGCCGAAAACTATGGCTAAATTTTTGTTGTTTGTCATGCAGCCATTTTTTAAAGCCTTTATCATGGGCGGTATTTTTAATGCTGGCTAAATGGTGCGGCAATATAAATAAGCTTTCCGCTAGTGATAGTAAAAAAACCAAAATTACCACCGAGGGAATCATTACAAAAATTTTACCCATCATACCCGGCATAAAAAATAGCGGCATAAAGGTGGCAATATTGGTCAAAATACTAAAGGTGACCGGCGTTGCCATATCTTGAGCACCTTTAATCGCCGCATCAACACTCGAATAGCCTTCTTGGCGATAATGATAGACATTTTCACCAATAATAATCGCATCATCCACCACAATCCCTAAGGCAATAATAAAGGCAAACAGGGAAATCATATTCAGTGATACCCCTAAACTGGGTAATAATAAAAATGAGCCTAAAAACGCAATCGGGATGCCGGTCATCACCCAAAAGGCGAGGCGAATTTCTAAAAATAACGCGAGGGTAAGAAATACTAACAGTAAGCCTAAGGCACTATTACGCAGTAATAAATCCACCCGTTCTTTATATGAAACCGACGAGTCATAACGAATATCAGCATAAATACCAATAGGTAAGGTTTGTTTGCTGTCGGCAATATAGCGTTTGACGGTTTCAGCAATATCTAAAGGCCGTTGATTACCGACCCGATAGACTTGTAACATGACAGCAGGATAGCCATTGTATTCAGCAGAATAATCAGTATCTTCATAGCCGTCGTTTATATTGGCAATATCAGATAATAAGACTTCGGTGCCTGAGGCTGAGGTAATAATAGGTACTTTTGCAAAGTCTTGGGCGGTTTCTTTACGGGCTAACATTTGAATTAACACTTCGCCGGATTCGGTTTTAATATTACCACCCGGCAAATCAATGCTATTTTGGCGTAGGCGTTGAGCGATATCATCAAAGGATAATTGATAACGGCGTAAAGTATTTTGTGGGATTTCAATATTAATTTCTAAAGGGCGAATGCCGTCTAATTCAATTTGAGTAATATTGTCAGCTTGTAATAGTTGGTCACGAAAATCTTCAGCGAGTTGATGTAAGACGGTATCGGTTGCATCGCCATATAAGACTAAAGACAGCGTAATACGTTTACTGGCGAGTACATTAACTTTAGGTTCTTCGGCTTCTTCAGGAAAGGTGGTGATGCGGTCAATTTCAGTCTGTATATCTTGAGCTAAAAGATAGACATCAGTATCACCTAAGGCATCAGCAATGACGGTTGCATAACCTTCTTTTGCGGAGGATTTAATCTCATCAATACCTTCAATGCCTGATAGAGCATCTTCAATCACTAAAACAATACTACGCTCTATTTCTTCAGGGTCTGCTCCGTTATAAATAACATTAATGCTAACGCTATCCGTGGCGAAATCAGGAAAGACTTCCTGTTTCATGGTGCTCATAAATAAGCCGCCACCAATGATAAAGGCAAGCATGACTAAATTGGCGACCACAGGATGCGTGGCCATCCAATGGACGGGCCCATGATGTTTAATATTTAATTTACTCATGGCGTAATTGCATCCCTTGTAGTGGGGTACTTAAATAAGATTGAATTAAGCGTGAATCTTTAGGCAGGCTATTGGCATCAATAAAAAGTTGTTTTTTCGCTTGCCATAGCGGGGTAATGCTACGAATATCAAGCTGGTTATTACTATCCAGTAACCAAATAGTATTTTTATCATGGATGACTTTTTCGGGCAGAGCGATGATATTGTTTAAGGTGTGGCCTTGAATGTCTATCCGTATAAAAGAACCTAGCAATAATTTAGGTTGCTGGCGATTGGCTTTTTTTAAGCTTAAAGGATCATCAATTTCAATAATGATTTCTGCCATGCGTCCTGAGGTTTCTAAATCCGCTTTAAGTTGTTTAATGATGCCGGTGCGGTAATGTTTTTTCCCCCAAGCCGCATGATTGTAAATTTTAACCGTCGCCCCTTGTTTATGAGTCGCATCGGGAAATTGAATAGCATTGAGTTTATTAACCGGAATACTGGCAAGAATCCAAAATTTATCGGTGCCGGCTAATTTAACTAATGGCGTACCCGTTGAAAAAGTAGATACCCAAGAGCCGACATGTGCATTAGTTTCTAAGATAACCGCATTAAAGGGGCTATTAGTTTGGGTGCGTTGTAAATCTAAGCGGGCTTGTTTTAAATTAGCATCAGCGGCGCGGAGACTCGATTTTGCTAAAGCAAGGTGTGGTTTGCGTAATACCAAATCTTTACTTTGTGCATCGAGATGTGAATTTAATAATTTAAATTCGCGTTTAGCAATCGCCTGTTGTCCTTGTTCTAAGGTTAAGTCGAATAACGCTTTTTCACGTGCATTTTCACGTTGTGTAATCAATAATTTATAGTCGGTTTGTTCGAGTTGGACGATTTTTTCGCCTGTTTTTAACAAGCCACCGGGTATAAAATTAGGGCTGACATTAATAATCATACCGTTAATACGCGAGGTTAAATTAACTTGTTGTGCAGGAATGACTTCACCCATTGCATGAACAGTGAGTTGATGACTTTTTATAGGCTTGAGCGTTGTGATATTAACCAACGGAATAATTTTTGCAGCTTGATTATGTTTGGCAGTAGGCTTGTGACTCAGCCAATAAGAGCTGATAGCAATTGCAATACCCAAAATAAGCAGAGAAGTAAAGGCATAGAGTAGGCGTTTAGCCATCGTGGGTATCCTGTTGGTTTTTAATGATGGAAGGTGATAATGACCAGCCGCCGGCTAACGCACGGTATAATTGTAGGCGAAATTCAATCAGCTGACGTTGGGCTAAAATACTTTGTCTTTCTAAGGCTTGTTGACTTAATTGAATGGAGAGGACGCGTAGAAAATCTTCATTACCATACATATAGCGGGTGCGTATTTGTTTGGTTGCTTTTTTAGATAGTTGTAATTGCTTTTCTAGGCTAGTGGTTAATTTTTGTTGTTGCTGTTCTTGAATCAAAGCATCTTCAACTTCTTTAATCGCAGTTTGTAGTTGTGCGGAATATTGATTTAATTGTTCTTTAACGAGCGTACGTTTTTTATTGACTTCAGCAACGCGTCGTCCGCCATCTAAAATAGGTAAAATCAAATTGCCTGCTAAGGTGGCTAACCAGTTATTAAATAACGATTGTAAATTGGGTGCGGAGTTGGTATTGATATTCGCGGTTAAACTTAATTTAGGAAAGCGGTCAGCAATCGCCGCAGCAATACGTTGGTCAGCAGCTTGAATACGATAATAACGTCGGCGTAAATCAGGTCGTCGTTGAATGAGTTTTGTTGTTAGACCTGTTGCGGGTTTTTTAGGTAAATTGGGTAACGTAAATTGTATCGGAGCGGTAAATAAATTAGGTGAATGTCCTGTTAAAATAGCTAATTGGTGAATAAAAATGCGGATATTCGCTTCTACCATGGCTTTGCTGCCGATACTGGCTTCTAATATTTGCTGTTGTTGAAATAAATCAGCGGCACTGGCTTTTGCTCCTGCAAAACGTACCGTTAATAATTTCACATTATCAGTATTCGTTTTTATTTGCTGTTCGAGTAATTTTAATTGACTGCGTTGCTCAATCAGTCGATACCATGCGGTGGCCACTTCAGTAGACAGTGATAAGGCAATGGTTTTGACATCTTCGGCTAAGGCTCGACTATCTAATTCAGCGGCTTGGGTATTGGCTCGAATACGTCCCCATAAATCCACTTCATAACTTAAATCTAAGCCCAGTGAAAATTGCCCTTGATTACCCGAATTTTGAAAGCTTTCTTGTCCTGAAAAGCCAGCATTAATACTGGGAAATAAATCGGCATACGATTTATTAGTGACTAATTGGGCATGTTCAAGACGATTATAAGCCGCTAATAAATTAAAATTTTTGGTTAAGGCGGTATCAATGAGTTGATTTAATTGCGGGTCATTAAACGCTTGCCACCATTTCTCATTTAAAGGCTGTTGACCCGTTTGTGAAAATTGGGGGTTGAGTGGTGCAAGGGGGGTATCAAATTCTTTTATATCAGGAGCACAACTAATCAGTGTGGCGGTGAAAAGTGGTGCGACTAAAAAAGTCCGCAGTGTATTCATGGATTAGCTGCAATTTTTAAGGTGAGTTGTTGACCTGTTGTTAAGGGATTATTTAATTTTCCGGTATTCCATTTATGCAAATCAGTCAGTTTGATTTTAAATTTTTCGGAGATATTAAATAATGAATCACCAAAGCGAACGGTATATTTTATGGTGGTTAAGTCATTGGTAGAGGGTGGTGATACTCTTAATCGCTGTCCTAAGCGTAAAGGCTGGGTAATATTAATATGACTCCACTGGGCGATGTCTTTGCTGTGCAAATCTAAACGTCGAGCAATCAGCCATAAGCTCTCGCCATTTTTAACCGTGTAATAGTCTGATGGAGGTTTAATAAATTCGACAGTCGGGGTAATGGCTTTCTTTTCTGCAAAGGCATACAGTGTTTTTTGCGGCTGATTATTTTTTAACCATTGGCTTTTATGTTTAGGGAAATCACGATTTAAATTCTCGGCAAAGCTTTGCATATTATCAATCGGAATTAATAAATCATAAGCTTTTTTCGGGGTATGGCTTTTATTAAAGGCAGGATTTAACAGTTTAAAGTCAGCAAGGCTTTGATTGGATAATTTTGCCGCAGTGGATAATTTGAGCTGATTATTAACTTTAACACGAGCGAAACTTGCTTGATAGGGGATAGCATATAAACTGATGCCATATTTTTTGGGATGGGCAAAAATTTTTGCAAGGGCGAGTAATTTTGGCACATATAAACGGGTTTCTTTGGGCAGTTTTAAGCTCCAAAAATCGGTGGGTTTATGGCGTTTTTTATTGCGGCGAATGGCACGATTTAGATTACCTTGGCCTAAATTATAAGAAGCGAGGGCGAGTAACCAGTCTTTATTAATACGGTGCAAGTCTTTTAAATAAGTGGTTGCAGCATGGGTGGAGGCATGAATATCACGGCGGCCGTCATACCATTTATTTTGTTTAAGACCATAATGTTTGCCTGTCGCGGCGATAAATTGCCATAAGCCTGATGCACCTGCATGAGAATAAGCCCGTGCTTTAAAACCACTTTCTATGGCGGGTAATAAGGCAAATTCAGCCGGCAGTCCTTTTGCTTGCACTTGATTAATAATATCGTATAGATAAGGTTCGGCATTTTTTTGAATAGACTCAAGCGTGCGAGGGTGCTTTAAGAACCATTTTATTTGGCGTTGAATGTGAGCATTATCAATATGCGTCAGGGAAAACAAGGACGCGAGATATTGCCAACTATCAATGGTTTTAGCGAGTATTTTTTTCGGCGGCTGTTGATGGGTGACTTTGGCTTTTAAAATGTGCTTTTTTTCAGGAGCGGCTGTCAGGGTTGCTGGTTTGGTATCAATGACGGACTGATGGTTACTACAGGCTTGAAGCAATAAAAGACTGGCAATGATTAAAAATTTAGCGGGGGATTGTTTCAGCATTAATAAAATGTGGGGTAAGCGATAAAAAAGAAGCGAATAAATTATACCGTATAGACTAGATATAATTTAGCTTATAATATGGGGTTTTATTTTTTATAATTTAGTGGAATTTATGATGAAAAAGTTTTCGTTATTAGCAGTTTGTTTATTTTTATTTAGTGCCGTGTCATTTGCTCATGGTCCTGTACGGGGAAAAATGACTGCATCAGTTGATATTGAAGCTTCAGTTGATGATGTTTGGGCAGTGATTAAAGATTTTGATAATATGTCTTGGTTGCCTTTAGTAAAAGGTATCGAAGCAAAAGGCGGTAATAAAAAAGGTGCCACGCGTGTCTTGACTGTTGATGGCGGCGAAATCACAGAAATCTTGAAAAAATATGATGCGAATAAAATGTCATATACTTATAAAATTACGGATATGACGGTGGTTAAAACCATTCAACATTCGGGTCAAGATGAGCCAGTGCTTTTGTTACCTGTTGATAATTATCAAGGAAAAATCACCGTTAAGAAAAAAGGTAATAGTTCAGTGGTAACTTGGGTAGCAACGTATTACCGTGGTTATATGAATAATAATCCACCGGCTGAATTAAATGAAGAAGCGGCTGATAAAGCGGTAACAGGTGTTTTAAAAGCAGGTTTAACCACTTTATTACATAAGTTTGAGCCAAATACATTGCCGACAGCGATTAGCTTTACAATGAAGCGTTAAGCGAGCGTATTAGTTAATAAAATCTGTGCAATAATTTGGGGCGTAGGCTTCTATCGTTACCACACTGAAGCTTGCATCCCAAATTATGGGTATTATGTTGTGTTAAGTCTTAATTTATAGGAGCATTTTTTTAATGAAAGTTAAATATAAGCTAATAAGTAGTTTATTGTTGGTGTCGAGTAGTCTTTTCGCTAGCCCGCACGCTTATATTAGTAATCAATTAGATAATACGGTAGCTGTTATTGATTTGAAAGATAACCGTGTTATCAAATCAATAGCTGTTAAAGGCAAGCCTGTGGGGGTGGCGGTTAATCCTGTGTTAAAGCAGGTTTATATCAGTACGCCCAGTGGTGAAGGCTTCACAGTATTAGATAGTGAGTCGTTGACGGTTATTGATCGGGTTAAAGTCGGTGGGGCATCTGTGGGTATTGCGGTCAGTCCTAATGGACAACGTATTTTTGTGGCAGATTGGTATGAAAACACGGTTTCAATTTTTAATAGTGCGAATTTAAAGCGTGAAAAAATATTAACGGTTGGTAAATCGCCGTCTGGTTTGGCGGTGAGTGCTGATAATAAGTGGTTGTATGTGGCTAATCGTATGGATAATAGCGTGTCTAAAATTAATTTAAAGACGTTAATCATAGAAAAAACAGTGACAGTGGGCGAACATCCTTTTGGGTTGCATTTAGATAAAACAGGGCAGTTTTTATATGTAGCGAATGTGGAAAGTGATGATGTGTCGGTGCTAAATGCGATTAAATTCAATGAGGTGGCGCGGATTAACGTGGGTGAGCGTCCTTATGCAGCAACCTCGGCTTTAAACGGGCGTTTATTATTTGTGACCAATCAAGATGATAGTTCGGTGTCGGTGATTGATACAAAAAAACGACAAGAAATTAAAAAAATTGAGGTAGGTGATAAACCTGAAGGGATTAGCGTTGAGCCAAACGGGCAATATGTTTATGTTGCTAATTGGTTTGATGGCACGGTGTCAGTGATTGATGCACGTTCTTTAAGCGTGGTAAAAACGATAGTGTCTGGAGAAGGAAGTCGGGCGTTTGGTGATTTTATTATTGAAAATTAATTTACGTTTATTGCTTGTATTGCAGGTAGATAATGTAGAATATGATGCATTAATATAAGAAATTTCTATATGTCTTTGTGATTTTATTAAAAGTGTGGAGAGTATGAATAAAAATATAACCCCAACAACAAAAGAAAGGGTGATGAAATCTGATGAATTTATTGTTTCGAAAACAGATACTAAGGGGCGGCTAACCTATTTTAACCGTATTTTTATTGAATATTCGGGTTATGATGAGGCGTTTTTATCAGGTAAACAGCATAATGTTGTGCGTCATCCTGAAATGCCACGTTCTGTTTTTAATATGTTGTGGGCGACCGTTAAATCAGGTGAAGAATTTATTGGCTATGTGAAAAATATGGCAGCAGATGGCTCATTTTATTGGGTGCATGCAACTGTCACACCGAGTTATGAAGATGAACGTATTGTGGGATTCTTTTCGATTAGACGTAAACCGGATATCAGAACCATTACTGTTATTGATGGATTATACAAAAAGATGTTAAATGCTGAAAGGCAAGTAGGATCTAGAGAAGCGATAGGGGCAGGCACTAAAGTCCTTATGGATGTCGTTAATAAAACAGGAAAGACTTATCATGAATTCATCATTTCGCTTTAATGGTAAGAATACAGTCCTAATATTGACTGCATTCTTAATTGGTTTAACTATTGAGTCCTTGGTAAATGAAGGGATTGAATGGGCACATATTATTCCTACTTTATTGGCTTTTATTGTTGTATTTTTATTTTTTAAGCAGTCAAAAAAAGAAACGTATATTCTGGAGTCCATGGATCAAATGGGCAAGAATATGCAGGAAGGTCGATTAGAGTATCGTATTACCAATATTAGCAAAGATGCTGAACTTTATAATATTGCATGGAATATGAATGAAGCTCTCGATCAAATTGAAGGTTATATGCGCGAGTCTTCAACGTGTTTTGATGCGGCAGATAGCGGGCTCTATTACCGTAAAACACAGCCTGCAGGATTAAGAGGGGCTTTTTCAGCTGGTTTGAAGCATATTGATATTTCGTTAGATAATATGAAACAAACGGCATTGACGTCATCACGAGATGAGTTGTTTTCACAGTTAGGTCAAATGAAGACTTCTAATTTACTAAATAGCTTAAATCGTACCGAACATGATTTAACCAATATTGCTGAGAGAATGCAGCAAGTAGAGGGGATTACTAAAGAATCAAGTGATATTTCCTTAGAAAGTAAAAATTCTATTGGTGTGGTGGTTAAGCAGTTAGCCTCTATTATCGGTAAAATTTCATCAATGAAACAGTCATCGTTAGAATTAAGTGAAAGCAGTAAAGAGATTATGGATGTAACGTCTTTAATTACTAATATTGCCGAACAAACTAATTTATTAGCGTTAAATGCGGCGATTGAAGCGGCTCGTGCGGGTGAACATGGTCGAGGTTTTGCGGTAGTTGCGGATGAGGTGAGAACCTTAGCTGAAAACACCAAAAATGCGACGGCAAAAATTAACGAAACGATTGGTAAATTTACTAAATCAACTGAAATTATTGTTGAAGAAACCGGCAATATGGCAAGTATGACGGATAAGACCCGTGAGGCGATTAGTGAGTTTGAAGTGAGTATCGGTAAGGTGTCATCGATTGCGGCTGAAACTTATAAGGAAGTACATAGCACGCAAATGATTAGTGATATTTCGCTAGCTAAAGTACAACAAATGATTTTTGTACAGCAAGGTTATCGTGCAGTTGAAACCGGTGCTGATTCTCCGGCGGCAAAAGCAGTTCAAGTTGATTCTCATAGCACTGGCTTGGGTTTATGGCTTACTAGCGGTAGAGGCTTTGAAAATTATGGTGAAGAGCCTGTTTTTGAAGAGATTAAATATCCACATGAATTAGTTCATAAGTGTATGTTTATTATTGTTAACGCATTAGGTAATGATTGGGTAGGAAACTCAATTTTACAAGCTCAAATTATTGATAACTTTAAAGCGGTTGAAGAAAATAGTTTATTAATGAATGAAAAATTAGATTCTTTGTTGTATAACGGCGAAGACAATGAAAATGAGAATGCTTAAGCTGTAATTAATTAAAAAATAATCGTAGGATATTAAGATATGACCGTAGAATACAGTATAGATAATGGCACTTTAAGTGTTAAAGTAGCAGGACGTTTTGATTTTAGTGTTCATCAAGATTTCAGGAAAATGTCAACAGAATCTGTTAGCTTGAATAAGATTAATATTGATTTATCCCGAGTAGATTATATTGACAGTTCTGCATTGGGAATGCTGTTAATATTACGCGATAAAGTAGGCGAAAGAAAAGAAGCGATCACCTTAATAAATGCTCGCCCTGAAATTTTAAAGATTTTAAAAATTTCTAATTTTGATAGATTATTTGCCTTGCAATAATTTTTTTCAAAAAATTTGAATAATTATAATATTAAATACTTAATTTATAAATGAATCAAAAAATAAAAATTTTAGTCGCTGATGATAGTCGGTTAATTCGTGCCTTATTGAATGAAATTTTAATAAAAGAAGGTTTTGATGTTGTCTTAGTCAATGATGGTCTTGAAGCCGTAGAGGCTTTCAAGAAAGAACAGCCTGATTTGGTGATATTAGATATTATGATGCCAAATTTAGATGGCATTGGAGCCTGTGAATTAATACAAAAAGAACTGCAAGATGAGTATGTGCCGATTGTATTTATTACTGGTGATGAATCAGAGAAAAATTTACAACGCTGCCTTGATGTTGGCGGTGATGATTTTATTAATAAACCATTTAAAAGTATTGCACTGGTTGCTAAAATAAATTCTTTAATTAGAGTGAGAGTTTTATATAAGAAACAGTTAGAACAAAAGCAAGCGTTATTAGCGTTTCAAACTCAAACGTTAGAAGAAGAAGAGGTTGCTGCGAATTTAAATGATAATATTATTAATGCAGATTTTTTTAAATTAGCTGAATTACGGTATTTAGTCTCACCGGCAGCCTTATTTAATGGTGATATTTTATTGGTGTGTAAAACGCCGGCAAATCATTTAAATATATTATTAGGTGATTTTACAGGACATGGTTTATTAGCATCAATTGGAGCAAGTCCTGCGGCAGAGATATTTTATGGTATGACGCATAAAGGTTACGATATTAATGAGATTATTGTCGAAATTAATCAAAAAATGTGTAACATTTTACCGGTCAATAAATTTTTAGCGGTCACTATGCTGACATTGTATCCTGATACAAATATGTTAAAAATAATTCCCTGTGGTTTACCTGATCATTATTTATACAATAAAAAAACGCAAGAATTAAACTTAGTCATGTCTAACAATCTGCCATTAGGTATTTTAAAAGACTTTGAACCGGTTCATAAGATATTTACGATTACGGATGATGACTATTTGTATTTATTTACAGATGGCGTGATAGAAGCAGAGAATAAACAGGGTGAGCAGTTTGATTGTCCTAATGTCATAGATTGCATTACCAATAAAGATGATGCTTATATGGCATTGATAGAAGGCTTAAATGAGCATACGGGGAATGTGCAACAGCAAGATGATATTACTTGGGCTGAATTGCATTGTAAGACTAACGATATAGATTGGATTGGTAGCAGTTACGATGCGGGGAAAGAGGCTTTGCCTGTTGAAGCATTAACGTGGAAAACTTCATTTGATTTTAATATCGATACCTTGCGTAAGATTAATCCTGTGCCGATTGTTGTGAACAATATTATGGAGATACAAAGTTTACAAGCACATCGGGAAGATATATTTTTAATTGTGACTGAGTTATTTTCTAATGCCTTAGAACATGGCATATTATCCTTAGATTCTAATTTAAAAGTAACCGCTGATGGTTTTATGGATTATTACAAGGAACGAGAAGAGCGTTTAGCATCGTTTACGGAAGGGGCTTTAAAAATAAGTTTATCTCATGAAGTAACGGCAGTCGGTGGCAAGTTATTAATTCGTGTTCAAGATTCAGGCAAGGGATTTGATATTACAAAAATTAATAATAATATAATGTCGAGTAATATGAATAATTTTGGTCGTGGTATTCAGCTGTTAAAAACCTTATGCTCTTCCGTTGAGTACAGCGGTGATGGTAATAAAGTTAAAGCTGTATACGACTGGACATTTTAAGATAGGATTATCTATTATGGAAACCAAGATTCATAAATCTAAATTTGTAATTATCGCGTCAATAGCAACTGAAATAACTAAAATAATAAATATTGCGAAAGAACTATCGTTAGCGGCGGGGAATGCTAAGGCGATTGCGTATCGTGCTGGCGATAAGGCAAAGGGATTTCAGCCGATTACGGATTTCATTAATGAATTAGCCAAAGAAACCTTAATGTTAGTCAATGACATTAATAATAATGCGTATAGTTTATATAATATTTCCATAGAGGAATATCGTATAAAAGAAGCGATAAAGGGCATCAATAAGGTTAATAAGCTGATAGGAAACAAAAATCAGCAGCCTTATTATTACAATTCTTTAGAGAGTTTCTCTTTAACTTTAAATAAAGAATTAATGTATTGCAGCGAAGATTTAGATATTAAGGTTAAAGAATTACTAGATCAGTTAGATGGTATTATGCGTCCCGCAAGAGCGGCGCGAGTAATTGCCGCTAATTCAAGAATTGAAGCCTCTCAGGCTGATGAGTATTTACAAAGTTTACAAGGTGTTGCAGAAAGTGTCGATAAGGCCGCACAAGTTATTTATGATAGTGTGCAGCGTTCTCAACGCACCTTATCAATGATTAATCATTTAGATTAAGATAGAGTTATCAATCAAACGGTGGTGTTAATTAGATGAAAATGGTTAAGCTATATAGTGGCAATCATCAATGGATTTTATGTGGTCGCGATGTACATAAAACAGCTCAGATTATTGATACGAATCAGTATATTTTTAGAACTAGAAATCGTTGTTTGTTAATCGATCCGGGTGGAACTGAATTATTTTCACCGATGTTAGTGGCGGCTTTGCATTGGGCACCTATTGAAGAAATTACCGATTTATTTGCGTCCCATCAAGATCCAGATGTGATTTCGTCATTAGGTTTATGGGATAAAACCTTACCTAAGGCGACGTTACACGCGCCTAAATTATGGGAAGGCTTTTTACGTCATTTTGGTTGTGAATCAATTGAATATAATGGCATTCCTGATGAAGGTAAAATACTGAATTTTGAGGGTTCTGAATTACATATTATTCCTGCCCATTATTTGCATTCGTCGGCTAATTTTAATTTATATGACCCAGAAGCAAAGCTTTTAATGTCGGGTGATATTGGAGCTGCCTTGGAAGATAATGATAGTCCTGTCTTTGTCGATAATTTTGATGAACATGTCGAAAAAATGCGCTTTTTTCATCAACGTTGGATGCCGTCAGAAAAAGCAAAATTAGACTGGATTAATCGAGTAAGAAAATTAGATATCGAAATGCTAGCCCCTCAGCATGGACGCATTTTTAAAGGTGATGATGTAAAACGATTTTTAGACTGGTTTGAATCGTTAACTGTGGGTATTGCAACTGTTTAAAATAGTTCTGTTAAGAAATTTTTCATTGCCAGCCAAGCTCGTTCACTATTAACCGGATGGTAGACTAAGCCTAAATTGATATCATTAGCATCTGGATTCGTAAAAGCATGTTGTGTGTGGCTATAGTGGTTTAATTGCCAGTCAACGTGCTTAGTATTCATTTCTTGATAAAAATGCGTTAATTCTTCAGGGTTAGTTAATGGGTCTTCATGCCCATGTAGAATAAGCATTTTAGCAGTGATAGTTTTTTGGTCTATTTGCTGTGCGGTGGGTGGCTTTAATAAGCCATGAAAACTAACGACACCTTTAATATCTGCTCCAGAACGTGCTAAATCTAACACACAAAGCCCACCAAAACAAAAGCCAATCGCGGCAATGTTTTTATCATCAACCCACGGTAATAATTTTACCGCATACAGAGCTGCGTTCATGCGTTTTTGTAAGCAAGCTCTATCATCGATAAAAGGCTGCATTAAGCGGCTGTTTTCTTCAATGCTATTGCCGGTTTTTCCTGCACCGTACATGTCTAATGCAAAGGCAACATAGCCTAATTTTGCTAGTTCGATAGCTTTATCTTCAACGAATTGATTACGTCCACCCCAAGCATGAGCAATTAAAATAGCCGGTTTACGTTCTTTAGAGCTATCATCATAGGCGAAAAAACCTTCTAATAAGGTTTCATCATCAAGGTAATTAATGGTGTTAGATATAATCGCCATAGTTAATCTGTTAGGTTATGAGTACTTTTTAGATGTGTTAAAAAACCAGTCGAGGCGGCTTCTATTAAATCTAATACTTTTTCAAATCCATAAGTACCCCCATAATAAGGGTCAGGGACTTCAGAGGTATTAAGTTGAGGAGCATAATCTAAAAATAATTGTATTTTATGTTGATGCTCAGCAGGGCAGGCTTGTAACATGATGGCATGATTCTCTGCATCCATTGCCAGTAAATAATCAAAATCTTCAAAATCACCAAAGACTACCTTTCTTGCTCTAATCTTGCTTAAATCAATATCTCTATCTTTAGCAGCTTTTTGAGAGCGTAAATCAGGTGCTTCATCAATATGATAAGCATGAGTACCGGCAGAATCAATATACAATTGATTTTGAAGGCCATTCTCAGTAATTAATTGTCTAAAAACCCCTTCAGCGGTTGGTGAGCGACAGATGTTGCCCATACAAACAAAGAGTATTTTTATCGCTGCTTCTTTATGTTTATTTACCATGACTTAACCCAATCACCTTCTTTCACACCTAATATATGCGGGGGAGATTCAAGTTCACCGACTGAGAATAAAGGGGTCACTTCAGTAATGGTTAATATGCCCGCTGGTTTTTTATGATGTCCAATAATTTCTTGACCACTGCCTGCGGCATTAATCGTCCCTAAGCTACTATAAACTACTAATTGGTCGCCGATATTAACTTGCTCTTGTGCGCCAGCATCGATAAAAACTTTATTTTCATCAATTTTTAAAATGCGGGTATAAAGCGGGTAACAGTTTAAAGATTGTTGAATATCTTGAACTGCTTGATTAATAATCGATGTAATTTTATTACCGGTATCAGTTTCTTTAAATTCATCACTGCCGACGACGACATTATGCGGAATAATGACTTTGCCTTTGGCGGTTCTGCGGTAGCGATGTTGAAACAATAAGGCACCCGTATAACCATCATGTAAATAAATATCGACGGTAATAGCACGAGTACTAGAGAGGTAGCTAGTGTAGGAGTTTAATAATGATTCTATGCCTGAGCCACGGTTATAATGGGCGGGCGATATTTCTAAATCTCTAATAACGCCCGATAAAATGAATTGCCCGCGATGCTTTTGTGCGAGTTTCATTTCTGTCGATATTTGGTAGGGATGAGCACCTAAGACTTCGGGAGCAAGGTTCGCTTCATTAAAAATAACCGTTTGGGTTAAGTTTTTGCCGATATAAGCACCGGTTTCTGCAAGAATATTATTAATTTCTCTTGGAATACCTGAGCTAAGATCATTGCTTTCAGCCATACTGCTTTGGCTAGGATGAACCATAGGGAATGCAGTGGCAATAATGCGTTTACGGAACATCGGCGTACACATATTAGCATCGCTTAAACGCACGATAGCTCTAACATGAAAGATATTATCGGTAACCCATTCATCAATAATTTCAGTATTATTAATTTGAGCCGTGGTTTTTAAGGTGAAGGCATCTAAAGCAATACTTTGAGATTTAACGAGGGTACGGCTTTTAATTTGACCGCTATTTTGTAACGAGGATTGACGAATGGCATCACGAATAGCCATTTTTCGAGCGAGTAACTTCGCCCCATTTTTAATGATGGCTTGACCTTCGACGGTGACGATTTTTTCAGATAAATCGACCCCTTTATTGCCGCATGCTTGAAGTAATGTTAAACAAAGAGTGAGTAATAAATATTTTAAGGCAATTGGCATGATTTTTTGAAGGGGGATTTTAGCCCCCTTTATTATTAATTTTCTTGGCTATAAAATCCTGATATATCAGGGTGTTTGTAACAATCAATTGATGAACAGCTATAAGGTGTGATGCTGGCTGTATTCATTTTTGATTGTGAATTGTAACGTTGATTAGCACCTTGTGGATTAGTTATGCATGATTCACTAACGGTTTTATCATGACTTAAACAGTTAAAAAACTTAGGTGTTAATATTATTTCTAATGTTGTTTCATAAGTATCTGCGTTAATAGCTGTAATACTTTTCACTTTTGCACCTTTTAAGAAGGCATCAACATATAATTTATAATTATCATCTTCAACAATCATATCAGAAACCGTGGTACGACCATGAATCTGAATGCCGTGAATTTGCTCGGCTAAATTCCTATAAGCATCCATTTTTGAAGCACGCATACTAATAAGGCGACGTTGTTCGGCAGAATAGGTTTTATATATATCAGCGGTACCATATCCTAATGCAACTAATGTTTTAGCGGGTTTATTTACTTTTACAACATTATGAGGCGAACATGATATTAATGTAATAACAGCAAATAATAGTATGAAAACTTGGTTTATCTTTTTAATCTTCATTATCGTAATCTCATTTATTTATAAGCTTTGGTTAGTATTATACTTATATATAGCGACCTTAGCGTCACTTCTTAAAGTAATAAATTAACTACATGCTATAAATAACTGATTTTTCTGATAATGTTTTTTTAAAGTTCCCTCTATTTTACATAATTAGGGCTAAAAAATGTCTTTTTTAGCTGGCTGACTATCATTGTATAAACTTTTTCAGGCCCTGACCATTTTTATTTAAGGTTATTTTCTGATTTAGAGGCTAATTTCCCAACAATAATGAATTCTTGGCGTTCTGGAAAAATCCTCAGGAATCGTTTTCGCTGAAATATCGTGAATCGTTAAATTTTGTAGTGCCTCTGTATCTAATTTAAAGCGTTTAAAATTAGTCGAAAAATAAAGTACCCCGTCATCACTTAATAACTGAACTGCATTAAGAATTAAATCAACATGGTCATCCTGAATAATTAAATTATCATCCATGCGTTTAGAATTAGAAAAAGTCGGTGGATCTAAAAAAATCACATCATATTTTTGACGAATAATGGCTTGGCTAGCAGTATTATGTAACCAATCAATACAATTTTCTTGAATAAAATAATGCTTACCTTGGCTGGTCTTATTCAAATCCATATTGCGTTTTGCCCATTTTAAATAGGTTTTCGACATATCCAATGTGGTGGTGGATAACGCCCCGCCTAAAGCCGCATGAACAGAGGCAGTACCGGTATAAGCAAATAGGTTTAAAAAATGTTTGCCTTGGCATTGTTGCTGAATGGTGTGTCGAATAGGGCGATGATCTAAAAATAAGCCGGTATCTAAATAATCTTCAAAATTAACATAAAATTTTGCACCCTGCTCTTCAATAATTTCAAAGTGTTCTGATTCAGCATGTTTTTCATATTGTTCGGTGCCTTTTTGTTTGCTGCGTATTTTTAAATAAAGCTGTTCTTTAGGAATATTAAATATCTCTGGAATAACCGCCATCGCCGCACTTAAACGTAAATTAGCATCTTCGGGTGAAATGGATTTGGGTGCTTGATATTCTTGCACATTCAGCCATATTTTTTCACCTTGATAAACATCAATGGCAAAGGCATATTCAGGTAAATCAGCATCATAAATGCGGTAACAATTAATGTGGTTACGTTTATGCCATTTATTGAGCTTTTTAATATTCTTTTTGAGTCGATTAGCAAACATTTGGGCATGTTCACTAGCGGCTGTTTCTATTTCAGGACGATAGCTTGCCACGTTTTGTACGCGGTCAGCTTGGTTTTTAGTTTTAGGGACGAAATGATTTTTTTCTTCAATATCAAAACGCAATAATTTACATTCTAAGGCACCATTAAAGAAACTAATCGGTTTTTTAGAGCGTAAACCTAAACGAAAACCGAGTTCAGGATTGCTGATAATCATGGCGGCTTGCCAGTGATTAAACTGGGTTTTTAAAACATCGCCAAAAAGGCGATACAGTAAAGCGGTATCTTCAGTATCCCCTAAGCGCTCACCATAAGGCGGGTTACAGATTAATAAACCTGTTTGCCAGCTTTCGGCAGGAGCGGCGTCTTCTATATCACGGCGTTCAACGTGAATATAATCTTGTAATTCAGCATTTTCAATATGTAATTGAGCCGCATTAATCGCACGGCGACTTTGGTCAAAGCCAACGATAGTCGGTAATTTTGTTAGCCCAATGGTTTTACGTTGTTCGGCATCGTCCAATAGAGCCTGCCAAATATCGGCATCGTGTTTTTTCCAATGTAAAAAGCCAAAATGCTCATGTTGTAAACCGGGTGCATAATCAGCTGCAATCATGGCGGCTTCAAGCAATAAAGTCGCCGAGCCACACATGGGGTCGATTAAACTACCGCCTTGTGCTGCAATCTCAGGCCATTTACTACGATAAAGAATCGCTGCCGCCAAATTTTCTTTCATGGGGGCAGTAATATTAATATCCCGATAACCACGGCGATGCAAGCTATCGCCTGATAAATCTAAACTTAACGTGGCTTTTTCTTGTTGTAAATACACATTAAGACGGATGTCGGGGTGAACAGTATCAATATCAGGGCGTTTATTGAATTTTTTACGCATTTGGTCAACCACCGCATCTTTGACTTTTAATGCTCCAAAGTGGGTATTGTTAATGACTTCCGAATGCTTGGCATTAAATGAAACCGCAAAACTATCATCGGGTTTCATATGGTCAAACCAATTTATTTTGTAAATGCCATCATACAAATCTTCTTGGCTATGAACCTCAAAATGCGATAAAACTAATAAGACGCGATTGGCAATGCGCGACCAAAGACAGATTCGATAGGCGACTTCTAGCGAGCCATCAAAATAAACCCCTGCCATGGTGGTTTTGACATTTTCTGCCTGTAATTGTTTTAATTCTGTTGCCAGAATGTCTTCCATTGCTTTTGGGCAAGTGGCAAAAAAAGATAAGCTTGTCATAAAAATGCAGGGGTCTTAGGTGATAGGTAAAAGGAAGGTTTATTTGAAGCTTAATAATTCAATATCAAAAATAAGCGTCGCATTAGGGCCTATATCTGCCCCCGCACCTTGAGAACCATAGGCTAAATCAGAGGGAATATAAAAACGATAGCTTGCGCCTTCTGACATTAACTGTACGCCTTCTGTCCAACCTGCAATAACACGGTTTAAAGGGAAAGTAGCTGGGGCATTGCGACTATATGAGCTATCAAATTCAACGCCTTCTAAAGTAGTGCCACGATAATGTACGGTTACATTTGATTTGCTCGACGGTTTGTCGCCTTCAGCATCAGTGATAATGCTGTACTGCAAACCACTGTCTGTAGTGATAATACCGTCTTTTTCTGCATTAGCAGCTAAGAATTCAATACCGGCTTCGGTATTTTGTTGTGCGAGTTCAGAATTATTTTTAGAAAACATAAAAAGTCCTATTAAAAGAAGGAGTGAAAAAATTAAAACGGCAAGTTGGATTTTACCCATGTTAAATATACCTAAATTATTAAGCGGTGAATTAGAGACCTTGGCTGTGTAAATAGTCTTCGTAAGTGCCTTTAAAATCAATAATGCCATCGGCGGTGATTTCTAAGATACGGGTCGCTAATGACGAGACAAATTCACGATCATGGCTGACAAATAGTAAGGTGCCAGGGTAGTTTTCTAAGGCAAGATTGAGCGATTCAATCGATTCCATATCTAAATGATTGGTTGGCTCATCAAGCAACATAATATTATTGCGTTGCAGCATGAGTTTACCAAAAATCATGCGTCCTTTTTCTCCCCCTGATAACACGCTGACTTTTTTAGCAATATCATCTTGTCCAAATAATAAACGGCCTAATGTACCGCGAACAACTTGGTCATCATCGCTGGGTTTACGCCAATGTGACATCCAGTCAAATAAAAGCTCATTATTCGCAAAATCTGGGGTATGGTCTTGAGCACAATAGCCAATATCTGCATTTTCAGACCATTTTACAGTGCCGGTGTCAGGGGTTAATTCTTGTGCAAGACAGCGCAATAAAGTGGTTTTTCCAATACCATTTTGACCAATAATAGCAATACGTTCGCCTACTTCAACCATTAAATTAAAATCTTGAAACAGTGTTGTTTCAAAACCTTTACTAATACTATCTACTTCAAGGGCAAGGCGATGTAGTTTTTTTGTTTGGTCAAAGCGAATAAATGGATTTTGACGGCTAGACGGTTTAATTTCAGCTAAATCAATTTTATCGAGACGTTTAGCTCGCGAAGTGGCTTGTTTTGATTTTGAGGCATTAGCAGAAAAACGACTCACAAAGGCTTTAAGCTCGGAAATTTCGGCTTTCTTTTTAGCGTTTTCAGTCAGTAATTGTTCAGAGACTAAGGTTGCTGCCTGCATATAATCATCATAAGAACCGGGATAAAGGCGAATTTCACCATAATCTAAATCCGCCATATGACTACAGACACTATTTAAGAAGTGGCGATCATGCGAAATAATAACCATGGTGCAGTTACGTTCATTTAATATATTTTCTAACCAACGAATCGCATTAATATCTAAGTTGTTGGTTGGCTCATCGAGCAACATAATTTCAGGTTCAGCAAATAGCACCTGTGCGAGTAATACTCTTAATTTCCAGCCAGGAGCGACTTCACTCATTAAGCCGTAATGTTGTTCAACGGGAATGCCTACACCGGCTAATAATTCACCTGCACGTGATTCGGCAGTATAGCCATCCATTTCTGCAAATTCAGATTCTAATTCAGCTGCTCGCATGCCATCAGCTTCAGTCATCTCAGGATTGGCGTAAATAGCATCACGTTCTGATTTTATCGCCCATAAATGCTCATGCCCCATAATGACGGTATCGATAACCGCATTGGTTTCATAAGCAAATTGATCTTGATTTAACTTACCAATACGTTGATGAGGGTCTTTAGAGACATTGCCTGCACTGGGTTCTAATTCACCACTCAGTATTTTCATAAAGGTTGATTTTCCACAACCATTTGCACCAATAAGTCCGTAACGGTTGTTGTTACCGAATTTAACGGAGACATCTTCAAAGAGCGGTTTAGCGCCAAATTGCATGGTGATATTCGCGGTACTGAGCATTATGTATGGTTTCCAGTGTTATTGATAGGTTAAATTTTGAAGCAGGGTATTCTACACGTTCTAAAAATTAATAGAGATATTTATAAATAGCAACGCCTATTGTGAGAAGGATAACTGACCCCCAGCCAATAATATCCATGTAATGACGTAATTTTTTTTCTAATGTCTCGCCGCCCCATGATAGTAAGCCCGCCACAAGAAAAAAACGCGCGCCTCGACCAATAAATGACGCGAGTACAAACGGCAAAAATAACATGGATAATGTGCCAGCGGCGATGGTAAACACTTTGTAAGGTATCGGTGAAAAGCCTGCGATAAAAATTGCCCAAAAGCCCCAGTCGTGAAACCATTGTTCAGCAAGTTGATATTTAGACCAATAATGTGTGGTTTCTAGCCACGGTTGAATGAGGTCAAAGGCAAAAAATCCAATGGCATAACCTAGCATACCGCCTAAAACAGAGGCTATGGTGGTCATTAAGGCGAGTGACCATGCTTTTTGACGTTGTGCTAACACCATAGGAGCTAGCATGACATCAGGCGGAATGGGAAAAAATGAGGATTCAGCGAAACTTAATACTGCAAGGTATTTTCCAGCATGGCGGTGCTTTGACCATTGAATGGCTTTATCGTAGAGTTTTTGAAACATTTAAGAGCGACCTGATAAGAAAGGGACAAAACTGACGGGTTCTAAGTAGTCATAATGATAACCGCTTTCACTGCGTGTAATACGTTGTAATTCTTGATTACCGCGTTCATTGCCAATCGGGATTAACATAATGCCGCCTACTGCAAGTTGTTCGAGTAATTTTTCAGGCACGCGAGGCGGAGCTGCAGCAGCAATAATACCATCATAAGGTGCTTGATTTTCATAACCCCAACCACCATCACTGTGTAAAAAATTCACATTAGTAATATTTAAATCTGCTAATAATTGTTGAGCTTTCAAGTGCAAGGGCTGGATGCGTTCTATTGAATAAATATGCCCGACTAACTGGGATAGTACCGATGTTTGATAGCCACAGCCGGTGCCAATTTCTAAGACTTTATTTAAGGGGCCGTGTTCGATTAACAACTCGGTCATTTTGGCGACAATATAGGGTTGTGAAATTGTTTGTCCATGACCAATAGGCAGTGCGGTATCTTCGTAAGAGCGACTGGCAAGGGCATCGTTCATAAACAAATGACGTGGCACATTACGCATGGCGTTTAAAACCCGTTCATCGGTAATACCTTGTTCCATGAGGCGTTGAATCATACGTTCTCTGGTGCGGCGTGAGGTCATGCCAATACCTTCAGTATTCAGGGCACTAGACATTAAGGCAGCCATGCTTTGAGCGTCTCTATTTCATCGTAACGAGTTAAATCCAGTTGTAGCGAGGTGACTGAAATATAGCCTTGGCTAATGGCATGAAAATCAGTGCCTTCACCGGCATCTTGTTCTTCGCCAGCAGGCCCTACCCAATAAATATCACGTCCGCGTTGGTCTTGGCTTTTGATAACCGGTTCTGATTTATGACGTTGCCCTAAACGACATGATTTGAAGCCTTTTATCTCTGACCAAGGCAAATCAGGGATATTAATATTTAAAATGGTATCTTTTGCTAAAGGAGCATCTAATAAGCGTTGTAAAATAATTTGTGCGGCTGTAACCGCAGAATCAAAATGTTGCGGGTCATTACTTGCCATGGATAAAGCGATGGCGGGTAAGCCTAAAAATCGACCTTCAGTAGCGGCGGCGACGGTGCCTGAATACAGTACGTCATCACCTAAATTAGCGCCGTGGTTAATACCTGCAAACACCATGTCGGGTTCTTCTTTAAGTAGTCCGGTAATGGCTAAATGTACGCAATCAGTGGGAGTGCCATCGACTTTGATAAAACCATTAGACATAGTTTCGGCGCGGAGAGGCATTTCTAAGGTCAATGAATTGCTGGCGGCACTACGATTTTTATCGGGTGCGACCACGGTAATATGGGCGAATTTTTCTAGACCTTTAGCAAGGGCAATTATCCCAGGTGCTAAATAGCCGTCGTCATTACTGATAAGAATATGCATTTTGTATTTAAAATCTATAAAATTAGTGCTACTAAACCATTAAGATTAGAACTAGCGACGTGATAAAACAAGAAGACCGTGATTTATTTTTTTCTGCAATGGGGGAAGTAACACCTATTATCTCAGATAAACAGATTTTAAATAGCGTTGAAAAGCCGAAGCCCTATCCTAAAAAGAAAGATGAAGTAGTTATTAATAAATTTACGCGCACTCATGAAGGCTCATCATACACGTTAGAGGCGGAAGATACATTAAGTTATCTTTCTAATGGCTTACAAAAAAATGTTTTGAAAAAAATGCGTAAGGGATTTTATGGCTTAGATGCAGAATTAGACTTGCACGGTTTAACTAGTACACAGGCAAAACATGAATTATCGCGTTTTTTACATTTTTGCGAGCAAGATGGCTGTCGTTGTGTGCGTATTATTCATGGTAAAGGTTATCGGTCGGTGGATAATATTTCCGTCTTAAAAAATGAGCTTAATATTTGGTTGCGGCGACACCATGAAGTGCAGGCATTTTGTTCTGCTGCACAACGTGATGGCGGGGCAGGGGCAGTGCTGGTGTTATTATATTTGTCCAGTAAATACCAAGAGCAAGATGATACCTAGAGCCAATCGATACCAAACAAATGGCATCATGCCGATGGTATTGAGTAGTTTTAAAAACCAGGTAATGCTTAAAAAAGCGACAACCGCAGAAATACTGGCACCGATCAGCATAAAGTCCCACATAACTGTAATGTTAGATTGATAGAGTTCCAATGCTTTTAATGCACCTGCCAAACTAATAACTGGGATTGACAGTAAAAATGAGAAACGAGCGGCTGACTCACGCTTTAAACCTAATAATAATCCGGCGGTAATGGTAATACCTGAACGTGAGGTACCGGGTATTAAGGCGATAGCTTGAAATAGCCCAATAACGATCATATCCATCAGTGTAATGGTGTCACGTTGTTCTTTGGCTCTTTTTTCTGCCCACCATAATAAAGCCGCAAAGGCTAAGGTGGCAATGGCAATAATAATGGGAGAACGTAAGGTTTCTTGCATGGTATCGCTGAGGCTCATGCCGACTAAGCCAACGGGAATAGTACCAAAACCGACATACCATGCTAATTTAGCGTCATCATTAAAACCTTTTCCGCTGATAGAGCCGCCCCAAGCAACGATTAATTGTGCTAAATCACGTCGATAATATAAGACAACCGCACTAAGTGTGCCGACATGAACAGCGACATCAAAAGCCAGCCCTTGATCTTCCCAGCCCAATAATACCGGCAATAAAATAAGATGTGCTGAACTGGAAATAGGTAAAAATTCGGTCAGTCCTTGTAAGATTGCCAGTGCAATAGCTTGAACAATATCCATTAAATAATGCCTTGAAAATATGAAGTGTAAAGGTGCTATTATAAGCGACTATTTTACCTTGAAAAATAAAAGCGGAGTTTAGTGCATGTTGAAAAAAAGTAAGACGTTAATTGTATTAGCCAGTGTGGTGCTAATAAATGGCTGTGCAATGATGGCTGAATCTGATGTTTCAGAAGGAAAAAATATTGCTGTCGCGGCTGATACATTAGAAGTTGTAGCGAAAATAAACGATTTTCCGACACGTGACCGTGTGGAATATGTGTTTAATTGTATTGCAAAACATGGTGAAAAATTAGGCTATATCGTGCAATATGCGTGTGGCTGTAAAATTGATAAAATTGCTGAAAAAATGAATTTTTCAGAATATGAAAGTGCTTTAACCTTTAGTTACTTAAAAAGTACACCGGGTGAAAATGGCTCAGTATTTCGTGATCCTAAACAATCTAAAGATTTACGCACGCGCTTAAAAGAAGCCGAGGCGTATGCTGAAAGTCAGTGTTTTGTGAGCTAATAGGAAATTAAGGAGTAAAAAATACTTTTTACTCCTTTTTCGGGCTACCAACTTAAGACGGGACAGATAATATTTAAACACTGGGATTTCAATCTCGTAGTTTTAAATGTAGTTGGTACGCAGGCCTTTAGCCTGCCTTTTATGAATGCAGGCTAAAGGCCTGCGTACCAAAGTTATCCCTCAGCCTACGCTGTCCCTTCTTAAAATGGTAGCCCTTTTTCGATATTACATATTATCTAAAATCGCTTTTTTAACCGCATCTAATGAAGCGTCAATAGAGACAGGATGAGCATCTTTACATTGTTGAATCGCAGTATCAGGATCTTTCAAGCCATTACCGGTTAGCGTACAGACAATAGTGCTGCCTTCAGGTATTTTTCCGGTTGCAATGTCATTGATAGCACCTGCAAGAGAAGTAGCAGATGCAGGTTCGCAGAAGATACCTTCATAAGCTGACAGCATTTTTTGTGCCGCTAGAATTTTTTCATCAGCAAAGCTATCAAACCAACCTTTCGATTGTTTTTGCACATTCCATGCTAAATCCCAAGATTGAGGATGACCGATACGGATGGCAGTCGCTACCGTTTCAGGATTATCAATCATTTTACCAGCGGTAAAAGGAGCTGCACCTGCCGCTTGATAGCCACACATGACCGGTACTTTTGAACTAACAGCTGGAATGCCATTAGTTTCTTTAGCATACTCACTGTAACCATTCCAATAAGCGGTGATATTACCGGCATTACCAACAGGTAGGCAATGATAATCAGGTGCTTCGCCCAGTTCATCAACAATTTCAAAAGCTGCTGTTTTTTGACCTTCTAGGCGATAAGGATTAATAGAGTTAACAATGGTGACAGGTGCATGATCTGCAACTTGTTTGACTAAGCTCATGCCTTCATCAAAATTACCACGGATTTGTATAATTTCAGCGCCATACATTAGTGTTTGTGCGAGTTTTCCTTGAGCAATTTTACCTTCAGGAATTAATACAAAGGCTCTAATACCGGCACGAACCGCATAAGCGGCAGCGGCAGCAGAGGTATTACCCGTTGAGGCACAGATAATCGCTTGACTACCTTCTTCAACGGCTTTTGTTACGGCCATGCTCATGCCGCGATCTTTAAAAGAGCCTGTCGGGTTGAGTCCTTCATATTTAACATAAATTTTGACATCTTTACCGATTAAACGCGGAATATTATGCAGTTCGATTAAAGGCGTATTACCTTCACCTAAACTGATAATACGCGTGGAATCACTGACAGGTAAGCGATCGCGGTAGTGTTCAATTAAACCAGTATAACGTGTATGTGTTGTCATGATATTATCCTAAAGTTTCAAGACGAATGCGTGTTACATGTCCTGTAACAGAGGCTAAATTTTCAATCGCAGAAATAGCAGTGTTCATTTCTTTTTCGATAGTTTTTTGAGTGAGCATGATAATTGGCAAGCTGCTCTCATTAGCAAGTGGTTCTTTTTGAATAACCGCTTCAATACTAATATTTTGTTTAGCTAAAATTTGTGTAATATCGGCTAATGCTCCAGGCTTATCTTCAGCGGTTAAACGTAAATAATACGCAGTTTCAATGGCTTCATGACTCAAAATAGTTGAATCAGTGATTGCGTCAGGCTGAAAGCCTAAAGCAGGTATGCGATTTTCAGTTTTAAGGTCTAAGGCTCGTACCACATCAATAATGTCAGCAACAACCGCTGATGCCGTGGCTTCTGCTCCTGCTCCAGCCCCATAATATAAGGTAGGGCCTACCGCATCAGCTTGAACTAAAACGGCATTCATTACGCCATCAACATTGGCAATTAAGCGTCGTTCAGGAATCAAGGTAGGGTGAACCCGTAGTTCAATTCCTTTGTCGGTTTTACGAGCAATGCCTAAATGTTTAATGCGATAGCCTAGTTCACCCGCATATTCAACATCTTCACGAGTTATTTTAGTAATCCCTTCGGTAAAAACGTTTTCAAATTGTAGCGGCACACCAAAAGCGATAGAGGCTAAAATCATTAACTTATGACCTGCATCAATGCCTTCAACATCAAAGGTAGGATCGGCTTCGGCATAGCCTAAGGCTTGGGCTTCGCTTAAAACATCTTCAAAATCACGCCCTTTATCACGCATTTCAGTCAGAATGAAATTTCCGGTGCCATTAATGATACCGGCTAGCCAGTTAATTTGATTGCCGCTAAGGCCTTCACGCATTGCTTTGATGATAGGGATGCCACCGGCAACAGCTGCTTCATAGGCAACTATTACATTTGCTTTGGCCGCGGCTGCAAAAATTTCATTGCCGTGTAAAGCGATTAACGCTTTATTAGCTGTAACAATATGCTTTCCTTGTGCAATAGCTTTTAATACTAATGTTTTAGCTAAATCAGTTCCGCCCATTGATTCTACAATAATATCAATATCAGGATTATTGATAATAATATCAGCTTCTGTTGTTAGGACGAGCTCTTGTGTACTGCAAATACGATCGCCGTCTAAATTTTTAACAGAAGCACACGTGACCATAATATATCGGCCAGTACGACGTGCAATTTCTTTTTCATTACGTCGTAAAACATTAACAGTGCCGCCACCGACAGTGCCTAAACCTAAAATACCTATATTGATTGTTTTCAATTGAAACTCCTATAAAAAAATCTGTTTAAATTAAGCCATCTTTTTTAAACATAGTACGAATACCTCGTAATGCTTGACGGGTACGGTGTTCATTTTCAATTAAACTAAAACGTACGTGATCATCGCCAAATTGTCCAAAGCCTACACCGGGGGAGACAGCGACTTTTGCATCAGTGATCATTTTTTTAGCAAATTCAAGCGAGCCCATTGCTTTGTATTGTTCTGGAATCGGCGCCCATACAAACATAGTGGCTTTAGGTTTTTCTACTTGCCAGCCCATAGCACTTAGGCCATCGCATAAAACATCGCGGCGTTCCTTATACATATTACAAATTTCGGTAACACAGTCTTGCGGACCTTCTAAAGCCGTAATGGCGGCAATTTGAATCGGTGTAAACATACCGTAATCTAAATAAGATTTGATGCGAGCCAGTGCAGCAACAAGTTCTTTATTGCCGCACATAAAACCGACTCGCCAGCCGGGCATATTGTAACTTTTTGAGAGTGAGAAAAATTCAACGGCGACATCTTCGGCTCCTTCAACTTCTAAAATAGACGGTGCTTTATAGCCATCAAACACAATGTCAGCATAAGCTATATCATGGACGACCCAAATTTTATGTTCTTTTGCAATGGCGATGATCTTTTCGAAGAAATCAAGCTCTACGCATTCAGAGGTAGGATTGCCAGGGAAATTTAGAATTAACATTTTTGGCTTTGGCCATGATTCTGAAATCGCTTTTTGTAGCTCTTCCATGAAATCTACGCCTGGCACCATTTTAACATGGCGTAAATCAGCCCCAGCAATGACGACACCATAAGGATGAATCGGATAGGCAGGATTAGGCACTAAAACCGTATCCCCGGGGCCTAATGTGGCGAGAGCTAAATGTGCTAAACCTTCTTTGGATCCAATGGTGACAATGGCTTGGGTTTCAAAATCTAAATCAACGTCGTAGCGTTTTTTATACCAATTACAAATGGCTTTACGTAAGCGTGGAATACCACGAGAAACTGAATAGCGGTGGGTGTCTTGGCGTTGCGTGGCCTCAACCATTTTATCAACGATATGTTTAGGCGTTGGCTGGTCAGGGTTGCCCATGCCAAAATCTATAATATCCTCACCTTTGGCTCGTGCGTTAGCTTTTAACTCATTAACAATATTAAAGACATAGGGTGGGAGGCGTTTGATACGTTGAAATTCTTCCATTGGTGGCTCAAATATTTAATAGGGTGTTGTTAATGATGTTTTTGGTGATGCATCATGCGGATATTATGCTTACTTAACCCCTTAAGTTACGTCGGTTATTAGCTATTGTCAACTTGAATAGGGGGAAGGTATTAATGAATTATTTATGGAGTAGTTAAATCTGCAATTTTTTGTAAAATATCATCAATATGATTTTTAACTTTTACTTTACGCCATTCATAAATGAGTGTGCCTTGAGTATCGATTAGAAAGGTGCTGCGTTCAATGCCTCTCACTTGTTTCCCATACAGTGTTTTCATTTTAATGGTGTCAAATAAGTCACATATTTTTTCATCTTTATCGCTCAATAAATCAAAAGGAAACGCATGTTTATCTTTAAAACCTTGATGAACGCGCACACTGTCACGAGAAATCCCAAAAATGACGGTATTTAGAGTGTTAAATTTTTCAATATTATCACGAAAGTCCTGACCTTCTGTGGTGCAGCCTGGGGTATTATCTCTGGGGTAAAAGTATAAAATAATATTTTTACCTTGATGATTTGTTAGTTGGAAATTGCTGTCCGCTGTTGAAAGAGCTTCAAAATTGGGTACGATTTGATTGGTAGATAGAGAGGGCATATTAAAACTATTTTAAGAGGCGATGAATGGCATATAACTACGTCGTTATGGCTGTTCTAAATTTAAAAAATACTATGTTTCAGAGCAGAAAGCAGAACGTTAAATGTTTTAGTGAAGATATTTATCAATTTTAGCATTTTAGTGGTTGTTTTGCGAGATTCATGGGAGCTATAGCTCATTACAAAGGTTTTTGAGTGGAAATATTATTTATAGGCAAGAGGATTTTTTTAAAAGTTTTAGTGTTATTTTTTAGACTAGGTGACTATGTTTGCTTTACTTTCGTGAAAGTTAATGACTATTAATGTAAAATTGATCAATTAGGTTTTATTTAGTTTGGAGACTTGAGGAGTCAATGGAAAATTCTAATCAAGACGCTTATGCAGCTCGTAATTTTGAAGAAGAATTAGATAAGGTTTTGCAGGAAACTGCCGATGAAATGCAAGAACAAAGCTATGGATTAGTTGATAAGGACTTTGCATTAGATAATTTACTTGATGAGGCGGTTGCTGATATTGAGAACTCTGCGGAGTTGAGTGATAGTATAGATAATGAATTATTATCATTAGATGAAAGCTTAGAGATACTACTTGAAGAAGACCCACAATCTGTTGTAGCAAAAGAACCTATGAAAAACACTGCTGAAAGCGAATTAAATAAAATAACTGAAGAAATAGATACCGTAGATGTCTCTGATCCTGTTGAGGCAATGTTTGAAAGCAGTATGGATGAATCATTAGATAATGAAGAGGCTATTGAAAATGATAGTTTGCCAGTAGAAGAAATTACTGCAGCAGTTTCAGAGTCGATAGATGATGAGGATAAGGAAGAAACTTCCTCTGGAAATTCGGCAGAAATTGAGGATTCTGGGTGGTGGGAAGATGATTCTCAAAAAGAGCAATCTACAGAATCTAGTTTAGACGATGCTATTATTGAAGATAATGCTGATACTAATAAAATAGATTTATCTGAAGAAACTGAAATTATTGATGATTCGGGCTGGTGGGAAGATGAATCTTCTGAAGCTCCTATAGAAGCCGTTATTGAAGACGAACCGTTAGAAGACGCTGTGATTGAAGACGAGCCTATAGAAGACGCTGTGATTGAAGACGAGCCTATAGAAGACGCTGTGATT
>ENA-ORXI01000191-ORXI01000191.1-sediment-metagenome-genome-assembly--contig:-NODE-191-length-48865-cov-3.749693_pt1 | contig 48865 bp, 53 predicted proteins | sample MGYA00237861_ERZ511468 | MGnify/ENA primary metagenome ERZ511468 (study PRJEB26299, sample SAMN06266213) | sediment metagenome | isolation source: Hudson Canyon methane seep mesocosm | place: USA:Hudson...
AGAGGAGGGGACAATTCTAGGACTGTTAACTGGGAAATCTGGAACAACGGCAACGTCAACGACGCCTTCACCATTAATTTCGATACCAGTCACCCCGACGTCTGGGTTCAGGCGACCGGGCTGACCAATGGGCGGACCCCGTATATCCCAGCGGGTTCATCGCTGAATCTCACCGTGCGCTATTCGTTCGACTTTTCAGCCTCGGGGGAGCGTGACATCACCCTAACCGCATCCAGCGTCGAGGCTGCTAGTGATGGACTCACAGTCAGTGGTAGTGGAAAGGCCGAGTTCATCGTTGGCACACAAGGCTTCTTCCAGATTCTAGCGCCCATGCCACTGGAGATAACGGAGAGTGGGGACGACTACGCGCTTGTGTACACAGTGGTCAACCTGTACCCTGATGACCAACTCCTGAGGGCTGACATCGACAGGAATTCTGACATCTTCTTCAACATCTTCGATGCGCGTGTGGATATGGGCGACAGGGACTTCGTACTACTCGCCAATGAGTCTAGGACCATCACCGTCTGGCTTACAGTGACCGATGACAACCTAGAGAATCTCCTCGAGAACGAGATGACCTTCGGAATAGTGCTCGAGGTCGACGGCGACAGGGACAAGGTCTCGATGAACGGGTCTGTAGTCATGTACAAGTTGAACCCCATCGAAACTGGCGTCGACGTCGAGGAGACAGCTTGGTGGGCCGGCAACATCCTGTTCCTCCTCATCGGATTGGGAGTCGTGGTCGCGGTTCTAATCGCCTCGCTCAGGATATTCAAGAGCGCGACCGCTCCAATGGAGGAGATCTCGACCCTAGACACCTACGAGATGACCGTAGATGGCAGCGGCTGGGACGATCAGGACGGAATCCCAAACGCTCCAGAACTGCCTGCAGACGACGAGGTGGCCAATTCAATGTATGGAGGTGCAAAGGAGATCTTTGAACAGCCTCCGGAGATGCCACCTCCTCCTTCCGTAGAACCCGAGCCAGAACCAGAACCCGAGCCAGAACCAGAACCAGAGTCTTCATCCGAACTTCCTCCAGAGGTGCCACCGATTCCGGAGGAAGGCCTCCCTGAGGGATGGTCACAAGAGCAGTGGGTCCACTACGGCCAGCGCTGGTTAGACCAACAGAACAGCGAATAAGCGCCCCGACGCACACTAGCACACGCCCGTGCGAGGCCTTATGACCCCCCTATTGGTCGCCGGATTCCGGAGTGTGATTTCCTATGTACAGCGGTCAACAACCAATTTTTATTCTCAAGGAAGGCACAGAGCGTACCAGTGGTCGCTCGGCGCAGAGCAACAACATCGCTGCTGCCAAGGCAGTGGCGGACTCGGTGCGTTCTACTCTAGGTCCGAAGGGTATGGATAAGATGCTGGTAGACAGCATGGGTGACGTAGTCATCACCAATGACGGCGCTACTATTCTCAAGGAGATGGACATAGAGCACCCTGCGGCGAAGATGATCATAGAGATTGCCAAGACTCAGGAGCAGCACTGCTACGATGGCACCACAAGTGCCGTCGTAATCGCAGGAGAGCTGCTGAAGCGCAGTGAGGATCTAGTCGAACAGAATGTCCATCCAACAGTAATCTGCGAGGGCTTCAGACTCGCCTCCGACAAGGCCTCAGAACTCATCGAGGCTCATTCCATCACTGTCAATCAGGATATGCTGGAAGAGGTAGCGAAGACCGCACTCACAGGCAAGAGTGCAGGTGCAGTCAAGGAATTCCTCGCCGACATCTCGGTCAGAGCAGTCCTATCGGTAACTCAGGATGTAGATGGCGAGATAGTGGTTGACCTCGACGACATCAAGGTGCAGAAGAAGCAAGGTGGATCGATTAAGGACAGTTCCCTAGTTGACGGCATCATTCTCGACAAGGAACGTGTCCACAGCGGCATGCCGCGCAGCGTGACTGATGCAAAGGTCGCCCTAATCAACTCGGCCATCGAGGTCAAGAAAACCGAGGTCGACGCTAAGATTCAGATTACCGACCCGAGCATGCTCTCACAGTTCCTCGATGAGGAGGAGCAGTACCTCAAGTCCCTCGTCGAGAAGATTCAGGCCTCTGGAGCCAATGTGGTCATCTGCCAGAAGGGCATTGATGACATGGCTCAGCACTACATGGCGAAGGCTGGATTGTTCGCCATTCGCCGGGCCAAGAAGAGCGATATGGAGGCCCTGTCGAAGGCTACTGGAGGCAGGATCGTGACCAACATAGACGACCTGTCATCCGATGATTTAGGCAACGCTTCGAAGGTCGATGAGCGCAAGATAGGCGAGTCAGACATGGTCTTCGTCACTGGCTGCCCCGATGCTAAGAGTGTCTCAGTACTACTCAGAGGCGGGACCGAGCACGTGGTCGATGAGGTCCGCCGAGCCTTCGACGATGCTGTTGGTGTAGTCGCTGTGGCTCACGAGGACGGAGTAGTACTGACCGGAGGCGGTTCGGTCGCCGCCGCGATAAGCCGCGAACTGCGTTCTTATGCCGAGGGAATCGGAGGAAGGGAGCAGATGGCTATCGAGGCATTCTCGGGGGCTCTTGAGGTAATTCCTCGGACCCTCGCTGAGAACGCCGGACTGGATCCGGTCAACACCATAATCGACCTCAGGAAGGCACACTCGGAGGGCAAGTCGCACTACGGGGTCAATGTCTACGAGGGCGGAGTTGCCGACATGAGTGAGGCCCAGGTCTTCGAACCCAGCAGAGTCGTGGAGCAGGCCATCCAGAGCGCCTCTGAGACCGCAGTGATGATCCTGAGGATTGACGATGTGATATCTAGCCGCGCAGGCTCCCCTATGCCAGATGGCGGCGAGTTCGACGGCATGGGCATGATGTGAGGCATAGGGTGGAATACGGCCTACGGCCGTAGACCCCGGTTGCACTAAATTCAATAATCGTGTCAGGGTGCCCAGACTGCCGATAGGCACGAGTGGACTTCATGGCGATATTCAGCGTCTTCATCGATGACGGCTGTATCGTCTGCGATGCCTGCGAGGAAGCGGCTCCGGACATCTTCGAGGTCACTGAAGACACCTGCTTCATCAAACCCGACGCTAGGCTCGATGGCGGTTACGACCGCAACGTTGGCAAATCCGGGCTCAAACCGGATGTGGTATCTTCTCTCTCAGATGACATCTTCGATGCCGCAGACGCCTGCCCAGTCGATGTCATCATCGTAGTGGAGGGCACTGGAGAGGAAGTACCTGAGGCAGCAGAGGAAGCAGCTCCCGAGCCAGAGGTGGAGATAGTCTCCGAGGAGTCCGAGGAGATAACGGGTGATGACCTCGAGTCTCTTCTGACTGCAGGGGACCGGACGATGAGCATCCTATTCGGCTCGCAGTCAGGCAACTCCGAGGAACTGGCGGCCAAATTCGCGAAGCGGGCCACTGACTACGGCCTCGATGCCACAGTGCACGACATGGATGGATTCGATCTGTCCGCTCTGCCTGGGATGAAGAGAGTCCTGATTATCTGCTCGACTTGGGGCGAGGGCGAAATGCCCGACAACGCTGAGGAGTTGTGGCTACAAGCCAGCGCAGACTCGGCACCCAATCTGTCAGGAGTTAACTTCTCAATCCTCGCTCTTGGCGATACCAGCTACGAGTTCTACTGCGAATCTGGCAAGGACTGGGACAACCGACTGCAGCATCTGGGTGCGACGCGACTACTCGATCGCGTTGACTGCGACGTGGATTACGACTCCTCTGCAGCAGCTTGGGCCATCGATGCACTCGCAGTGATGGCTGCGGTCGATGGTAGCGGCCAGTTCCATGAGAATCAGGTGGAGGCAATCAAGGATCGAGTCAGCGGCTCGGCCGCAGCGGGAGCGGCCGGCGAGGACGGCTTCACCGTTCCCGAGACCGCTGCAGAGGCCATCCAAGCTGAGATTAGCATATTCCGGTACGACCCTGTCAGCGCCACCGCGGGCAAGGATACCTGGGTCTGCGCCCTGCCCGGCCACATGTCGGTGCTCGAGTCCTTGAGGGCGCTGAAGGAGACTCATGATGGCACTCTGACTTTCAGAGACGGCCCCAGCGACGATCCAGCCACCGCGATATCAGTCAATGGCAGGTTGATTCTGCCCGGTAGCGTCAGACTCGATTCGGCAGCCCCAATCCGAGATGGTGGACTGAGGCTGCGCATAGAGCCCTTGCCATCGTTCGACGTCATCCGAGACCTAGTTGTGGACCACTGGTCTCTCGAGAGGGGAAGGGAGTCCTCTAGGCCATGGATGATCGCAGCCACTAGGGGGGGTGCTGATACCGCTCAGGGTGTATTGGGGACCATGGACCCCTCGACTGCAGACATGCTGCATTCGATTACCGACTTTTGCAGCGCACCACTGCTGCATTCTTGCTCTGACGCCACTCCTCATTCAGAGGTATACCTCGGACCCGCAGTCCTAGCACGGATATGGGCACGCATTAACGACCCACGCTCTTCGGAATCTAGCATAGCTGTGATGCAAGATATAATGGACTCCAATGGGGGGATAAAGGCTGAGACCGATCTCGCTTCGATCCGCCGGCAGAATGGTTCGGCGAGAATCATTGCTGACGCCCTCCTCGACGCGCGGACCTCGACTCTGAGCAGGGGCGCCTTCAACGGCCGCCATGGCAAGCACGTCTGGTGGTACAGCTGGTCCGTGAAGAGCAGTGGTAGAGTAAATGACACCGTAATCTACAGGCAGGTTCTCGGTCCGATGGGGCTGCTCGGAAACCTGTTCTCGGGGGTGACTGCCCGCATGGTATTCGGATTCACTAGGACCGGCGGCAATGTATTCAACGGCATGTTGGGAATGTTGGCCCCACCTGCCGGTATCGGAAAGATGCCGAAGCAGTTCAATTCCTCTGTCGATGACCACCACGAGGTCGTCGCGATATTCAACGAAGTGGATGGTAGGTTCTGATGCCACTGAAGTACGCTTATCACCCTGGTAACGTGGCCCACAGCAGTGCTACCGAGGTGGCTGAGACGATGGAACCAGTCGCCCAATCACTAGGCATCGAACTGGTCCCGATGAGGGGCGCGACCAGTTGCGGAGCCGGAATAATCAGACAGGCCAGCAGGCGTTTGCAGTTGACCCTCAATGCCCGCACCTTCGCAATGGCAGAGGAACTCGGCCTCGACATCATCACACCGTGTGCAGCTACAGCTGGGAACCTGCATGAGGACCTCTCCGCCCTCAAACAGAATCCCAATCTGCTCGCAGAGGTCAACGAGGTCCTTGAGAGGACCTGCGGCAGGAGATTCTCGGGGGGAGTCGAAGTCCACCATCTGCTGCACGTGATAGTGGATGAGGTCGGCCTCGAGAAACTCGAGGCCGCGATCCTGAACCCCATCGACTTCGATGTCGCTGCATTCTACGGTCCGAACATACAGCAGGCTGGAGCCTGCGGGGGCGATGACGTCCACGACCCGGACTACCTCGAGCAGGTCATCGATGCCATCGGAGGTAAGCCGGTGCAGTGGGAGGGACGCACACAGAGCGTAGGAGTTCCAGGGCTGTTATCCGAGGAGCCGACGGTGCTGCGGCAGGCTGCTGCAGTACTCCATGAGGCCAAGTCCGAGGGAGCAGAACTCATCGTAAGCGCTTGCAACCTATCACACAGCGTCCTCGATATCTACCAGGGCAAGGCTTCGAGATCAACCGGACTCGCTACCAATATCCCAGTTATTCATCTAACAGAGATGCTTTCTTTCTCTATGGGTCACCACAACACTAGGCTGGCACAGTTGAAGACTAGGATTGCAGTCATCGGCGACTGACTAAGTGTCCTGCTCCAGGTCATTTTCGGGGTCGATGACGGACCCAACTCCGAACTGTTCCAACCCGGCCTGCCCCCTTGCCCTGAATGTGCCCGGAGGGAGTGCAATGGGTCCCTCACTCTCCTGTACTGTGCTGACGTCAGACTCGGTAATCTCTATCCGGTGCATCTGGCGTTGACTGGAGACGAACTCCGAGGCAGATATGGTGCCGCCCTCTGAGTCAATCTCGAATCTACCTAGGTTGGAGAGATCCGTGTGAGGGCTGCGGGTGAGTTTCCTGCGAACCCTGTGCACGGCTCGCTGCATGAATTCCTCCCGTCTCTCGGCAGACGCTCTAGCCCCCTCGTCGCGCGTGTCCTCGGCTATCAGAACGACAACCTCTCCCTCTCGGTGCCTACCGGTCCTACCACGCCTCTGTATGGTGCGTATCTCACTGGACACCGGTTCGTAGAATATCACTAGGTCGGCGCTAGGGATGTCGAGCCCTTCCTCGCCTACCGAAGTCGCGATTAGCACATTAGCAGAACCCGACCTGAACTTGTCCAGCCTCTCGATCTGCTGCTTGGGAGTCAGTCCTTCCCTCCCTCCCCGGCTGGATTGACCGACGAACTGTATAGGACGGGCTCCATCTAACTCGTCTAGGGATTTCTCGACGGCTGCGACGGTATCTCTGAATGTGGCGAACACGATGATGCGCGAATCGGAATTCCTGCGAAGCCTCTCAGAGACGAGCCTTCGGACTGCGCTGACCTTGGTATGGATCTCACCCATCTCGGTCAGGCTCTTGCGCAGGCTCGACACCCGTCCGTCCCTCAGGAAGTTCCGCGTCGATTTGTTCTGAGACTGCTCACTCCTCGAGAGCCGTTCGAGGAACTCGCTTGAGGCGGCGACGCCTTGGCATAGCAGGTGGTTGATTAGGTGATGCAAACGCATCGCAGTGGCGATTCTAGAAACCGACTGGTAGGCGCTGGACTCGCCCCTGGAAATCGCCTGCTGGGCCCGCTCCATTGCATTGGACAGACCAGCATGGCTGATTAACCCAGGAATGACGTACCTGCCCAATCTCCTCTCACGGTCGACAATGCCGCTCTGCCACATTACTAGGGGCTCTGCAATCTCCCTGATCTGATTTGGAACTCTGACCTTTACCTCTTGGATCTCCAATCCTGCTAGGTGCTGTGCCACCATCGCGTCGGCACCCGTCTTCAGATGGATTCTACCTATGCCCAGTCGGCCGCAGACTTCCTCGACCTGATTGGTCTTGGAACCCGGGCTCGCTGTGGTAGCTAGGACGAGTGGTTCAGATGACTGTGACAGATACATGTCCCCGACCTGAGCCATCGCGTGATTCCCTGTAGAGTGATGCGCCTCGTCGACAACGAGGAGAGAGCAGTCAGAGAGGTCCAAGACCCCTCGGGTGACATCGTTCCTGACAACCTGCGGGGTCGCTACTACTAGTCTGGACGAGCCCCAAAGAGCAGCACGCTTCGCGACCGGGTTCTGACCCGTCACGGATATCGGATTGACCGAAGCGCTGCTCGACAGCACGGACTCGATTCCACGCAGGTGCTGTTCTACTAGGGCGACGGTCGGGGCGATCATCAGGATCCAGCCGTCACTGCTCTCCAATCGGTCGGCGATTACCATCCACGCGACCACCGTCTTACCAGCAGCGGTCGGCAGAACGAGCATCATCGATCCGGAAAGCGCCTCATCTGTCGCCTCGAGCTGGTAAGCACGGGCCTCGATTAACCCCGGCGTGAGGCTCGGATGAAGAATTCCGTGCTGCATGGACCCGCATCTTGGAAGTCAGGGTTCAAAATCGTTGCACAATCCCGGGATTCCGGGATTACCCCTACACCCCGTAGGGGTGGTGCATCTTCTTCCCCGATTCGTTCAAATAGGGTATGTTAGTCGCAAGGCCGCTCACTACGTGAGGAACCAGACACCAAAAGGCACTGCTAAAGCAACCTGCATGCCCGACTCGCACTCGCGACTCGGGTTCGGTGTCACGGTTCCTCCTTAGCGAAGTGGGCCCGGCAGACGGCCGCGGTGCGGCCTGATGGCGGTAAACATTTGGAGGAATTGAAATGGGCGACCGCAGCAAACCCCGCCGTGGTAGCATGGGCTATAGCCCTCGTAAGAGGGCAAATCGCCAGTTCGGCAGAATCAGTTCTTGGCCCGAGTCAGACTCCTCTGAGATTAGGGTACAGGGCTTCGCCGGCTGGAAGGCCGGTATGACTCACCTCCTAGTTCGCGACAACAATCCCAACTCCCCCTCGGCCCAACAAGAGGTTCGCAAGGCCGTGACAGTCATCGAGGCACCTCCAATGAGCGTGCTGGCTGTCCGGGGCTACCGAATGACTCCCTACGGCATGCAGACTGCCGGTGAGGCCTGGTTCAACTCAGACAGCGGCCCGGAGGGCTTGTCGCCTCGCTTGGCCAATCAGAGCCGTGGTGAGCGCGACGCCGAGGAGGGCCGCAAACCCTCCAAGCGCGCTGGACGCATCCCCTCTAGGGGCGAAGGCTCACCGGATGCGGCTCTTGAGGCCCTGCGCGAGGTCGACCTCTGCGAAGTCCGACTCATCGTTTCTACACAGCCTGCTCTGGTCAAGAGTGTGTCCAGCAAGACCCCCGAGATCATGGAGGTCGCCCTAGCGGGCGGGGACAACGCATCCAAACTGGACTGGGCTGAGGAGAGGCTCGGTGGTACAATATCTCTGGATGACGTTTACGAGACAGGTCAGGAAATCGACGTGGTCGGCGTCACCAAGGGCAAGGGTTGGCAAGGCTCAATCAAGAGGTGGGGAATCAAACTCCTCTCGCACAAGAACAGCAAGCGCAGGCGGCAGGGCGGCAACATGGGGGACTTCGGTACCGGGTACGTACGCAAGACCATACGCCAGGCGGGCCAAGTCGGCTATCACAATCGCACAGAATTGAACAAGCGTATCCTGAGGGTCTCAAACCCAGGGGAGTCCGATATTACTCCCGCTGGTGGTTTCCTCAAATACGGCGAGGTCACCAACCCGTACATGATTATCCAAGGCAGTCTGCCCGGCCCCTCCAAGCGAATGCTGAGGTTCCGAGACGCTATTCGCCCAAGGCCGGCCAAGCCCGAGGTCGACATCACTTATGTGAGCACTTCGAGCAAGCAGGGAGCGTGATACCATGAAGATGAAGGCCTACAATCTGGTTAATTCGGTAGAGCAGGAAGAGCTCGATGCTGGACTTCTGGCTGAGTACTATTCCGTGGAAGCCAACGACGGCAAGAGCATAACTCTGCCCTCAGCATTCTCTTCCGATGTCCGCGAGGATCTCATCCGCTCGACAGTACTGGCTTCTCGGGCTAATCGCCGGCAGCCGTACGGCCACCGTGAGCACGATGGCAAGAGGGCTCCACAGCCAGGTATGAAACACTCAGTAGAGTGGTGGGGCAAGGGGCGCGGCGTATCGAGAATCATGCGCAAGACAGGTCAGCGGACCGGAGCCCAGAACCCTCACACTCGAGGTGGTCGCAGGGCACATGGCCCGTTGGTGGCAAAGGACTGGTCTCAGAAGGTCAACTCGAAGCAGCGCCGCATGGCTCGCGACTCCGCCATCGCCGCTACCGTTGATGCCGAATCCGTAGCCGCACGCGGCCATCGTTTCGACGCTGGCGTGCGCTTCCCGGTAATCATCGACGGCTACGTCGAGTCGCGCAACGACTCGGAAGAGAAGTACGAGATTGAGTCCATCCCTCTACAGTACTCAACCCGCAAGTTCGTGGCCATGATGGAAGGCCTCGGTCTAGGGGCCGACCTCGAGAGGGCAAAGAGCGGTAGGAACATCCGTGCTGGAAAGGGCAAGATGAGAGGTCGCCGGTACAGGACTCCCAAGAGCATACTACTCGTAGTCTCCAACCGAGACGGCCTCCACAAGGCGGCCCGAAACGTCCCGGGTGTAGATGCGGTAGTCACCAAGGATCTGTCCGCTGAGGACTTAGCTCCCGGTGGCGATTCCGGACGTCTGACCGTATGGACGAAGGCTGCGATAGAGGAACTGGAGTGATTTGATGGTTGACCCGTATGACATCATCATCATGCCTTGGATTACCGAGAAGACGCTCGAGGCACGCCGCGTCGCAGATGAGGAGAGCGGCTACAAGGAGAACAACAACAGAATCGAGTTCATTGTACACAAGGACTCAACGAAGAAGCAGATTCGAGAGGCCGTCGAGCAGATGTTCGACGTCAAGGTTCGCAAGGTGAACACCAGATTTACGATGACCGGCAAGCACGCCAGCGTGCGTCTTGCCGAAGGTTACGATGCAGAGGAGGCCGCGCTCAAACTGGGCGCGTTCTGAACGAGGTGAGAATATGGGTAAGCGCACACGTTCACAACGCCGCGGTTCGAGCCCCAAAAACAAGGTCTCGAGTCACCGCTTCCCCGCGTCCAACAAGATTCCTCGTGTCAATGATGAGATCGGTGAGGTGGTGGATCTGGTTCACAGTCCCGCTCACACCGCCCCTTTGGCCAAGATTAAGTTCGCTGATGGCAGCATTGGTCACATCGCCGCTCCTGAAGGTATCTCGATAGGGCAGAATCTAGCATTCGGCGACAATGTTCCCCTGAGGCCGGGCAACGTCACCAAACTCTCTCAGATTCCCGAGGGAACTCCGATATGCAATATCGAAGCCCGTCCCGGAGACGGCGGCAAGTTCGCTCGTTCAGGAGGCAATTCCGCTACCCTTGATGCGAGGATAGATGACAGGGTTCGCGTACGTCTACCGAGTGGTCGAATCAAGGACCTGCCAGCGAACTGCCGCGCTACCATCGGCGTTTTGTCTGGCCATGGAAGGTCTGAGAAGCCGCTGATGAAGGCCGGAGCTGCTCACTATCGCGCCAAGGCGCGCGGCAAACTCTACCCGACTGTCAGCGGAGTGGCGATGAACCCGGTCGATCACCCCCACGGCGGTGGCAACCATCAGGCCGTACACGGCCCGAGCTCGGTGAGCCGGAACGCTCCGCCGGGCAAGAAGGTCGGAAACATCGCACCGCGTCGGACTGGACGCGGAAGGGTAAGGGAACAGGAGACTGATTAGAATGGCTCGCCGCAGGTCGAAGAAGGTATTCCGCTCGCCCAAGTTGGCGAGGCGTCAGGCCCGCAAGCGACGTTCGATGATTTCCGAGCGTCGCAAGAAGGAGTTCCTGTGGCGTGGGTACAACATGGAACAACTCCTTGAGTTGCCTCTGTACCCTCCTGAGGATGACATGGAAGCCACTTGCATAGCCACTCTGATGCCCTCGCGCGCAAAGCGATCACTCTCTCGCGGACTCAATTTGGAGTGCGAGAATCTACTCGAAAGCATCCGCTCCAATGACGGCAAGATCGTCAAGACCCACTGCCGCAGCATGTACATCCTTCCCGAGATGGTCGGGACGACAGTCGGAATCCACAACGGCAAGGACTTCGTCAGAGTCGAGATAGTTCCAGAGATGATTGGTCACGCGCTGGGCGAGTTCTCCCACACGCGCAAGTCGGTTACGCACACCGGCCCCGGCGTCGGAGCAACCCGTTCGTCACAGCACGTGGCGCTGAAGTGAGGTGAGAGTGATGAGCAGGAAAACAGGCGATCCACAGTCCGGATACACTCAGCTGCTGGAGGGCTCCAACCTAGTCACCGCCCGCGCAGTCAACGTAGACTGCCACCACAAGCACTGCTACCACATCGCAAAGGCGATTCGCGGCATGAACGCTGCAGTCGCAGTAGAGTATCTCGAGGACGTCGTCGCCAAGAAGCGAGCGATTCCCTACACCCGTCGCTCCCGCAGGGGTCGCGGCGGCAACACGATGGCAGGGCACCGCAAGGGCAAGATGGGCCCTGGTAAGTACCCGAACAAGGCCTCGAAGATATTCATCAAGCTCATCAACAGCGCCATGGACAACGCGCGTCAGCGCTTCGACACTCTCGATGCTGAGGATATGACGATTACACACGTAGCCGCACATCGCGGCCAGATTGCTACCAACTGGCGCCCTCGGGCTATGGGTCGTGCCACGCCCAGCAACCACTACCAAGTCAATCTCGAAATCTTCCTCGAGCACTTTGGTGCCGGAGAGGGAGAGGACGTATTCTGAGGTGATTATGTGAGGCAGCAGAGTACCATCAGAACCCTCATCGGCCGCAATGTCGAGCGCCAGCTCGTCCGCGAGTACCTGCTGAGGGAGACCGAACGCGCTGGTTTTGGTGGCCTGACTTTCAACCGCACTCCAGAGGGCACCAAGATTAGCCTGCGAGCAGAACAGGTCGGTCGCGTAATCGGTCGCCGAGGCAAGGTCATCCACGAACTCAGCGCCCGCTTGAAGAACGACTTCTTCCTAGATCGCCCTCACCTCGACGTCGAAGAGGTCACCGAGCCTCGTCTCAACGCCCAGATAATGGCCAGCCGTATTTCTAGCTCCCTTGAGCGTGGTTGGTTCTTCCGCCGCGCTGGACATGGCACGGCTCAGCAGATAATGGACGCAGGCGCGCGTGGCTGCCTAGTCGTCCTCAGTGGCAAAATCACAGGTGCCCGTCACCGAGTCGAGAAGTTCCAGCAGGGCCACATCAAGTTCTGCGGTGAGACTGCCCTTGAGTTCATGGATACCGGCTTTTCGACCGCTGTCAAGAAGCTGGGTACGATTGGCTGCACAGTCAGGATAATGCGGCCCGATGCTAAACTCCCACACGAGATAATCATCACCGAGCGCGCTGACTCAGGCCTGCCGCCTCTGGCCGAGGTCGCCGTTTTCGAAGTCTCCGACGAGGAGGTCGACGAGGAACTGTCTGCCGTCCCCGAGGAGCCCAAGGCCGACGCCGAGAGTGTGGTCGATTCGGTTGTCGACATGATGGCCGGAATCGAGCAGACGAAGGAGGAGGAGTAAATGTCGCATATCAGATCAAGGGACATCGAGACGATGAGTCCGGAGCAGCGAGAGGAAACACTGGAGGAACTCCGCGAGGAGCTACTACAGCTTCGCGCTCAACTAGCACTGGGAGGCTCAGTATCAAACTCAGGAGCATACAAGCAGACGCGTAGGAGCATAGCGCGGATGCTGACTCGTATCAAGCAGAAGCAGGAGTAGGGTAGATGGCTGGAATATGCAACTTATGTGGACTACCGGATGAATTGTGCATATGTCAAGAAATAGCGAAGGAACAGCAGAAGGCGACAATTTCAGTAGTAAGGAGGAGGTACGGAAAAATGGTCACAATCGTCGAGGGAATAGAGGACACTGCCATCGATCTGGGCCAGCTCGCCAAGATTCTCAAAGGCGCGTGCGCGAGCGGCGGCACCGTCAAGGGACGAACCATAGAACTGCAGGGAGATCACAAGAAGAGGGCCGCCAAGGTGCTCGAGCAGAACGGCTACCAGGTGGAGGTGCGCTAGATGGGAGATTTGATGCACATGCCATGGTTGTCCCGCACCATCACGGTGGTCGGTTCGCCGGACCCCTCTCTAGTAGGTCTCAGAGGTACCGTATTAGACGAGACCCGCAGGACCATACGCGTCCTTACCGAGAACGGCCGCGTCCGACTCGCGAAGGACGTCATCACATTCACCATCGACTCTGGGGAGGTTATCGACGGCTCAGCCGTAACACAACGCCCCGAGGATCGAATCAACCGCAGGTACAGGGGGCACTGAGATGAGAGACATCGGTGTAGACGTCAGTACTCCAGAGGGAGAGTGGGACGGTAGTGACAACTGCCCCTTCTTCGGCAGCCTGAGGGTGCGCGGCCAGATTATCGAGTGCACCGTGTCCTCATTGGGGATGACCGATTCCATCGTAGCCGAGAGGGAGACCTCGCGCTACATGAAGAAGTACGAGCGCTACGAGAAGCGCACTCGACGCTACGCCGCCCACCTGCCTACTTGCATAGGCGGCGTTAGTAGGGGCGACAAGATCCGCATCATGGAGTGCAGGCCGCTGTCGAAGACCGTCAAGTTCTGCGTCATCGAGAAGGAGGCGTCTGAATGAGGGGAATAGCCGGACGCGTCACAGCGGGCCTGCCTACACAGGCACGCCTCGACTGTGTGGACAACACTGGCGCGAAGGTCGTGCAGCTGATTACCGTCCTGAAGAAGGGCGGCGTGGCACGCCGCTACCCTGCCGCCGGAGTGGGCGACATGATTCGTGTCACCGTAAGGCGCGGTACCCCCGAGACACGCCGTCAGATATTCGATGCCGTCATCGTTCGACAGGCGCGCCCGTTCAGGCGCGTCGACGGAACTTGGGTCCAGTTCGAAGACAACGCATGCGTTATTACGAACCGGCGCGGTGAGGTGCAAGGCTCCGATATCAAGGGTCCTGTGAGCCGAGAGGCGGCAGAACGGTGGCCCCGGATAGCCGCCACTGCGAAGCAGATAGTGTGAGGTGAGAAGAATGGTGAGCAAGAATCCCGGAAAGCAGCGCCGAACAAGCAGCAAGGCCGCCTTGCACGTCCAGCGCAAGCGACTACGTGCTCGCCTGCTGACTGATGATCCCGAACTACAGGCCATCCGGACCGTCACCGTGCGAGTGGGCGACGAGGTCGAAGTAGTACGCGGCGACTTCGGCAATCCGAATAGCATCAAGCCAGACTCAAGTGGCAAGCGCCTAGGCCAATCTAGGGGCCGCGCTGGAATCAAGGCCAAGGTGGCCGGTGTGGATACTGAGAGGGGAATGGTATTCGTCGACGGAATCACCTCTTCCACTGCTGACGGCAAGGAGGAAGGTGTGCCAATCAGGCCCTCCAACCTCATAGTAACCTCTCTGTTCGAGGGCGATCCGTTGAGAATCAAGAGGCTGATGGAGAGGTCAGGAGGTGACACCGATGAGTAGGAGCCACATCAAGCGCCTAGTCATGCCACGCAGCTGGCCTCTGCCTCGCAAGTCCTCCATTTGGGTGCAGAAACCCAATGCCGGCGGACACTCCATCGAGAACTGTATGCCCCTCGCCCTCGTCCTGCGCGACGTCCTCGGTGTCGCACACACTCGACGTGAGGCCAAGCGTATCTTGCACTCTCGCCAAGTCATGGTGGATGGCCGTATTGAGACCGACGACGGCCGAGGAGTCGGTCTGATGGACGTCCTATCGGTAGGTGAGAAGAACTTCCGCTGTGTACTCGACACCAACGGCAAACTGCGCTACCGCCCTATTCCAAAGAATGCAGTCGGCAGCAAGATTTGCCGTGTAACCGGCAAGACCACTATTCGAGGTGCGAAGACACAGCTGCACCTGCACGACGGCAGGAACCTGCTGATGGACGACGCCTCGCCCTACAAGAGCGGCGACAGCGTCATCATCTCTCTTCCAGAGCAGCAGATTACCTCCCACCTTCCATTCAATGAAGGCGCTCAGTCATACCTGACGGGTGGCAGTCACATCGGCGAGATCGCTACAGTTCGTGGACACGACATCAAGCGTTCTTCCAAGGCGAATGAGGTCCAGTTCGACGATTTCCTGACCATTGCAGACTATGTCTTCATCATCGGCTCTGAGTCAGACATCCCGGGGGCTGAATCATGAGCGAGGAGGGCAATGCCATGCTGGCTCCGTCCATCATCAAGGTAACCATCAACATCGGTGTCGGCGAGGGAGGCCAGAGGCTACAACTCGCCGAAAGGGTACTCGAGGTCCTCACTGGCATGAAGCCCGTGCGCACCTTGGCTACTCAGACCAACCGTGACCTCGGCACACGCAGAGGTTCTCCAATCGGATGCAAGGTCACCATCCGTGGCGAGGAGGAAATCAAGAATTTCCTCAAGGATGCCTTCTGGGTCCGTCAGAATACTCTGCCAGCCTACAACTTCGACACTCAGGGCAACCTTTCCTTCGGAATCTCGGACTACACTGACTTCCCGAAGCAGAAGTACGATCCAGACATCGGTATCTTTGGGATGGATGTCAATATTGTTCTTGAGAGGCTTGGGCACCGGGTCTCGCGACGCCGCCAGAGAAGCTCGAGGGTTGGCCTCAAGCACAGGGTCAGCCGCGAAGAGAGCAAGCAGTGGTTCCAAGAGTTCTACGAACTCGAGATAGTGGAGGAGTGAGAAGGATGGCGCGCGATCACGGTAAGGAGATAGGGCGTTCTAACGGCTGCCGACGCTGCGGCCGCAAGCGGGGATTAATCCGCCGACACGGTCTCAGGTTGTGCAGGCAGTGCTTCCGAGATGTAGCTCCCGATATAGGATTCAAGAAATACTCGTGAGGTGAAAAAAATGCAGTTTGACCCCCTAAGTGATGCGTTCACGCGAATATTCAATGCCGAGCAAGCCGGTCACTACGAAGTGACTGTTAACCCGGCCAGCAAGATGCTGGGCAACCTGTTGTCCATCATGCAGTCCTCCGATTACATCGGTGAGTACGAGAGGATAGACAACGGCCGCGGCGGCTCTTTCCGCGTTGAGCTTATTGGAGCCATAAACCGCTGTGGCGTAATCAAGCCGAGGCACTCTGTCAAGCGCTCCGAGTTCGATAAGTGGGAATCGAGGTACCTACCTGCTCGTGACCTCGGTCTACTTATTCTATCCACCAATCAAGGCGTCATGAACCACTATGAAGCCAAGAAGGAGAGAGTCGGTGGACGACTTCTCGCATACATTTTCTGAAGGAGAGATTAGAATGCCGAAACTAGATCACATCTCACATTCCATCGCACTTCCAGAGGGTGCGAGTGCGAGTATCGAAGGAGATACGGTAACCGTCTCGAAGGACGGCCAATCGCTATCACGCGAGTTCAGGCACCCCAAGGTGGAGGTCAGGGAAGCCGAGGAAGGACTCGAGATATTTGTCAATCTACCACGTCGCTCCGACAAGGCCATCGCCGGTACTTGGGCTGCACACCTGCGCAACATGGTGCATGGCATCGATGAGGGCTTCGAATACCGACTCAAGGTAGTGTTCAGTCACTTCCCGATGAGCCTCAAGGTAGAAGGCAAGCAGCTCACAATCAACAACCTGTTCGGTGAAAAGGTCCCTCGCGTGGCCAAGTTGCCGTGGAGCCCCGCCGAGGTGGAGGTCAGGGTGGAGAACAAGACCGACGTAGTTGTGAGAGGTGCCGACCGCGAGAAGGTCGGCCAGACCTCGGCTAACATCGAGCGCGCTTGCAGGATCAAGAATCGAGACAGACGAGTATTCCAGGATGGCATCTACATCATCTCGAAGGGAGCATGATAACATGGATACGGACTACGAGGAATTCACCGTCGCCCAACTCAAGGACTTCCTGCGCGAGCGTGAGCTGCCAGTATCGGGTAAGAAGGCTGAGTTGGTTGCCCGGCTGTCCGAGGATGACGACACTCCTGAGGCCGAAGAAGCCCCCGAGGAGGAGATGGGCGAGGACGACGACTTCGATGACGATGATGATAATTTCTTTGATGACGAGTGGGATGACTTCCACGTCGCCCGGCAGAAGCCAGTTCTCGACGACTCGACCATCTCTGACATTGAGGTGCTGAAATCTCAGAAGAAGAAGCAGCCTGCATTCAGGAGGCAGGAATGGTTCCGTTACAGAAGGCTCGCGAAGACCGGTTGGAGGAAGCCTAAGGGCATGCAGTCCAGCCAACGAGTCAACCGCAAGTACCGCTCCCCCATGGCTAGGGTCGGATACCGCAAGATCGCCTCAGTCAGGGGCCTGCACCCATCAGGCTTCGAAGAGGTCATGGCCCACAAGCCAGCGGACCTTGACGGCATCGACCCTGAGCGTCAGGCAGTCCGCATTGGCTCAAGGGTCGGCAACAGGAAACGGGCCCAGATTCACGACCGCGCCGACGACCTCGGACTCAGGGTGCTAAACCGGAGGCGCTTCGAGCGCAAGGGGGACTTGCAATGATGATTACCAACCAGAAGCGGATGGCCGCTCAGATACTCTCGAGGAAGGAAGGCAGGGAAGTAGGGGTCCACCGCGTCTGGATCCATCCGGACTACCTCGAAGAGGTTTCCAGCGCTGTCCAGAAGGACGACATCCGCGAACTCATTGAGGAGGGCCTGATTAAGGCCAAGCCAATCAAGGGGACCAGCCGCGTACGAGCTCGCAAGGCTGCAACTCAGAAGGCGAAGGGTCGCCGCAAGGGACACGGCTCACGCAAGGGCAGTGCCAACTCGCGCAACCCGAGGAAGCAGCGCTGGATGAGTCTGATTCGGGCCCAGCGCAGGGAACTCAAGGATCTCCGCTCCAGTGAGGCGCTGAACCCGTCTCAGTACCGTTACTACTACCGCAAGTCAAAGGGAGGTTCGTACAGGTCAATCGCGCACATGCGATCCAACATCGAACTCGACGGCATAGCTTTGGGAGGTGATGAGTGATGGCCCATGGAAAGAGCCAGAGGCTCCGCTTCAAGCGCCGACGCAACGGGAGAACCGACTACAGGCGCCGCATGAGAATGCTCAGAGGTGGTGTGCCTAGGGCGGTTGTCAGGGTATCTAACACTCAGGTGACCTGCCAGTTGGCCGAGTTCAAGATGGATGGTGACAACATCCTCGCCTCGGTCACCGGCAATACGCTGGCCAAGTACGGCTGGCCCGCTGGCGCTTCGAGAAAATCAGTACCGGCTTGTTACGTCGCCGGATACGCTCTGGCCAAGTCGGCCATCGCCGCAGGTCACGACAGCGCCATACTCGACATCGGTCTTGCAGCATCATCTCCAGGTAGTCGCATATTCGCTGCCCTCAGGGGAATGGTGGACGCAGGATTGGAAGTGCCGCACGGCGAGTCCGTTTTGCCGGATGATGACAGAATCAATGGAACTCACATCGACGATTCAATTGCTACGGCGGTCGAAGCGGCGAAGAAAGCGATAGAGGGGGCATAGTATGAGCGAAAAAATGGTTGAGCAACCCACAGAGGAACCTACCGAAGAACCTACTGAGGAACCAGTCAACCTAGCTCCTGGCTTGGCTATGGCCCTAGCTCCCGTGGTGGAAAAGGAGAACGATCGCCGTCGCCGGGGTCCCGACCCATTGGCTGCACTCAGGGCATGGGAGCCTCGCACTCGTCTCGGCCGCATGGTTGCGAGCGGGCAGGTCTACACCTACGAGCAGGCCTTGGATACCGGTCTGCCGGTACGCGAGGTCGAGATTGTGGACGCACTCCTCCCTGATCTTACTGACGACGTACTCTCAGTCAACATGATTCAGAGAATGACTGACTCGGGTCGCAGAGTGAGATTCAATGTTCTGTGCGCGGTCGGCAATGGAGACGGTTACGTCGGAATATCGGTCTGCAAGGGTAAGGAAGTGGCGGGCACCATCCGCAAGGCCATCGACAAGGCCAAGCTCAATCTCATCACTGTGATGCGTGGCAATGGTTCGTGGGAGTCCTCAGAAGGCCCCGGCACGAGCATCCCGTTCAAGGTGACTGGCCACTCCGGTTCCACTCGAATCACGCTCATGCCCGCACCCGCAGGGAAGGGACTGGTCATCGGAGACTACGGTCGCAGGGTCCTCAACCTCGCTGGCATCACCGACGTCTGGTCACGCTCCTCCGGCCAAACCCGCACCACCATCAACTTCGCCCGCGCCACATACAACGCACTGGTCGAACTCAACCGCACTCGAATCACTGAGGCAGATCGTATCCGACTCAACATCACTGAAGGGAGGACTATCAGATGACTTTCTTAGTAATCCGCGCTCGCAGCGATCGCGGTGTCAAGCCGAAGATTCGCGACACCATGTCAATGCTCAACCTGACTAGGGTCAACCACGCAGTCCTGATACCCGACACTCCAGCCTACGCCGGGATGCTGCACAAGGCCAAGGACTACGTGACCTGGGGAGAGGTCGACGCAGACACAGTTTCCAGCCTGATTTCAGAGCGAGGCCGTATGATTGGTGACAAACCAGTCACCAATGCAGTCATCAAGTCCAGCAGTGAGTTCTCGACCATCGGGGCACTTTCGAAAGCCATCGCATCCGGCGATGCGCGAACCAGCGATGTTGAGGGAATGAAACCCGTCTTCCGACTGCACCCACCGAGGGGCACCAAGGGATGGGGCGGCATCAAGCGCAGCTTCGTCGCAGGTGGTGCTCTGGGCTTCAGGGGCGAGGCGATAACCGACCTAGTCGGAAGGATGATTTGAGGGATTAACATGGTTTCACGAACAAACAAGTTCCGAGGTCGAAGCCGCTACCACGGCCGTGGCAAGAAGGCCGGCCGGGGTGCCGGTAAGAGAGGCGGTCGCGGCAACGCCGGAATCAACAAGCACAGGCTAATGACCCGATTGAAGTACATGCCCGGACACTGGGGGATGTACGGCTTCAACCGCCATCCTAGTCTGCGCAACGTGAACGTATCAATCAACATGCAGGAAGTCCAGAACCTCGCTGATGGCGATTCCATCAATCTCAGTGAGATGGGCTACGACAAGCTCCTCGGCAAGGGCCGAATCGACCGCGCCATCCACATCACCGTCGCAGAGGCCAGCGCGCGCGCCATAGAGAAGGTCGAGGCGGCTGGCGGATCCGTCACTATCGGAGACGATGGCGGCGACGGAGACGAGTGGGAAGAGGAGTGAGACCGATGGTTGAGCGCCGTCCGAGCCTATTTGGCACTGCCATCATGGCCATCATTTACTGGGGCGCTCTATTCTACTGGCTCAGGGACGACTTGCTTGACGGTTCGGCCGACGAGCAGTCGCGTGCTTTGACGATGTTTCTCATCTCCTTCCTCTACATCGGCTACGTGATGTGGGCGATGATGAGGGACCTCCCTGAGAACATCAGGGAAATCCCGTTTCTGGGCAAGTCCCTCAAGGGACTAATCTGGCTCATCTTCGTACTCAGTCTCGCCTATTGGGGCTGGATAGACCCGGCTGCAGTTGGATATCTGCTGGTCGGTGTGGCTCTGCTCGGCCTAGGGGCTGCCGGGGCCATGTCAATTCTGCTGTACTCTGGCTCTGAGTCAAGCAGATTGTATGCACTATCGAGACTAGTAGATGTTTACCCAAGCATCACCAAGCCCGAGGGGCACGTCAGGTTCAACCAGAAGATGTGGACCACCGTTCTGGTACTCATCATCTACTTCATGATGACCAACGTGATGATTTACGGGCTCTCGGACTCGACACTCGACATCTTCTCGTCGTTCCGCGCCATCATGGCCGGCGCCTCCGGCTCGATCATGCATCTTGGGATAGGGCCCATCGTTACCGGCTCGATTATCATGCAACTATTCGCTGGAGCCAAAATCATCCAGCTCGACCTACAGGACTCTAGTGACAAGCAACTGTACCAAGGTGTCCAGAAGCTCCTCGTCCTGTTCATGATTCCTGTCGAATCAATCCCCCAGGTCTATGGCTTCCTAGACCCTAGTGAGAGTATCATCGGGCAGTACGGACTCGGATGGGCTAACGTCATCATCGTCTCGCAACTGTTCATCGGCTCATACTTGGTGTTCCTGCTCGATGAGTTGGTCAGCAAGTGGGGAATCGGCAGCGGTATCTCACTGTTCATCGCCGCCGGGGTGGCGCAGTCGACGTTCGTCGGAACGCTGTCCCCGCTACCTGTGGTCCAAGGCTCTCCACTGAGCATCGACAACCCGCCTTCGGGAGTTCTGCCAATGATTTTCTACACTCTGCGAACTGCGACCAACTCCGAACTGGTGTCTCAGAACGGATTCGAGATGATGCTTCTCAATCACGCTAATCCGATTGCTGCACTCGCATCCTCTATTCTTGTCTTCTTGGTGGTGGCGTACGCCGAATCTAGCAAGCTCGAACTGCCACTTACTCACGGTAAGGTCCGTGGTCACAGGGGGCAGTATCCGATACGACTTGTCTACGCGAGCAACATACCGGTCATTCTGATGGCCGCTCTTCTAGCCAACGTCAACATGTTCACTCTTCTCTTCTGGAGTCACCCAGTGCTCTCCACAGTTCCGATATTAGGCAGTCAGGGATGGGGGAGCAAGGCACACTGGTTCGGATCCTATGAGCCCGGTGCTACCACTCCGACTGACGGCTTCGCATGGTACTCATCAATGGTCAATGGAGTAGGGGACTGGCTGATACCACTACTCAATCAGACAGGCGACGCCTACGGTCATAGCCTAGGCCAGATTATGATTCACGTCTTCGTATACGTCTTCTTCATGACCGCTGGTTCTACTGTGTTTGCGAAGTTCTGGATTGAGACCACTAACATGGGAGCCAAGGATGTCGCCAAGCAGATTGAGCGTACCGGCATGCAGATTCCAGGATTCCGCAAGAACCCCGTCGTCCTCGAACGCATCCTCCAGCGCTATATCCCACCCGTTACTCTGTTCTCTGGTGCCTTCGTCGGGCTACTCGCATCCGGCGCTGACTTGCTCGGGACTGTAGGTAATGCAACTGGCACCGGTCTGCTCCTAGCCGTAGGTATAATCCTGCGAACTTACGAGCAGATCCAGAAGGAACAGGCCATGGAAATGCATCCTGTCCTCCGCGACTTCTTCGGAGCCGATTGAGTAGATAATCGTCACACTGCCCCGCGATGCCATTCTAGCCCCCCTCGTCACGTTGAAATACCGTAGGACGGTCGGCGGGACGCTGCGTCAAACCGGCGTTGGAGATTGAGCACCTAGTGCGATGATATCCTCCTTCAGGTATGGCGCCGCCGAGGAAGTGCGGCCACGAACTAGTTCGTGGTTGAGGAGGTTAACCACAATTATGACTTGACCCCCGATACAGGGGGTGCAAGAAGCAGATAAATTACATTTCAATGAATGAAGTGCATCTGCGCCAATTAACCAATTAGTGACAACTTTGTGATAAACAACTCTGCAAGGATCATGTGATTCCGCTCACGCGAAATCCGGTTGATCCTGCCGGAGGCTACCGCTATTGGAGTTCGATTAAGCCATGCGAGTCGCGAGTCTTAGGGACTCGGCGTACCGCTCAGTAACACGTGGGTAACCTGCCCTATGCTGGGGGATAACCTCGGGAAACTGAGAATAATACCCCATAGTTCACCACGCCTGGAACGGTGGGTGGATGAAAGCTCCGGCGGCATAGGATGGGCCTGCGGCGTATCAGGTTGTAGGGGGTGTAATGTACCCTCTAGCCATCTACGCGTACGGGTGTTGGGAGACATCGCCCGGAGATGGATTCTGAGACACGAATCCAGACCCTACGGGGTGCAGCAGGCGCGAAAACTTGGCAATGCGAGAAATCGTGACCAGGGAACTCCAAGTGCATCGGGTAAGACCGATGCTTTTCTTGACTCTTCAAAGGTCTTGGAATAAGGGGTGGGTAAGGACGGTGCCAGCCGCCGCGGTAATACCGGCGCCTCAAGTGGTAGTCGCTTTTATTGGGCCTAAAACGTCCGTAGCCGGTTTGGTACATTCGTGGGTAAATCAAGGCGCTCAACGTCTTGAATTCTGCGAGCACGGCCAGACTTGGGACCGGGTGAGGTGTGGGGTACTCTCAGGGTAGGGGTAAAATCCTGTCATCCTGAGAGGACCACCTGTTGCGAAGGCGCCACACTAGAACGGATCCGACGGTCAGGGACGAAGCCTAGGGGCACGAACCGGATTAGATACCCGGGTAGTCCTAGGTGTAAACGCTGTGGACTTGATGTTGGGAGTGCTCCGAGCACCCTCAGTGTCGAAGCGAAGGTGATAAGTCCACTGCCTGGGGAGTACGGTCGCAAGGCTGAAACTTAAAGGAATTGGCGGGGGAGCACTGCAACCTGAGGATTGTGCGGTTTAATTGGATTCAACGCCGGAAAACTCACCATAGCCGACGGACATATGAAGGCCAGCGTAACGAGCTTGCCGGATTGTTCGAGAGGTAGTGCATGGCCGTCGTCAGTTCGTACCGCAAGGCGTTCTGTTAAGTCAGATAACGAACGAGACCCTCATCCCTATTTGCCAAGGTCTGTCCGCAGATCACGGGACTATAGGGAGACCGCTGGCGCGAAGTCAGAGGAAGGCGAGGGCAACGGTAGGTCAGTATGCTCCGAATGCTATGGGCTACACGCGCAATACAAAGGACGGGACAATGGGCTGCAACTCCGAGAGGAATGACGCTATCCCGAAACCCGTTCGTAGTTCGGATTGAGGGCTGTAACTCGCCCTCATGAAGCTGGATTAGGTAGTAATCGCGTCTCAAAAAGGCGCGGTGAATATGCCCCTGCTCCTTGCACACACCGCCCGTCAAACCATCTTAGTTGTGGGTGGGTGAGGCTGCCTCTCTTTCGAGATGTGGTATTCGAGCCTGCCTTCGACAAGGAGGGTTAAGTCGTAACAAGGTATCTGTAGGGGAACCTGCAGATGGATCACCTCCTACGAAACTCGGAAAACCGGGGGGCGGGGCGATTTCGGTCGCCCCGTCTTCCAACCTAAAACCTCCATTTTTCCTCTCCACGGCACCAGTATTGCCTGATGTAACAAAATATCGTTAGACTGCTCTAATCCGGTGCATTATTCACATCATAGAGAAGGTATATACCAAACATACCTCGTAAGAGGTACTATGCGAACTTTACTCGCTACAACAATGATGCTGTTAATGATGACTGCGGCCCTGGCGGGCTGTGCGGGATCCGACATCACCCAAGAGGATGTGGATGCTGCGAGAGAGGAAGGTAGAGCTGCTGGTATTGCAGAAGCTACACCTGTGAGCACGCTGGACACGATTATAGCTCGTGGATCAATGAAGTGTGGAGTAAAGGAGTCCCAGTACGGAATGGGATACCTGGATGCTGGAACCGGAGTTCGCTCTGGTCTGGACATCTCCTACTGCCGCGGAGTTGCGGCTGCTCTAGGGTTGAACCCTGATACTGATGTCGAGTATATCCCGGCCTCAGGATCGGACCGCTTCGACAAGCTAGCCTCTGGCACCATCGACGTGCTAATCCGCACCACGACCTGGACAACCAGCCGTGATGCAGATCTGAACGCCGATTTCGCTGGAATGAACTTCTTCGATGGACAAGGTATCCTGGTACGCGAAGACGTGTTCCCGGCTGCTGATGCTGGCAACTCGGCTGGTGGACTTGACGGCGCAAACATCTGCGTCGGAATTGGTACCACAACTGAGGGTAACATGGTGGATTGGTTCTCTTCAAGAGACATCGAGTTCACCTCCGTCCCTGTGGCTGACGCTGCAGAGGCAACTGCCAAGTTCATCGATGGTTCGTGCGACGCCTTCACTGGCGACATGTCCGCGATGGTAGCCAAGAAGTGGCAACTTGATGGCGACGGTTCAATGAACGGAGTCGCAATCTGGATTGCATCTGAGCTGATGTCCAAGGAGCCGCTAGGAGCGGCAACCCGCGACATGGACTCTGACTTCAAGGACGTCGTGGCTTGGGTCTGGTATGGAATGGTAACCGCTGAGGAGATGGGTGTCACCGCTGCAAACGCAGCTGCATCCGCCGCCGCTGCCTGCGATGGTAGCGACCCCGGTATGTGCCGCCTACTGACCGAGAACCTCGGCCTAGGCACTGCAACCAACCCGCTTGCGGGCGACTGGATGCAGGCTGTTCTAGCAACCGCTGGAAACTATGGCGAGGCCTATGACGACGCGTTCTGCGACGGCACCTACGACGGTGTCAGCGGATCCGCCGCCATGACCGGCTGCCTGATCTCGCGTGTCGGAACCCTGAACGCCCTCGTTTCCGAGGGTGGGATCCAGTACGCACCAGCAATGCGCTGAATGCATTAACTGACTGATCGGAATTACGTAAGCCTCTGGGGGGGATTTCTCCCCCAGGGGCCTCACTACCCTTTTACACCGCATGCTCCCCTACGGGGAGCATGGTCTTTGAGGGATCGCGCGGGAGCTTTGTCGGTTTACTCCCAGTGGCTCATTCCCCTCGCGATTACTTGAGAGTCTACATTGCACCCGTGTTGGGTGTCTACCTGTTCTGGCTGTACTCCAACAAGTTCCTCGGAATGTCGGCCGATTACCTCTCTACGATGGCAAGAGACATCACAATTGCTGGCACCCAGATGAACACCTCGTACTACCCCATGGAAAGACTGGCACCGATTGTCGGCGGAGTTATCCTACTCTGCTTCCTGCTGGTACAGAACGAGATCCCAGCCTTTCTCAAGGGGCTGCGAAGACGGGATCCAAAAGTCTTCTCCGAGTGCGTGAGCTCAATCTTCGCCATCATTTGCTTCGTACTCTCCTACTTCCTATTGACCAGTGTCCTAGAACTGTCTCCCGGAGCTCAGGTTCCATTCTTCTTCTTCGGAGGCGCTATTGTTGCCGGAGTACTTCTGCTGCAGGATAACCTAGGCGAGATTCTGAGTTGGAGCAACATCCGCTCCTTCCGTCCAAGGGAGAACTTGGGTGCACTTATCTCGGTAGGCTCAATCGTCTTGTTCGCCGTCCTGACTCTCAACATCTCGATGATTCCAGCTATCTCCCAGGACATCCCCTTCTTCCTTTCTGCGGTTATTCTCATCACCGGCCTCTACTGGTACTGGAGAATCTCTCAGGAGGGGATGAAGCCAGCTATACAGGCCAAGAGGACCGCCGCTCTGGCTTATCTGGCTCTCCTGCCGTTTATCCTGTACTTGCTTCTGAGGGTGCTCTACCTGCAGCACGACCCCAATCCGGTGATGCAGAACCGCTGGGCGGTAAACTTCGACTTCATGGACAAGGTGAACACCTTCAAGATCAATCCGTGGCCGATGGAGGTGGTGGCGAACATGGACGCCAGATGGCTGTTCCTAAAGGCCGCAATCATCAATTCAGTGAGGGTTACCTTGCTCAGCATAGTGCTGTGTGTCATTCTAGGGACCATTGTCGGCGTCACTAGACTCTCCTCCAACAAGTTGGCATCAACCATGGCGACGGTGTACGTCGAGGTATTCCGAAACCTCCCTCTCGCCGTTCTCCTGTTCCTGATTTCTACTCAGTTCGGACTCCAGGCTCCCCTATTCATAGAAGAAACGTTTCTTTTCGGAGGGGCCGTATTCTTCAGCAATCAGGGAATATGGTTCGTGACCGTGGGGTCATACCCAGTATTGGTCATGGGTTTAGTCGCCCTTGCCCTACTCAGGGCTGGCCTGCGTCACATGGACAGGATTGAACCACGATTCATAGTCACCCCTAACACTCTAATTGAGCATGTTAGGAGGCCCTTCAGCACGTTGGGATGGAGGGTCGAGGCACTCACCGCAGACATCTCGCTGATAGTAGCAGCAGTGGTCTTCATCAATTATCTAGTGCCATTCGTCTCGACACACGGAGGTGGCACCAGTGCAGTTCTCGCAATGGTCCTGCTTGTTTACGCTCTGTCGGTCACCAGCAGAGTCGATGACGATGGTATCAACTCGCTACAGATTGATGACTCGGAAACCGGTCTCAGGAAGAGATTCACCATCTGGGTTGCTGCCTTCTCAGTAGTAGCGGGAGCCGTCTATAGCATAGGCGGCCTGTCATGGCCAGAGTACATCAAGGACAGGAACGGGGACGGGATCATTGACTCTCCCGGGGCCTGGGACATAGCCGAGGGCACCGGATTCGAAATTACACCCTTCTTCCTCGCCATGATGCTCGGACTGACGCTGTTCACCGCATCGACTGTGGCCGAGATCGTGCGAGGAAGCATTCAGGCTCTTCCTAGGGGGCAGGTCGAGGCGGCGATCTCGGTGGGCCTCAATCCCTATCAGAGGCTCAGGCTGGTCATCATGCCCCAGGCCCTGAGGAGCATGGTGCCGTTGTTGAACAACCAATTCATGAACGTCTGGAAGAACTCCAGCCTAGCCGTCATAGTCGCCTACAGTGACATATTCTACGTCGTACTGGTGATGATGAACAACGTCGGCAAACTGATTCCTCTGTTCCTCCTCCTGCTCATCACCTACCAGGCAGGCAGCCTCGCCATCTCCGTGGTGATGAACTGGTACAACTCAAGAGTAACGAGCGTGAAGATATGAGTTTGAAAGGTCTTAACATGGATTCATTCCTTGAGTTAGAGGAGTCCATAGCCGGCAAGCCGGGCGGTCCTTGGGTTACTCCTAGTAACAATACACAACTCTCCCTCTTGGCGATATCTCTGGCTTTTGTCTGCGGTTTCTTCGGAGGCATGTGGGAGGGATTCCTGCCCAACGGTTTCTTTGAACTGGTGGCGATGGCGGAGTCGGAAGGCGCAAGTTCTCTGAATGCCCAGATCTTCGGCACTATTTCGGGAATCGTCCTCGTCTTCGCATGGTGGGTGACTCTGAGTATTCTGATCAAGTGGACCCCAGGCAAGTCCCTTTCCAACGCGCTGCTAGGAATCACCACTGCTTGGATAATCGTCATAGCGGTACGCGGCCTCAGCCACTTCGTCCTAGTCGAAGCGGATTGGTCTGTCGTCTGGGCTAACAGAGTACTACTGATCGTCGGTCAACAGATGACCGAACAGATGACACAAGCACCTGGCTCAGAATCCTGCATCGCTGTATCAAATTGCTATGGTGTCAATCAGAACTGGCGCTTGTGGTGGATACTCTACCCGTCATTCGCCGTCCTAGCGAGCGCCTACGGGACCATTGCTGAAAAGCCAGCAAGATTCCTAGTCCCATTCACCGCGTTATGTGGCATACTGATGCTCGTAGCATGGATGCCGAGCGAAATCAACTACCACAGCGTAGTCCCGATTACGAATCTCTCGAAGGCCTTGGTAGTGGGTTATCTGGCATACGGGGCTTCATACTACTACTGCTCGATATCAGAGGAGTACAAGGCCAACCGATTGAGGTCATACATCGCGATAGGGGCTGTGGTCACATTCTTCTTCGCGATTATGATAATGGATCCACCAGAGGCGGTCAAGGATCTAGCAGTGTGGCTCGGCGGCACACCTGTCCAAGGAATACGTGAGGCCATAATTGCCGGAGATGTGGTCCCAAGCACTCTCGATAAACTCGCAGGAGACGGCATCCAGGCATCCCAATGGGGCGGCCTCTTCGTCAACCTCATTGTAGCAACTGCAGGATGCGTACTAGGCTTCGGGATAGGAATCGTTCTAGCATTCGGCAGGCAGAGTGACCAGCCATTCTTCAGTGTACCATCAATCGCCCTAATCGAACTGGTCCGATCGGGCCCTCTAATTTGCTGGCTCTGGTTCGCTGTCTTCTTGATGCCAGACCTGATGGATCCATTCTACAACGCAGAGGATATCATCAGGATGCTTCTGATGTTCGGTGTGTTCGGCGGATGCTACATCGCAGAGGTTCTCAGAGGGGGCCTTCAGGCCGTTGACTCCGGCCAGAAGGAGGCGGCCATAGCCCTCGGATTGTCTCCCTTCCAAACCAAGATGCAGGTCGAGCTACCCAATGCAGTCAGGACCACACTACCCTCCATCGTTAGCGTGTTCATCGGCCTCTGGAAAGACACTACGCTGCTGTTCATCATCAACATACTAGACTTCTTCAAACTGGCCAAGGACTTACCAGCCACAGACTTGCGTTTCCTCGGTAACTTCCTAGAGCCACTATACGTCACCGCCCTAGTCTTCTGGGTGTTCGCATTCTACCTGTCCAGGGTCTCGATGAAGATTGAGAAGGGCCTTGGACTGACCAGTGAAGGAGGAGGAGAAGCAGCATGAGTGAATACGACAGGGACGATAAACCAGCAACCGGGTATGATGAGACGATTATTGATACCAAGGGAGTGAAAGTAAACTTCGGAGATTTCTGGGCATTGAAGGGAATAGACATCAGCGTGAAGAAGGGCGAGATTATCGTTATCTTAGGTCCATCTGGTTCGGGCAAGTCAACTTACATCAGGACACTCAACCGCCTGCAGCCACACAGCGGCGGTACGGTTGTCATCGACGGCATCACCGTGGATGATGACACGACCGTGGCCGACATGAAGTACGTCCGTGCTGAGATTGGCTTCGTGTTCCAGCAGTTCAATCTCTTCCCGCACCTTACCATAATGGAAAACATCACCCTAGCCCCGATGAAGGTCAAGGGGATACCCAAGAGGGAAGCCGAGGACCAAGCGATGGCACTACTCGAGAAGGTAGGCATCCCTGAGCAGGCCTACAAATATCCGAGTGGGCTATCTGGTGGGCAGCAGCAGAGAGTTGCTATCGCCCGTGCTCTGGCGATGGACCCGAAGATTATGCTGTTCGACGAGCCGACTTCGGCCCTCGACCCGGAGATGATCAAAGAGGTCCTAGACGTCATGATTGATCTCGCGAAGGAAGATGTCACGATGATTGTCGTGACCCACGAGATGGGCTTCGCAATGGCAGTCGCAGACCGAGTCATTCTATTCGACGAGGGAGAGTTAGTCGAGCAGAACACCCCGGCCGAGTTCTTCGACAACCCGCAGCACAAGCGGACCAAGTTGTTCTTAGAACAAATCCTATGATTGCCTCGTTCACCGAGCAATAGTATATCGGGTCGTTATGGCAGCAAACATCGCATGAGTTGCCTTGATGGTTTTCCAAATGGTCTTGAATTGACCTACGCCTGCGCCTCGGAATTAATGGAGACGGGACCGGTTTCTGCGCTGCTGATAATCGTCATCGGCATCCCTCTCATCAAGATAGCCAAGAGATACCTCAGGAAGCTGTTCGACAGGACCGAGTTCGACGAAGGGCTCGAGAATTTCATGTTCCGCATCGCCGGTGTTGCAATGTGGGCCCTCGTCATACTGACAGCCGCCAACGAGCTCGGCATCAACGTCACCGGAATCGTTGCCGCGCTGGGCATCTTCGGCCTGGCCGTGGCCTTCGCCGCCCAAGACACGATGGAGAACGTCATCGCTGGCATCTTCATCATCATCGACAGGCCCTTTCGGGAGGGCGAGCGCATCATGCTGCCCAAGAAACTCGGGGGAATCTACAGCAGTTGGGGAGATGTCAAGGAGATCGGCCTGCGCACCACCCACGTCCGCTCTACCGACGGGGTGATGCTGACAATCCCCAACAAGTTGCTGACAAAGGACGCCGTGGCGAACTTCAGCCACCGCAGCGACATGGAGCTGCGCGTACGCATACGACTGGGCGTTTCACCGACATGGAAAAACGTCACCAAGGCCGAGGAGATCGTCGAGGACATCGCTGCCAACCATCCCGACATCAGCCAGAAGCCAAAGGTACCGGAGGTTGTGCTGAGGGATTTCGGCGAGCACGAAGTCATCATGGAGGTTCGCTACTATGTCGACAACGCCCGCAAGATGAGGCCCTCGAAGTCGTTCTTCGTGACCGAGATACTGCGTCGATTCGAGGAGGGTGGAGTTAAGCTCTCAATCCCTGCGAGTATCCAGATGAACGCAGATGTGGACCTTGATGATCTAGGACTTTAGGGCTCGATCCAGTGAGCGACCCGATCGTGAATGGTCCTGCGAAAGGTCAGTAGTTGTAGGGTCGGGCCACTCAGATCCACGGTAACCCTAGCGCCCCTAGTGAAATGAGTCTCGTCCCAGCCATCACTGACGATGTAGCCACGGTGCATGTCGCTTGTTATCGCCGTCGCCTCGTTCGTCCAGGACCAGTACGAACCGTCATCATCCCTCGAGTCGCGAGGCAGGTCTCTCGATGCGAACAGATACCACGAGTCAAGCTGCTCAAGCGGGAAACTCGTACCCTCGATGTTCACGACGTGTCGGAACCACGCCCCCTGGCCGAGGAAGGTGGAGAATAGGCAGCCCGATGAGCGTTGGATCACATCTATCTCACCCTCACTGCCCGATTCTCCCCTCTGCAACCTGTATCGTGAGGGCTGGTACTGGTGTGTGTTGGCAATGATGAGGTCGTTCAGTGCCGGGTCAGAGAGAATCCTCTTGCCACTAGTCGTCACAATCTCGGCCTGCAGCCTAGGCAGAACATTCACTATCGCATCGCCGTCTAATGCGGCCCTGATGTCCGAATCGAAGTTCTCGGGATCGCTTCCCATGTAGAATCAGTACGATCCGTCCTCGTCATCGTCTTGGGGGTGACTGTTTACCCCCATCACAGGAGTGTCGGAGTCAATAGAGTGAGCAATCGAGGTCAGGGTCCCGTCACCTCCGAGTATGACCACGAGATCACGACCGGCGAAGTCCTCTCTGCTGACTGTTTCGCGGGCCTTGAAGGTGATTGCAGTGCCTCTGTCACGGACCAGTTCTTCGAGTGATTTTCGGACTGTCTCGAGCGATTTGTCGTGCACATCCTCGAAGTTCTTCTTGTAGACTACTAGGATGTCCGAGACCATCTCTGCACACTCCCTGCGCCCTTCGCTCCGTGGGCGTCCCATATAGGCGCGACGCAAGCGTGAACACCCCATTCGAATGACCGCTGTCGCATAGGCTCATCACCCCTACTCGCCCGCAAGCGGCCGTGAGAGGCACCACTCTGGCTATCTTCGTACTGCTCTGCCCCCTGTGGACAGGGTGCCTCGCAGTCCCTGAGGATGCCTGCCCCGAAGGCGAGTGCTTTCCCCTAGATTCGGCAGCGCTTTCGGAACTCCTCGCCACCCCAGGTGCCTTCGATGTACTCTCATACGCGGAAGACTTCGAGCGACTGAGGGTCGAGACATCCACTGTTTATGTCAATCAGGGGCAGTTCGCTGAGGTCCACTGGAGTGTTGCCAAGGATGATACGGCAAATCTGAGATCGATAGCGATGAGATTCACCGTAGGCACCTCAAGTATGGACAGCGAGGTCATCGAGGGTCAGCATACTACCAACATCAGGGTTGGTGGTGACTGGTACGAGGGCCGCGACGCGATTCCGCAGTACGCCGACCCGTTCGCAGAGCTCGCTCAGCTTGCCAATGAACAGCCCGAAGGGATGTGGCCACCGTTTGGCTTCGATATTGCCTCGGTAGCAGAACTCGATTGGTTGATTTCGGGGGACTTGCTCTCACTGCAGCAAATCGCCACAGCCAGCAACGCTACACACACCATCATCATCGAACTGATGGGCGCCCCTCCGATGGTCACAGGGATAGAGACCTACTCGGGCGACGAGGAGCAGTTCACGCTCAGGGTCACGACCGGCGATGATGTGGTTATATCGCTGCAGGAGGATCTTCCTCGCACGCCAGTGGAGTTCAGTCTGGATGCAGAACCAATCCAAGTGGGTGATATCACAGTCTGGTCCGGCCCCGTTCCTTCTGGGATGGATTCGGATATAGAGCCGTCCGAACTGGAGTTCCATGGCATCTTGGAAGAAGGAGGAGATGCAGTCTCGGTAGCTATGATGCGATTGGATCAAGGTACTTCCAACATCACATTGGATGACGGCACGTGGTGGGAGTTCACTTGGATTGACTACCTCTCGCGAGGATATTTCTCCCACAGTGACTTGTACCATATCCGTACTAATGCGACAGGCCAACTGAGTGTCGCGCTCTATGACTCGTGGGCTCAGCAGTGGACTGGAGGTCCGCTGCAGGGTACATGACTCCCGGGTCCGATGAGTATCTTCAAACACCTAATCGGAAACGCTCGGGCATGACTGAGAGCAGCCATCCTCTGATGCGACTGCTCTCGCATCTCAGGCACCACAGGAGCATAGTGCTGCTGGCTTCTCTGTGCTCGGTTCTCAACAAGGTCTGGGACCTAGCTCCACCCGTACTGATTGGCATGGCCATCGATGTCGTTGCCGCCCGGGAGGACTCGTTCCTCGCCCAGATGGGGTACCCGGACGTCTACGACCAGTTGTACATACTCACAGGCATCACTGTGGTCATCTGGGTGCTGGAGTCGATGTTTCAGTACTTTTACGCCGTTCTGTGGCGCAATCTGGCGCAGACCGCGCAACATGAACTGCGAATGTCAGCTTACACTCACATCCAAGACCTCGAGATGCAGTGGTACTCTGAGCAGTCCACGGGCGGTCTGATGGCCATAATGAACGACGACGTCAATCAGTTGGAGCGCTTTCTCGATCAGGGTGCTACCGACCTGCTTCATGTAGCTACCACTATCATTGTAGTCGGTGCGATTATGATATCGGTGGCACCTGAGGTTGCACTCCTAGCCATCCTTCCCGTGCCAATCATAGTCACGGGCTCGTTCATCTACCAGCGAAAGATAGGCGTGCGTTACACCAAGGTGCGCGGCAAGGTGGCAGACCTGAACGCGTTGCTGAATAACAACCTCCACGGCATCACGACAATCAAGTCATTCACCGCAGAGGATCGCGAGGTCGAAAGGGTGAGTGAAGCCTCGACCTCATACAGGGATGCCAACAAGGAAGCAATCCGTCTGTCTGCGTCCTTCGTGCCGATAATCCGCATGGCCATACTGTTCGCCTTCACTGCGAACATGTTGGTAGGCGGCTGGTTCGCTCTGGATGGACGTATCAGCCTCGGCGCGTACTCCGTCATCGTCTTCATCACCCAGCGCCTTCTGTGGCCGCTGACCAGACTCGGCGAGACCTTCGATCTATACCAGCGGGCCATGGCTTCGACTTCTCGCGTACTGGACCTCCTAGACACTGAGATTGGGATAGTAGAGGGAGAAACCCGCCTCGATTCGGTCCACGGAGAAATAGAGTTCAGCGATGTTGGATTCTCCTATCCGAATCGCGAAGTGGTTCTGAACGACGTCGACCTGAAGGTGCCCGCAGGCAAGACGATCGGATTGGTCGGATCGACCGGCTCGGGCAAGACTACCCTAGTACGCCTACTACTGAGGTTCCACGATCCTGACTCTGGCATAGTAACGCTCGATGGCCACGATGTCAAGGAACTGACTCTGGAGTCTCTCAGAGGCTCCATAGCTCTGGTCAGCCAGACCACCACGCTGTTCCCTGGCTCGGTTCGTGAGAATGTGCGCTACGGTGACCCGGATGCCGATGAGCAAGCGGTCATCGAGGCAGCCCGTATAGCAGAGGCGCTGAGTTTCATAGAAGATTTGCCAGACGGCTGGAACACCGACATCGGCGAGGGAGGCCACAGGCTCTCAGGTGGCCAGCGCCAGAGGATAGCTATCGCCCGAGCAGTTCTCAAGGACGCACCGGTGCTGGTGCTTGATGAGGCGACGAGCAACGTCGACAACGAGACCGAGGCAGCCCTCAAACGCTCCATCGAGAGGATATCGGCGGGCCGCACTACACTCATCATCGCCCACCGCCTGTCCACGGTGCGCAACGCGGATGTAATCGCCGTCATCGGCGAGGGAGTAATCTCCGAAACAGGGACGCACGAGGAATTGCTGGAAAGCAATGGCCTCTACTCACGACTATGGGCCGTTCAGACTGGTGAGGTATCTGCATGAGTGAGGATAGGGGCCTTCCAAGGCTCACGGAGCTCGCCAAGACAATCGGATTTGAGATTACTGAGTTCAGTGAAGGCTCGTGCGTTGTCGAGTGTACGATTCGCGAGGATCATCTGAACATGGGAGGTGTGGCCCATGGAGGCATACACGCCACCCTGCTAGATTCCGCGATGGGAGGCACTCTAGTCTCCACTTTGGCAAAGGAGGAATGGTGCGCCACTGCACAGATAGACATCTCTTATCTCAACGCAGTGGGGACGGGAACTCATCTGATAGCCACGGGGGAAGTCATTCGCAGGGGCAGGAACCTAGCCCATATGGAAGGCCGGTTGATTGCTGAAGACGGGACTTTGGTGGCTACTGCGAAGGGAATCTGGGCTATTTGGATTGTACGCTCTAGTCCGAAGAGAGAATGAGTGGCCGGGAACAGGTTCATTTCCCCCTTGCATCTCCGATTACTGATGGCAAGGGCTAACTCTCCACTCTTCTTCTTGGCGGGCTTCACACAGTTGTACGTAGGGTCGGCTCTAGGAGATGATGCGACACTCGCACTGCTCGGAGCGATTCTAGAGATAACAGGAGGGAGTTCGGTACTGGTTGGCTTATATCTGCTGATTTTCGTTGCTAGGCATCACAAGGAGTTCTCTGAGTCATACAACAAAATCGAGAACTCTGTGATGTCTAGAGAGAATACCGGAGCGCTCCATCGCGTGGATCCGAAGCCAGCTTCCAAGCAAATCATCAATGTCGTCATACCAAGCATTCTTGCATTCATAGCAGCATGGGCATGGCTAGCTAACTAGTAGGTGAGACATGGATAAGCCCAAGCAGGGCCTCGAAGAGATGGTCGACCGCGTCATTGACAATCCAGCATACGATATGCTCGGAGGGTATCACATGTTCCTCCGCAGAGTTACCATCCCAATCCTTCTCGTTCTAATCTTCATGATTGTATACGATTTTCTGCTGGGGTATCTTTCAAGTGACCTCACACTGATACTGAGTGCCTTGGTAACTGGTCTTTCAGTTGGGCCAATTATTGGCCTTGAGACGTATTTCGCCATGCGTCAACAGGGTAAATGACCACTCAATGGCTTTTCCTAGGCATGCCGCCGAATGGGTAAAGGGGGGAAGCCTCCCCTTTCACGGCAATGGGATTGCTTGATTCGTTCGATATTTTTGAATTTCTGGGTTTTGGAGAAGCCACCGGACTCGAGTTACTGTTCGCCGCCTCAGCCTTGGTTGGAGGAATTCTGTTTGTACTGTGGTTCGCCCTGATGATGATTGGTGGAGTGGCCGCAGACATCTTCGAAGGACTCCTCGGGATGGAGGGAGTTGGAGATCTCGGGGCCGATGCCTCGTTCAAGGCGCTGACTTTCCAGGGTCTAATGGCATTTTTGATGTTTTTCGGCCTCGCTGGGCTGTATACTCTGAAGTCCACTGAAACTTCGACGATTGCCATCGCAGTAGGTGGAATTGCTGGTTTCGCATCCATGTACGGCACCGGCAAACTGTTCCAGTTGTTCATTACCCTACAATCAGACGGGACAGTTGAGATAACGGAGGCTATTGGGGCCACCGGAAGCGTGTATCTTCGAATCCCTCACGACGGCGCCGGACAGGTTCAGGTTAACTACGGCGGCAGTAGGAGGACAAAAAATGCCAGGTCCCACGACAATGCCGAGATCGACAGCGGCGTTTTGATTGAAGTAGTCGACACGATGGGCGATATTCTCGTAGTAAAAAGAAAGTGAGAAGACCCCTAGGAATTGGTTTTCCTAAGTATGCAGGGAAAGCCTTCATGACCTCATGAGCCCTCTTGAGGCTAGAGGCGATGCTGAATGGCTGAATCTGGAGCACTTTTGACAACGATGATATTTGCGACTGTACTGGTACTTGTGGCGGTGACGATTTTCTTTGCACAGCGCTACAAGAGGTGCCCACCCGACAAGGTGATGGTCATCTATGGGCGTACCGACAAGGGCCGCTCGTCGAGGACCATACACGGAGGTGCAGCACTAGTCTGGCCACTAATACAGGATTACGCGTACCTACCCCTTACTCCGATTACAATCAACATTGACCTGAGGAACGCACTATCCCTTCAGAACATCAGGATCAACGTACCCAGCACTTTCACCATCGGCATCAGCATTGAGGAGCACATCATGCAGAACGCCGCACAGAGGCTACTCGGTCTGAAGATGGAAGACATTGAGCAAATGGCTGAGGAAATCATCCTCGGCCAGCTTCGTCTGACTGTCGCCTCAATGACTATCGAGCAGATTAACCAAGACCGCGACAATTTCCTCGCTGGCATCACCCACAACGTGGAGAAGGAGCTTGAGAAGGTCGGTCTGAAACTCATCAACGTCAACATCGTTGACATCACTGACGACTCTGACTACATCGAGAGCATTGGTAAGAAGGCCGCAGCGACTGCGGTTGAGAATGCCCGTGTTGATGTAGCCAACGCCGAGCGCGACGGTGCTATCGGTGCTGCAAAGGCCGACAAGACCCGAGAGATTCAGGTCGCTGAGAATGTGGCTGAGGCCTCTAAGGGACGCAAGGCAGCTGAGGCTGATCAGCGTGTTTACGTCGAGGGCCAAGAGGCTCTGGCAGTCTCCGGTGAGAACATGGCTCAGGCTGAGATAGCCAATGCAAACGCTGACCTCAAGGAGGCGGAAGCCGGTGCTAAGCAGAGGGCTGACGTCGCCACGGCACAGTCCGAGGCCGCCATCCAGCGTGCTTTTGCTGGCGAGGAAGAAGAGCGCCTGAAGGCAAGTGAGATTGTCCGAGAGAACATCCAGAAGCAGCAGATTGAGATTTCTGCTGAAGCCGAGGCCGAACGCCAGCGACGCGTCGCACGTGGTGAGGCCGATGCGATTCTTGCAGTCTACGAAGCAGAGGCTAAGGGTGTCCAGCAGGTTCTCGAAGCCAAAGCGAAGGGATATCAGAATCTCGTCAACAGCGCTGCTGGCGACCCCAAGGCCGCCGCGACTCTGTTGATGGTCGAGAAGATAGAGAGCATGGTTTCGGCTCAGGCCGAGGCCATCCGCAACCTAAAGATCGACAAGGTCACCGTCTGGGATGGAGGCAACAACGACGATGGCTCATCTGCCACCAGTAACTTCGTGAGCAGCCTCGTTCAGAGTCTGCCGCCTATTCACGATGTAGCCAAGATGGCCGGAGTCGATCTCCCAGACTATCTAGGCTCAATGTCTGAGGACGAAGACGGCGAGTGAGGACTGTCCTTAGGGGACAGTCACGCTCATGAAGCGGCCCGCGATGGGCGTCACATGCGCGACGACGATGTAGTCATCATCGGAGGTGCCCGGACGCCGTTCTGCGAGTGGCTCGGTGGCAAGCGGGGCGACGGAGAAGCAGGAGGCCGTCTGGCCTCCGTCTCGACAGAGGAGCTCGGAGCGATTGCCATCCGTGCCGCATTAGAAAGGACAGGTACCGACCCGTCCTCCGTCGATCATGTGGTGATGGGTCACGCGCTGCAGACCTCCGGACAGGCCATCTACGGGGCTAGGCACGCCGGGCTCAACGCCGGCATACCTCATGAGGTTCCAATGCTCACTCTCAACCGCCTGTGCGGCAGTGGAGCTCAGTCTATCGTAACCGGCGCCCAGATGATCATGCTGGGTGAGGCCGACGTAGTGGTGTCTGGGGGCATGGAGAACCTCTCGCAGGCCCCTCACGTACTTCGAGGCGTGCGTGAATCGCACAAGCTCGGCAGACCGCCTCAGGAGGGTTATGTTCTGCCCACAGACATGGAGGACTACTTCTTCACCAACCTCATCGACAACACCTGCGACTCGTTCATGGCGCAGACCAGTGACGAGCTGTGCCACCGTGTCGGCGTGGTCCGCGAGCAGGCCGACGAGTTCGCAGCACTCAGTCACGCTAGGGCCGAGAGCAGCATCGACTCTGGCTTGTTCGAGAACGAGATCGTCACAGTAGAGACTCCTGATGGGCCGGTGAGCGCGAGCGACGAGGACCACTTCGTCCGAGGTACCACCATCGAGTCACTGTCCGGCCTGCGACCTCACTTTGGACCCAAATCTCTTGTCACCGCCGGAAACGCCTCCGGGGTTGTCGACGGTGCAGCTGCGGTGGTGCTGAAGTCGGCCAGCAGGGCTGCAGCCGACGGAGACGAGCCCCTCGCTCGGGTTGTCAACTGGGGCATTGTCGGGTTAGATCCTGCGATAATGGCATTCGGCCCTGTCCCAAGCAGCAAAAAGGCACTCGAGAGGGCCGGCCTTGCAGTTGACGACATAGACAGATGGGAGATTAACGAAGCCTTCGCAGGGCAGGCTGTGGCGTGCATGCAGGAGCTTGGTCTAGATGTTAACAAGGTCAATGTGAATGGAGGGGCGGTCGGCTTGGGTCACCCACTGGCTGCGACCGGTACCAGGCTGGTATTGACACTGGCGCACGAACTGAAGCGCAGTGGTGGGCGTTACGGCATAGCCACCGCGTGTATTGGCGGCGGACAGGGAATCGCGGTCATCATCGAGTCAATTTGACTATTTTTCGATAAATTCCGCCGTAGGAGGGGTTATCCCTCATCGTGCCTAGCAAATAACATGACTGAGCATATCGTAACCGAACACATCGAAGGAACGGGGCACGCAGGCAGGAAACGCAGCCTAGTGAAGACCTTGACATGGAGAACCGTCGCGACTACGGACACCATACTAATCGCCAGACTCATTACTGGAAGCTGGACAGTAGGTTTCGGCATAGCCAGTATCGAGGTAGTGACCAAGATGGTACTGTACTACCTCCACGAGCGAGGTTGGGCATCGTTTGATTGGGGTCTTGAGGACGTCGATGTAGATGAAAAGGCCCTGAAACTTCGCCCCGTTCATTGAGATGGAAGGAATTCCCGACACAGTCTGAGCGTTCGAAAATTGCCATCTCCTGGGATGGGCGACCATTCAGGTTAATTGGGATGCCCATGCCGCTCGCATTGTTAGTATGGGGTGGGATTCGCGAAGGCGTTGTGCCGGAGGATTGTGGAAACCTTGGCTGGCACGGGGACTCGTGTTGTTGCCCATAGGCCGATAGGTTCGACGAGGTGATTGGAATGGATTCACAAAAACGCACCATCGTCAAGACTCTCCTGTGGAGGTTCATTGCGAGTGGCACAACAGTAGTTGTTGTGTTTGCGCTATCGGGAAATATTGCATTGGGATTGACGGCTGCGGCAATAGGTATCCCTCTCAAACTGTTCATGTATTACTTCTATGAGCGATTCTGGATGACGACGATTGAATGGGGCAAGGTCTCAGATGATCCCTCGGAACTTGTAGTTAAGGACGTGTCATCAGGTTCTTCGGGCCGGCCGAGAGGTGCTTTGGCGCAGCGAGCACGCGAACCCTGAACTCCAATGTTCACTCGGGGATGAACCAGTGTTCCTTCTTCGGTGAGAGCGGTCTTTTCATCCACAATGGGCGCCGCTCTCCCCGAGGATGAGTCTCACGTTGCTTAGCCATCTGGTTCCAGCGCTTGTAGTACTCGAACGACTTCTCGGTGTCGACCTCGACATCACCGTACTTCTCATCCGCAGATGGCCTACTCAGCCTTACCTTTTGGAGCCAGCAGTGGGCACCGCTAATCGGGTCTGGCTGCACCGCGTGGGTGATGTTCTGGTGGACACCTCCATCCCTCCACCAGACCCTGTTGGTATCGGGGTCGTCTGATTCCCACGGCCCGACTCCAGAGACGGTCCGCATGCGCTTCTTGCCGTTCCCGATGTCCTCAATCGAGACCTCGTTGCTGAGGAAGCGGTTGCCTTGGTCTTGGGCGCGCCTCCAGCGTCCGATGTGGTGCGAGCAGCCGACCACTCCTGGCTTGATGCCCTCAGTGACCCATACCTTGTCGACGAAGAAGCCAATCTCGGTCTCTATCTTGAGCAGGTCGCCTTCTGCTACACCGAGCTTCGCGGCGTCTTTAGGATGTATCCATATCGGGTTGCGATGTCCGATTTCGACTAGCCATTTGGCGTTGGCCGAGCGTGAGTGTATGTGCTGTGGTAGGCGAAAGTTTGGCAGCAGGCAGTACTCGTCTTCGCCTTGCAGGTTGTCAGGGTGGACGTGACTGCGGATGCGGTAGTGCGGAATTGCGTGCTCGGGGTAGCCGAACTCGACCATCGTCGGAGAGTACAGCTCCTGCTTGCCACTCGGCGTCGGCCAGCCCTCCTGCTCGTGCTTGGAGTAGGTGGCTTCCTCGATCAAGAAGGCTCCGTGCTTGCGCATGTAACCAAGTGCGTCCAAACCCTCAGCGGCAGCTGCCTCGGGTAGACCGGGTACGCGCTCGAAGGTGTACTGGTAGTACTCGTCGACAGTTATTCTCTCGCCCTCGCGGTACGGACTCATGAAGTGCTCGCGGATGCCCATGGTACCATCATCGATGCGCCACGATAACTCGTTCCAGAACTCGTCTTCCTCCCAGACCTCTCCAGGGTTGACCTCGCGCGTGAACTCGACCTCGCGACCTTCTCTACGGGCGTACTCGCGCAAAACCGGTTGCCTGAAGGCCACCCACTTTCCTGCCGAGGTGGCATAGGAATTGATGTCGTGGCGCTCCGAGGCGTGGCCCATGGGCAGCACGTAGTCAGCGAAGAATGCCGTCTCATTCCACGTCGGGGTGAGTGCCACGTGGCAGCCGACGGACTCCTCGTCCTCCAGCATCCCAATCCACGAGAAGCCATCTGGGTAGGTCCATACTGGATTGAAGACGCGGGTGAAGTAGACGTCCATGGTGCCGCGGCCGTCCTTCACCAGATGTGGGAGGATGTGACTCATCTCGTAGTGCGACAGTGTGTACTCAAGCGGAAAGTGCAATTCGTTCCAGCCATCCGGAGCAGGAGGTTCGTCGAACAACTCCGGACTGAATTTTGACCATGAGTTGGGCGATGTTCCTCCTTCGGTGCCAACGCTACCGGTTAGAACATTGAGCAGGTGTAGCGTTCGCGCCACCTGCCAGCCTCCGAGATTGCCTATTGCCGCTGAGCGCCAGACGTGCGTTGACAGGCGACTGCCGGCGTTGGCCACAGCCTCGCCGGCCTCAATGACCTGCTCAACCGGGATGCGGCACTCTGCAGCGGCAAATTCGGGAGTGTACTCGGCGTATTCCTCGAGTAACAGTTCGATGAAACGCTCGAAGGTGGATGGTTCGTCAGGGTAGTCAGCCTCGAGCCATGCCTCCCAGTTGACCCAATTCTCGACGAATTCACGATCATACAGGCCGCGCTCAAGTATCATCTTAGCCCAGGCCAAGAAGAGAGCTGACTCTGATCCTGGCCAGGTTGGTAGCCAGTGGTCTGCCATAGATGCAGTGTTGGATAGTCGAGGATCGATGACGATGAGCTTTGCACCATCCATCATCCCCTCGAGAATTCTCTGAGCGTGTGGATTGAAGTAGTGCCCCGTCTCAAGGTGCGAGGAGGTCAGCAGGATGACCTTGGCGTTGGAGTGATCCGGTGAGGGCCTGTCGTGTTTATGCCACAGACTGTATCCGGTGCGAGCACCCGCAGAGCAGATGTTGGTGTGACTGTTGTGACCATCGACGCCCCAAGCCTTCAGCACCCTCTCGACGTAGCCCTCGTTCCCGGGCCTACCGACGTGATAGACGACACGGTCCTTGGCCCCAGTCTTCAACGAAGTCCGAATCTTCGCAGCAATCTCGTCGAGCGCCTGGTCCCAGTAGATCCTCTCCCAGCCGCCTTCGCCACGCTTGCCGACTCTCTTCATAGGGTACAGAATCCTCTCGGTATCGTTAATCTGATTGATTGTAGCCGGGCCCTTGGCGCAGGTCCTGCCACGGCTTCCGGGGTGGTGCGGGTTACCCTCAAACTTGGCGACCTGCCCTGATTCTTTGTCGACGTAGGCCAGCATCCCACAGGCCGACTCGCAGTTGAAGCAGGTGGTCGGCACTAGGGAGTAGCGTCGCTCGACGCGCTTGGGCCACTCGTTTGCGTCGAGCTCGACATGGTCGTGCCAGTCCTTTGAGTCAGGGAACTTGCGGAGGTTGACTGACTCTGAGGAGGAGTGCTCGCGATCGAGGTCAGGGATGATTCGCAGTTTCTGCGCGATGTCCTCGATAAGTGTCTTCTTCATGTGTCTCACCTCAATGCAAGGTCTCCAGTTGCGGCTTAATGACAGTATCATGGGCATGTTTGGATACTACTGCCAGCATCACTACGGCGATGACCATAGAGAGGATGCCTGATGATGCCAAGAGGATAAGACCCGCGACCCCAGCAATAAGCATTTCAATCAGCATTTTGGCCGTTAGGAACTTGTCTTCAGACCACGAGCGGCCGCGCGCCTGCCCCAATAGCCAAGCTGTGTAGACTCCGGTTAGGACAGCTAGGGGAACTCCTGCGTATGCGAGGTACTCGAGATAGACACGGTCCATATCGAAGAGCAAAACTGCGCCACTGCAGGCTAGGATTCCGCCAAATCCTGCGAGAATGTAAGCTCCCTTGACCAGCCAAGAGTCCCAGTTTGGTCGCAGCATTACGTAGAGAAAACGCTCAGGACGGTCGAGGTCCATGACGAGAAGAACTCCTGTGATTCCAAGGAAGGCCGTGCAGCCGATGATCAACTGCCACCACATCTCGTCAGTCATTTCCAGCATACCCGAGAGCATCATCGCCATCGCTACGAGGTAGGTTCCCGAGGCGATGGCCTTGGTCATGATATAGGCAGAGACTTCCCAACCCCAAAGCACCCCCTTGGATGGCTGATCGTACGTACGCTTCGGCTTGCCAGCATCCTCCTCTAACTTGGACATGACATCGCGTATGATGGCTTGGTCTCGAGGAGCCGCCTTTCGAGCCTTTTTCTCCAGAGCCAGTTGGATAATCATTGACTGAGTGTCTGCAGCCCCTGTCCTCTTGTCGGCATACTTAGCGAAGTGACCCACTCCGGCCGCTTGGTCAGTCCACAGGTATTCGCCAGTGCGCTCGGTGGCGTGAGGGTCCAGAATATCTTCACTAGTATCGACGTAGAACACGTTCGGCTTTGCACCCGACTCGGGTTTACGCACTGTGGTTTCGTGTTCGGTCAGATAGCCAGAGATAGACGAGTTGGGATCATCGAGGTCACCGGAGATAATGGCCTCGGTTGGGCAGACAATGACGCAGGACGGCTCGTATGAGTGCTCAATGCGGTGGGCGCAGTAGTTGCACTTCGCTGCAGTTCCTTTGTTTGGGTCAATGTAGAGGGCATCATACGGACAGGCCTGCATGCACGACTTGCAGCCGATGCAACGCTCGTCGTCGAAGTCTACGATACCGTCGTCGCGCTTGAACAGTGCCGTCGTAGGGCAGATTGTCGTACACGGAGAGTCCTCGCAGTGGTTGCAGCGATGGACACTGAACTCTCTGGTGACATCTGGGTAAGTGCCCTTCTCGATGTACTTGACATGAGTCCGATTCACTCCGATGGGAACGTCGTGCTCAGACTTGCAGGCGACCGTGCAGGCATGGCAGCCGATGCACTTCCTGTTGTCTATCACGAAGCCGTAGTTGACCATAGTCCGCCCTCTCTGAGGGCGGACACCCCCTCGGGGCAAATGAGTCTTCCCGGCCTCGTCACAGCATGATGCCGGCGATACCGGCTGCTGCAATCCAGGTTCCGGCTACCGATCCTAGGTTGCCTAACGCAGTCACTAGGAGCACCTTTCCGACACGATTCCTCCACAATAAGGAGTACTTGTCCATCGACAGGAAGTCGCTAGCGTCCTTTCCTGTAGGGGGGTCTACCTTCAGTTGGGTGTATCCAGCTACCCAACCTGCCGCCACAGTCGGATTGAGTGATGTGAGAGGAGATGCCAGAGCGCCCACCAGAATAGAGAGTGGATGTCCTCTGGCCAATAACACGCCAAGCCCCGTCAGACTCGCGTTGATGGCCAACCAAATCTTCCCTGATTCTATTATTTCATCCATCATTCCGTGGTAAGAGAGCCATGCCAGTCCCGAGATGAATAACACGGGTATCCCCCATACCACTGCCTTTGGCCAGAACGACTTCGATGGAGTCTCGTTCAACTCAGCTAGCCTCGATGCCACCTCCATCGCTGGCTCTCCTAACTGGCGCTGCACTCCGCTGAGGTGACCCGCACCCACTATCGCGAGAACTCTGCCCTTACCTCTGATTTGTTGAAGTCTACCGGCGAGGAAAGCATCTCTCTCGTCTATCAGGACCGAGCCGGCTGCGGGGGCGACCTCGCGGGCCTCTTCCATCAGGTTGCTGAGTAAGTCGGAGTCCTCTAGAAGTTCCTCGACAGAGGCATCCTCTTCGTCGTCATCCTGCCACAACAGGGCGTCTAACACTCGAAACTTCTCTCTGAATCCCATCTTTGACCATGCCCTCCTGAGGGTTATCACGACGTCCCTATCGATTAGCTCCACAGGGACCTCCGCCTCGTCCGCGGCCTCTATCGCAGCGAGTAGCTCGGCACCTGGCTTTTCGCCCGATACAATTCCCATCCGGCGCTGTTCTGCAGCCAACGCTGACTGCAAGAGTATCATGTGTGACCTACCTTCGTTCAGAATCTTCAGCAGATCTTCGTTGTCCAGTGCGTCCGGCTCGAGCAACGAAGCTTTGCGAGACTCGCACAGTTCGATTGCGACTAGATCTGGTTTCCACTCCTCGATTTGTTGGCGCACCAACTCGACTGAGGCACTGCTGATGTGGGCAGTTCCGATCAGCCTCAGACTGTCGTCGATGTCGACTACGTTCTTCTGAGTCCCTCCCATTCAGTCGACCTCCAATGCACTCATCGCCGAGAACAGATCCGAGTGCTCGGCGACATCATGGACCCTGATGATGTCCACGCCGAGATCAATCGCCTTAGCAGCGATACCAAGGCTTCCGGCTAAGCGGTCGGAGGTGTCCTCCCTGCCGAGCAGGTGGTGAAACATCGACTTGCGGCTGACGCCCCAGAGCAGAGGCATCCGCTCATCGGGCACTACTGAGCGCCCCGCGGAGAGCAGTGCGAGGTTGTGCTCCAACATCTTGCCGAAGCCGATTCCCGGGTCAGCAATAACTACACTTGGATCCACTCCTACCTCGAACAGGCTAGTCGCAGCATTCTCCAGAGAACCTCTGACCTCAGCCACTACATCTCCGTATGCAGGGTCGTCCTGCATGTTCTCCGGAAGGCCCTGCATGTGCATGATGCAGACCGGACATCCTCGTTGAGCTACCAAGTCAGCCATCTGCGGGTCTGAGAGCGCGGAGACGTCGTTGACCATGTCGGCACCGACGTCAAGCGCGGCCTGTGCAACACTCGCCCTGCGGGTGTCAATAGAGATGCATATATCTGGAAGTGCTCGCCTTACGGCCTTAACCACGGTAATCACCCTGCGTTCCTCTTCTTCAGGGCTGACTGGGGAGGCGCCAGGACGGGTCGACTCGGCGCCAATATCTATCCAATCCGCGCCGTCATCTGCCATTTTGCAGGCTCTATTGATAGCCGACTCGAGCGAAACCACTCTAGAGGCCGCGTGGAATGAGTCCGGAGTGATGTTCAGAACCCCCATAATCCGCGGTATTCCACCGTTTCGGCGGTTCAGCATAGGTCGCCAGTCGGCCATCTTCACACATCCATCCAACGCATGCTTTATGATGTGACGGAGGGGCAATCGCACGATGGTATTGGGAGATGACTCGCTTGAAGAAGCACCTTCCGCTAACGTGCTCGCTGCTAAAGCAGCGGAAATCAACGACGCACCATCGGCCTACAACGTCGAGATGATGGAGTCCATCGTGCAGCGCCTGCGCCCCGAGGACAGGCACCAAATCCGCGACATGATTTCCGAGAGAGGGAGGATGTCCGGAGCCCTCGGTATTGCCTGTTTCCTATTCTGGTGGGTGGCCGTTCACATGGGTGGCGAATCGCTGGGCGACGCCGATCTTCCTGCTTCTATGATTGGCGATTTCAATTATTACAGACTCACCTTGGTTGTGCCGGCAATTGCGCTGGTCGCCACCATTCTGTTGACCATGGGCAGGGAGAAGGGGCAGTCGCTCACATCCAACGCTGGAGGCGTGCTGGCTGTGCTGGCGCTGTTCCTAGTTCTAGAGCCCCTTGGTAGGATGACTCTGTTGGGAGACTTGGATACCCAGACCGCACTGACGGCCTCAGGACGTCTGGCAATTATTGCCACACTTATTCATTTGGCGACCAAGATGATGGTCGATTCCATACTCCTCGAGTGGGTCAGGGGTTCGATGATGAGTATGGATATCGATGTCCTGCCTACCGAGAGACAGGATTCGGTAATAGAGGGTCATGCTGATGAGGCACCCCCTCTCGTCTGAGCCCGTGACAGACAGCTCCAGTACCAAGCTCTCCGTGCTCAGACTTGGCCATAGGCGCGAGCGAGACAAGAGAATCACCTCGCATCTCGGACTGACGGCCCGGGCCTTCGGTGCGGACGAGGTGATTCTGTCAGGGGAGGAGGATCCCTCTGCCCTAGAGACATGGAATTCCGTGACCGAGAGGTTCGGTGGTAACTTTGAGTGCCGCTATGAGGCCAAGCCGATGGGATGGCTGCGCCACTTCTCCAAGAGTGGCACGGTAATCCACCTGACGATGTACGGCGAGCCTTGGAGGGAGACAGTTGAGACCATCTCCAGAGATGCCCCTATAGTAGTCGTCGTTGGAGGTACCAAGGTTCCCGGTGAGCTGTTCAGGATAGCAGATCACAACGTGTCAATTGGCAACCAACCTCACTCCGAGGTCGCCGCTCTAGCGGTCTTCCTAGAGTCATGGGTGGGCACACTTGACGAGTCGACTAGGTTCGTCGGTGGCGAGATTGAGGTAATCCCTAGTGAGCGCGCGAAGAGAATCCGGAACAGCACTGATTAGTGAATCTCCCAGTATGCTTCTCGCCCGATTCCTTCTCAAGGATTAAGAGGGGTACTCTAGCAGTATTGCTGATGTCGGGTACGACACCGTCCCGGGGCTTTGTCCCCGGCGCTGGCGTACCGGGGGTGCTCGACCCTCCTTCCTTCGCTGATGCAGCCGATCTGATTCTTGAATCAGCAGAGCGCCAGCAGGCTAGTGGCGCGACGGGACTACTGTTGCTCGCTGACGGCACTAGGTACGAAGGTAGGCTGTTCGGATCCGAGGGTATCGCACAGGGAGAACTGGTATTCACCACTGGGATGTGCGGCTACCAAGAGAGCCTGACTGACCCGTCTTTCGCCGGACAGGTCTTGACCTTCACGTGGCCACTCTTAGGCAACTACGGCATCCTGCCAGGAATCTCCGAATCCTCAGGCGTGCACCCGCGTGGGGTCGTCTGCAGGCAGCTGATGAAGACCCCGGACCACCGAGACTCCGTCGGCAGCGTGCACGAGTTTCTAGCTGCTCATGGTGTTCCCGGAATCGAGGGAGTGGACACACGTGCGCTGACGCGCAGGGTTCGTGAGCACGGCACCGTGCTGTGCGTCTTCGGCCCCAAGGAAAGCGCCACCGAGATGAAGAAGATCCTCGTTGAAATGACACCTCCCGATGCCGACGATCTAGTGGCTTCAGTGACCAGGGATGACGCGGTACTACTCAATCCGGGAGCGCAGGACGACGATGGAAACTCCCTCCCCCGACTCGCCGCTCTGGACTGCGGCATCAAGCACAACATCTTGCGTGAGTTGTGCCGGCGCTTCGAGGTCGTCTGGTGTCCCGCCTCGATGGATTTCGACACCATTGTTTCCGAATGGCATCCCGATGCCCTGTTCGCATCTAACGGGCCGGGCGATCCCGCTCATCCCGGCGATGCTACCTCGGCACGGGAATCCCTAGCCGCTGCTGTGCGCGCTGACATGCCGGTGATGGGTATCTGTCTCGGGCATCAGTTGATGGGACTGGCAGCCGGTCTGCACACCTACAAGCTGCGCTACGGCC
>ENA-ORXI01000194-ORXI01000194.1-sediment-metagenome-genome-assembly--contig:-NODE-194-length-48527-cov-6.642848_pt1 | contig 48527 bp, 42 predicted proteins | sample MGYA00237861_ERZ511468 | MGnify/ENA primary metagenome ERZ511468 (study PRJEB26299, sample SAMN06266213) | sediment metagenome | isolation source: Hudson Canyon methane seep mesocosm | place: USA:Hudson...
AATACAAACCCAAAAAGTAAGGATGAAGCGATGACTGCTGATGAAATGAAAAAACAAGCTGCCTATGCCGCACTAGAGCATATTGATACAGATGGTATCGTGGGCGTAGGAACAGGCTCAACGGTAAACCACTTTATTGATGCATTAGCTACAATCAAAGGCAAAATTAAAGGCGCAGTTTCAAGCTCCATCGTTTCAACTAAACGTTTAGAAGAACATGGCATTCCTGTTTTTGACTTAAATTCTGCAGGCCAAATTGCTGTGTATGTTGATGGTGCTGATGAAGCAAACCACTTTTTACAACTTATTAAAGGTGGTGGTGGTGCATTAACACGTGAAAAAATCATTGCTGCAGCCAGTGATAAATTTGTCTGTATTGCCGATGAAAGTAAATTAGTTGATGTATTAGGTAAATTTCCATTACCTGTAGAAGTCGTTCCTATGTCGCGCAGCTATGTTGCTCGTGAAATTGTTAAAATGGGTGGCCAACCTGTTTACCGTGAAGGCTTTATCACTGATAACAGCAACGTCATTCTTGATGTTCATGGCTGGGATATCATGGAAGCAATTTCATTAGAAAAAGAACTGAACAATATTGTCGGCGTTGTTACTAACGGTTTATTTGCTATGCGTCCTGCAGATGTATTGCTACTAGGTGGTAAAGACGGTACAAAAACTGTTTACGCTAAATAAACTATATTTCTCGTTTACTTTCCCTAAGACTGATGTTCAAATCAATATCATCATCGTCATTCCCGCGAAAGCGGGAATCCAACGATAGTGGCAACTTGAACAGCCCGTGGATCCCCGCCTACGCGGGGATGACGTGCATAAAGTCTGAAAACATCTAAAGAATCCTCAATATAATGTTCAAACCCTTAAGTGTCTTTATCGGATTACGCTATACAAAAGCAAAACGCCGAAACCACTTCATCTCCTTCATATCTCTGACATCAATGCTTGGTGTTGCACTGGGCGTTGCTGCCTTAATTGTTGTGCTATCGGTGATGAATGGCTTTGAAAAGGAGCTGCGTGAGCGAATTTTGGGTATGACATCACATGCATTTATCACCGGTGCTAACGGTACCTTAAAAGACTGGAAGTCACTGCAAAATCTGATTGATGGTGCAGATCACCTTGTTGATTCAGCCCCCTTTGTCGAGGGTCAAGCAATGCTTAGCCAAGGCAGTCGCGTTCGCGGTAGTTTAATTCGTGGCGTCAATCCTGAATTGGAAGGCCGCGTTTCAACTATCGGAGATAAAGTTGTTCAAGGACAGTTTGACGCCCTACAACCAGGGAGTTTCGGTGTCATTCTAGGTAAAGATCTTGCCATTGCTATGGGCGTCGCGACAGGTGACAAGATCACCTTAATAACACCGCATGTCACCCCGACCCCTGCTGGCGTCATGCCTAGGTTAAAACGATTGAATGTCGTTGGTATCTTTGAGATTGGTATGTATGAATACGATAGTGCACTTGCCATTATGAATATCCAAGATGCAGCCAAGCTATTCCGTATTCCTAATAGAGTAACGGGACTACGTCTGAAGCTAGATGATGTATACCAAGCCCCACGTATTACTGCTGACTTACTAGCGACATTACCCGCCAGTTATCGAGCTGCTGACTGGACCTATCAACATGCCAATTTCTTCCGCGCACTTAAGACAGAAAAAACAGTTATGTTTGTGATTTTATTATTGATTGTGGCTGTAGCTGCCTTCAATATTGTCTCCACTTTAATCATGATGGTGACAGATAAACAAGCAGATATTGCAATATTAAGAACATTGGGGATGAAGCCAAAAGAAATCATGGCAGTCTTCATGGTGCAAGGTACATTAATCGGTATTTTTGGCACATTAATAGGCATTGGTGGTGGTGTTGCATTGGCACTGAATGTTGAGACGATTATCGCTAATTTAGAACACATTCTTGGCTATCAGTTCTTACCTGCCGATGTCTATTACATCAGCAGTTTGCCTTCAGACTTACAATGGAGTGATGTGACAGTCATTGGTATTACCGCCTTTGTTTTATCTCTACTGTCAACGCTATATCCATCTTGGCGCGCCTCTAAAACACGTCCAGCTGAGGCATTACGTTATGACTAATCAAGCCCTTATACAGTGCAGTCATTTAGCCAAACGGTTTTCTGATGGTGATTTAGAAACAGATGTCCTCACTGATATCAACCTGACTGTTAATAAAGGTGATCGCATCGCCATAGTGGGTAGTTCTGGCTCAGGTAAAAGTACCCTATTACATTTACTGGGCGGCCTAGATGAACCAAGCAAGGGCACGGTTAAAATTCATGATCAGGATATTAATAGCCTATCAGTAAATGCACTCAGCAAACTACGTAATCAAAGCCTAGGCTTTGTCTATCAATTTCATCATTTACTACCTGAATTCACTGCTCTAGAAAATGTTGCTATTCCGTTAATTATAGGTGGAACAAACCCTAAGCACGCACAGCAACAAGCTGAAGAACTATTAAAGAAAGTTGGCTTAGGCCATCGTCTTATCCATAAGCCAAGTGAGCTATCTGGTGGCGAGCGCCAAAGGGCAGCATTAGCACGTTCGTTAATTACTAAGCCGGATTGTTTGTTAGCAGATGAACCAACGGGTAACCTTGATCATCGCACAGCCCAAGCAATTTTTGACTTAATTCTTGAGCTCAATGAGTCATTAGGAACAGCCTTAATTATTGTTACCCATGACACAAGCTTGGCGTCACAAATGGACCGCGTCTTAACGCTGATTGATGGAACCTTAGTTCCCACAGATTAGATTCTGGTTTTGTAACTTCTTAGTGTGTATTTCGTCTGTATTATAAGGGTATGAATTTGCCCCTGTAATTTGGGAGAAATCATTATGACTAAATTATGCACTAGCCTATTTTCTGTATTGTTATTATCTGCCCCTGTTTTGGCCTATTCGGCACCGCCAATGATGGAATCCAACTCACTACACAAAGCGACACTTGAAATAACGGCTGACAACTATAATCCACAAACAGAGGTAATAAAAACAGCGTCAGCACCTTATACTCACGAGACTGAAAGAAATAATTCTCTCTTCCGTGGAGCTCTGGCAAAACAAGGGGTGGCTGTCAATTTGCGTATTGATGCTTCAAGTGAGGTTAGTTATTCTCGCTATAGCACCGCAAGTGAACAGAATAACTCACTCTTTCGAGGTGCTTTGGCAAAATAAAGGCTTACGCCTTACGCTTATTTTTTTCTTGGCGGTGTGCCCAGTTACGAATGACCATCCGTCGCCAAACATAGCGAACAAAAAAGATTCCTAATAATGAAGCAATAGCACCACATACCACACTGCCTAATAGGAATGGCTGCCAAATTGTGAGAAATTCATGGGTGAACCACTCCCATGTCATTGTAAATTCATGTTGTTCAACAGGGACTTGTAATAACCATGCGCCCACTTTGTATGTGAAAAAATACATTGGAGCGATCGTTAATGGGTTCGAAATCCATACTGCCATAACTGAAATAGGCAGGTTTACACGAATAAAAATGGCTAATGCCGCAGCAATAAACATTTGACCTAAGATTGGCATAAAGCCAATAAATAAACCAAGTGCAACCCCACCAGCAACAGAACGACGATTTAAATGCCATAGTTTTGGCTCAGTCAAACGCTCACCAAACTTTTTCATATGCGGATGTTCGCACATCACTTTATGATCTGGCATGATACGTTTAAGGAGTTTACGAGGCATCTTGTCTATTCAACGTTTTTAGTTGGCCGTGTAGTAAAAATTTAATTATAAGGGATCTATGATTAAAACTGCCACTTCATTTGCACTGGCATGTGCATTATTTTTGCAGCTTTCTCAGCAACCATCATTATACTGGTTATGGTTAGCGCTACCTGCCTGTTTTTTATTACAATTAAAGTGTTTTCGCTATATTGCAATCATCACTCTTGGTGGTTTGTGGACATTAGTTCATACACAATTAATTCTCAATAACAGACTGCATACTGAGATAGCGGGAAAAGAGATAATAATCAGCGGTATGGTAGTCAGTGTTCCTGAACGACAACATAATAGAATACGATTTGAATTTGCCCCAGATATTACTACCCATCATGAACTGCCAAGTAAACTACGTCTTAATTGGTACCGGCCACTTCCAAAACAATTACAGGCTGGTGAAAAGTGGCAACTCAACGTTAAATTAAAACCCATCCATGGCATGATGAACCCAGGTTCATTTGATTATGAAGCATGGCTATTTCAACAGGGCATTGGCGCTACAGGCTATGTTCGTTCTTCAACTAGCAACTATCGCATAGAAACAGCATCACCCTACTCAATCAATGCTCTGCGGCAACGGCTGACAGAAGAAGTTGAAAGGCATTTACCTAACAGCCCTAATATAGGTCTTATTCAAGGCTTAACGACGGGGATACGTCATAATATTACCCATGAACAATGGCAAGTTCTACGTTTATCAGGAACCAATCATTTATTAGCTATTTCAGGTCTACATATAGGCTTAGCCGCTACAATTGGATTTTTCTTGATCCGGTTATTGTGGTCTCTACGTGCAAATAACTTACTTCTTCTAACGGCAAATGAAGTCGGCGCCATGGGTGGATTTATATTTGCCTTATTTTATGCAGGACTGGCCGGTTTTTCTATACCCACGCAGCGTGCTTTAATTATGGTTGCAGCCGTTATGCTTGCAATTCTTATTCGTCGCCCCATTCTCAATAGTCATATCCTAGCTATTAGCTTGATACTTGTATTACTTTTTGATCCATTATCTATATTATCTGCAGGTTTTTATCTGTCATTTTCAGCTGTAGCGATTATCTTATTTATTAGTCAGAATCGTTATCCCAGCCCTAAGTTTCAATGGTTAAAAATTCATATCCTTATCGCCTTTGGACTGAGCCCTCTATTATTGATCTTTTTCACAGAAACATCGCTTATCGCGCCTCTGGCAAATATTGTCGCCATCCCCTTCATTAGTTTTCTGGTTGTGCCTATTCTTTTGCTCGCCAGTTTGTTTCTATGGGTATATCCACCTCTGGCGAAGATATTACTTTCACTCTCAGATTACTTACTAAGTCTCATCTGGCCTTTTCTAGATATATTATCGTCACTGTCCTTTTCACACTGGCAAAGTACACCGCTGCCCTTTTATTATTGGTTTACCATTATCCTAGGGTGCGTATTAATATTAACTCCTCGCAACTTCCCCGCTAAATGGCTAGGCATCATAGGTTTTCTGCCCTTGTTTTTATGGTCACCTGACAGACCTGATGAAGGCGAGTTTTGGCTGACACTATTAGATGTGGGCCAAGGATTATCTGCCGTTATACAAACTGAGCAACATACGCTTGTCTTTGATACGGGACCTAAATTTAGTGATGACTTCAACACCGGTACGGCCATTGTTAAACCTTTTCTCACATCACAAGGTCTTAGAAAGATTGATACCTTAGTTATCAGCCATGGGGACAATGACCATATAGGCGGGGCACTACCTCTTATAAATGAAATTCAAACATCACGTATATTTAGTAGTGTGCCAAATTTATTACCTAATGCCACATCCTGTCATTTAGGACAATCATGGCAGTGGGATGGCGTAACATTTTCAACTCTTCACCCCGATACCGATGATAATGACAGTGAAAATAATCTATCGTGTGTATTACATATATCTAACGATGGTGGCAGTGTTTTACTCTCTGGCGATATAGAAAAGGAAGCGGAAAAGTTACTGGTACAGCGGTATGGAGATACGTTAAAATCAACCGTACTAATTGCACCTCATCATGGTAGCAAAACATCATCATCACAGATTTTCATCGATTCTGTTTCACCTCAAACAGTTCTTTTCCCTATTGGCTATCGCAACCGATATAACTTCCCTCATATGCAGGTAACCCAACGATATAAGAAAAATAACACGCTTTTATTAAACACTGCACAACACGGTGCCATTCAGATTAAGTTTCTAAAAAACAGCCTCTCTGAACCGACGCTATGGCGCCAATCAAATCATAAAATATGGACAGGTGATTAATATGGTCATTCTGGTGTTCATGAATGGTGCATTTTCACGTATCATGGCATTAGTTTATTTGTGAGTGAGATAAAACATTATGTTGGAATTTTTTAAAGCGGGCGGCCTGCTCATGTGGCCTCTGTTTATATGTTCAGGGATTGCTATTGCCATAATTGCAGAACGCTTTTGGAGCTTACAAAGCAAACGTATCTCGCCACCCGAACTCATTACTCATATCTGGCAGTGGCTGAAAAGCGGCCAAGTTGATAACAACCGTATTGGCTCATTGCAACGCAACTCACCATTAGGTCAAATTTTAGCCGCAGGTTTAGCAAGCCGAGATGCAACACGTGAGATTACCAAAGAAAATATTGAAGACATTGGCCGCCATGTTACTCAGTCTTTAGAGCGTAACCTCAATACACTGGGTACGATTGCAGCTATTACACCGCTTCTAGGATTGCTCGGTACGGTTATCGGTATGATTAAAGTCTTTGCGGTCATCACAACGGAAGGAGTAGGCAATCCAGAAACATTAGCAGGCGGTATCTCTGAAGCATTAATCACTACCGCAATGGGCTTAGTGGTCGCAATTCCAAGCCTTATCTTTTATCGTTACTTCCGCGGCAAAGTAAATGTCTTAGTTATCGACATGGAAGAAAAAGCCATGAAGTTAGTAGAAATATTACATGGCGAAAGAGACTTTGGTTCTGTTGAAAAGGATCTTAAATGAAACTGTCGGCAGGAAACCTAGAAGAGCCTGATGTAAACCTCACCCCCATGATCGACGTAGTCTTTCTACTTCTACTATTTTTTATGGTTTCAACAAGCTTTATCCGAGAAAGTTCACTTAAGGTAGACCTACCACAAGCAACGGGGCAAGCTTTGCCTGAACAAGAACAATCTATTGATATTGTTATTAATGCTGACGGACAATTTCTTATCAACGAAGTGACATTAGAAAGCCCAAGTCTTGAGCAGTTGTCAGCACATTTAAAGCAAGCAGTTGGCGATAATGTTGATCCACACATTATTATCAGTGCCGATGCTAACGCTGAATATCAAAACATTGTTACTGCAATGGATACTGCACAACAATTAGGTTACAGCCGCCTAACATTAGCAACACGTCAAACAGCAAAGTAAAAAATGAACCTTGAATCAAATCAAATGACTGCTAAACAAGTCTATCAGCGCCTCTTAAGTTATGTAAAACCATACTGGATGGCCTTTATGGCTGCCATTATTGCCATGGCAGCTTTTGCAGGTACAGAAGTTGGTTTAGCAGCACTAATGAAACCATTAATGGATGGTAGCTTTGTTGAACGTGATGCTGAAACCATCAAATTAATCCCCTTCATGCTTATTGGTTTATTCTTAATTCGAGGGGTTGCCAACTTTATTACCAGTTATGGTTTGGGCTGGGTCGCACGTAATGTCATCAAAAACCTACGTGCAGAAATGTTTGAGCGACTCATTACTCTACCGGCTAGTTTTTATGATCAAAGCACATCAGGACAGCTTATGTCTAAGCTACTCTATGATGTAGAGCAAGTTGCGAATGCAACCACTGAAGCAGTGCTCACCTTAATCCGTGACAGCCTAACCATCCTCGGCTTATTAGCATGGATGATCTATCTCAATGGCATGTTGTCACTTATCATTTTATTGACCGTCCCTATCATTGGTTTCTTAGTCTTTAATATCAGCTCCCGCTTTCGAAGAATTAGTAAAACAATTCAAGATTCAATGGGCGATGTGGGGCATATCAGTAACGAGGTAATTGAAGGACAAAGAGAAGTAAAAACATTTGGAAGCCATCAGTATGAAATTCAACGTTTTGAAAAGGCTAATCAAAAAAACCGTCAGCAACGAATGAAGAAAATCACCACCGATGCGATCAGCCAACCTGTTATCCAATTAATTACAGTCTTGGGCCTATCCGGTGTTATTTATCTAGCCACGCAACCTGACATGCTAGAAAAAATATCTGTAGGTAGTTTTATTTCCTTTGTTACAGCCATGTTTATGATCCTAACCCCCATAAAACGATTAACAAAAATAAACTCTAAATTACAAGCAGGTATTGCTGCCGCACAAAGTATCTTTAACTTACTCGATCTTCCTGCAGAACAAGACACCGGCACAAAAATAATAAGTCGCTCCAAAGGTGATATTCAATATAAGCAGGTTAGTTTTAGCTATAACTCAGATAAAGGTGCCGTACTAAGTGATGTGTCATTTCATGCCAAACCGGGACAGACAATTGCCTTTGTTGGCCATTCAGGTAGCGGTAAAACAAGCTTAGTCAGCTTGTTAGCTCGCTTCTACCCCTTAACGACAGGAACAATTTTAGTTGATGGCGTCGATATTGATGAGTTAAAACTAGACTCGCTACGTGAACAAATATCCCTAGTGAATCAGCAAGTTATTTTATTCAACGATACGATCGCCAACAATATTACCTATGGTCAAAAAAGTCATGTCAGTAATGAGAAAATTATTGAAGCCGCAAAGGCAGCACATGCATGGGAATTTATTGAACGACTCCCTGATGGACTTGCTACTCAAGTTGGTCAAAATGGTGTGTTGTTATCGGGTGGTCAACGCCAACGTTTAGCAATTGCCAGAGCATTACTGCGTGATGCGCCTATTTTGATTCTTGATGAAGCAACGGCCTCACTAGATTCCGAGGCTGAGCGTCATATCCAATCAGCACTAGAAGCCTTAATGACGCAACGTACAACATTAGTGATTGCTCACCGTCTATCTACAATTGAAAAAGCTGACCAAATCATTGTGATGCACGATGGACATATTATTGAAACAGGAACGCACACTGAGCTTATTGCTAAAGGTCAGCACTATGCAGAGCTCCACCGTTTGCAGTTCCAGGAAAAAATAACTGAAGCTCAGTAAACTATGGAATGGTTAACTAAGAGCTGGTATCAAACACATCCCATTCGCTGGTTATTATGGCCATTATCCATCGTTTATTGCAGCATTATCACATGCCGGAAGCTCCTATATAAAGTTGGTCTATTCAAACAATATGCCGTAAAGGCACCCGTTATTATTGTCGGTAATATTACTATTGGCGGAACGGGAAAAACACCGTTTGTTATTTGGCTTGCAAAACAGCTTCAACACGCTGGATTTCGTCCAGGCATTATTAGTCGTGGCTATGGTGGAAAAGCGGACAATTACCCGATGAGTGTCACATCAGACAGTGATCCGCGGCAAGTAGGTGACGAGCCAATCATTATCGCCAGACAGTCACAATGCCCGATGGTCGTAGCGCCTAATCGGGTCGCAGCAGCCCAGCAGTTATTAGAACAGTTTGACTGCAATATCATCATTGCTGATGACGGACTTCAACACTACGCGCTTGCTCGTGATATTGAGATTGTTATTGTCGATAGTAAGCGTTTATTTGGCAATCAGCATTGCCTTCCTTCTGGTCCATTACGTGAACCCTTATCTCGCTTAGAGCATGTAGATTTTATTGTGCATAATGGCAGTGAAGCAGCTGCTGACTTTGTAATGACAACATCTCAGGGAATGGCCATAAACTTAGTCGACCCCAGCATTCAAAAAGAAATCTCACACTTCCAAAATCAAACTGTACATACCATTGCTGGCATTGGTTATCCAGAACGTTTTTTTAATCAACTCTCTGAACAAGGGCTGACTATTGTGTCTCATTCTTTTTCAGACCATCACCCCTACCAAGCTGAAGATCTTAATTTTGATGATCAGCTTGATATTTTGATGACAGAAAAAGATGCCGTAAAATGCCAGCAGTTTGCCAACAAAAATATGTGGTACATCCCCATCGAAGCCACAATAAGCGGTAAACTTGACCAACACTTATTAAATAAAATAGCGGAACTTCCTTCTCATGGATAAAACTCTACTCGAAATTCTAGCCTGTCCTAGCTGCAAAGGCTCTGTAATTTACAATAAACCCTCACAAGAACTTGTTTGTTCTGCTTGCCGATTAGCCTACCCTATCCGTGATGATATTCCAGTAATGCTGACTGATGAAGCACGCGCACTTTCAGCTGATGAAGAAGCCAAATAATGTCATTTAAAATTGTCATTCCTGCACGTTATGCTTCAACTCGGCTACCAGGAAAACCACTCTTAGATATTGCTGGAAAACCGATGATCCAACATGTCTATGAGCGTGCTTTAGAAAGTAAGGCCACGGACATCATCATCGCAACAGATAATGACGATATTAAGCGTGTTGCTCAAGACTTTGGTGCCGATATATGTATGACACGTACCGATCATATGTCAGGAACCGATAGACTTGCTGAAGTTGCATCACAAAGGAATTTTTCTGATGACGACATTATTATCAATGTTCAGGGAGATGAACCTTATTTACCCGCTAGCTTAATAAACCAAGTAGCAGATGATTTACAACAACATACTGATGCTGACATGGCGACCTTATATAGCCAGATTGATCAAGAAAAACACGTATTTGACTCAAATGTTGTTAAAGTCGTTATGGATGGTTTAGGCTATGCTTTGTACTTTAGCCGAGCACCTATTCCATGGATGAGAGACCACTTTGACCAACAGTCAACACTACCTCCGGACTTGCCTCACTATCGACACATTGGTTTATATGGTTACCGAGCAAGTTTTTTAAAACATTACACAGAGCTAAGTCCATGTGTATTGGAAGAAGAGGAGTCCTTAGAACAATTACGTGCTCTTTATCATGGCAAGAAGATTCATCTCACTGAGGCTAAAATTTCAGCTGGGCATGGCATAGATACGCAAGAAGATCTTGATGAAATACGCAAACTTCTTAGTTAAGAAGTAAACACCATTCGAGTTTATGGCTTTAGCAATAAAGAAACATAGGCAGTAAAAAAGATCAAAATCCTTCTAACAATCCATTACTTTAAAAATTACTATAAATTATTTTCCAATAAGATATCAATACCTGCAGATATCAGCTCTGTATGAAGCTCACCTTCACCATCAAACACCGGTAAAATGTACGTTACAGGCACCGCACGATGGCCTTCACCATACTGCGTTGCTTGGATACTGGTATCTGATTCTAATACCTGCAGTACCAACTCACAGCCATCCAACAGCTCAATGATTTCACATTGCTGCTGCTGATAAACAACTTGCTGACCTAATAAGGCCAGCAAGTGTTCACATTCAAATTTCTTATTCGCTGACATCTTCTGTAGGTGTGGCCTCTTTAGGAATCACTTTTCTAGGTGCTCGCTTCTTAACGATTACCTTTTCAGCACTATTATCTTCCGATGTTGATTTTTTTTCCACATTTTCTACAGGTGCTACTGATGGCGCCTCATTTTCTTGCTTATCTTTTGCCGCCGGACGACGACGACGTGCCGTACCTGTTGATGATTTTCCTCTGCGAGGCTTGTTTGCTGCAGGTTTAGCCGCTACCGGTTTATTACCATCTATTTCCTTATCTACAGAGGAGGATGGAACGTTACCATTAACCTCTGAGGCAGACACTGTAGGAACAGCATTACCATCCACTTCTTTCTTGGTTGGTGGAAGCTTATTACCCGCATCTTCAGCAACCGGTGCCGCATCTTCAGCACGAGGTTTACGACGACGCCCACCGCGACGAGTACGTTTTGCATTTGGGTTTTGACTTTGCTCACCCTTCTCATCGTGAGACTTATGTTGAGCCGGCTTTTTAGTTGCTTGATCTTCTGAATCATTGCCCTCTTTGTCTTTATCTGTTTTTGCGTGATCGGGACGACGACGTGGACGACGATTATTTCTATTGTTATTACGTGGACGTCTAGTTTGTTCACGTTTTGGGGTATCTTCCGCTTTCGCTTCAGCGTCAGTTTTTTCTTCTACTTCATCTGCAGGCTTACCGGTTAATACATTTAATAAGCGTTTTAATAAGCTAGGCTTCTTATCTTCAACCTTCACAACACTTACAGACTCAACTGTTGGCGCAGGTGCAGAAGGTGAGACGCCAGTCACGGCAGCTTGTTCAACAGAAGGTTTATCTTTCATCGCCTCTGGAAGTTCAGGCTCAGGAGTCACCATCAAGTGATGGCTTACTTCTGCAACATCATTACCTTCCTTAACTCGTTCAATATCAAAATGAGGCGTATCTAAATGTGGGTTTGGAATTAATAATAATTGTACATTTTGACGACGTTCAATCGCTTCTAATTGAACACGCTTTTCATTCAACATGAATGTAGCGACGGAAATAGGTAATTGCACAATAAGTTTTGAAATACGATCTTTCGTTGCTTCTTCTTCGACAAGACGTAAAACGGCTAAACCAAGTGATTGCACGCCTCGAACATGGCCTAAACCACCACAACGTGGGCAGATTTCTTCATGTGCATCACCTAGAGATGGACGCAAACGTTGGCGAGACATTTCTAATAAACCAAATCGAGAAATGCGGCCAATTTGAACGCGTGCACGATCTGCTTTTAAATGATCTCGAAGACGATTTTCAACCTCACGTTGATGACGTGTAGGCCCCATATCAATAAAGTCGATAACCACCAAACCACCCAAGTCACGGATGCGTAATTGACGAGCAATTTCTTCTGCTGCTTCTAAGTTTGTATTAAAAGCCGTTTCTTCAATATCGCCGCCTTTGTTCGCTCGAGCCGAGTTAACATCGATAGAAATCAATGCCTCTGTCGGATCAATAACTAAAGCACCACCAGATGGCAGACGTACTTCATGTCTAAATGCAGTTTCAATTTGGCTTTCAACTTGGTAACGCGTAAATAGCGGCACTTTATCTTGATAAAGCTTAAATTTACTTAATTCATGAGGCATGACCATCGTCATGAAATCATGACCTGTTTGGTATACTTCTGGTGAATCAACTAGAATCTCACCGATATCTTTACGCAAGTAATCACGTAGTGCTCGGATGATGATATTGCTTTCTTGATAGACCAAGAACGGCGCTTTGCGTTCTTTATTAGCCTTATCAATGGCTGTCCACAATTGCACTAAGTATTCTAAATCCCACTGCAACTCTTCAGCTTGTTTACCCACACCCGCTGTTCGAACAATCATGCCCATGCCTTCAGGCACTTCTAGTGAACGTAATGCTTCTTGTAACTCAGCACGCTCCTCACCCTCGATACGACGTGAAATACCACCAGCACGGGGGCTATTAGGCATTAAGACTAAATAACGTCCAGCAAGGCTAATAAAGGTCGTTAATGCGGCACCTTTGTTTCCTCGCTCTTCTTTCTCAACTTGAATAACCAATTCCTGTCCAACAGACAGTACGTCCTGGACATTAATTCGGCCTGATGACTCACCCTCTTTTGACTTATTGTTTTTGAAATATTCTTTTGAAATTTCTTTCAGTGGTAAAAAACCTTGGCGTTCAGAACCGTATTCGACGAATACTGCTTCCAAACTTGGTTCAACACGGGTGATTTTACCTTTGTAAATATTACCTTTCTTTTGTTCCCGGGAAGGAATGGCAATATCTAGATCAAACAGGCGCTGGCCATCGACCATCGCAACACGCAACTCTTCTTCATTAGTCGCGTTAATTAAAATTCGTTTCATTTAAAACCTCTATATGAGGCTCACACGTCGGTATCCCTTTATTTATAGGGATTTGCATAGTCTATATCGACTTTTCAGCAGGACAATATTTTACTTTCTTTTACAATTAATCATCACAACACGTCTTACATTTGCGTCTTGTTTTAGCCTACACGTTGGTCTTATTTATTATTTTTCTTTTTTTTCAAAAAAGACCACTGTCGCAATAGTTTTGTCTGCGACCTTAATTCAGTACTGCTGCCTCACCCCTTGGCGTAGCTAGTCGGTACCTACTCATTAATTGCTTTTTATCCTGTCTGGTGCAAAATAGTTTTTAAACCAAGACGTGGGAACCACTTAAATTTTTGCTCATTATTGAGCCTAACCGCACCTGGCGTTAATCAGATGCGTCAATCAAAACTTGTAGGGCTTTGCCGCATCAACTTCCTTTTTAAAAGGAGGAGCGACTATGCCATTTTTAAGCCTTTTTAACTAAAGTCGGTATACTATTACCCACGTTTACAAAAAGACCAACATCGGAATATAACAGTCCTTTGTCATATCAGCAATAGTAAACTCAATATTTAGGGCTCATTTGTTAATGGTTAGTAACGATAAAAAAACAGTTTCTGTTCAATTTGTTGATATCTCGGCAGCTCAAGCGGGTCAAAGAATTGATAACTTTTTACTCACCTTAGGAAAAGGTGTACCTAAAAGTCGTATTTACCGTGCCATCCGCAAAGGTGAAGTTCGCGTAAATAAAGGTCGCATCAAACAAACTTATAAAATACAGGCTGGCGATACTATTCGGGTCCCACCTTTGCATACCTCAGAAAAATCAAAAATTAAAACCGTAAGTGATCGCTTTAGACAACAAATAAACGAGTGCATTTTATTAGAAGATGATGCCTTATTAGTTTTGAATAAACCTTCCGGTGTTGCTGTTCATGCGGGTAGCAATATTGAACAAGGTCTTATTGAAGCATTACGTATTATTCGTGATGACTTACCTTACCTTGAACTTGTGCACCGACTCGATCGTGATACATCAGGTTGCCTATTGATTGCAAAAAGTAGAGCAGCCTTGCTCCATATGCAACAACAAATGAAAGATCACGAGATCGATAAACGTTATCTTACCTTATTAAGAGGTTCATGGGGTTCTGAAGAACGCCTGATTGAGCAGCCTTTAATGAAAAACAGCATGTCTTCTGGCGAGCGTATGGTGGTGATTACTCCAGAAGGAAAATATTCCAAAACACTATTTAAACCACTTGAATCATTTCAGCAAGCCCAACTGACCGAAGTGCTACTTTTCACTGGTCGTACGCATCAAATTAGGGTTCATTCCGCCTTTATGGGTACACCTGTTGCTGGCGATGATAAATATGGACAACGCAACTTTAATCGAGATATGAAAAAGTTTGGCTTAAAACGTATGTTTCTTCATGCTTGGAAATTAGTGATTACCCATCCCACAACAGAACAAAAAATCAACTTAAAAGCTCCGCTACCAACACAATTAGAAAATGTTGTTAATAAGCTACGAGAACAATCATGAGTCAATATCAACTTATTGTTTTTGATTGGGATGGCACATTGATGGATTCTACTGGGCGTATTGTCCAGTGTATGCAACAGGCAATCACTCAACTGGAATTTACACCACTATCAGAAAGTGCGATCAGCCATATTATTGGTTTAGGACTCAATGAAGCAGCTCAAGCACTCTACCCTAATATAAACTCAGCTGATGTCATTCGCCTTGCTGATACCTATCGAGAGATTTGGTTGAAAGGTCCTATCGATACTCCCTTGTTTGAAAATGCTAGGAATCTGATTACCAAGCTCAGTAAACAAGACTACTTTCTTGGTGTAGCGACAGGAAAGAGTCGCTCAGGCTTAGACAAGGTATTAGCAAGCACTCGACTAGAACCTTTATTTCATGCCACTCGTTGTGCTGATGAATGTCACTCAAAACCTAATCCACAAATGATTGAAGAGTTAATGAATTTCTGTGGCGTGACGCCAAAAGAAACCCTAATGATTGGTGATACTGAATATGATCTAGAAATGGCTCATAATGCAGGTGCTGATAGTTTAGCCCTCACTCATGGCGCACATGGGATCAAAACCTTACGTGCATGTCAGCCTCGTGCAATTGTCGATAACTTACATCAAGTAGAACAATGGTTGAATAACTTGTAGTCTGGCATTTGTTATGATTTACTGCTTTTCTTAACAGCTTTTTGGAACACCTAACTATGGCCACATTTGGCGATTTCCCTAACTCTAACTCGAATAATATGAGTAGTAATACCAATGAACAGGGCTCTTGGGAACGAAAAGTACTCGAAGACTTAGCTTTTGCTGCATTAAAAGAACAACGAACAAGTCGCCGCTGGGGCTATGTTTTTAAAGGATTGATGTTTGTTTATTTGATGGCAGTTTTAATGCTTATGGTTCCATCAGATGACTTATCCGTCAATCAAGAGAACCATACTGCTCTCGTTGAAATTAATGGCGTCATTTCCGCTGATGCTGAAGCCAATGCAGATACCATTGTTACCGGTATTCGAGATGCCTTTGACACGCCTTCTGCTCAGGGCTTAATTCTTAGATTAAACACCCCCGGCGGTAGTCCCGTGCAAGCAGGTATCATCAATGATGAAATTAAGCGGCTTCAAGAAACACGTCCTAACTTCCCTGTTTATGCTGTGATTCAAGATGTCTGCGCATCGGGTGGTTATTATATTGCTGCAGCTGCAAAAGAAATTTATGCCGATAAAGCGAGTATTGTTGGTTCAATTGGCGTTCGTATGGATAGTTTTGGTTTCACAGACACTATTGAAAAGCTTGGCATTGAACGTCGTTCATTAACAGCAGGGGAAAATAAAGCCTTTCTTGATCCCTTTCTCCCAATGAAAGACAATGATATAAAACATGCTCACGATATGCTCAATAATATTCACCAACAATTTATTGATGTTGTTAAAGCGGGGCGAGGCGATCGTCTTGCTGATGATCCAAGATTATTTACAGGCCTATTCTGGTCTGGCGAACAAGCCCTACCTTTAGGGTTAATTGATGGCTTGGCAAACAGTAGTACGGTTGCTCGAGATATCATTGGTGCTGAGGATATTGTTGATTACACACCTCGCCCAAATTATTTAGACCGTTTTGCTGGTAAATTGGGAGCCACTCTCAGTCAAACCGTATTTCAATCATCTAACGTGAGCATCCGATAATGAGCGACGACACAGTCAACTCCACTTTAAGTGAGCAAGAACTCGAAACTCGACAAGAGATCTTTCGTTATACCGACTTAACACACCCAGTTATGCAAACACTCTTTGATATCCCCGTCTCGCAAACATCGGAGGATGATTAAAAGATGGCACTTTCAGCAGAAGCACTCGTCAATAAATCACTTGAGCTGGTTTCCCCACCAAGTACATATTCTCAACTCAATGATTTAATGAATGACCCTAATAGTTCAGCGGAGGATATCAGTAATGTTATTAATACTGATCCAGCCTTAGCAACACGACTATTAAAAGTTGTAAACAGTCCTTTTTATGGATTCCCATCACAAATTAATACTATTTCGCGAGCAATCACCATTATTGGTACTCGTGAATTAACGCACCTCGTTTTGGCAACCTCTGTTATTAATTCATTTAGTGGGATACCAAGTAGCCTGATCAATATGAATGAATTCTGGCGCCATAGCCTTGCCTGTGCAATTGCAGCAAAGCAACTTGCTCAAAAATGTGGTGAACGTGCTGCAGAACGCTTCTTCCTCGCAGGGCTGTTGCATAATATTGGTAGCTTAGTCATCTATCAAGCCATGCCAGAGCTTGCTAAAGAAGCCATAAATAGTGCAAAGTTTGGTAATGAAGTTATATTTTTATCAGAACAGCGCACAATGGGATTTGATCATACTGAAGTAGGTGAAGCACTGGTTAAAGCATGGCGACTACCTTCATCTTTAGAATATGTTGTTCGTCATCACCACACACCAACAGAGTCTAAAGAGTTTGCTCTAGAAGTTGCCATTGTGCATATTGCCGACATTATAGTGAGTTCAGCTCAACTTGGTCATAGCGGCGATTATCATGTTCCCCCCCTAGACAATAAGGCTTGGGAATTATTAGGTTTAGAGCCCACCGTTTTACCCGAAATATTACAACATGTAACAACACAACTAGATGACCTCGCATCAGTAATGATGTCATCTTAAAATCATCTCATATCACACAAAAGAGGCATTCGATGAGAACAGTATTATTAGGCGCTCCAGGTTCAGGTAAAGGAACACAAGGCGTTGTATTATCTAAAAAATATGATATTCCACAAATCTCAACAGGCGATTTACTAAGAGCTGCAGTCAGTGCTGGTTCGGAGCTAGGAAAGCAAGCAAAAACAGCGATGGATGCCGGTGCTTTAGTCTCTGATGAGATTGTTATTGGCTTAATTCGTGAGCGTATTTCACATGATGACGCTAAGAATGGTTATATTCTCGATGGTTTCCCTCGTAATATCCCTCAAGCTGAAGCGCTAGATAAAATGCTTTCTGAGCTGAATCAACCACTACAAGGTGTTGTACTTTTGGATGTTGCATTTGAAGAATTATTGCAGCGCTTAACAGGTCGTCGTACATGTAAAGACTGTGGTGCTATCTACAATATTCACCTATCTCCTTCTAAAATTGAAGATCATTGTGATTCATGTAACGGTCCCCTATTTCAGCGTGCAGATGATAATGAAGAAACAATTGGTAACCGCCTGAACGTATATCAAGATCAAACAGCACCTTTAGTGAATTATTACCAAGGCCAAAATAAACTACATAGTATTGCTGGTGTCGGTAATGTCGATGAAATTACCACGGCTGTTAGTGCCGTTTTTGACACTATCTAAATAGCGTATTTAAGCTAATGGTGTTTCCTCGCTTTTTCAGTGAGGAAACACCTCATACGCATTATGGCAACTATCCTTGCAATTGGCATTGCTACTCTCGACATTATCAATGTTGTTGAATCTTACCCTGAAGAAGATGCAGAAATCAGGGCGCTATCTCAACAACAGTCTCGTGGCGGCAATGCAACAAACACATTAACAGTACTCAGTCAGCTAGGACATGATTGCTCGTGGGGTGGCATCTTAATTGATGAGCCTGATAGTCAAATAATTAAACAAGACCTTGCCAATTCAAATATTGATATCTCTTCCTGTAAGCAGCCCGCATCAGGAAAAATGCCAACCTCCTATATCACCTTAAATCAACAATCAGGCAGTCGTAGCATTGTCCATCATCGTGACTGCCCTGAATTTAGCTTCTCAGACTTCAAAAAGATTAAACTCTACACGTTTGACTGGATCCACTTTGAAGGTAGAAATATTGCTGAAACCCAAAAAATGCTGCAACATTTAAAGCGATTTCACCCTGATATCCCCTGCTCTCTCGAAATTGAAAAACCACGACAAAATATTGAAAGACTCTTTGAATTTCCTGATGTACTGCTCTTTTCTAAACAGTATGCTGAAAGTCTCGGTTTTAATCATGCAAAAGACCTATTAGCATCACTTTCCCTTGGCAAGTTAGCAACATGTACATGGGGGAAGGAAGGTGCTTACTTAATCACAACAGATAAAGAAATCATTCATAACAAAGCCTATCCCCCTAAAAAAATAGTTGATACGCTTGGCGCAGGCGATACCTTTAATGCTGGGTTTATCCATAGTCTTACAAAGCAATTAGCACCTCATCAAGCTTTAAGAAATGCCTGTCAACTTGCTGGTCATAAATGTGGTCAATATGGTTTTTCTAAACTCATAACTCATTTCAACTTCCAAGGGTAATTTATACTATGTCTTGGTATCTTTTATGTGATCAACACGACCTTCCTATTAACTCGACAAAGAGTTTTAGTATCACTATTAACGATATCGAGCTTGAGCTACTTGTTCTTACTCAAGAAGATAGTATCCATGCTTATAAAAATAGCTGTCCTCACCTTGGTGTCCCCCTTAATTGGCAGCCTGATAAATTTTTATCGCTTGAAGAAACACATATTCAATGTTCAACTCATGGTGCATTATTTACCTTTGAAGATGGATATTGTGTTGCCGGCCCATGCAGTGGACAATCATTAAATAAGTTGACAGTTGAACAGCGTGATAGTGAGATATGGCTACAATATGAATAATGTCATATACTCATAGAAATACTTTCACTTAACTCAATAGACAGGATGGAAAACACCTGAATGAATATCAGAAAACGCATTCGAATTGGTGATCTGCTCATTGAGAACAAACTTATCTCCGAAGCACAGTTATCAACCGCTTTAGATGAACAAAAGAAAACCCGTAGAAAACTGGGTAAAACACTGATTGATTTAGATTTTATTCAAGAAAGTCAACTTCTCACTTTATTATCTCAACAGCTTAATATCCCATATCTTGATTTAAGAAAAACGGCTATTGATCCAAATATTTTTCAACTCTTGCCTGAAATCCATGCCCGTCGTTTCCGAGCTATCGCCATCAAGGAGCACAATAATAAGGTTTTGGTCGGTATGGCAGATCCTTCGGATATTTATGCCTTTGATGAATTAGAAAAAGTATTAAAACGCCCCATTGAAATAGCAGCCATCAGTGAAATGGACCTGCTTTCACACTTAGACTCAGACTACCGAAAAACGGAGCAGATTGATTCATTAGCTGAAGTCCTTGATGATGAGCTATCTGAAACAGACTTTGATCTTCAAGCGTTAACACAAGCAACATCAACCGCTGATGCACCTGTTGTTAAACTCTTACAGGCTATTTTTGAAGATGCGGTCACCATGCAAGCATCTGATATTCATATCGAACCAGATAGTAATGTTCTTAGAATCAGACAGCGTATTGACGGTGTATTGCAAGAACAGTTGGTAGATGAAACACGTATTGCAAGTGCATTGACCTCACGCTTAAAACTCATGGCAGGTTTAAATATATCGGAAAAGCGACTTCCCCAAGACGGTCGTTTCCATATTAAAGTGAAAAAGAAAAATATTGATGTGCGTTTATCCACCATGCCAATGGTACATGGTGAATCTGTTGTAATGCGTCTACTAGATCACTCGCAAGGCTTACTTGATCTCGATAAATTAAGCATCCCTGATCACGTATTAACACCCCTAAACCAACTTATACAAAAACCACATGGACTTATTCTTGTTACAGGCCCAACAGGTAGCGGTAAAACAACGACACTCTATGCAGCCCTTAATAAAATCAACTCTGCAACCAGTAAAATCATTACTGCTGAAGATCCGGTTGAATATCAACTTCCCCGAGTAAACCAAGTACAAGTTCATGAAAAAATTGGCTTAACATTTCCATCGGTGCTTCGCACAGCATTACGCCAAGATCCCGATATTATTCTCATCGGTGAAATGCGTGATCAAGAAACCGTGGAGATTGGCCTTCGAGCTGCAATGACAGGTCATCTTGTCTTCTCAACATTACATACCAATAATGCAATCAGTACGGTTGATCGTTTATTAGATATGGGCGCTGAAAGCTTTTTAGTTGCCAGTTCATTGCAAGCCGTTTTAGCACAACGTCTTGTTCGCAAACTCTGCCCTGACTGTCGTCAAGTTCATACCTTAGAACCTTCAGATAGCTTCTGGGTCAGTAGAATGTTAGGTACTGATGACAGCCTGCCTACTTTCTATCAAGCGACGGGCTGCCACCTTTGTAATAATACCGGCTATAAAGGTCGCGTTGGCGTGTATGAATTATTAGTGATCACACCTGAACTTTCAACATCTCTGCAACAAGGTGATCACACTTTATTTAACCAATTAGCACATGAACAGCAACGCACACACACACTATCACTCAATGCAATTAAACTTGCACAACAAGGAGTGACCACACTCGATGAAGTATTACGTATTGCTGGCGATATTGACGTAACGCCATCAGAACATAATTCACAAATGACAGAGAAATAGTATTAAGTCATGACTAGTTTTCACTATAAAGGTCGTAATGCCAAAGGAGAATCAAGCTCGGGAGAGCTCGATGCTAATTCAACAGATGATGCTGCTAGCCACTTAATCAATATCGGTATCACACCCATCACTATCTCTGAAGTGACTACGGATCAAACTGATCTACTAGCCAAATTTCAAGATGTCTTTAATAACTCCCCCCCCGATACAAACGACTTGATTATGTTTTGTCGTCAAATGCATACCCTTCTCAAAGCGGGTATATCTATATTGCCGACTCTGCAAGGCATTAAGACACATATGTCTAATAAAAAAATGCAGGGTGCAATTGGTGAAATAGCATCAGATCTAGAAGCTGGGCGCTCTCTTGCCGGCAGCATGCAGAAACATCCTAGTATTTTCTCAAACTTATTTGTCAGCATGATGAATGTAGGTGAAAACACAGGGCAACTTGATCACGCATTTGAACATGTATATAAATATCTAGAAATTGATAAAGAAACTAAAGATCGTGTTAAGACCGCACTCCGGTATCCCACTTTCGTATTAGTCGCAATGGCCATCGCCATCGCGATAATTAATTTATTTGTCATTCCCTCTTTTTCTAAAGTATTTGCAGGTTTTGGTAGTGAGCTGCCTTGGGCAACAAAAACCTTAATGGCCACATCACAATTTACGGTCAACTATTGGCATTTCATCTTATTGGGCCTTGTTCTGATCATGATGCTAACTAAAGCGTACCTCAAAAGTACCCAAGGGAAATATAACTGGGACCGTTATAAACTACATATTCCCCTCATTGGAAATATTGTAAATAGAGCCACACTCGCACGATTTTCACGGGCGTTTTCTATGGCTTTCCGTGCTGGAGTCCCCATCACACAAACACTTGTTATTGTTAGTAAAGCTGTCGATAACACCTTTATTGAACAGCGTATATTAGGTATGCGAGAAGGTCTTGAACATGGTGAATCACTTACCCAAACAGCCGTTGCTAGTAACTTGTTTACACCTCTCGTTTTACAAATGATTGCCGTAGGTGAAGAGACGGGAGCCGTGGACGATATGTTAGACGAAGTAGCTAACTTTTATGAACGTGAAGTAGACTACGATACAAAAAAACTAAGCAGTGCAATTGAGCCAATTATGCTAGTGCTTATTGGATTAATGGTCTTAGTTCTTGCTCTAGGCGTCTTCCTTCCTATGTGGGATTTGGGCAGCGTGGCAATGAGTCATTAGACATTACTGTTAGAAGCGAGTATAACATTCTAATATTAATAACTATTGTTAACAAATTTAGGATGAGATGATGAAAAAACAACAAGGCTTTACGCTAATCGAATTAGTGATGGTTATTGTAATTTTGGGTATTTTAGCTGCCACAGCATTGCCAAAATTTGCAGATCTACAAGGTAATGCCCGTATGTCATCACTTAATGGTGCTCTGGGCGCTGTAAGATCAGCATCATCAATAGCTCATGCTGCCTCACTAGTTGCAGGAAGTAATGTTGTAACCATTGAAGGCGTTAGCTATACCATGATCAATGGCTATCCTGATCGAGATGATATTGATACTTTAGCTAACCTATCATCAGATTATACTGTTGCAGATGTTAGTACTGATGCTCTAGATGTAACGATAGGTGCTTCATGTAAATTTACTTACACTGAAGCCGCAGCTAATGGCGCACCTACTATCACAGATATCTCTGGTGCCTCTGCTGGTAAGTGCTAACGCTATCCGTTTAGACTTATCATAAACTCATAATTTAAAGAAGGAGGAATTCAGTGATGCATTCTTCCTTTTTTTTGAGTCGTAGTTTTAATAAGACGACAAGGCAACACGTAGGCTTCACACTTGTAGAACTTGTCCTCGTTATTTCTTTATTAGGCATTATTTCAGCCATTGCTTTACCTCGCTTCTTTAATCAAACTGATTTTGAAGAGCGTCTCTTCTTTGATGACACCTTAAGTGCTGTTCGCTATACACAAAAAAGAGCTGTCGCTACAGGTTGTAAGACCCAGTTCTCAATTGTAAGTAATACCTTTACTGTGCTGAAAGAAAAAGTCTGTGGTGCAGGTGATTTTTCAGAAGACTCATCAGATATTAATGCAAACAAAGTAAGGCATCCGACAACAGGTACAGCAAATTACTCTGGCTCACAATCAGGTATAACGCTGACTGCAAGCAATGCCAATACAACGTTTAATGCACTAGGTGATGCTGATAGTGACAATGTTATTAGTATAGGTTCACGACAAATTACGATTGTGGCCGCAACAGGATTTAGCTATGACAGTACGCCATAATCCTACTGTTAACAAAATTGAGCAATGTGGTGCCACATTGATTGAACTCATTATTACCATCGTTATTATCAGTGTCGCACTGACAGGCCTTTTAAGTGTTGTTAATCTCACCACGCGCCATAGTGCCGATCCTATGGTCCAGCACCAGGCAATCGCCATCGCTGAAAGCTATTTAGAAGAAATCATGTTGCTGCCCATTACTGCTGAGAATGATGCCAGCACTGCTGACCGCTCAACATTCGACAATATCAACGACTATAATGGCTTATCAGATGCTCAAGCAAGTGATCAAAATGGTGATGTTATCGCCGGTTTAGAAAATTATTCTGTTGTAATCTCTATTAATGATGAAACCATCTCAAGCATCACAATGAAAGTAATTACCATTACCGTTAGCCGCTCAGGTACCCAAGATATAGTTCTTACTGGTTACAGGGCAGACTATTAATGTCACTCTATAAACAACAATCTGGTTTTACACTTATTGAGCTTATTATCACGATTGTACTAGGTGGGATTGTGGCAGGCATGACCACATCAGTTCTAACACTACCCATTAACGCTTATATTGACGTATCACGTCGAGCAACCTTAACAGACGTTGCTGAATCATCATTAAGAAGAATGCAAAGAGATATTAGACGCGCCTTGCCCAATAGTATTCGAATTACAAATGGTGGAAAAACATTAGAACTATTACATCTGGTCGATGGTGGCCGTTATCGTGCTAAACAGGATGGTAGCACCTCCACTCCTAGTAACCTTTTAGACTTCAGTCAAGCAGATACGAGTAGTGAGATTCTAGGTTCTCTGCAAAATATCTCAAACATCACGCTCGACAGTGGTATCAATAATGACAGGCTGTTCATTTACCCCGTCAATACTGATGAGATTTATACGGGCAATAATAGCGCAGTACTCAGTAGCTCAAGCACATCAACACTGTTAGATTTTGCCAGCACACAATTTCCCCTATCATCTCCTAACCAACGTTTTTTTATTGTTGATATGCCTATCACCTACCATTGCGACACTCTCTCACATTTGTTAATCCGTTATGAAGATTATGCGATACAAGCAAGCCAAGTCACACCTCCCAATACCCCGCTAGATACAGGTGGAGCACTGCAAGCCAATTACTTATCAGCTTGTGACTTTAATTATGATGATACAGGCTCTAGTACTCGTTCAGGCCTTGTCAGTTTATCATTGACCTTTACTGATGATGTCGGTGAGTCTGTCCGTCTAATTCATCAAGTTCATGTTGATAATCAACCATGATTAAGCAGCAAGGTATTACACTTATTGGTGCTATCTTTGTACTGGTCATTGTCAGTTTATTAGGACAATACTTAGTCACCATTGCTGGTGTGCAAAGACAAACTACTCTTTTGACATTACAGTCAGCACGCGCTTACCAAGCTGCAAATGCAGGTATTGAGTGGGCTATTGCAAGTATTTCTGCAAATCATAGCTGTCCGGCAACACCCCCTACTAGTTACAGTAGTTTGCCCAGTTTTTCAGTCACTACGAGTTGTAACACTTTAGAAGTTGTTAATGAAAATAATATTAGCTCAACAATTTACCAACTTACAGCAACCTCAAGCTTTAGTAGTTATGATCAAGTTGATTATGTATCTCGAACTCTACAAGTGGTTATTAATGATGAAATTTAACACCATAAGATTCATATTACTGTCATTCACAATGTCACTCAGCCTGCCTTACGCTACCTTTGCAGCAGAGTCATGTACTACAAGCCAAATTTCTGCAGATGAAGAAGAATTTCGAGGCATAGGCGGCTCAAGTGATACAAATGTTATTGCAGTAGGTCATGATTCACCGGCAAGTTTTTATCATTATGATGGTTCAACATGGACAAAACATGCTGATACATCAGACAAACAATTACATGATGTATCCGTTGTCAGTGATAACTTAGCCTATGCCGTAGGCCATGATGGTCGCATCATGCACTATGATGGTTCAAATTGGACTATTTTTTCATCTCCCTCTACAGCATATTTAACAAGCATATGGGCTAACACTGACTCTGATCTCTGGATCGTGGGTAAAAATAGTGATCTCCATCATTGGGATGGAAGTAGTTGGACCGATGTGTCCGGCTCTGGACAAGCAAATATTGACTCTGATGAAGACCTTCAAGATGCTTGGGGTAACGGTAACACTTTTTATACGGTTGAAAAAGATGGCGATCTCTATCGCTATACGAACAGCACTGATAGTTGGGACAAGTTTTCGGCCTGTAATTCAGCCTTTGCTATCGAAGCTGAAGCCTTATGGTCTGACGGTTCCGGTAATGTTTATATTGCCGGTAAAAATGGCAATGCCAGCGTACTCAAATACAATGAAGGCACTAATAGCTGTACAGAAATTGCTACAAGTAATTTGGAGGACAAATTTTCTGGCATTTACGGCTATGGCAGCACCCTATATGCAGTTGGTAAGAAGGGGCTGGTCTCAAGCAATATCTCTGGTAGCTGGGTCGCAACTCAAGATGCAGGTGTTGAAGATTATAAATCTGTCTGGGTATCAGATAGCAGTTCAGCCTACTACTCTGCAAAAAAAGGGGTTGTAACTAGCTGTACAAACACTATTGTCGCAGAGCCAGAACTAACTGCGATAGCAAGCTATCATATGGATAAAACTAGTTGGGATGGTAGCATCGGTGAAATAGGTGACACTTCAGGTAATAACTATCATGGTAGAGCGGTTAATGGTGCTACAACTCAAAATACGTCTCCAGCGATTATAGGGAACCCAGGTACCTGTGCCTATGGTGTCTTTGATGGTGGTGATGATTACGTTGAATTACCTAACTTTCCTAACCTTCAAAATAGCTTCACTATCACAGCTTGGATAAAAGGTGAGTCTAATGCTAATAGTATAATCTTCGCCGATGATGATAACAATCAAGGTGGCTATGCTTTGAGTCTTGGAAGTGACGGTCATGGAAAGCTACGCTTTTTGTCTAGAGATATAAACCCGACCACGCTTGATACAGGCAATATCATTCCCAATAAAAATAAATGGTACTTTGTCACAGCTGTACATAATGCTTCATCAAAACAACGCATTATCTATGTTAATGGTGTTGCAGAAGCGTCAGGGACCTATACTGGCACATGGGGTTCAGACTCTGGTACCGCGAGTATTGGTGGGGAAACTAACGCCTCATCAGAGGGTGCGAATTTTGCTCCATTCAAAGGTAATATTGATGAGGTCCAAGTATTTGGACAAGCCCTAAATCAATCACAAATACAAGAGCTCATGCTTCAAACACACCCTTGTGACGTCATTATAGAAGCAGCCAACTTTAATTGTGTAGCAACAAATAGTAACGGCATTACAGGACGGCTTTATACAAAACTCGCTAATCAAGACTTTAACTTTGATGTGGTTGCACTACAAGGTGCAAGCACGATTGAGACCGCCTTTGCTAATACCGTGACGGTTGAGTTAGTTGATTCATCCTCCGGTGACTGTGGCACACACGCAGCAGTGTCGCCCGAGTTATCACAATCATTAAGCTTTACTGCTGGATCAGGCATCAAAACTACGGCTGATATTTTATCTACTCAAGCCTACCCTCAACTCAAGTGCCGAGTAACAGATTCCACCTCAGGTATCGCAGTTGTAGCTTGTTCTGCAGACTCATTTAGTATTCGCCCTGAAGCGTTTACCATTTCATCGCCTCTCAATAGTGGAACAAGTTCCGGTTCACCAACATCTAAAGCAGGTGAGGATTTTTCGATAACCGCAACAAGTGATGTCGCTAATTACAACGGTACACCAGTCATTGATTCAACAAAAGTACAAGCTCATGCTAGCGCCATTCAAACAGGTACACTTTCAGGTGACTTTAATGCAGCCGATCTGTCTAATGGCAATAGCACAGGTACAACTTTTACTTATGACGAAGTGGGTAATTTCTACTTTGATATTGAAGGCGTTATTGATTCTAACTTTACATCAATCGATAGTGCTTCAGGTGATTGCCTTATAAATAGTAGTTTAAACACAGAAAATGCAGAAGGTAAAATAGGCTGTAACATTGCCAACATCACAGAAAGTGATGTTATTGGACGGTTTACACCCGACCATTTTGAAATAAGTAGTGGAAGCATTATTAACCGAATTAATGAATCCTGTAGCCCCGCCTCCAACTTTACTTATACCAATGAGGCACTGCAAAGTAATTTCACATTAATCGCGAAGAACAGCTCAAATGTCACCACACAAAACTACCATGGTGATTTTGTTAAATTTGATGGTAGCAATCCAAATAACTTCAATTTTTCCGCTGTAGATTCATCATCATCAACAGCCTTATCTTCACAACTATCCTTAGTCTCTTCAAGCTGTTTATGGGGCGCGAGTAGTAATCATGGTCAAGGAATTTGCACCGCTAAATTAGGTGTAATCAGTAATGCGACAGAAGGCCCTTATAACGCTTTCCAACTAGGTATAGCCCCGAGTGATAGCGATGGTATTATCCTTGGCTCATATAACCTTGACACGACTATTCCAAGTGATGGAAATGATGCAGGATTAGTCGCTACAAGCACACTCCGTAGTGGCCGACTAGTCATTAGCAATGCCCATGGTTCAGAGCTGGTTGAACTGCCAGTACCACTATCAATCGAGTATTTTAATGGCCTAAACTGGTCCGTTAATACACATGATGATTGCAGCTCTATTACTCTAAACGATTTGACTAGAGTCCAATCAATTACTAATAGCATTACCAGTGCACCCTTGAATACACCACTTACCGCCACACTATCAACGGCTAGATTTTCCGATGGAAAGAACACATTAACCTTATCAGAGCCAGGGGAAAATAATATTGGTCATGTTGAAATTACAGCTGACTTGTCATCAATGCCATGGCTGCAATTTGATTGGAATGGTGATGGTAGTTTTGGGGATAACCCATCGGGACGAGCGAGCTTCGGAATATATAAAGGCAGTAAAAAGCTTATTTTCCGCCGTGAAGTCTATTGATAACTAGCTTATTTTTGTAGGTCGGATTTCAATCCGACACTGGGCCTTAATCAAAGGCTGAATGTTGGACTGAAGTCCAAGCTACAGCCACAATCACTTAATCACGATTCCACAATCTAGCAATGGCCTTACGCAAAGCACTTATTAGCTGTGACTTCCCGGTATAGCCTGTCTGTTTAAGAATATCTGACCGGTCTCGCTGCTGTAACACGACCATCACACAAAGTGTTTTCTGCTCTTGGCTAAGCAATAAAAACGCTGGAGTTCCGATATGTGTTTTCACATAACGCCATAAGGCCACTTGGCTAAATTCATAGCCCCGCTGCCCATTAGAAAAGGCTTCAATTTCCTGCTTATCCATCTGATCAAGCAATGCATTATGAGAAGGAAGCAACTGTGAAATTTGGACCACTAATATACTGTCTAAATGCTGAAACTGACTTTGCAATAAGTGTGGCCAATGTTGCTGAAAACGGTCAGTTGTGGCCGATAAGATGTCTTGCCCAAGCGATGACTTTGCTTTCAACATCATTATTGAATGGCTACCACTCACATCATCTTTATGAATACCAAGTCTTGCTGGCAAAAAGCCTGATTGAGACCAAAAGTTAACAACGTCAGCAATAATGCTAAAACTTGCGCCTAAAATATCACAATTAGCCTGTTCACCAATCTTATCTACTAAGCGTTTTCCTACGCCTCGCTGCTGTATTGCAGGATGTGTGGCAATACGAATAATGCGTTGATACCTTAGTCCACCTGCATTAAATACACCCGAATGTGCTAATAATGACTGGGGTAATAAATGTCCTTTTAAACGCCTTTTCCCTGCATAAATAGCAGATGATAAGTCATCATCTAATTGACCTTCTTTCACCAGCCAAGCACTCGCAACAATGTGACCTCGATAACGCATCACACAAACAGAAACATCATCACGTTCTAACATCATTTGTAAATCAGAGGGTCTAGTTCGATAATGTGCCAACACCATTAAGCCAAACAACTCTCGAAGATCTTGCTCATTGTAAACAAGTGTTTGTCGGTCAAGCTGTTCAAATTGGCATTGCTCGGAAACTGCATCACCAATCAACTCATCTTCAACCGGTACAGCATTCAATAATAAAGAGTCAAAACTAAAAGCTTCCAGACTGTCATTTTCAGACCAACGAATAGGTGTTTCCATTCGGTAGTGATGCCAGTTTGGCGTTCGCTTATTAAGCGTTTTTTGGAAGCGTACAGCAAAGCCTCGCCCTGTTCCTTCATAGCCATGTAAAGTTGTAGAAAAAGCAATCCGAGAATACTTTTGCACTAATTGTTCTAACATTGAGGCAGGTATCGCAGCCGCTTCATCAACTAATAATAAGTCTGCTGTTTGTTCTGATTCAATTAATAGATCAGGTGCAACAAAGCGTATCTCTGCATTAGCCGTTGAAATCAATCCGGCTGAAACTTGAGCATGTGGCAATAATCGCTGAGCATGTTCAAACACAGTATCAACGGTCCTTAAACTTGGGGCTGTCACAAGAATAGTTTGCTTTCCCTCAAGCAATAATTGGGCAGCAGCAATACCTAATGATGCCGATTTACCACGGCCTCGATCAGCAGATAAGACTAGCGGTCGACGGCGATGGCCGTGCACAACTTTTAGAATAGCTTTAACCGCTTGCTCTTGGTCATCCGTTAAAACAATACGTTCAGGTGAGGGTGATAACTCTGGTTTAGTGAGAGTAGGTAAGTCCTGATCCTGTTGTACAAGCGAAAACTGTTGATACTGTTGTTCAAACTCAGTAATCACCCGCGTAAATCGCTGCATAAAAAGCTGCGTATGGCTTTCCCTACTTAGCCATAATATGAGAACGCCACCCTGCTTTACCGTACCAACAAGGATGCCAAAACTATCTGGATTAAAGTCGTCTGTCGCATCAAAAACAACCGCATCAAACTCTTTTCCTAACTGAGATTGGGCATTCTTTTGAGATGTGCTTATGGCATTTTCTGGTGAGGTGTCAGACAACCATAATGTGTGTCCAAGATCATAATCTGCTAACAGCCTGTCAGATGCAGTTTTGCACCAGTCTTTATTTCCTTGAAGAATGACACATTGACGTTGCTGCATTAAATTACTCACGCCTTAAATTCTCCGTCATTCCCATGACAACAGGAATCCAACAGCATTAGGTATGTATCCAGCCTATGGATCCCCGCATTCGCGAGGATGACACTATTTTCTTCCGAGGAGATAGTGTGAGTCTCCAGTATCAATAATGCGGTGGCAATTCGTGTTGCTGACCAGGCTCTTGTGTCGCTGTTTGCATCGTATTAACTTGAACTTTCATTGTTTCCAATGCTAATTCTAGGTTAGTAATTTGCTTTTGCTGATCGGTAACCACTTGATTAAGCTGATCTAGCAAATCTTCTTGAAAGGCGAGCTTCATTTGTAAATCATCAATTGAATCTTGCATTAATCATCTCCATCATACGATAAAGCAGGTGCAAGCCAACGTTCGGCAACATCCATCGTCCAGTTTTTACGCTTGGCATAATCTTCTACTTGATCACGGTTAATCTTACCTAAGCCAAAGTATCGCGAGTCTGGATGAGCAAAGTAAAAACCACTCACCGCAGCTGTTGGTAGCATTGCATAACTGTCAGTAATCGTAATCCCTGCGTTCTTCTCAGGTTCTAATAGTTCCCATAACAAGCCTTTTTCAGTATGGTCTGGACAGGCAGGATAGCCAGGTGCAGGACGAATACCTTGATACTTTTCATCAATTAAATCTTCATTATTTAAAGATTCATTCGCCACATAGCTCCAAAGTTCGGTTCGCACACGTTCATGCATTCGTTCTGCAAATGCCTCTGCCAATCGATCCGCCAAGGCTTTCAGCATAATGCTGTGATAATCATCGTGGTCATCTTCAAAGCGGTTCACATGCTCATCAATACCAACGCCGGCCGTCACTGCAAAACCACCAATATAATCGTTCACACCACTCTCTTTAGGTGCAATAAAATCAGCTAAAGCAGCGTTGGGCCTGCCTGGTGGACGCTCACCTTGTTGGCGTAAGCTATGTAGTGTCATGTGTACTTCGCTACGACTCTCATCGGTATACACTTCGATGTCGTCATCATTAACACTGTTTGCTGGGAATAAACCAATAACGGCACGTGCCGTTAGCCATTTTTCATCAACAATTTTAGTCAACATTGCTTTTGCATCACGGAATAAATGAGTTGCATGCTCACCGACCACTTCATCTTCTAAAATGCGTGGAAACTTACCTGCCAACTCCCAAGCTTGAAAAAATGGTGTCCAATCAATACGATCAACTAATTCTTCTAATGGATAATCATCAAAGGTTTGCACACCTAATTTTTTAGGTAGCGTTGGTGTATATGCCGGCCAATCAATCTTGGTTTTATTGGCTCTAGCATCAGCAATATTTAACTGGCGACGCGTACTCTTACGGCCTTTATGACGCGCACGTTTTTCTTCATAATCTGCTTTAACCTTGCTGACAAAATCATCTCGAAGATCTTTACTTAATAAACTTTGAGCCACACCTACTGCACGTGAAGCATCTTTCACATAGATACTACAGCCATGGTAGTTATGTTCAATTTTCACCGCGGTATGAATCAATGATGTTGTAGCACCACCAATCATTAATGGAATCTCAAAACCTAAACGCTCCATCTCTTTAGCTACATGTACCATTTCATCCAGAGAAGGCGTAATCAAACCAGATAAACCTATAATATCAACATTTTCTTGTTTAGCTTTTGTCAGAATATCAGCACACGATACCATCACGCCCATATCAATAATTTCGAAGTTGTTACATTGCAATACAACGCCTACGATATTTTTACCGATGTCATGAACATCGCCTTTAACCGTAGCCATTAAAATCTTACCGTTATTGCTAACTTCTTCACCCTCTTCTTTTTCATCTTCGATGAAAGGCATTAAATAGGCTACGGCTTTTTTCATCACTCGGGCAGACTTAACGACTTGAGGTAGGAACATCTTACCTGCACCAAATAAGTCTCCGACGACATTCATACCATCCATCAAAGCGCCTTCAATGACCTGAATAGGTCGCTCTGCATTTTGACGACATAATTCAGTATCTTCGTCGATAAAGTCAGTAATACCTTTCACTAAGGCATGTTCCAATCGTTTTTCAACAGACCATGAACGCCACTCTAAATCTTCTTTAACTTCAACTTTCTTACCATCACCACGGTATTTTTCTGCAATATCTAATAATCGTTCTGTTGCATCATCACGGCGGTTTAAAACAACATCTTCTACACGTTCACGTAATTCTTCTGGCAAATCATCATAAATTGCTAATTGACCTGCGTTAACGATCCCCATATCCATACCCGCTTTAACTGCGTGATATAAGAACACGGCATGAATCGCTTCACGTAGTGGGTTATTGCCTCGGAATGAAAATGAAACATTACTTACCCCACCACTGACCATAGCATGAGGTAATGCTTGTTTAATATCTTTTACCGCTTCAATAAAATCAACGGCATAATTATTATGCTCATCAATACCCGTGGCAATCGCAAAAATATTGGGATCAAAGATAATATCTTCAGGTGGAAAGCCTACTACTTCGGTCAGCAACTCATACGAACGGGTACAAATCTCACGCTTCCGTTCTCGTGTGTCTGCTTGGCCTTGTTCATCAAATGCCATCACAATCACAGCCGCGCCATAACGACGAACTAATTTAGCTTGTGCGATGAACTTATCTTCACCTTCTTTCATGCTGATTGAGTTAACAATCCCTTTACCCTGAATACATTTTAAACCCGCTTCAATCACTTCCCATTTCGAGGAATCGATCATAATCGGTACACGACTAATATCAGGTTCGGAGGCGATCAAATTTAAAAAGGTAATCATTGCCTCTTTAGAGTCCAACATGCCTTCATCCATGTTGATATCAATGATAGGTGCACCATTTTCAACTTGCTGACGTGCAACAGTTAGTGCTTCATCATAATTTTCTTCTTTGATTAGGCGTGCAAAGCGTGCTGAACCCGTTACATTGGTACGTTCGCCCACATTCACATAAAGGCTTTCTGGTGTAATTGTGAACGGTTCAAGTCCACTTAAATTACAGTAATGTTTATTCTCAACAGGCACACGAGGAGCAACGCCATCTACCGCTTTCGCAATCGCTTTAATGTGAGCAGGTGATGTACCACAACAACCACCCACAATATTTAAGAAGCCCGATGTTGCCCATTCATTCATTTGTGCTGACATCACCTCGGGGGATTCATCATATTCACCAAATTCATTTGGCAAACCCGCATTGGCATGGGCACTAATGTGGCAGGTAACAATTCCTGATAAGGCTTCAATATACTGACGTAATTGCTCTGCCCCTAATGCACAGTTCAAACCGATACTAATAGGCTGTACGTGCGCTAATGAATTCCAGAATGCTTCTGCTGTTTGACCTGATAATGTACGGCCACTGGCATCGGTAATGGTGCCGGAGATCATGATTGGTAATTGAACATCATGCTGATCAAAATATGTTTCAATCGCAAATAAGGCTGCTTTAGCATTTAAAGTATCAAATACCGTTTCGACCAATAATAAGTCAGAGCCACCATCAACCAAACCTGCAATCGCTTCTAAATAAGATTCAACAAGTTCGTCATAACTCACATTACGAAAGCCTGGATTATTCACATCAGGTGAAATGCTTGCAGTTCGATTTGTTGGGCCTAATACACCGGCAACAAAACGTGGTTTGTCAGGGTCGTTTGCAGTAAATTCATCTGCTACTTCACGCGCTAATCTTGCAGATTCTTTATTTAGCTCATAAACGAGCGCTTCCATCTGATAATCAGCCATCGCAATCGATGTGCCATTAAACGTATTTGTTTCAACAATATCAGCGCCTGCTTCAAAATATGCGCGATGAATATCACTAATAATTTTGGGCTGCGTTAGAGATAAAAGGTCATTGTTACCTTTGACATCACAGGGATGTTCGACAAAACGTTCGCCACGGTAATCTTCTTCTTCCAGCTTATAGCTTTGGATCATCGTACCCATCGCACCATCAAGGATGAGGATACGCTGTTGCAGAAGTTGTTTTATATCGTGAATTTTAGCAGTCAAAATCAGGGTTCCTAGGAGGAAGTCATGTTTAATTTAACTACTCATTATACCAGATGAAAGCATTCTCCTTAACCGTAAGATTTATACGTCAAATAGCCCTTCCATCAGGGTAAAAGTTGGCTCATAATTGAACTAACGTAACGTTTAAATTATGACAGAAAGGACTAGCTTCTTATGATCAAAAAAACCAGCACTGGCAAACGTTTATTTGTACTCGATACAAATGTATTAATGCATGACCCCACTGCATTATTTCATTTTGATGAGCATGATATTTTTCTCCCCATGGTTGTTTTGGAAGAGCTTGACCACGGTAAAAAAGGCTTATCAGAAGTCTCACAAAATGTGCGTCAAGTTAGTCGTTTCCTTGATGAACTGATGTTTAAGATCGACGATCCTGCTGATATTTCCCTAGGAATCCCTCTTCCAAGTGTTGGTTCAAACGAAGAAGCACGTGGGCGTCTATTTTTCCAAACTACTCAAGTTGCTCAAAACCTGCCAAAAGAATTGCCTGGCTCTAAGGCTGATAATGATATTTTGGGCATTGCAATCAGCCTGCAACAAGAAAAAACAGACACCACTGTTATCCTCGTTTCTAAAGATATCAATTTACGTATTAAGGCATCAGTACTGGGTATTAATGCTGAAGACTATTTCAATGACAAAGTACTTGATGATGTTGACTTGCTTTACCTCGGTGCAACAGAGCTACAAGCTGATTTCTGGGATGACCTTAATCGCCTAGAGTCATGGACTGAAGATGGACGTACCTTTTATGAAATTGAGGGAGACATTGTTAAAGACTGGTATCCCAATCAACTCATCTACTCTCCTGGTGATGATAATGCTATAGAAGCCATCGTCAGAAGTGCCTCAGGTGAATCGGCCACGATTGAGTTACTGCATGACTTTAGAAAAGATAGCCATGCCATTTGGGGGGTAACGGCACGTAATCGAGAACAAAATTTTGCTCTTAACTTACTTATGGATCCTGAAGTGGATTTTGTCAGTCTTCTAGGTCAAGCAGGAACAGGTAAAACACTGCTAACACTTGCTGCCGCATTAACACAAACCATTGAGCACAAACGTTATTTTGAAATAATCATGACGCGAGTCACGATACCTGTTGGTGAAGATATTGGCTTTCTACCCGGAACAGAAGAAGAGAAAATGACACCGTGGATGGGCGCCTTAATGGATAATCTAGAGGTCCTCAATAAAACAGATATATCCGATGGAGAATGGGGACGCCAAGCCACTAATGATTTATTGCAAAGCCGTATTAAAGTCCGTTCTCTCAACTTTATGCGAGGAAGAACTTTTTTAAATCGCTTCCTGATTATTGATGAAGCTCAGAACCTTACATCCAAACAAATGAAAACCCTCATCACCCGCTCAGGCCCTGGAACTAAGGTCGTGTGCTTGGGTAATATTGCCCAAATTGACACCCCTTACTTAAGTGAAACAACCTCAGGGCTAACCTATGTTGTAGACAGATTTAAAGAGTGGGATCACAGCGGACATATTACTTTATTGCGTGGTGAACGTTCTCGCTTAGCAGACTTTGCATCTGATCATTTATAATTCTGTCATAATATAGAGATAGTCGTAATTATTTAAGATCATACTTTGCTATCCTTAGCTTAAATACTAAACAGCAATAGTTGGGAGCCCAAGCTACATGGAAAACATGCCTGAATTTAACAGTGACCGCCGTGAGTTCTTTCGAATTACGGATAGCGTTTACCTTGAGTTTTCAGAATTAGATCAGAATGAGGCAGAGCGTCTCGTTCCGATCATTAGAAACCCTGTTCATAATGATAGTAGTGAACAGAAGCAAAAACTTGACTCCATTCAGACAAACCTTAGCCATGTAATAGATCAAATTAATCAGACTGATCGAGATATAGCAAAAGCACTTCGTCTACTTGATGAAAAAATTAACCTCGTCTCACAATCAATTCAGCTGCAACAAAGCCATTCTGATAAGCGAGATGCTGTTGATGCTAATATCAGTGGTGGTGGTATGGCATTCCTAACATCAGACGCATATTCCAATAAAGCAACCGTCGAAATTCATATTGAGTTTCAATCTTCAGGCAGTGTTATTCATGCCATTGCAAATGTTGTAAGCTGCACCAAGGTCTACGATGCACCCAAAGAAACACCTTATTTATTACGCCTTATCTTTAGCCATATGAGCGAGTTAGATCGTAACTTATTGGTTAAACATACATTATCTCGCCAAGCTTTAGAGCGAAGACTCAGCAAAGAACAAGCTGAACACTAAGCGAATTTCTTACGTGTGAATGCATAATACATAACTGGGATCACCAGTAGTGTTAACACGGTAGAGACTAATATCCCGAACAATAATGATACTGCTAAACCGCTAAAGATTGGGTCATTGAGAATAAACAGTGCCCCAAGCATAGCAGCGACAGCCGTTAATATAATGGGCTTAGCCCGCACAGCGGCGGCTTGAATAACAGCCTCCTCAAGTTTCATCCCATCAGCCGTAGCCTGATTAATAAAGTCCACCAGCAAAATAGAATTTCGCACAATAATCCCTGCCATGGCAATCATGCCTATCATCGATGTTGCAGTGTACTGGACACCCAATAATGCATGCCCTGGCATAACACCAATAATCGTCAATGGAATAGGTGACATGATTATGAGCGGAACAAGATAGGATTTAAACTGTGCCACCACGAGTAGATAGATCAATATAATACCCACGGCATAGGCTAAGCCCATATCACGAAATGTTTCGTAGGTTACCTGCCATTCGCCATCCCATTTGATACTATTTTCAACAGGTAAGATCGGTGCATTAATAAAGAATTGATCAATTTCTGAGCCTTTTAAACGGCTGACAATATCAAACATCCCGTATAAAGGACTATCAAGTTCTCCAGCCATATCAGCAGTCACAAATGTCACAGGCAGTAAGTCTTTATGATAAATCGTTTGTTCACGTTCAGTTTGAATAACATTAACCACATCACCTATCGCAATCAAATTACCCTCTTTATTTCTAAGACGGAGTTTTAAAACGGATGATAAATCAGCTTGTTCACTAATAGGCAGTTGTAAGCGAAGAGGAACAGCATATTTTACTGATGAATCATGCAAATAACCTACATCTTGACCCGCTAAACTCATTGTCACTGCGGTCACAATTTGCTGCTGTGTTAGGCCTAAAAGCGCAGCCTTCTCACGATCAACTTCTATGACATTTCGCAATGCCTTTGTCTCGACTGTATCATCAATATCAACGACATCATCAGCTTGCTCGAAGACATGACGGATCTGCTTTGCAACGATCAATTGACTGTCATAATCTAAACCATAAACTTCAGCAACAAGCGGCGCTTGTACCGGCGGACCAGGAGGAACTTCTACAATTTTGACATTGCCGCCCCAACGCTGACCAATTTCCTGCAAAGCAGTTCGTGTCGAACTAGCGATTTCATGGCTTTTACGATCACGCAATGTTTTATCAATTAAATTAACCTGAATATCAGCAACTTCCGCTCCTTCACGTAAATAATATTGTCTCACCAAACCATTAAAATTCATTGGTGATGCTGTACCGATATAAGCTTGATAATCGGTGACTTCTGGCACAGTTGCTAGATAGGCACCTAACTCACGAACTAAACCTGATGTTCGCTCTAAGCTAGCATCTTCCGGCATATCAACAATAACCTGAAATTCAGACTTATTATCAAAAGGTAACATCTTAAGTGTTACTAACTTCATCACGCCTAGACCAACTGAACCAGCAATAAGTGCAATCATCACCAAGAGTAATACCCACCGCCAAAAACGACTGGACTTATTTAACACAAACAAGCCTATAGTCGTGTGGAAAAACCGGTAACTTAGCGTGCTTTTTTGTGGGCTATCACTTGCAGCAGCACTATGAGCATGACGCTTCTTTGCCATCATCCTTAGTGCCATCCACGGTGTCAGAATATAAGCCACTAATAATGACAATAACATTCCGATGCTCGCATTAATTGGAATAGGACTCATATAAGGTCCCATCAATCCCGTTACAAATGCCATTGGTAATAATGCGGCTATAACCGCAAATGTAGCTAAGATAGTTGGCCCACCTACTTCATCAACCGCTAATGGAATAATATCTCTTAATGACTTATTTCCAGCTTGTTGGTGGCGATGGATATTCTCCACCACCACAATGGCATCATCCACTAAAATTCCAATGGAGAAAATCAAAGCAAATAATGACACTCTATTAAGGGTAAAGCCCCAAGCCCATGAAGCAAACAACATCAGCATTAGGGTAATAATGACGGCCACACCGACAATAAAGGCTTCACGCCAACCGAGTGCAAACAGCACTAATAAAATGACGGCAATGGTGACAAAAACTAATTTCTTAATTAAAGTCTGAGCTTTATCATCTGCTGTCTGTCCATAATTTCTAGTGACGGTGACTTCAACACCATCAGGCACAACAATCCCTTTAAGCGCTTCAAAACGATCAATAACCGCATCAGCAATATCAACAGCATTCATACCCGGTTGCTTTGCAATCGCCAAGGTCACAGCAGGAAACTCTCCCTGAACATTTATACCTTTGCTCTGAGCAGCAGGACCCGCTCCAAACCATGCATAACGTGTTGGCTGATCTGCACCTGTCAGTACAGTTGCAACATCTTTCAAAAACACAGGGGAATTACCTTTAACACCAATAACGACTGATGAAATATCCTCAATGGTTGTTAAAAAAACACCAGCTTGTACAGACGATTGTTGATCTTGTTTAACTAATAGGCCTGCTTCAGCTGAACTATTTGCAGCCAACAAAGCGTACTTTAATTCTTCTAAGTCAATGTCGTAAGCAGCGAGTCTTTGAGGGTCAAGCTGAATTCTCACCACATTATCTGGGCCACCTAATGTATAAATATCACGGGTACCCGGTACTCGTTTCAATTCAACTTCTACAGCATGAGCAACCTTTTGCAGTTCATGAGCACCACGCTCTGGATCAGCCGTCCATAACGTTAGACTTACAATGGGTACATCATCAATGCCTTTCGGTTTAATAATGGGCTGAGCAACGCCTAGCTGTGTAGGTAGCCAATCACTGTTTGAATAAATTTTATTGTATAAACGAACAATGGCTGCCGTTCGTTCTTGACCCACTTCAAACTGAGCGGTCAGTATCGATAAGCCAGGTTTTGAAACAGAATAAACATGTTCAATCCCACTAATTTCAGAAATTATTTGTTCTGCAGGTGTTGAGACTAAACGTTCAACCTCGCCTGCTGATGCGCCAGGATATGCAATGAAAATGTTTGCAAAAGTCACATCGATTTGTGGCTCTTCTTCACGGGGTGTGACAAGAACAGCAAAGACGCCCAATAACAAACCAATTAAAGCTAATAAAGGCGTAATCTCAGTATCTTGATATGCCTTAGCAATACGCCCTGAGAGCCCAAGGTTCGCTGTAGTCATAGTGCAGACCTTGAACTATTTAACTTCAACATTCTTGCTGCTTGTAGTGGATCTAATACCACCTGTTCACCAACAGATAAACCCGCTAATACTTCACGTTGTCCACCCGATAATGTTCTGCCCAAACGTATATGTCTAAAAGTGAGCACTTGGCCCGCTTTCACATAAATACCAGAGACTTCACTGCGCTGCACAATCGCGGCTTGAGGAACCACTCGAACCATCTCATCACCCACAACAAACTGCAACTTGGCAAATAATCCGGGGTAAATATTGTCAATGCCTTCGGGTAAGTCGACACGCACTTTAAAACTATGACTTTTCACATCAGCCTGAGGTACAACTGTAACCTTAGTACCTTTAATTTCTCGCCCATCCAAAAAGGTTAACATCGGTGTGTTTGCAGACTGAATAGACGCCAACAGATATTGTGGCACGTTCACTACTGCACGTAAGGCGTTCAATGATATGCCTGACATTAAATGTTGCCCAGGACTTGCCATCTCACCCAGTTCAATAAAGCGTTCCGTCACAACACCACTATAAGGAGCGATAATTTGGGTATATGACAGTTGAACTTTTGCTTCATCTAATTGTGCTTGATGTGCTTTACGTTGGGCTTGAACGGCTTGAACCTTGGCATTTGCAGCGGCAATATTAGCTATTGCAGCATCAAGTGCCGCTTGAGCTAACAATTTCCGCTTAAATAAATCTTTAACACGCTTTTCTTCAGCTGCCGATTCTTTTTGACGTGCAACTGCTTCACGGTTTTGAGCTGCATCAGCTAGTAAACTTGCTTGAATTTGAGCGACCCGTGCCTGAAATTCTTCATCTCGGAATTTCATTATCAATGCATCTTTGGGGACAACATCATTGACATCGAAATTAAGCTCAACAACTTGAGCAGAGATCCGTGATGAAATCGTTGAATGATGAATAGCTTCAATGACGGCATCAAACACTTCAAGCTGAGGAAATAGTTTATCTTCTACATAAACCGTCTCTAAATTAGACTCAGCAAAACTCGCTGTAAAACTACTCATCAATACGCTTGTTAGCAAAGCCAAAATAAGTGTCCGAATAGTGTCGCGCTTCATAGCATAAGCCTTGTTCGATTTAATTATGAATACTCTGCATCAACTCGCTTATTGATGCAATAAAAGCTATATATTAGCAAATACTAATTATCAAGCCAATGTTTTACAAATATTTAACATTTCTCTTTTTATCAAAGTGTATGATGTCTCCATGTTCTCTTTAAGATATAAAGGAAATCAAGATGAAATTTTCATGGTCACTACTAACACTTTCAATGTGCTTAGCTTTACCTAGCTTTGCTAATGAGGTTGCCGAACAACAAGCAACACTACAGGATCAAGCATCCGTTGCTGTCACCATCTACAATGAAAATCTTGCTCTTATTAAAGACCAAAGGAAAATAACTTTAAATGCAGGTTTTAATAAGTTGGCTTTTCGTGGAGTGAGCGCTCGAATTCGTCCAGAAACAGCATTACTCCGTAGCTTAAACCCTAACAATGAAGTACATGTTTTAGAGCAAAATTTTGATTTTGATTTATTAACCCCGCAAAAATTGCTCGAAAAATATACCGGTAAACAAGTAAAACTAGCAAGAACCAATATTGCAACGGGAATAGAAACAATTGAAACAACCACAGTATTAAGTACACATGGCGGTATTGTGCTTAAAGTCGGAAATAAAATTATAACCAATCCTCAAGGCGAATACATTTTTGATAATGTGCCCGACAAGCTACGAGACCAACCCACTCTTGTTACTCAACTTACAAGCTCAAGTAATGAGCCACAAACCCTCGAGCTAGGCTATCTAACGAGTGGCTTATCATGGAAAGCAGATTATGTTGCTGAATTAAATGCTGATGAAACACAGCTTGATTTAACTGCTTGGGTCACATTAAACAACATCAGTGGAACCAGTTATAACAATGCAAAGTTGCAACTTGTAGCAGGCGATGTCAATCAAGTTCAAGCAGAATCAATAACCATGGTCATGTCACGATCGACTATGATGGATATGATGCCTAAAACTAATGAAGTGAAAGAAGAAAGTCTATTTGAATATCATCTCTATTCACTTCCACGTAAAACAGATCTTGCCAATAAGCAGATCAAACAAGTCTCTTTACTGTCTGCCAATCAAGTGCCAACAACAAAACAGTATCTCCTGCAAGGTAACGACTATTACTACAATAGTAGTTATGGTCAATTAGGTCAGAAGATAAAAATTGGCGTATTTGTCGAGTTCAATAACAGTGAGCAAGCACACTTAGGTATTCCCCTACCAAAAGGCATTGTCCGTGTGTATAAAAATGATAGCAAAGGTAATGCTCAATTTGTTGGCGAAGATGATATTGATCACACAGCCAAAAATGAGGATATTCGTCTAAAACTAGGGGATGCTTTTGATGTTACTGCCAATAAAAAACAAGTAGACTTCAAAAAAGCACGCTTCAATACCCCCTATCATAGCGCCTATGAAAGTGCCTATGAAATTGAATTGAAAAATGCAAAATCGGAAGCTGTTACGGTCACAGTTCGAGAACCCGTTCCTGGTGAATGGACAATTATAAAAGAAAATCATTCCCATACTAAAGCAGCATCAGGCACAGCAGAATGGCAGGTCACAATTCCTGCTGAAAGTAGTAAAACATTAGCGTATCGAGTATTAGTGAAATATTAAAAGGGATTACTTAAGCACAGCGAGTTGTTCATTGACTTGCTGTGTTCCTACGGCTTTAATGTATTTTTTATTCACATAGCCCAATTGACCACCGGCCACTTTCACCTGTAACCACGGTGAATGTTCATGATCCAATATTGCCAATTTATCTTGTTGGTTTAGCACTGTTTCTGCCGTGAACTTTGTACCGGGTCCTGAACGTAAGTATAAATTTTCTACTGAGATAGAATAAGGATAACCATTCTCTTTAAAGAACTCCCTTGTTTGGAATATATTCTCAGCTAATTGAATATCTGAATCATCAAGCTCAATCTGTAAATCTGGTGCATCCCATGTTGAAAGCAAACGTCTAAAAAGGTCGTCTTCAACTCGCACTAATTGCTCATCACTAATATTTTCAGTCGCCGAATAAATGCCCACAACGATATCAACAGGCGTTAGTGGAACACTACCACCTTGGCTTTTTGCAATATGGTGGCCTTGCCATAACATCTCATTATTTTTAGCACGAATAAGCTGCATTCTAATGCCAATAGAGACCTGCGAATAAATACCATAATGATTTGCACTATAGTCAACAACTTCACTCAGCAACAAGCCATCACAGTTCAGCTCAGAGGCAATTGCGGCATAACTGGAGCTATCATTACCATGTGATGAGACAACATCATTCACCTTGTCAATTTCTATATCACGATATGGATAAGGTGCAAGGTGTGCATATAGGTTCCAACGAAGCTGCTCTAAAGCCTTAGCATTCAACTCCAAATCAATTTTTGTTATTTGGTCATTAGCAGTGTGTTTACTTTCCGGTGGCGTGGCATTAAGACCATTATGTAATGGTAAAACGGCAATACAATTCGGAGGTGTTGTTTTAAAACTGTCTGCCAACTTAAAATGCACAGGGTTAATAGCAGACACTGTAGAAGAATTTTCTGCCACATTACCATCATTAATATAAGTGGGAGACATTGCTGCACAGCCCGTTATTAAAAGCATCATTAACAGCGTGCTTAGCACACTAATAGAACGTCCAGCCATGATTCATATCCTTTTGTTTTTTATAGATTATAACTACAATCTACAACAACATTCCTTGTGATCACTGCAGTTTGTGACCTAGTTCATGAATTCATTTCTAAACTAATAACATTTAACAACAATTGTTATTTGAAACTTATTTAAGCTGAACTTTGGATAAGAATAGTCATCCAGTGTTCAGCTTATTTATTACAACATACTTTTTGCTTGTTCTAATAACGCCATAATTTCTACATCACTTGGTTTTAGGCTCAATGCCTGTTGATACGCATAAACAGCATCAGCATCACGCCCCAGATTGGAATACGACCTTCCAAGCATTAACCACCCTTGTAAATTATCAGGATTCGCTTCTAACTTAGTTCTTAACCGCATCACCATGGCACCAACATCAATAGTTTGTCCATTTGGTGCAACCATCTTTTTCTCGATATTATCGGGAAGTTCAGTATTTTTATTTGAGGATATGGCCTTTTCTGCCCGATCAAGAGCCAGTTGAATATCACTATCATTAGGCAATAAAGCATCTGCTTTTTGATAGGCTGCAAGTGCTTGTTCGAACTGCTCGTAATGCATATAGGTCAAGCCCATCATCATCCAACCTCGAACATCATCTGGGTTTTGTTTCAGTCGTTGTTGTAAGCTTTCAAACATTGAAGAAATATCACCCACCTTGCCATTTGTGTCGCGCTCAACGGATACAGAAGTGCTTTGCTCATTTGTCTGTTGCATCGTAACAAATGACGGGCTGCCCAATAGGTAATAAAGGGCAATAACCGTTATCGGGACCAGTACGACTAAAATACTACTCATCGTATAATCAGTGCCAGAATCAACACTTACTTCACTCGTCTGTACTGCAAGATCACTGTAAAGCGTTTTTTCAAGATCACTCCGAGCTAAATCATACTCCTGCTGGTTTATAACACCCTGCTGCTTATCTTCTTTAAGTTTTATCAGTTGATCTTGTGCAATGTGTATATTTTGCTCACGACGGTTTTCAGCGTGATCTTTTGCTGTTCGAACGAGTGGCAATAGGATAATAACGAGGGCGGTAACAATCATTAAGGCGATAAAAAACCAAAGCATTATTTTTCTCCATCATCTAATAAATGTTTAATATGATCTTGCTGCTCATCACTAAGTGGCTCATCAGCTAATTCTTTTCTTGCGCTTAGTGTTTTGATTAGCACTAGTATGCCAACGATTAACAAAATGAATGGACCAAACCACAATAACGCCGTACTTGATTTAACAGGTGGACGATAGAGTACAAAATCTCCGTAACGCTGTGTCATATAGTCCACAATCTGTGCCTGAGACTGTCCCTTAATGACCATTTCATAGGTCTGTTGACGTAAGTCTTTAGCCAGTCCGGCATTGGAAGCCGATAGATTTTGATTTTGACAAACCAAACAGCGTAATTCTTCGATCATTTGTTTATAAAGCTGTTCATGTTCAGCTTGTTCAAACTGATACGTTTCAATAGCAGCCTGTAATTGCAAAGATGAAAGCAGTAACAATAAAATAGTGATCCACTTTTTCATTATGATGTCTCCTGCTCAAGCTCAATAATCAAAGGCATGATCGTGTCATTAATAGATTTCTGGGTAACGGGTCCAATATTTTTGTAACGAATAATACCTTTCTTATCGATAACAAACGTTTCAGGTACGCCATAAACGCCCCAATCAATACCTGTACGACCATCATGATCTACCGCGACACTGACATAAGGGTTACCTAAGTCATCCAACCATTGTTTTGCTTGTTCAGCATTGTCTTTATAGTTTAAACCGATAACATCAATCTGATTATTTTTAACAAAGCGGTTAATCACTTGATGCTCAGACCGACAAGCACTACACCATGAAGCCCACACATTCAATAACCAGACTTTGCCTTTCATATCCTCAAGGCTAATACTATCTGTGCTCGCATAGAGTTTTGGTAAATTAAAGTTGGGAGCGGCTTTACCAATATAAGGAGAAGGTACTTCCCTTGGATCTAAGGTTAAACCAACGCCCAACAAAATAACTAATAGAAAAAACAGTATCAATGGCAAACTATTTTTCATTATCACACCGCCTCAACTTTGATTTTTTCACGACGTCGGTAACGTTTATCCATTGCTGCTAATAAACCACCTAATGACATAATTAAAGCACCCATCCAAATCCAACGTACAAAGGGTTTGTGATAGATTCGAAGACTCCAACTCCCGCCGCCAAGCGACTCACCCAAGGCAACAAATAAATCTCTAAACAACCCTGCATCAATAGCCGCTTCTGTCATCGGCATGGTTGATTGACTATATGTCCGTTTTTCAGGATGTAATAAAACCAAATGCTTTCCAGCTTCACTCGCTTCAACAACGCCTTGATAGGCTATATAGTTATCACGACGAACTTCTTTCACACCAATCAATTTGAATTGGTAATCACCTATTTCGTAAAACTCACCAGGCGCAAGACGTACATCTTTTTCATGGCTGTACATGGATGTTAAGGTAATTCCCGTTACAGTAACAGCCATACCAAGATGAGCGATCACGGCTCCCCATGTTGATAATGGTAGTTTAAACGGCGAGGTATTGGAGTTAAGCAGCCATAACAATGCCGTTAATGCCACCCAGCTTGCTGAAATCAAACCAATAAAGGTCAACCAATGCTGTTCTGGTGCAAATAACAACGGTAATAAAATAGCAATAACCAATGATACAGCCAGAGGAATAATAGCCTGTCGACTTAATCGTGACACACTATCTTTTTTCCAACGAATGAAAAAACCAAACCCCATTAATAAATACAAAGGAACGGCCAACCAAACCATCACTTGATTAAAGTAGGGAGGTCCAACAGATATCTTGCCAACACCCATTGCATCTAAGACCAATGGGTAAAGTGTTCCGAGTAAAACAGTTCCTGCCATCGTGGCAAGAATAACGTTATTCAGCAATAAACCTGTTTCCCTCGACACAAGGGAAAATTGCCCAACAGAGCGTAGTGAGGGGGCTCGCCATGCATATAGCACCAGAGAACCACCAACAACAATAATGAGGAATACTAAAATAAACACACCTCGAGCAGGATCAGTTGCAAAAGCATGCACTGATGTTAATACCCCTGAACGAACCAAGAACATGCCTAATAAACTTAATGAAAAAGCAAAGATCGCTAACAAAACAGTCCATGATTTAAAGGCTGCACGTTTCTCAGTCACTGCAAGAGAGTGAATCAAAGCAGTCCCTACTAACCAAGGCATTAAGGATGCATTTTCAACAGGATCCCAAAACCACCAGCCGCCCCAACCTAATTCATAATAAGCCCACCAGCTACCTAAAGCGATCCCTAGTGTCAAAAAGACCCAAGCGATATTGGTCCACGGTCGAACCCATCGTGCCCAAGCGGCATCTAATTTACCATCAATCATCGCAGCAATTGAAAAAGCAAATGCAACAGAGAAACCCACATAGCCCATATAAAGCATGGGTGGGTGTATTGCTAAACCTGGATCTTGTAACAAGGGGTTAAGACTTCGGCCATCTACAGGCGCAGGAAATAAACGCACAAATGGGCTTGATGTAAATAGCATAAATGAAATGAAACCAACACTCACCATACCCATCACACTAATGACTCGCGCGAGCATAATCTTTGGAATACTCGAGCTATAGATACTGACTGCAACCGTCCACGATGACAGTAATAATGCCCAAAGTAATAAAGAACCTTCATGAGCACCCCAAACACCAGATATCTTATAAAGCAAAGGAAGTGCAGTATTGGATGTTGAGGCAACATAACGAACAGAAAAATCATTCACCAAAAATGAATAGCTTAGACACGCATAAGCAATAGCAATAAAAAACAAATGTCCACGCGCGACAGGGGTTGCTAAGTTAACCCAACGTGTTTTACCGAATTGAGCCCCAGCTAAAGGAATCAATGCTTGGATCACTGCCAATACAAGCGCGATGATGAGTGCTGCATGACCTATTTCAGGAATCATTCTTGGTTACCTTTACTTTTCTCTAATGCATCACTGACTTCTGGTGGCATATAGTTTTCATCATGCTTCGCTAGCACTTCAACGGCAAGCACAACACCTTCATCACTCATTTGACCTCGAGCAATAATACC
>ENA-ORXI01000196-ORXI01000196.1-sediment-metagenome-genome-assembly--contig:-NODE-196-length-48298-cov-5.767155_pt1 | contig 48298 bp, 46 predicted proteins | sample MGYA00237861_ERZ511468 | MGnify/ENA primary metagenome ERZ511468 (study PRJEB26299, sample SAMN06266213) | sediment metagenome | isolation source: Hudson Canyon methane seep mesocosm | place: USA:Hudson...
GGTTTAGCGATGGCCACCATGGATTTGATTCAAAAAGAAGGTGGTGAGCCAGCTAACTTTCTAGATGTTGGTGGTGGTACCACTGCGGATCGGGTTGCAGAAGCCTTTAAATTAATTTTGTCGGATAAAAAAGTGAAATCTATTTTGGTCAATATTTTTGGCGGAATTGTACGCTGTGATTTAATTGCCGAAGGCATTATCCATGCAGCAAAAGATGTGGGTATTTCCTTACCGGTGATTGTACGGTTGGAGGGGACAAATGCTGAGCTTGGCCGTGATCTATTAGCTAATAGTGGCATGAACATTCGAGTTGCTCATGATTTAACCGATGCAGCAAAACAAGCAGTAACTGCCGCTAACGAGGTGCAAGCATGAGTATTTTAGTCAATCGAAATACCAACGTTATTTGCCAAGGTTTTACTGGAAAACAAGGTACTTTTCATTCAGAACAAGCTATTGCGTATGGGACACAATTTGTTGGTGGGGTGACTCCTGGAAAAGGTGGTCAGATTCACTTAGATCGACCAGTATTTAATACAGTACGTGATGCGGTTGAACAAACGGGTGCTGATGCCAGCATGATTTATGTACCTGCGGCCTTTGCTGCTGATGCTATTTTAGAAGCGGCTGATGCTGGAATTAAAATTATTGCTTGTATTACCGAAGGTATACCAGTTCAAGACATGCTGAGAGTGAAACATGCTTTAACAGGATCAGATACACGATTGATTGGTCCTAATTGTCCAGGTGTGATTACACCAGATGAGTGCAAAATGGGCATTATGCCGGGCTCTATTCATTTAGCTGGTAAGGTTGGCATTGTATCGCGCTCAGGAACGCTAACCTATGAAGCCGTACATCAAACGACACAAAATGGATTAGGGCAAAGTACCTGTGTAGGTATTGGCGGTGATCCTATTCACGGCATGAGTTTTATTGATTGTTTAGCTTTGTTTGAAAAAGATCCACAAACTGAAGGCATTATTATGGTGGGTGAAATCGGCGGCCAAGCCGAAGAAGAAGCTGCTGTCTATATTCAAGAGCATGTGACTAAACCCGTGGTTGCTTATATTGCCGGTTTAACCGCACCTGAAGGTAAACGTATGGGGCATGCAGGTGCAATTATCAGTGGTGGCCAAGGTACCGCTGAAGCAAAATTAACAGCTTTAGAAAACGCGGGTGTGCATATTGTTCGATCACCTGCGGAAATGGGTAACCGACTATTTACCGTGTTAGGACAGTAATTGATGGCACATGATTTTTGCCTAGTAATGGGGCAAATCAATCCGCTAGTAGGTGATATTACGGGTAACGTAAAAAAGATTATTGCTGCTGCTGATCAAGCACGCGATGAACTAAATGCCGATTTAGTGGTTTTTCCTGAGTTAACAATAACGGGCTATCCTCCAGAAGATTTATTGTTGAGACCAGGTTTGATGAAACGGGTAAATCAAGGTTTAGAAACCTTGAAAAAGAAGATTAAAGGTATTGCAATTTTAATCGGCCATCCAGATGGCATTGCAGGCAAGGATTTATACAATGCTGCCTCTTTGATTGCTGATGGACAGCAATTAGCAACTTACTTTAAACACCAATTGCCAAACTATAGTGTATTTGATGAGAAACGTTATTTTGTTGAAGGCAGTGAAGCTTGCGTCATTGAGTTTAAAGGTATTAAGTTTGGTATTACCATTTGTGAAGATATTTGGTTTACAGGACCTGCAAGCCAAGCGGCAGATGCTGGCGCAGAGGTATTATTAAATCTAAATGCTTCGCCATTCAAACAAGGAAAATGGCAATCACGTGAAGCTGAAGTCAAACAACGTACCTTAGAAACAGGCCTGCCGATTGTTTATATCAACCTTGTTGGTGGCCAAGATGAACTGGTATTTGATGGTGCTTCTTTTGCTTTATCAGCCGAGGGTCAAGCTGTAGCACGAGCACCGGCGTTTAAAGAAGGTTTGTTTGCTCTATTTTTAAGAAAACAAAGCTCAGGTCAAGTTACCGTTGAGGGTGAAGTAGCTATTAAAGAAGATGATGTCACAATGGTTTATCAAGCCTTGGTTCAAGGTTTGCGTGACTATATCGAAAAGAATCATTTTCCGAGTGTCGTTTTAGGTTTGTCCGGTGGTGTGGATTCAGCATTAACACTGGCATTGGCGGTTGATGCGATTGGTGCTGAGCGAGTCAAAACGGTGATGATGCCTTCACAATATACAGCGCAGATCAGTCTTGATGATGCTGAAGATATGGCCCAACGTGTAAATGTTGAACATACTACCTTGCCGATAGGTCCTGCCTTTGAACAATTTTTGCAGACTCTGTCTGGGCCTTTTGAAGGGTTGCCTAGCGATACTACGGAAGAAAATATTCAAGCCCGTTGCCGTGGTGTATTGCTGATGGCATTATCAAATAAAACGGGTGCGATGGTACTGTCCACCGGTAACAAAAGCGAAATGGCGGTGGGTTATTCAACATTGTATGGTGATATGGCTGGCGGTTACGCACCGCTAAAAGACGTCTATAAAACCTTAGTTTATCAACTCTGCCACTATCGTAATTCGATCTCGGATATTATTCCTGAGCGCATTATCAGTCGGCCGCCATCGGCAGAATTAGCTCCTGATCAATATGATCATGATAGTTTGCCTGAATATGAAGTCTTAGATCCGGTTTTAGAGCATTATATTGCTGAAGATTGGTGTTTTGAAGAGATCGTTGCAGCGGGTAATGATGCCGAAATGGTTGCACGAGTGATAAAAATGGTAGATCGTAACGAATATAAACGACGACAAGCACCACCAGGAATTCGCATAACAAATCGTGCTTTTGGTCGTGATAGACGGTACCCAATTACGTCTGGTTATACTGTAAGTTCAACTATAGAGTAGGGAGTGATGATGAAAAAGATTGAAGCGATTATTAAACCTTTTAAATTGGATGATGTGCGTGAGGCCTTATCCGATATTGGTGTGACAGGAATGACCATATCTGAAGTAAAAGGCTTTGGTCGTCAAAAAGGTCATACAGAACTATATCGTGGTGCTGAATATGTGGTGGATTTTTTACCGAAAGTAAAAATGGAAATTGTCTTAGAGGATGAGCAGGTCGATGCTTGTATAGAAACAATTACTAAAGCTGCTCATACTGGCCGTATTGGTGATGGAAAAGTCTTTGTGTCACCCGTTGATCGAGTTGTTCGTATTCGCACTGGCGAAGAAGGCGAATCAGCCGTATAAAACTAAAGCCCCAGATATTTTAAAATATCTGGGGCTTTTTTGTTATTTCACTTCGGTATGTTGAATTTCTGCTAAGCCAGGATGGCCTGGGTAGTTTAGTTTTAAAACTCTAAGCGCATCTTCCGACAGCTCGTGAAGCTCAAGCACTTTATATGCCTTGGACATCATTAATAATGCCTCTGGCATAGCTGGTGTTCGAGGATAATTCTCAATGACGTATTTACCACGGTTAGCGGCAGCAACATAAGCACCACGGCGCATATAATAATGAGCAACATTGACTTCATGTTGTGCTAAGCGATTACGTAGGTAAACAATGCGTTGTGCAGCATCTTCACTATAACTACTTGTCGGATAGCGATTAACAAGAATTGTAAAGTCTCTTAGTGCTTGTCGAGCAGAACCAGGGTCACGCTGTGATTCATCACGGGGAATATATTTTTCAACAAGACCGATATCTTTATTGAAGTTAATTAAACCTCGCAAATAAATTGCATAGTCTAAGTTTGGGTTAAGAGGGTAGACACGTAAAAAACGGTCAATGGTTGCTAAAGCACTTTCAGGTTCATCATCTTTATAATAAGCATAGGCTGTTTCTAATAAAGCTTGTTGCGCATAATCACCAAAGGGAAATCGTGCTTCTAACTGGGCATAATACTGTAGGGCCGTATGATAATCTTCAGAGCTCAGTGCGGCTTTAGCTTCAGAATAGATGCGCTCTACAGTCCAGTCTGCTTCTGCGACAACTTCTTCAGTTTCGAAATAAGAACAGCCCGAAAGTGTTATTAGGCTCAACATTAAAGGTAGGTAATATTTTTTCATGCTGAGTAGGGTACGCTAGCTATTGCTGGTTGGTAAAGTTCGATTTAATTTTTATCTGATTTGCGCGTATGCGGTATGTATTAAGAATCCATGTACAATGTTAGTAATAGAGTAAATTTAGGTCAGAATTAAAACATGTTTCGTTTTGTATATCTTATAGTTGCAAGCATTATTTCATCACCGATTTTTGCCACAACCTTTGATTTGATCGATGAAGATAGTCGCGTGGTTGGGCACAATATTATTGTCTATAGTCACGAGGAAGATACCTTATTAGATATCGCTCGCCGATTTGACCTGGGTTATAGCGAAATTGTTAATGCGAATCCGGATTTGGATCCGTGGTTGCCAGGGACGGGGAAAAAGGTATTAGTCCCTAACCGTTTTATTCTGCCAGATGCAGAAAAAAAAGGCATTGTCATTAACTTGGCGGAAATGCGTTTATATTATTACCCTACCCGTAAAAAAAATCAGTTACAGCAAGTCATTACCCATCCCATTGGTGTCGGCCGTGAAGGTTGGACTACACCGTTGGGTAAAACACGCATTACCCAAAAAAAGAAAGATCCAACATGGACACCGCCAGCTTCTATTCATGCCGAACATCTAGCGAAAGGAGATCCCTTGCCTAAAGTAGTACCGGCAGGACCGGATAACCCTTTAGGTGCGTATGCGATGCGTTTGGCGATGCCAGGTTATTTACTTCATGGTACTAATCGTCCTTATGGTGTGGGTTTAAGGGTGAGCCATGGCTGTATACGCTTGTTTCCTGAAGATATTGAACATTTATTTGGCATAGTGCCTGTGAATACACCGGTCGAAATTCTATATCAACCGTATAAAGCGGCATTGCATGAAAATGCGCTGTATATCGAAGCACATGAAGTGCAAGGAGATATTGATAGCCGTGAAGGTAATAATATGACACCCATGGTCGCAGCGATATTAAATGCACAAGATGAAGTGTTATCGGATGATGATTGGCCTTTTGCTGAAGAGTTAGTTCGACAGCACCAAGGTGTGGTGAAAAAAATAAATCAAAAAGAGACGGATTTTATTGAAGATGTTTGGTTTATCCATGGAGGGGTCAATCAAGAAGCCAAAAATAAAATGACGCAGGCCCTAACAACATTAAACTCGGGTGACTATTTTTGGCCATTACAAGGCGGAGCGACCGGTGAAGTTTTGGTTGGCCCATTTGAGAATGAGCAACAGGCGGCGCAAATGGCACGAGAAGTTAATCGTTTAACTGATATGCCAGTATGGACAGTCATTATTTCTAGTGATGTTTTATAGGCCGAAATAGCAGGCAAAAAAAAGCCGGGATTATCCCGGCTTTTTTTATAGATGAAGGTTTACTTGCTCATCGCTTTTTCAAACATACGGTCGATTTTTGCACAGCATTCATCAACTGAACTTTGAGCACTATCGGCAGTATTTTGAGCTGCTTGAGCAGCTGCTTCAGCATCATTTGCTGTACGTGTTGCAGTATCTGCAGTGCCTTGAGCACTACGAGCAGCTGATAAAGCCGCATCTGCTGAAGATTGTGCAGCTTCAACTGATGCTTTAAGCGCATCCATTTCTGCAGTGTTAGCACAAGCTGTTAATAAAGCTAAAGGCAAAATAATAGCGCCTAGTTTAGTTAATGATTTCATCAAGTTCTCCTGAGTGATAAAGGTTAAATTTTAGCTGATCCACTTACATTGCTAAAGGCAATATACATTGTGAGGCTATCAGGAAATAATTACGCTGTCCAACCTTGAAAATCTTGAGCTGCTAAATAGTGCAAATACTTGCTATAATCGTCCGATTAAAACCGCCGTGATAGTTTTATCATCACTAAATTAACGGTAAAAATTACCTTAAAATTTTTACTTGCTCTGGAAAAATTTGTCTATGCACCCATTGCTGAATATTGCTATTCGGGCAGCCCGTAACGCGGGTAATGTTATTGTCCGATCTATACAACATGTTGAACATCTAGAAGTCACAACCAAGGGGCGCAATGACTTTGTCTCTGATGTTGATCGCTTAGCTGAACAGGAAATTATCAACGCTATTTCAAAAGCTTATCCTGACCATGCCATCATGGCTGAAGAGTCAGGTAATAGTGGTGAAAGTGATACTGTATGGATTATTGATCCCTTAGATGGCACCACAAACTTTTTACATGGATTCCCGCATTATTGTGTTTCTATTGCGGTAATGGTTCGCGGAAAAATTGATCATGGTGTTGTTTATGACCCATTACGTGAAGAACTTTTTACTGCCAGCCGTGGTGATGGCGCACAACTGAATGACCGCCGTTTGCGAGTTGCTAAACGCAAAGAAATGGCAAGTGCGCTATTAGCGACAGGTTTTCCATTTAAAGTCCCGCAACATTTACCTGCCTATTTAGCGACATTTACTAGTTTGTTTACTCAAGTTGCTGATGTACGCCGTACGGGATCTGCAGCATTGGATTTAGCATATGTCGCTGCAGGCCGTTTAGATGGTTATTGGGAAATTGGATTAGAAAAATGGGATCTGGCTGCCGGTGCTTTATTAGTTGAAGAAGCTGGTGGTGTGATCAGTGATTTTGTTGGTGGTGATAACTATATCAATAGCGGTAATGTTGTTGTCGGTAACTTAAATATGCACAAACATATGCTTGAAGGCATTACTCCTCACCTAACAGAAGAGTTAAAAAAATAGCGCCTTAACGGCATTTTTATTTCGTATGTTTGAAAACATACAACAACAGAATTTAAAACATGACTAGAGAAATTAGCAAGTTAAGAAACATCGCAATTATTGCCCACGTCGATCACGGTAAGACTACGTTGGTTGATCAACTATTACGCCAATCAGGCACGTTTAGTGAACATGAAGAATTACAAGAACGTGTGATGGATTCAAACGATCTTGAAAAAGAGCGTGGTATTACGATTCTGTCTAAAAATACAGCAGTGAAATGGAATGGTTACCATATCAATATCGTAGACACACCTGGACATGCTGATTTTGGTGGTGAAGTAGAGCGTGTTTTATCGATGGTCGATTCAGTTTTGTTACTTGTCGATTCATCTGAAGGACCGATGCCGCAAACACGATTTGTAACACAAAAAGCCTTAGCCTTAGGTTTAAAACCAATCGTTGTTATTAATAAGATTGATAAACCGAGTGCTCGTCCTGGTTGGGTCTTGGATCAAACCTTTGATTTGTTTGCTAACCTTGATGCGACTGACGAGCAGTTAGATTTTGATGTGATTTACGCCTCAGGTTTAAATGGCTTTGCTGGTCTGGAAGATGATGTTCGTTCAGGTGATATGACACCATTATTCCAAATGGTTGTTGATAAAGTAAATGCACCTGATGTTGATGCTGAAGGTCCTTTCCGCATGCAAGTCTCATCATTAGATTACAACAGCTATGTTGGTGTTATTGGTGTTGGCCGTATCGAACGCGGTAGAGTGAAAACAAATACGCCCGTGACAGTTGTTGATACTGAGGGTAAAACACGTAACGGCCGAGTATTAACCGTTATGGGTTTTATGGGTTTGCAACGTGAAGAGGTAGCTGAAGCTCAAGCTGGCGATATTATTGCCTTCACAGGTTTAGACCCACTTAATATTTCTGATACCTTATGTGACCCAACGGAAGTTGAAGCCTTACCACCATTATCTGTTGATGAACCAACAGTAACGATGACTTTCCAAGTTAATAATTCACCAATGGCGGGTCAAGAAGGCAAGTTTGTTACCACTCGTCAGATCAAAGAGCGTCTTGAGCGTGAATTGATTCATAACGTGGCATTGAAAGTTGAACAACTTGTTACTGATCCAGATAAATTTAAAGTTTCTGGTCGCGGTGAGTTACATTTATCCGTCTTGATTGAAAATATGCGTCGTGAAGGTTTCGAAATGGGCGTATCACGTCCTGAAGTTATTATTCGAGAAAAGGATGACGTTAAAGAAGAACCTTATGAAGCTGTGACCGCTGATGTGGAAGATACTCATCAAGGTACGATCATGGAGAAATTAGGTGAACGTGGTGCTCAACTAACGGATATGGTGCCAGATGGCAAAGGTCGTGTACGTCTAGATTTCATAATTCCGTCACGTGGTTTAATTGGTTTCCGGACTGAGTTCTTAACAGCTACTCAAGGCACAGGTTTGATTTTCAGTGTCTTTGACCACTATGCTCCAGTTAAAGAAGGGGATTTCGGTAAACGTAATAATGGCGTTCTTATCGCAAATGGCCTTGGTCAAGCAGTTGCTTTCTCAATCTTTAACTTACAAGAACGTGGCCGTATGTTTATCGGTCATAATGATGATGTTTATGAAGGCATGGTGATTGGTATCCATTCACGTGATAACGATTTGGTTGTTAATCCTTTAAAAGGTAAGCAATTAACCAATGTGCGTGCATCTGGTACAGATGAAGCGATTAATTTAACACCACCAATTAGAATGAGTTTAGAACAAGCACTTGAATTTATTGGTGACGATGAGTTGTTAGAAGTGACACCTAAATCAATACGTGTTCGTAAAAAACTGTTACTTGAACATGAAAGAAAACGTGCTTCTCGTGGCTAAAGACCACACGGGTCCCCAAATAACTTGGGTATAATAATAAGAGAAAAAGGGTATCCTATTCGGGGTGCCTTTTTTTTTGAGGTTAAAAAATGCGAATTCTAGTTTTAATAGCAATTGCTCTGCTGCTGTATATCATTATCGGTAACTTGCTACGGAAAAATAAAAAAACGCCGACCATTGCAACACAAAAAATGGTCAAGTGTGAACATTGTGGTGTACATGTTCCTGAGAAAGAATCTATCCAGTCAGGGAATGACTTTTTTTGTAGCCAAGCCCATGTAGATGATCATAAGAACGCTTAAATAAATGCAGCTGTTACGGTTTGAATTAGATTCACTTACCGATGCTGCTTCTTGGCGGGCTTTAACTGTATTTTCGAGTTACCGATTATTTTTAGCTGCAATGTTATTTGCGGTGTTTTATTACAAGTTGCCACCTGAATTCTTGGGTGAAACAAATCCATTGCTTTATAACAACATCAGTCAGTTTTATCTGTTTAGTGCTGTCGTTTTATTGATATTTAGCAGTAATAACTGGGGCATGTTTCAAGCACAGACTACAATCCAGTTAGTGCTCGATATTTTGGTTCTAACGGTACTGATTCATGCTAGCGGTGGTTTAAAAACAGGTTTAGGTTCTTTGTTATTAGTGGTTGTTGTCGCTGGCGGATCATTAATACCGGGTCGAATCGCGGTGTTTATTGCCGCTGTAGCAACTTTAGCCATATTAGTTCAAGCGGGTTATTCACAAATAGCCGGCGATGGGGTGACTAAATATAGCCATGCAGGCATATTAGGTGCGACCTTTTTTGCAACGGTTTTATTAGCACAGTCTGTAGCAAAAAAAATGCAGAAATCTCAAGGTTTAGCAGAACAACGGGCTAAAGATGTTAATAAATTAGCTACTTTAAATGAACGTATTATCAGTCGTTTGCAAACCGGACTGTTGGTTATCGATGGCCAAGGTGATGTACTGCACTGTAATCAGTCTGCGCGTAGTTTATTAGGTATCAAACAGGCCGATGAACACTATCAATTAAAACACTATGTGCCTAAATTAGCAGAACAGGTATGGGCGTGGAAAAATCGTAGTGCAACTAGTTTTCTGCCTTTTCAAGCACGATCTGATTTGCCGGAAGTCTTAGCGCGAGCAAGTGAGTTAGATGATGGCGAGATCTTGATATATATCGATGATACTTCAGCGGTAGCTCAACAAGTTCAACAATTAAAGCTCGCATCCTTAGGGCGGTTAACGGCAAGTATTGCTCATGAGGTTCGTAACCCCCTTGGTGCAATTAGTCATGCTGGTGAAATTTTAGCAGAATCGTATACTACGGATCCTAAAATCACTAAATTGACCGATATCATTCAGCGGCATAGCACAAGAGTGAATGCTATTATTGAAAATATATTGCATATGAGTCGCCGTAAAACGGTTGAACCTAGTGTTGTTGTTTTAGCGCCATGGTTAGAGCAATTTATCCAAGAGTTTTGTGAACTTAAAGATATTGATGAGACAGTAGTGAAACTTATAGTCAAAGCGCCACTGGCAAAAGTAACGATGGATGAGGAGCAGTTGCATCAAGTTATGTGGAACTTAATGGAAAATGCATGGCATTATTCAGATGCAAAAACTGACTCTGTTGCTGTACAAGTGGAGCTTGCTATACAGGGTAGTGAAATTACGATTGATGTCAGTGATAATGGCGCTGGGGTATCGGAAAAAGTGCAAAAACATTTATTTGAACCGTTTCATTCTCAGCGCACAGGTGGAACAGGATTAGGTTTATATTTAGCACGTGTATTATGCCAAGCAAATGGAGCAAGATTGAATTATTTAGCTGATGAAAAAGAGCGCTGCTATTTCCGAATTAATTTCTCGCTGGAATGGCAAGAGAGTGTGCAATGAATCCTCAAGCATTAGTGATTGATGATGAGCCGGATATTCTTGAATTATTGACGATGACTTTGTCAGGTATGTCGATTGACTGCATTACCGCAGAAAATTTAGCTCAGGCAGAACAAGCATTAAAACAACATAATTTTGATTTGTGTTTGACTGATATGCGTTTGCCCGATGGCAGTGGCTTAGATTTTGTTAAAACCTTGCAAGAAAAACAACCTGAATTACCGGTGGCGGTTATTACCGCTCATGGCAACATTGATATTGCTGTACAGGCTTTAAAACTAGGGGCTTTTGATTTTGTATCAAAACCTGTCAAGTTACGAGTGCTGAGAGAATTAGTGTCGACAGCGCTAAAATTATCGCCGGAGAAACCCGCCAACAAAGATCGACGTTCACGTGCTCAACTATTAGGTGAAACTGAAGTAATTAAAACCTTACGAGGAAAAATAACCAAACTGGCTCGTAGTCAAGCGCCGGTGTATATCGGCGGTGAATCTGGAACAGGAAAAGAATTGGTTGCTAGATTAATTCATAGCTTGGGAGCTCGAGCAGAAATGCCTTTTGTGGCTATTAACTGTGGAGCGATTCCTGCTGATTTAGTTGAAAGTGAGTTTTTTGGACATAAAAAAGGCGCTTTCACCGGTGCCATTTTTGATAAAGATGGTTTATTTCAAGCGGCACATGGCGGCACGTTATTTTTAGATGAAGTTGCTGATTTACCTTTAATGATGCAAGTGAAATTATTGCGTGCTATTCAGGAAAAAGCTGTACGGCCTGTTGGTGGTAATGATGAAGTTAATATTGATGTACGCATTTTATCGGCGACACATAACAATTTAACAGAGTGTGTCAGTGAAGGAACATTTCGAGAGGATTTGTTTTATCGTTTGAATGTGATTGAGTTACAGGTGCCACCGTTACGCCAGCGCCAGCAAGATATTCCCATCTTAGCCGAACATATTTTGCAACAGATTGCAGACAACAATGCTGTGACTAGCCCGACATTAAGTGTTGAAGCTTTAGCGGCACTTAAATCTTATCCGTTCCCAGGAAATGTACGTGAATTAGAAAATATTTTGGAACGTGCACTAACATGGGTTGAAGGTGAAACGATTTCGGCAGATGACTTAATGTTACCGGATGTTATATTAAAATCGGAAACAGGCACAACATTAAAGGAAGGTAATAAGTCTGCGCTTATTGTTGATAATGACCTTGAAAGTCAGCTTGAAGATCAAGAACGTCAATTGATAATGCAAGCATTGGAATCAACACGCTGGAATAAAACAGCTGCGGCCAAAAAGTTAGGCATTACCTTTAGAGCATTGCGTTATAAGTTAAAAAAATTGAACTTAGAATGACAAATTATTATGACTAGGGATGAGGCAAAATAACAATGACAACTTCAACATCAAATAAACCAGATTTAGATTGGAGTCAGGTACGTGAAACAGTCCGTATGCTGAATTTAGCGGTAGCTCAAACGGAAATGTCCATGAAGGAGGGTGATGATTCTGTTGATACGTTGACGGATGCATTCACAACAATGGTCGCTAGAGTACAAGTTATTGAAAAAATGGCCAAGTCAGAGGACGAGATTGATGCCAAGCAAATTGTAGAGCAATGTGAAGCAGTTACTGGTGAAATGCAGCATGTTATTCAGGCATTCCAGTTTTACGACAAGCTTACTCAGCGCTTAAGTCATGTATCCCATTCTTTAGATGCCTTAGGAAATCTTGTTTCTGATAGTGCGAAACTTTATAACCCCATAGAGTGGTCCTTACTGCAGGAAAAAATTATTTCCAAGTACTCTATGCCTGCCGAACATCACATGTTCGAATTAGTGATGCAAGGTAAATCAGTAGAGGAGATCCTCAAACATGTGGGTCCACCAACTCAAAGTAGCGAAGATGATGTTGAACTATTTTAGTTATGGGTTTGTAGCCTAGTCAGCTGCAAAAGCTTGTACGTCAGTCACTGTTGTTGGGCCAGAGGTAAACATCGGTTTATCACTTCCGGCCAATTTTAAACTTAAAAGTAATTTTATATTGTTTGCAGAGCTAAACTGCGCTGCCGCAACATGGCCTAAAATATTGCCTTCTTGGTCAGTGACTTCTTCTCCGGCGGTGGGTAGCTTGTCACTGCTACAGCTTGCCGAAAACAATCTTCTACTTGGTTTTCCTAAGTAATGTAAGCGGGCGACAACTTCTTGTCCCGGATAACATCCCTTATTGAAACTGACACCACCAACAAGATCAAAATTGATTTGTTGCGGTGTGAACTTTTCTTTGGTTTCAGGAACGACGGTAGATAAACCCTGTTCAATATCGAGTAACTGCCATGATGATTCAACAGCGAGTTGCCAAGTTTGTCTAAGTAGTTGTTGGCAAAAAGTATCGAGATTGTCCTGCTGAACGATGCATAAATAACGATCCATCGAGCTCGGTAGTTTTAGCAATAAATTATTGTTATCTTCAGCTGCTTGATAATCTTGCTGTGGCAGTATGACATCGGTATGTTTTTCACTGTTTGTTATTAAGCCTACTAGCGAGAGCTTCTCGCTAACATTGCTTATGGTGACTTTCGTGCGTAATTTAAACATAGTGAGGCGTTGCTGGAGTCCATCACACATAGATTTTGGCAATACAAGTTGAAAGCTATCAGCACGACGAACCAATAAGAAAGTAGCCAATAAACGGCCCTTTGCACTACAAAAGCCATTTAATTGACTTTGGTTTATCGCTAAAGCGTTAACATCATTGGTGAGTAAGTTTTGTAAAAAGGAGCCGGCCTCTTCACCTTCTATTTGTATGATGCCTAATTGGTTTAAGGGCATAAGGTAATTAGTCTTGTTACTATCTAGATATTGCGTAACAGGGTATTGCTCGTTCAGTGTTTGCCAAAAGTCAGTCATAAATTTCATATTGTTGTAGAAAGTGTGAATATTGTACGTCATTAAGAACAATGGAGAGCATATGCAACAAGGGATTGTATTTCACATGCAGATCGGACGATCAAGGTGGCTGTTATTTTATCTTGGTTTTATTCACACTGTCATGTTGATAACGCTGTTAAATTTAGCAATATCGTTAGTGTGGATTGTCTTTGGTCTATCGCTATTAGTATTCAGTTTCATTTATAGTTGCCGTCAATATCAATGGCTAAAAAATTCAAAGGTAGTCAGTGACATTAAACGTGATGAAAATGGTTTATGGAAGCTTGAGGATTTAAATGGCAAAACACAAGCGGAGTTAAAATTGCAGCATAGTTTTGTCAGTGTAAATTTAGTTATTCTCCATCTAAAAAGTAGTTCGCGTTGGAGGTGTTTACCCATCGTTATCTTGAGCGATGCTGCCGATAAAAATTTATTTCGTCAGTTACGAGTATATTTGAAAGATCCTAAGATTTTCCTGCAATGATAGTATCTTGGGGTGGCTGAGTGGTATCGATATCTGGATAATCTAAAGTGTAATGTAAACCACGACTTTCCCTACGCTGTAATGCAGCGCTGATGATTAACTCTGCAATATCTGCAAGGTTTCGTAACTCAAGTAAATCGCGAGTAATGTGATGTTGGCTATAATCATCTTTGATTTCTTGTTGCAATAATGACAATCGTTGACGTGCTCGAAGTAGTCGTTCATTTGAGCGTACGATGCCGACATAATCCCACATAAAGCGACGTAATTCATCCCAGTTATGACTAATCGAAATAGCTTCTTTTGCACGGTGTACAAGACTAGCATCCCAGTCTGGAATAGCTGTTTTAACGGATGATAGCGGCAGCTGTCCTTTAATGTGCTGTGCAGCAGAACTGGCAAAAACTAAACACTCTAATAATGAATTACTCGCCATTCGATTAGCACCATGCAATCCAGTATGAGCTGTTTCGCCGATAGCATAAAGACCACCTAGATCAGTCTGGCCATGTATATCGGTAATCAGTCCACCACAAGTGTAATGCGCTGCAGGCACTACCGGAATGGGTTCGCGTGTCATATCTATGCCAAATTGCAAACAACGCTGGTGGATAGTGGGAAAGTGTTTTTCGATAAAGTCTTTTGGTTGGTGGCTAATATCAAGATATACACAGTCATCACCCAAGCGTTTCATTTCATGATCAATGGCGCGAGCGACAATATCTCTAGGTGCTAACTCGGCTTGCGGATGAAACTTATCCATAAATGGAGTGCCGTCAGCCAAAATTAGTTTGGCTCCTTCTCCGCGTAAGGATTCACTGATTAAAAATGACTTTGCTTTAGGGTGGTATAAACACGTTGGATGAAATTGAATAAATTCCATGTTGGCAACACGACAACCCGCTCGCCAGCCCATTGCTATACCGTCGCCAGTAGAAACATCTGGATTACTGGTATATAGATATACTTTACCAGCGCCACCCGTTGCTAAAACAGTAATTGGGGCAGTAAAGGTTTTAGTGGTATCTGTTTTAATGTCCAAAGCATAACAACCAACACAATGGTTCTTATCAGTGTTTAGATGTTTTTGGCTGGTGATGAGGTCAATAGCCAGATGAAAAGGAAATAAATGAATATTTGAATGCGCTTGGGCTTTTGCTAATAAGGTTGTTTCAACTTCATGTCCGGTTGCATCAGCAGAATGGATAATGCGCCGGTGACTATGACCACCTTCTTGAGTGAGGTGATAAGTTTCTGAAGATGTTCCGTCTTTGGTGAACGATACGCCTTGTTCAATTAACCATTCAATGGTTTCACGCGCATGCTCGACGGTATAACGTACTATTTCTTCATCACATAAACTCACACCGGCTTTGACGGTATCATCCATGTGTGATTGCAGTGAATCAGCTTTATCAAGCACCACCGATATACCACCTTGGGCATATAGTGAGGCACCTTCTTCTAATTGTCCCTTAGATAACACAGCCACTTTGGCATGATCGGCTAATTGTAGCGCAAGAGTGAGGCCTGCTGTTCCACTGCCAAGGATTAAAACATCGTAGTGATGAGATTTAGTCATTAATTAAATATAAAAGTAGATTGAATAATTAGTTTGTTTGTTTGCAATGAGAGATCACGTCACGTGAAATTAATTTCTTTAGCCATAACAAAGTATAACGCAGCTAATAATAAAGTAAGGAAACTTAAAAAACACGAGTAGTGTAAATATGGGGATTTAATAAAATTAGTCATGAATTGTTAACGCAGATTTAAGGTTAGCATTAAGCGAAAATGTAACAATGATAGGGTTATGATCTGAGCTAGTAAGTTGAGGTGTTTCAACTTTAGTCGCGCTTAGTTCACGAAAAAAAATATGATCAATCGCATTGCCAAAGATTTGTGTACGGTTGTGATTTTGATAAGGCAGGGAAGAAAGTGATAAATCATTTTTAAATTGTGTGATGATTTGCATTCGATGCTCACTCCAGCTATTAAAATCACCAGCCACAATAACCGGCCCACTATGCTGTTGGATCACGCGTTGTAACGCTGAAATTTGCTCTTTGTATTTACTAGAGCCAAAAGTGAAATTGATGCTGTGAATATTGGCAACTAATAACTGATGTTCACTATCAGATAAAGAGTATAAATTAACCATCAGTGTTTTAGGCAGCTGAATGATGGGTTCTTTACTATGGACACTGCATCGGCTTATGGGCGGAACACGAGCAGCGGTTAATACTCCTACTTTGAGTTTGTTATAAAGAAAAGCAACTGTTAGGTCCCAATAAAGCTCAAGCGCATCTAACGTTTGGTGCAAATGCCCATCTAAACGTGCTTCTTGAAGCGTAATGATGTCTTTGGCTTGGCTTAAATGTTCAAAATCTGCAGCCCAGTTTTCTCTTGAACCTTTATATACATTCCAATTAAGCAAGGTAATGGATTTACTGTTTAAAGCATTATTTTGCGTTGCCGAAACAACCGCTGGCCGTGTGATTTTTATTGTTTCACAATGAAGGGCTAGCGGAGTGAAACTATGATCAGTTTCATGGCTGGAGATTTGATAGGGTGTCGTAGATACACATGCAGTTAGACAAATGAATAGTAGGCATTGCATTAACTGGCGTGTCATAGAGTGTGATTGAAATTTAATCACTACAAGGCAACAAAAACTGGCAGAAGTAACGATATAAAAAACTGATCATGATAAGTCACTCATTTAATCAACAATACGGTGTCACAAGTATCGTTATTTTATAACTTTATCTTGTGAGAGGTCTGCTACAATTTCTTTTTATTATATCGACTGTAAAGCATCATTAGAAATGGGATTTAGCATTTTTAAATTTTGAATAGAGACAAGTCGTTTGTATGAATCACAAAAGCTTGTTTGTTATATTTGAATTGTTACGGGAACAAAATTTAATCATTATGGTCAATCAAGCTAGAACTAAACATAGTCTCCGGCATATCGGAGTACGCCGGAACAAAGGATTAGAGTGGATCAAGAGCTAGTGCAGCGTGTGCAAGCAGGGGATAAAAAAGCATTTGATTTGTTGGTACTGAAATATCAACAACGAATTGTGCATGTGATCACAGGTTTTGTTCATGATCCTGTTGAAGCTTTGGATGTGGCGCAAGAGGCCTTTATAAAAGCGTATCGTGCTATCCCCAACTTTCGTGGCGATAGTGCGTTTTATACGTGGTTATATCGCATTGCCATTAATACGGCTAAGAACTACTTAACTGCAGCAGCACGTAGACCACCAACGATGGATGTCGATGCTGCTGATGCAACTAATTATTATGATGCGCCTGAACTGAAAGAGTTTGAAACGCCTGAAAGTAACATTATGAGAAATGAACTTGAGCAGGCTATTCATCAGGCGATAGAAGACTTGCCCGAAGATACGGCAACGGCTATTAAGCTGCGTGAATTTGAAGGCATGAGTTATGAGGAAATTTCTCAGGTAATGGATTGTCCAATTGGGACAGTGCGCTCACGTATTTTTCGAGCACGTGAAGCAATAGATGCACGCGTAAATGAAATAATGAATCAAGGGGAACAACAATGACAGCCAATCATACTGAACTATTGTCTGCGTTAGTTGATGGGGAGTTACAAGGGCAGGAATTAGATAAAGCCTTGCAACTTTTAAACAATAATGAACTGACAAGAGAGCAATTACAGCGATATCAATTTGCTAGCGATGTCTTACATGGCAATACTCATGACAATCAACGAATTGATCTTTCGGCATCTGTAGCTCAAGCCTTAGATAAAGAGCCTGTATATTCGGATAAAACAAAAGAGAATGTTAAAGCATCAGTTATTGTCTTGCCAAAACAATTTTGGCAACAAGCAGCGGGTTTAGCAATGGCTGCTTCAATTGGTGCTTTAGCCGTTGTCGGTGTTGTGTCACAACCGCAAAACCAACTAGTCCCTATCAGGACGGTGGCAAATGAAGTTCCAGTAGAAACAACAACCGTTGCGACAACGGGTAATCGCTGGACAGTAGGCGAAGCTGAGGTTGCAGATCGATTAAATACCTACTTAGTTGATCACAACGAATATGCAGGTGCCTCAGATGTCTTCTCCTATGCAAGAGTTGTTTCTTATGAAGCAGGACAATAACTAATGCGGATTTTTGTTCAATTGGTTTTGGTTTTAAGTTTGACTCTGCTGGCAACAGCTAGTTTTGCTGAATCGGAAGCGATGAAAGTATTAGAACGCATGGGTGTTGCAGCCAAACAACTCAGTTATGAAGGTGTGTTTGCTTATCAAACGGGCAAAAATCTTCAGTCCATTCGTATTATTCACCGCGCCGATGAACAAGGTGAGGTTGAACGACTTGTATCACTCAATGGTTCTGCCCGAGAAGTAATCCGTACAAATGATTTAGTTACCTGTATTTTTCCGGAAGGAAAACGTGTTCATGTTAATAGACGACCACTGGGACGAGGTTTCCCCAGTGATTTATTAAGACGATTAGATTCTGCTACCCCCTATTACGAAGTTGTCATGGGGCAAGATGGTCGTGTAGCAGATCGTCAGGCGGCAGAACTTATTATTAAACCTATTGATAGTTACCGCTATGGTTTCCGCTTATGGGTAGATAAAAAAAGTGATTTACTGCTGAAGTCGGAGTTGCTTGCTGAAAACGGTAATGTATTAGAAACCTTTGCTTTTTCAATGATTGAATTGAATAAAACGATTCCCGATAGTTTGTTGCAACCGCAAATTAGCGGTAAGGAAATGACTTGGAATCGAACGGAACCTGAAACGGGTATTAATATGGCGACCAAGCAAAATGTTTCGAAGTGGCAGATCGCGTGGTTACCAGAAGGGTTTTCTTTAGTTGCACAACAAAATCGCCTAAAAGCCAATAATGGTGCATCGGTTGAGCAACGTGTTTATAGCGATGGTTTAAGTTCAGTGTCGATATTTATCGAAAAAATTCGTGCAAGGCACAGTCATTTACACGGTGGTTCAACAATGGGTGCAGTAAATGCTTTTGGCACAATATTGAGTGCACATTTTGTGACGGTGGTGGGCGAAGTGCCGGCTAAAACAGTTGAAAAAGTGGGCGCATCTATTAGCTATAAAGGCGATAGCGAACAATGATCAAACAAAAGGCGACAGTCATAGCAACTGATGAGTCGACTGTTTGGGTTGACACTGAGCGGCAATCAACCTGTGGCCAGTGTCAGGTCAAACAAGGTTGTGGTACCGGCTTGTTAGAAAACCATGTTGGGAAACGCTTTTCTCGTATTGCAATAAAAAAACAACAAGATGTCGTTGTAGGCCAACAAGTGCAGCTGGGGATCCCAGAAGAACCATTACTTTATGGGGCATTTATGATGTATATCATTCCCTTATTGGTGATGTTTTTATTTTCTGCAACGGCTCAATTATTGAATTTTAGCGACGTCATGGAAGTCATGGCTGGCATTGTCGGTTTAGTATCTGGATTTTATTGGGTACATATTCGGTTTAAAGATAATAAAACAGGCCTGCAGGCCGAGATAGTAAAGGAAGAAAAATGAGAAATTACATGCGGTGGATAACAATCGGTTTTGTAGTGGTTTGGTCATTAGTGAGTATCAATGCCCATGCTGGGGCTTTACCCGAGTTTACTAGTTTAGTGGCTGAAAATGGGGCCGCCGTTGTTAACATTAGCACCACAAAAAACAACAAAAGCCAGCAACAAACACCAAACTTGCCACCAGGCATGCAAATTCCTGAAGGAACACCGTTTGATGATTTGTTTAAACATTTCTTTGGTGCGCCAGGTCAACGACCACAGCCCTATGAATCTCATTCATTAGGGTCTGGTTTTGTACTGTCATCAGATGGTTATATTTTAACCAACCATCATGTGATTAAAGATGCCGATGAAATCATAGTCAGGTTTAGTGACCATAATGAGCTTGAAGCTAAAATATTAGGCAGTGATGAGCGTAGCGATGTGGCTTTGTTGAAGGTGGAAGCGACAGGATTAAAAGCAGTTAAATTAGGTGACTCAACCAAATTGCAGGTAGGTGAGTGGGTATTAGCAATAGGTTCTCCTTTTGGTTTTGATTATTCGGCAACGGCAGGTATCGTCAGTGCTTTAGGTCGTAGTTTGCCTAGTGATAGTTATGTGCCATTTATTCAAACAGATGTGGCGATTAACCCAGGAAATTCAGGCGGGCCTTTATTTAATCTTGATGGTGAAGTAATTGGCATTAACTCTCAGATTTATAGCCGTACAGGTGGTTTTATGGGGGTATCTTTTGCCATTCCTGTCGATGTGGCAATGAATGTAGTTGAACAGATCAAATCACAAGGTTATGTAAGTCGTGGTTGGTTAGGTGTGGTTATTCAAGATGTGACCCGAGAATTAGCTGAATCTTTTGGTTTGAAAAAACCTCAAGGCGCCCTAGTTTCAAGAGTATTACCGGATAGCCCTTCAGCTAAAGCAGGCATTGAAGCTGGGGATGTTATTTTAAAATTTGATGGTAAAAAAGTTGCAACCTCATCGGCATTACCACCGATTGTGGGTCGTACTAAGATCGGTAAATCTGTGAATGTTGTGGTGATGCGCAATAGCGAACGCAAAACGGTTCAGATAAAGATTGAAGAGTTGCCTGAAAGTGAAGAGTTAGCAAAAGCAGATAGCCAGCCGGGTCGTTTAGTCGATGATCGTTTGGCTGTCGAAGTGATGGATTTGACAGATGATCAGCGAGAAGCACTTAAAGTTAAAAAGGGTGGTGTCGTTGTCGTTAACGTGGATGCCGGTTTTGCAGCTGCCGCCGGAGTACAGCGAGGCGATGTTATTTTGAGTATTGATAATAAAAAAGTGACCGATGCAAAGCAGTTTTTAGATTTAGCAAAAGACTTGCCTGTAAACAAAGCAATCCCTGTTTTAGTTCAACGAGGTGCGGGTGCGATTTTCCTCGCTTTACGAATTAAACAGGGCGAACAATAAACATTCGACAATGTAAATTCATACTAGGCACGACAGCATCTATGTTTTGCCGTAAAATCTAGCGCTTAGATCTTCAGATCGGTCGGTAACAATTTGTTCCGGCCGATTTTTTTACAGTTATCAAGGTACATTTTATTTCCATGGATCACATCCGTAATTTTTCTATAATCGCTCATATTGATCACGGCAAGTCGACTATCGCTGATCGTTTTATCCAAGTGTGTGGTGGTTTATCTGATCGTGAAATGTCATCGCAAGTACTTGATTCAATGGATATTGAAAAAGAACGCGGCATTACTATTAAAGCGCAATGTGTATCTTTGGATTATAAAGCACGTAATGGTGAAACCTACCATTTGAACTTTATTGATACTCCCGGCCATGTTGACTTTTCATACGAAGTCTCTCGTTCATTAGCGGCTTGTGATGGAGCCTTGCTGGTGGTTGATGCTGCGCAAGGTGTCGAAGCGCAAAGTGTTGCTAACTGTTATACCGCGATAGATTTAGGGCTTGAAGTTATTCCGGTGCTTAATAAAATCGATTTACCTTCGGCAGATCCGGATCGTGTTGCCCAAGAAATTGAAGATATTATTGGGGTTGATGCACTTGATGCTACTCAATGTAGTGCAAAAACAGGTCTTGGCATTGAAGAGTTGCTTGAAACTTTAGTTGAGCGTGTTCCTCCTCCAACAGGAGATCCTGACGGTGAATTAAAAGCTTTAATCATTGATTCTTGGTTTGATAGTTATGTCGGTGTTATTTCTTTGGTCAGAATCATGCAAGGCTCGATCAAGTCACGTGACAAAATCAAAGTGATGTCGACAGGGCATGAATATCAAATTGAACAGGTAGGTATATTTACACCAAAACGCACTAAAACAGATGCATTGTATTGCGGTGAAGTAGGTTATGTAATCTCCGGTGTTAAAGATATTGACGGTGCACCAGTTGGTGATACCTTAACGCATGTCCACCATGGCGCAACAGAAATGTTGCCGGGTTTTAAATCGGCTACCCCTCAAGTATATGCTGGACTTTTTCCTGTTAGCTCAGATGATTTTGAAGCATTCCGTGATGCCTTGGGTAAATTACGATTGAATGATGCCTCACTATTTTTTGAACCTGAAAATTCACAAGCCTTAGGTTTTGGTTTCCGTTGTGGTTTTCTTGGTTTATTGCATATGGAGATTATTCAAGAGCGTCTTGAGCGTGAATATGATCTTGATTTAATTACCACCGCACCAACAGTAATCTTTGAAGTACTTACTCGTAAAGGTGACTTGCTTAAGGTAGAAAATCCAGCATTATTACCAGATACTGGCACCGTAGATGAAATTCGCGAACCGATAGTGATTGCAGATATCTTGGTACCACAAGAACATTTAGGTTCTGTTATTACCTTATGTGTTGAAAAGCGTGGCATTCAAAAAACAATGCAGTATATGGGCAAGCAAGTAGCGTTAAGTTATGAATTGCCAATGAATGAAGTGGTCATTGATTTCTTTGATCGATTGAAATCAGTGAGTCGTGGTTATGCTTCATTGGATTATCATTTTACCCGTTTTGAGCAAGCGGATTTAGTGAAACTAGATATATTAATTAATGGTGAGCGGGTTGATGCTTTATCAATGATTGTTCATCGAGATGATAGTATTTCACGTGGCCGGGCATTGGTTGAAAAAATGAAAGAATTAATCCCAAGGCAAATGTTTGATATTGCAATTCAAGCGGCAGTTGGTGGCCATATTATTTCCCGATCTACGGTTAAAGCATTACGCAAAAATGTTATTGCCAAATGTTATGGCGGGGACGTTTCACGGAAACGTAAGTTATTAGAAAAACAAAAAGCCGGTAAAAAACGCATGAAATCGATTGGTAAAGTAGATGTGCCACAAGAAGCTTTCCTAGCCGTTTTGCAATTATCAAAAAAATCATAAAGGAGCAATGAAATAGTGAGTTTTCCAGCAATAATGGTGGCCCTTGTATTAGTCACTGGAATCATTTGGTTGATTGATATTTTCTTTTGGGCGCCTCAAAGAGTAAAAGAACAAAAAGAACCTGTCGCTGTTGAATATGCACGTTCCTTTTTTCCTATTATCTTAATTGTATTAGTTATTCGCTCCTTTATTGCTGAACCATTTCGTATTCCGTCAGCATCAATGCTGCCGACGTTACACATAGGTGATTTTATTTTAGTGAATAAATTTGCCTATGGTATCCGTCTGCCTGTTGTAAATACTAAAATATTTGAGCTGGGCAAACCGCAACGCGGTGATGTATTTGTATTTCGCTTTCCTAAAAACCCAAAGATTGACTACATAAAAAGGGTTATTGGATTACCGGGAGATAAAATCGGATATTTTAATAAAACGGTATATATTAACGGCAAAGCCGTAGAGCAACAGGTAAAAGCAAAAGACATTAGTTTAGAAGGATTAATACCTGAACGAAGTAAATTACTAACTGAGAAGTTGGGTGATAAAGAACATGATTTATTAATTGATCCAGATCGACGTCTAGTTGAAGGCGAAATGCTGGTGCCAGAAGGTCATTACTTTGCTATGGGTGATAACCGTGATAACAGTAATGACAGCCGTTTCTGGGGCGCAGTACCAGAAGAAAACTTAGTCGGTAAAGCATTTTTTATCTGGATGAGTTGGGATTGGAATGCTGGTGGAATCGTATGGAATCGTTTAGGTAACTCAATTGATTAAGGGGAAAGACATGCAAAAACAACAAGGGATGACACTGATTGGCTGGGTAATGGTGCTAGCGATCATTGCTTTTTTTGCTACATTTGTAATGCGCTTATTACCAATGTATCAGGAATATTATAGCGTGCTGCAAATTATGGATGGCATGGAAATAGAACTCAAAAATAATAAACTCACTAAAAAACAAGTGATGACCTTGTTAGAAAAACGTTTTGATACTGGTTACGTATTTAGTGTTAAAAAAGATAATATTGAGATCAGTCGCGGTAAAAATAATGTTCATGTAAGCAAGATTGCAATTGACTATGAAGTACGTAAGCCCTTTATGGCGCAAATTAATTTAGTAGGTCATTTCAAAACTGAAATAGATGTTGAGCCTAAAACTAGATGATTAGCCCGCGTCAGCAGGCTTTATGTAAGCAATTAAATGTTACTTTTAATCAGGTCGAGTTATTACAACAAGCGTTAACTCATCGTAGTGTAGGCAGTAATAATAATGAACGGTTGGAATACCTAGGCGATGCCATTTTAAGTTTTGTGATTGCTGAAGACTTATTTAAACGTTTCTCTCACGTTAAAGAGGGTAAATTAAGTCGCTTAAGGGCATCTTTAGTAAAAGGTGTGACCTTGGCTGAAATAGCACGAGAATTAAATTTAGGTGAAGTGTTGATCCTTGGTCCTGGCGAATTAAAAAGTGGTGGTTATCGCCGTGAATCAATTTTGGCTGACGCGGTTGAAGCAATCTTTGGTGCGCTGTACTTAGATAGTGGTTTGGACGCGGTTAAAACTTTGATATTAAATCTCTTCGCTGAACGTTTAGAAGCAATTGATGCTGATGAAACAGTGAAAGATCCAAAAACGCAATTACAAGAATTATTGCAAAGCCGTAAACAACCATTGCCGCTCTATTCGGTAAAAGAGTTAAAAACTAGTGAACAACAACCGATATTTGAAGCATCATGCCAAGTATCGATTTTAGAAAAAGTCATCGTAGCTCAGGGAAGTAGCCATCGTAAAGCAGAACAAAAAACAGCAGAACGTGTGCTGACATTAATCGAAGGTAAATTATGACAGACAACGCATTTAAGTCTGGTTATGTGGCGATCATTGGTCGTCCAAATGTTGGTAAATCAACATTAATCAATCGTGTTTTGGGACAGAAGTTATGTATTACTTCTCGTCGCCCTCAAACAACACGACATCGTATTCTTGGTATTAAAACTTCGCAAGAGAGTCAACTGATTTATGTTGATACCCCAGGTATTCATACTGACGGTAAACGGGCAATGAATCGTTATATGAACAGAGCTGCAGCGGCATCGATTGATGATGTAGATGTGGTTTTATTTGTCATTGAAGGACTCAAGTGGACAGATGAAGACGCTAAGATTTTAAAACGTATTAAAAGTGATGCCAGAGTACCGGTTATTTTGGTACTCAACAAAGTCGATAAGTTAGCAAGTAAGGATGAACTATTACCTCATATTAGTAAATTGGCAGCAGAGTATGACTTTGCCAATGTTGTTCCCATTTCTGCTCGTAAAGGCGTCAACGTTGAAGCATTGGAAACTGAAATTTTAAAACTAATTCCAGAGGGTGAGTTGATTTTTCCAGAAGATCAATTAACTGATCGCAGTTCACGTTTTTTAGCCGCAGAGTTAGTACGAGAAAAATTATTTCGTCATCTAGGACAAGAGTTACCTTATTCCATTACGGTTGAAATAGAGCAGTTCAAACAAGAAGATAAACTGTATCGAATTAATGCGGTTATCTATGTAGAACGTAGTGGCCAGAAAAACATCGTCATTGGTAAAAAAGGTGAGTTGTTGAAGGCGGTTGGTAAAGATGCTCGTATCGAGATGGAACAATTATTTGATTGCAAAGTTTTCTTACAGGTATGGGTAAAAGTAAGAGAAGGTTGGTCGGATAACGAGCGTATGTTGAAAAACTTGGGTTATAACGACGATCTTTAATTGAGCATATTGGCGTGAAAGTTGATTTAAGCCCTGCTTTTATATTGCATCACCGAGCTTATCGAGAAACAAGCTTATTATTAGATGTCTTTAGCCAACAACAAGGCCGCATTAAATTAGTCGCAAAAGGAATCCGTCAAAAAAAGCGCAGTAAACAGGGCCAATTCCAGCTTTATCAGCCTTTGTTATTATCTTGGTATGGACATGGCGACTTACAAAGCTTAACGACATCGGAAGTTTTAGCACCGCGTTATATTTTAAAAGAGAACGCTTCTTTATGTGGTCTCTACATAAATGAGTTATTGGTACGATTGTTACCGATAAATGAGCCGGAACAGGAGGTGTTTGAGGCTTATCAACTTGCTTTATCTGGTTTACAAGAAAAACAAAGCAGCAAAAAAAGCGAAGTGATATTACGTTTATTTGAAAAACGTTTATTAATGCAGCTGGGCTATGGTTTGGTTTTGGATAGAGAAGCTGATACTGATCGAGAAATTGAGCCTGATCAACGTTATGTTTATCGAGCTGATGCAGGATTATTTCGTTGGCAACAAGGCCAAAATGATGCCACAATTTCAGGGCGAAGTTTGCAGCACTTGATTGACGAAACTGATTTTGATCAACAAAGCTTGTTGGAAATTAAACAGTTAATGCGTGGTGTTATTCATCATTACTTGGATGGGAAACCCTTACAGAGTCGACAATTGTTTGCTCAATTACAGCAATATGCTGCTAAAACATAAATTTTAGAAGGTAAAAAATACAGTTATGGCGATTCTCTTAGGTGTCAATATTGATCACGTAGCAACATTAAGACAAGCACGTGGCACGCGATATCCAGACCCAATTCAAGCAGCAATAGAGGCAGAGCAAGCGGGTGCTGATGGCATTACTTTGCATTTACGTGAAGACCGTCGTCATATTCAAGAACGTGATGTAGCGATGTTGTCAGATATATTGCAAACCAAAATGAATCTTGAAATGGCGGTAACAGATGAGATGTTGGCCATGGCAGACAAATATCGGCCAGCAGATTGTTGCTTAGTGCCAGAGCGGCGAGAAGAGCTTACTACTGAAGGTGGACTTGATGTCGCGGGTCAATTGATTCGCATGAAAGATGCTTGTCAGCGACTAGCCGCTGCAGATGTAATGGTGTCATTGTTTATTGATCCTGACTTAGCTCAAATTGAAGCTGCAATTGAATGTGGCGCTCCTGTTGTTGAGTTACACACCGGTCGTTTTGCTGATGCTGAAACTTCACATGAATCAGCCCATGAATTACAAACAATCGTCACTGCAGTTGAGTATGCTAAGAGTCTAGGTTTGCAAGTAAACGCTGGGCATGGCCTGAATTATCATAATGTAAATGTCGTTGCAGAAATTCCCGATATTGTTGAGTTAAATATTGGTCATGCTATTGTTGCTCGTTCAGTGTTTACTGGTTTTCAGTCAGCGGTTAGAGAAATGAAACAATTAATGTTAGAAGCACGTCGCGGATGATTTTTGGCATAGGTACCGATTTGGTTCATATACCACGCATGCAAGCTTTGTTAGATAAACATGGCGATAAAATCGCCAAACGCATTTTAAGTGATACTGAATTTGATAGTTTTAAAAAATCAGTAAAACCAGCAGCATTTTTAGCAAAACGATTTGCAGCTAAAGAAGCAACAGCAAAAGCGTTAGGTACCGGATTTCGTGATGGTTTGAGCTTGCGCCATATTGCTGTGGAAAATAATAAATTAGGCAAGCCGGAATTAACGTTTTATCTACGTGGTCAAAGTTTATTATCTGAGCTTAATATTGGACGTAGTTTGTTAAGTTTAAGTGATGAACAAGATTATGCCGTCGCATTTGTGACCTTAATGGAGTCTTAGTGACATGAGTTCATACCCAACGATTGATCAATGCATTGGCAATACACCTCTGGTTAGATTGCAGCGTTTGCCTGGCGATACCAGCAATACGATTTTAGTAAAATTAGAAGGGGATAACCCTGCTGGTTCTGTGAAAGACCGCCCTGTATTAAGCATGATTAAACATGCTCAAGCTCGTGGTGATATTAAACCGGGTGATACTTTAATCGAAGCCACTAGCGGTAATACCGGAATAGCCTTAGCGATGATTTCAGCGATCTTGGGTTACAAAATGATATTGCTCATGCCCGAGAATATGAGTTTGGAACGACGTGCTTCAATGCGAGCTTATGGTGCTGAGATTATCTTAACCGAGGGCATAGAGAAAGCCCGTGACCTAGCTTTAGAGATGCAAGAACAAGGTAAGGGCAAAGTATTAAACCAGTTTGGTAATCTAGATAATCCTTTGGCGCATTATGAGACAACCGGCCCTGAAATTTGGAAAGATACCGATGGTCAAGTCACACACTTTGTTAGTGCAATGGGCACCACTGGTACCATCATGGGCACATCACGCTATTTAAAAGAACAAAACTCCGATGTTCAAATTGTTGGAGTGCAGCCGGTTGATGGTGCAAGTATTCCTGGTATTCGTCGTTGGCCAAAAGAATATCTACCTACAATTTTTGAACCAGAACGTATTGATCAAACAATAGATATGGAACAGGAAGTGGCAGAGGACACCATGAGACGATTAGCGACAGAAGAAGGTATATTTTGTGGTGTATCTTCTGGTGGTGCAGTGGCTGCCGCTTTACGGCTGTCTGAGCAAGTTTCTAATGCTGTGATTGTTAGTATCATTTGTGATCGTGGTGATCGATATTTATCAACGGGCGTTTTTCCAGCGGAATAATGAAATTTATTCGAACATGGCTGATTTTTTGTGCAGCTGTGTTGCTGGCTTGGCAGTCTGTTGCTGTGTCGAGCGAGCAAATCAAAATCACCATCGGATCATGGGTTTTTGAAGAAAAACAAGCCGAAAACCTTGATTTCAATTTGACATTAACTGATGCGGGTATAGGCATAAAGGCCACAGCAGATGTTTTAAATTTTGCTGAGCCTATCGGTCAATTAAACAATGTTTCTTTAAGTTGTAATGAACTGCAACTTAAGACCCAACAATATGCTTGCCTGAAAGGCAGCCTTGCCTTTACACATGCAAAACTAGCCAGCCAAAAAATACAGTTTTCAATCAAAGCTAAACCTGAAACTGCCAACTATATAGTGTCAGTGAAAGGTCTTAAGTTAGCAGAGATTGATATTTCATTGCAGGCAGAATTAGAAAATGACAACTGGCATGTTTTATTAGACAGTCCAACAGCATCACTTAAGAATATTACTACTGTATTGTCAGCGTATTTATCCGACGAAAATATTGAAACATTAACTAGTTGGAGCTACGAAGCTGACTTATCGATAAAAGCTGAGTTAAGCGGTCAAAAGAAACAGCTGCAATATGCCAAAGTAAATCTAGCAACATCAACTTTAAATCTAAGTGATGAAGACGGATTTTTTGTGGCTGAAAACACAGCAATGTTATTGGATTTAGATTTAAAACTAATCAACCATGATTGGCAGTGGCAGACAGATATGATGATTGATGACGGTCAAGCGTATGGTGAACCTGTGTTTCTAGATTTTGCTGAATCAGCATTATCGTTTTCAGGAAAGGGTGTATGGCAGACGGATAAGCAAAAGCTGCTTATTAATCAGGCAAAAATAACTCAACAAGACATTGCTGATTTAACATTTGAATTAGAAAGTGATTTGAAGATCGTAAATAGTTTGAAATTGACTACGAGCAAGATAGACATTCAGAAACTGTATCCTATTTGGCTGCAGCCTTTTTTAGCTGGCACTGCAGCAGCGAATTTGGAATTATCTGGTATAACTTCGGCGAAGTTTGCTATGCGAGATGATGATTATCAGTTAACGATAGATTTAGATAATATATTTATTGAGGATGCAGACGGAAAGTTTGGTTTTTATGAGCTGAATGGTCAGACCGGCTGGACTAATACAAGTGAACCACTGCCGATAGAATTATCATGGCAGGGTGGTTATGTTTATGCAGTACAGCTTGGCGCGACTGAAGTTATTGCAGAGACAAAGTTGTCACAACTAGATATACAAGAAACATGGGTTTTGCCTATCTTTGATGGTGAGCTCCAGCTTAATGGTTTTAGTTTGAAACGAAGTGATGAGCAAACACAATGGACCTTTAATGGTTTATTAACGCCAATATCGATGGAGTCATTAAGTAGTGCAATGGAATGGCCAACATTACACGGCAAGTTATCTGGTGTGATACCTGAAGTTAGTTATAAGGAACAAAACATTTACGTTGATGGTGCTTTAATGTTGAAGTTATTTGGCGGCACGACCGTGATTAGAAATTTACAGTTAGAACAGCCTTTTGGTGCTTTGCCACAGCTCTATGCTGATGTAGATATAAATACCTTAGATTTAGAAACGTTAACGCAGACGTTTGATTTTGGAAAAATTACAGGCAAGTTAGATGGGCAAGTTCATAAGCTACGGTTATCTGATTGGCAGCCGGTACAGTTTGATGCACAATTTGTTACACCAGAAAAAGATAAAAGTCGCCGCCGTATCAGTCAAAAAGCCGTAGATAATTTGTCTCAAATTGGTGGTGGAGCGAGTGGTATATTGTCTCGAAGTTTTTTACGGTTCTTTGAGGATTTTTCATACCAAAAATTAGGTCTGAATTGTAAGTTGCTTAACGATACTTGTGAAATGTCGGGTGTGGGTGAAGCTGAGCAAGGTTATTACATCGTGAAAGGTGGTGGTTTGCCGCCACGTATTAATGTGGTGGGGTATACTCGCCGCGTAGATTGGCCAGATTTGATTGAGCGCCTTAAAAGTGTCAGTCAGGGTCCTGGCCCTGTGATTCAGTAAAAGGGGATGTTATGAAAGTAGTTAAATGGTTTAGCGGTAGTCTAACAACGATGTTTTTATTGGCATCGTGTGTAACGATTAATATTTATTTCCCTGCAGCGGCAGCTGAGAAGGCTGCTGATCGAATTATTGAAGATGTTTGGGGGCCTGAAACCGCGCCTGTTGAAAAGACGGGGTCTAGCGAAGAACAACAATCAACACTGGCTCAACCAAATCATGGTGAAAAATTAGCGATACAAGTGTTAAATTGGTTGGTATCACCTGCGATGGCGGCAGATGCAAATTTAAATATCAGCTCGCCTGCAATAAATACTATTCAATCAAAAATGAAAAAACGCCATAATCAACTCAAAGCTTTCTATGATAGTGGCGCTGTTGGTTTAACGGGAAATGGTTTAATCACTGTGCGTGATGCTAAAGCGATTGCATTAAAAGATAGAAATACGGTAAAAAGTTTAGTCGCTGATGAAAATAAAGACCGCAATGCGTTATATGCTGAAATTGCACGCGCCAATGGCCATCCAGAATGGCAAGCTGATATTCAAGCAACCTTTGCTAGCCGATGGGTGAAAAATGCAGCCAAAGGATGGTGGTATAATACCGGCGGAACTTGGCAGAAAAAATAAGCCAGAAAAATTCACAATACAAAGATCCAGTGATGAGCATCATCGCTGGATTTTTTATTTTTAGATACATACTCAAGTAACATGGGTATACATTAGAGACTGATTTAAATGGCACGACGTAATAACCGTAGACAAAAACTACCTCAAGATCCCGTAGAAACAACGATAGAATCGTTATCTCATGATGGACGAGGCATTGCTAGAATTGAAGGGAAAACGGTATTTGTTGACGGCGCGTTGGCTGGTGAGCAGGTTAAATTTTTATATACCAAAAAACGTAAATCATATGATGAAGCCAGAACGGTTGAAGTAATAACGGCTTCAGAAGATCGGGTTGAAGCCAAATGTCAGCATTTTGGTGTGTGTGGTGGTTGTAGCTTGATGCATATGGCACCTGATGCACAATTAAACTTAAAGCAACAGACCTTAAACGAACATTTAACTCACTTTGGTAATGTACAACCACAATCATGGTTGGAGCCGTTAAAAGGACCGTTATTTGGTTATCGCCGTAAAGCACGTTTAGGTGTGAAACATGTGCCTAAAAAAGAACGTGTTTTGGTAGGGTTTAGAGAAAAAGGAACACCGTACCTCGCACTGTTAGAACAATGTGAAGTATTAGATCAACGTGTGGGACCTCGACTAGCTGAATTAGGTGAAATGATCGCTGATTTAGAAGCTTATAATCGCATTGCTCAAATTGAAGTGGCGATGGATGATAAAAATGTTGCCTTGGTATTTAGAAACCTAGATCCATTATCACAGCAAGATCAAGATAAACTGATTGCCTATGGCCAGAAAAACGACTTATGGATCTATTTGCAGTCTGGTGGTCCTGATACGGTAACGCCAATCTGGCCTGAAAACCCACAATTAAGTTATGCTCCAGAAGAAGGTTTAAATCTTGAATTTGAGCCTAATGACTTTACCCAAGTAAATGCTGAAATTAATCACACAATGATTCAGCGGGCAATGGACTTGTTAGAGGTTTCTGAAGAAGATCGTATTTTAGATTTGTTCTGTGGTTTAGGTAATTTTAGTCTGCCGTTAGCAAAACGAATTAAAGAAGTGGTGGGTGTAGAAGGTGATGAAGCTTTAGTTCGACATGCTCGTGAAAATGCCAGCAAAAACGATTTAACAAATGCCATATTTGAACAAGCAGATTTAACCCAAACAGAGTTGAAAGACTACCCATGGGCAAAAGCCGGCTTTAATAAAATTTTATTAGATCCACCACGTAGTGGAGCCTTAGAAGTATTGCCTCAATTAGCTGATTTAGGTGCTGAACGATTGGTATATGTATCGTGTAATCCAGCAACGCTAGCACGTGACGCTGGTGAGTTGGTTAATAATCATGGATATACCTTAGTTTCTACAGGTGTGATGGATATGTTTCCTCATACCAAGCATGTTGAATCGATAGCCTTATTTATCAAGAATTAATTCATGGCTGAACAAACACTGTTTAAGAATGAGTTAGGCAAAAATGCCGTTATTCAATTAGCTCATTTGTTGACCTTAACAGTGCCTGGGTTTTCTAGTGATGCTTTTCAAAAACAAGCTTTAAATGGTTTAGATAAATTAGAGTTAAAACAACGTGTCTCACATTTGATACATGTTCTTCATGATCATTTGTCAACGGAGTTTGATGAGGCTAGTGAAGTCTTATTGGCGATTAAACATCATTGGAATAATGATGATAGAGCCGAAACTTGGGGCAGTTTTACGGCGTGGCCATTAATTGATTATGTTGCTGAATATGGAACAAAATATCCTGAAATAGCTGTAACGACTTTAAAAGCCTTGACGCCATTATTTTCTGCAGAGTTTGCCATTCGCACCTTTATCGATCAACATTTTGATTTGACCTACCCACAGCTCTTACTTTGGGCTGAAGACCATGATGAACATGTTCGACGTTTAGCCTGCGAAGGCATTCGACCTCGTTTGCCATGGGGAAAACAATTAAGCCAGTTCTGTGATGATCCTGCCGTTATTTTTCCTATACTGGAAAAACTTAAAGATGATCCAAGTCTTTATGTGCGAAAATCTGTCGCCAACAATCTGAATGATATTTCTAAGGATAACCCTGATCAGGTCATTAATTTATGTCGGCGGTGGTATACAGATTCATCGACTGATAGATTATGGATAATTCGTCATGCACTACGAAGTCTAATAAAAGGTGGCCATCCGGATGTTTTTCCATTGCTGGGCTATAGTGAAAAACCACAACTGAGTTTACAGGCAATAACTGTTGCTAATAACACTTTAAAGTTAGGTGAGCATGCTGAAGTATCGGTAGCTTTATTATCCAAGTCTTCAGAAATACAAAAGTTAGTCGTGGATTATAAAATTCATCATGTTAAAGCCAACGGCAAATTAACAGCTAAAGTTTTTAAATGGAAAAACATTACACTTCAACCAGAACAACAATTAACCTTAATTAAAAAACACCCCTTCAAAGAAATCTCAACTCGCAAATATTACTCGGGACTACATAAAGTCGAATTATTAGTTAATGGCGTGGTTTACGGCGGTGCTGAGTTTAATTTAGTGGTGTAAAGTTTTCTCCATTTCAGATATTACCTTACTCATTTCAACGACACTATCTGGATTGAGTGAAATTGAATCGATGCGGTTTTTTACCAAAAACTCGGTAACTTCAGGGAAGTCTGAGGCCGCTTGACCACAGATACCAACATACTTTCCAGCCTTGTGACAGGCTTCAATCGCCATGGAAATAAATTTTAGTACTGCTTCATTACGTTCATCATATTGAGTAAGCAAACTAGAATCGCGATCAACACCTAAGGTTAGTTGAGTGAGGTCATTGGAGCCAATTGAAAAACCATCACAGAGTTCTAAAAACTGATCGGCGAGCAATACGTTAGCTGGGATTTCACACATTAGATATAGTTTCAGTCCATCTTCACCACGTTTAAGTCCATGTTCAGCCATCTTATTGATGACTCGCTGACATTCATCAACAGTACGAACAAAGGGAATCATCACGGCAATATTAGTGAGTCCCATCACCTCCCTTACTAATTTAATCGCGGCACATTCTAAGGCGAATGCATCCATGAATGCTGGGCTGGGATAACGAGCAGCACCACGAAAACCAAGCATGGGATTTTCTTCCACAGGTTCATAAAGATCACCACCGATTAAGGCGGCATATTCATTAGATTTAAAGTCACTCAATCTAACGATAACGGGTTTTGGATAAAATGCTGCAGCGATAGTCGCAATGCCTTCAGCCAAACGTTGAACATAAAATTCGGTATGGCTGGCATAACCGGCAGTTATTGCTGAGACTTGTTTTTGCACATCTTCAGGTAGGAGGGCGTGATTGATAAGTGCATTAGGATGAACGCGAATACTATTATTAATAATAAATTCCATTCTGGCCAAACCTACACCTGAGTTAGGTAACATACTTGTTTCAAATGCGATTTCGGGGTTAGCTAAATTAAGCATTACATCGGTATCTTGAGGTTTGGCAATGCTCGATATATCAAGGTGTTCGATATGAAATGGCAAACGCCCTTCATATACAAATCCAGTATCACCTTGGCTACAAGCGACCGTGACTTTTTCAACAGAACTTAAGACTTGTGTAGCGTGATTGGTACCAACGATTGCCGGTATACCTAACTCTCGAGCGATGATTGCAGCATGACAAGTTCGACCACCTCGATTAGTTACAATACCCCCTGCAATTTTCATTACTGGTTCCCAATCGGGATCGGTAATATCAGTGACTAATATTTCACCTGGCTTTAACTCATGCATATGGCTAGGTTCAAGAATAATGCGAACATGACCAGCTGCCACTTTACTGCCAATGCTTTTACCTTTAATTAATACTTCTGATCTGCCATCTAAAACGTGTTTTTCTAAGGCATGTAAAGATTTTCTCGCTTCGACTGTTTCAGGTCGTGCTTGCACGATATAGATCTCGTTTGTTTCACCATCTTTAGCCCATTCAATATCCATTGGCATTAAACGGCCACTTTTTTTGCTGTAATGCTGTTCAATAATAACGGCGATTTTTGCTAATTTTAATACTTCATCATCAGTGATACAAAAACTGGCCTGTTGTTCATGGCTAGTTTTAATGTTACGTGTAGAGCCAGCATGAGTAAGCGCTTCAGCATAGATCATCTTAATTTTTTTTGTGCCCAATTGTTTCTTTAGTATTGGGCGATGTTGTGTGGCCAGCGTTGGTTTGAAAACATAAAACTCATCTGGATTAACGGTACCTTGAACAACATTTTCACCTAATCCCCAAGCGCCGGTGATTAAAACAACATCACGAAAACCCGTTTCAGTATCCAATGTAAAAATAACACCGGAACTGGCTTTGTCAGAGCGAACCATTTTTTGAACACCGAGCGATAAAGCAACGCTCATATGATCGAAACCTTGGTGTACGCGATAGGAAATAGCACGGTTGGTAAATAATGAAGCAAAAATCTGTCGGCAACTATGGAGCAGCTCAGCGTTGCCACTGATATTGAGGTGCGTTTCTTGTTGACCAGCAAACGAAGCTTCGGGTAAATCTTCAGCGGTACCAGAACTGCGTACAGCAACATCGACACCTTCACCATATTCTTGTTCTAATTGTTGATAGGCCGATTGAATTTCATTGAATAAATCTTCGGGTATTTCAGCATTGCTTATCCACTGACGAATTTTTTCACCAGATACGGCGAGCGCTTCAGTATCCTCGACATCAAGAGCATCTAATTCTTCTTTAATTTGAGTTTCAAGCTGATTATGGCGTAAAAAATAATGGTAGGCTTCTGCGGTTGTTGCAAAGCCGTTAGGGACTTTAATGCCCTGAGGTGCAAGTTCTTGATACATCTCGCCTAAAGATGCATTTTTACCGCCAACAATGTTGACATCATCAATATTGATTTCAGAAAAAAAGCGTACGTAGTTAAGTGTCATCACTCGGCCTTAAGTTTGGAATGTATTACGATGATGCTAAGCCACTCATTTTGAGTTGGCAATAAATTTAGCACAAAAAAAAGCTGGTTACCTAACGTTAACCAGCTTAATAATACCAAGAAATTAATCGTAGTATTAGGACATGATAAAACCGAAAGCGACCAAGCCAATCCACATAACTGCAAAGGTAAAAATGATTTCGGTAAAGCGGTTAACAATAAACTTTTCTATAAATGCCATAAGCGACTCCAAACTATCTAACTAAGTTATTCAATAACTTAATCATCCTTTATCTGAAGATGTTTGGCATTGATCTAGATCATAAATATCTTTGCTAAAAATTTTGAAAAAAAAAGCCAGTCATAAAGACTGGCTTTTTTATTGATAAAACGTGTTACCTAGGAATTAAATAATCCATAAGCAACTAATGCAAACCAAAAAGCTGCAAAGGAAAAAATAATTCCAGGAAATTTTTCGACAACAAATTTTTCTAGTTTTTCCATGATATATTCTCGTTAAATATTAAAAATAGTGTTTATAGTCGGACTCATCAAAGTGCGCCAACAATAGCAGTTGAGTATTTTTTATGCCAGTTTATCATCAGCAATATGATAGTGAGGATCTTCTAAAACATTGATCTCAATAAGATCGCCGGCTTTTTCTAATAGTAGCTTACATTCTTCACTTAAGTGACGAAGGTGTAGTTTTTTACCAGCCTTGATGTAGCGCTCAGCCAGATTATCAATGGCTTCAATTGCAGAGTGGTCATAAACGCGTGAATTTTTAAATTCAAGAATGACATCATCCGGATCTGCTTTTGGATCAAATAACTCACGGAAATTACGAACAGAGCCAAAAAATAAGGGACCATTTAATTCGTGAATCATTGAACCTTCTTCATTAAGATAGCTATTAATGTAGAGGTGTTTAGCATGTTGCCAAGCAAATACAAGTGCAGAAATAATAATACCCACCACGACGGCAATAGCGAGATCGGTAAAAACAGTAATAACGGCCACTGCGATACTAATTAAGATATCCGGTAATGGGATCCTACCGAATAAACGTAAACTGGCCCACTCAAACGTTCCCAAAACCACCATAAACATCACACCAGTTAAGGCTGCAATTGGAATAATTTCAATGAGTGGAGATGCAAATAAGATAAAGAATAGTAGGAATAAGGCTGCCGAGATCCCAGACAATCGGCCTCGACCGCCAGAATTGATATTAATCATGCTCTGTCCGATCATCGCACAACCACCCATTCCGCCAAAAAATCCGGTTACGGTGTTCGCAACACCTTGACCGATACATTCTTTGTTTGGTCGTCCAGTAGTTTCAGTTACTTCATCAATTAATGTGAGGGTTAATAATGATTCAATTAAGCCAATCATCGCAAGAATGAAAGCATATGGAGCGATGATGTAGAGTGTTTCCAAACTAAATGGCACGCTAGGAATGCTAAATGCTGGGAAACCACCAGCAATAGAAGCGATGTCTCCAACTGAACGAATATCAAAATCAAAGCCTATAGCTAGCAAGGTAACAGTAACAATGGCGGCAAGTGAAGAAGGTACTGCCTTAGTTATCTTAGGTAAAAAATGACTAATAAACATGGTCAAGCCAACTAAAGCCAACATGATCCATAATGGATTACCGCTTAGCCATTGTTCTACACCGTTACTATCTTCGATTTTAAATGATTTTAATTGGGCTAGAAATATCACTAATGCTAAACCATTAACGAAACCGAGCATTACGGGGTGAGGCACCATCCTAATAAATTTACCTAGATGAAATACCCCGGCGAGGATTTGAAATGCTCCCATGAGTACAACGGTTGCAAAAAGATACTCCACACCATGTTGAGCAACTAAAGCAACCATGACCACAGCCAAAGCGCCCGTAGCGCCGGAGATCATGCCTGGACGACCACCGATGACGGCAGTAATCAGACCTACTAAAAAAGCAGCATAAAGACCAACGAGAGGTTCGACACCGGCAACAAAAGCAAAAGCAACCGCTTCTGGGACTAATGCCAAGGCGACGGTTAAACCTGATAAAACATCATTTTTGACGTTTGTTGGTCTTTGAGACAAAAGATTAAACATTTAATACCTTGAGCTTTAGTGAATTGAAAATGGCTGAGCTAGTTGACCATTACGACACGCTTACATATTTAAGCAATGATGTTCGCTTATAAAGTGGTTGTAATATTAAAAACGCGAATACTGAAAATAGCCCGCATAGATGGCGGCAATTATCCAGATTTATAGCGTAAAAGTCCAGTTGGCGCTTAAGATGTAAGCTCGTAAACGGATGATGTTTTTTTTACCCACAAAATCTGTGGATAAGTCTGTGATTAATTGACAGAGAACTCGCTAAGTCCTTCTTTAATAATGCATGATTTAAAATTGGTCAATAAACGTACATGTTTAAAATGTATTGCAATATCAATTGCTTAGGTAAATTAATGTGTATTTCAATGACTTAGCGCTGTTGCTTTAAAAGAAGTTACAAATTCAAATGCCGATAGTGAATAACTTGAGAAACGTTTACTTACTTATTAGGCCTTATTCTATATGGAAATAAACAAATAAAGCCGTTTTACCTAAAGTATGTTTGATGTTAATTCTTCATAAAAACTTGCGCATAACAAACTAATTCTCTATATTTTCTCTTCTCACGTTATTCTCATTAGAGGAGAGGGATAAATGCTAACCGAACGCCAACAAGATACGCTGGACTATATCCGTAACTATATACAGAGTCATGGACGCTCACCGTTAGTATCTGAAATTGCCAAAGGTTTAGGTCTTCGTTCTCAAGGTACTACACATCGTTATATTCAAGCTTTAGTAGATGAAGGGCTGTTAGAGCGACACGTCGGTAGAACACGAGGTTTGATTTTGATAGAAGATTCTGCAAATCGACACGATGATGTTTTACAATCAGTTGTCTTACCTGTGATGGGAAAAATTGCTGCAGGCCGTTTAGTTGAAGCGGTGGCAGATGAAACTGAAATAGATTTGAGTGAGATGTTTTCTGGCAAAGATCGTTTTGTACTTAAGGTAAACGGTGACTCTATGATCGATAAAGCGATCATGTCAGGGGATTGGGTGGTTGTGCAATCACAATCTCGTGCTCAACATGGTGAAATTGTAGTGGCTTTAGTCGATGGTTATGATGCTACCTTAAAAACCTTGTTAATTAACGATGATGGCACGGTGACCTTGATGCCTGCTAATGTTGATTATGAGCCGATCACCTTGTCATCGGAGCGAGTTCGCATACAAGGTGTTGTTGTTGGCCAAATGCGAACCTATCCATAAATTTAGGTTTGTTTTAGCCAAATTGAGTTCTAAAGCTTTCTTTAATATCTTCTTCAAGATCGTTATATTCAAACTCGGTTAGGCCAAAATATTCTAAGACGGGCTCTTTTGCTAATAACCACTCACTGTCTTCAGTCATAAATTTATAATGGTTTAAGGCATTGCTGGCAATTTTGACTAGGGCATATAAATTTTTCTGCACGATACTGACATCTGTTGCTTCTAAAAGATCAGTTTCATGATGTCGTAAAATTAACTCACATATATTTTTTGGAAGGTGCCATGACTTGGCAACAAAATATCCAATTGTGGCGTGATTAGTTTGATAATGTTTTTCTTCGATATCAGTAAATACCAGCTCTGGTTTACTATTTGCTTCCATTAATATGTCTTTATAGTTGTCATATTTCATTGCCATTAATGGAATGCCACAGTCTCGGAATAGGCCAAAGGCATAAGCATCTTCGCTGGGACAATTATCTTGTAGGTTTAACTGTGTTAATAAAATGTTGGCCATATTGGCCGTTTCCATAGCAGTGTCCCAATATTTTTCATGGGAAATAGCAGAGTTTTTGCCACTCATGGCTGATTTTAGTTGAAAGAATGAAACAAGATTACTGATATTGTCACAACCTAATAACATGACACCTTGTTTAATATCAGTGATGGTCTCATCTAAACCAAACAGTGATGAGTTAACTGTTTTTAATACATTAGCTGATAAAGCGACATCTTTAGAGATGACTTCAGCAAACGCACTGGCGGAGGGAACAGGTTTGGCTTGCTCGAGCTGCAATTCGGTTAATACTTCTGGTTTTACAGGGATCTGAAAACCAGTAATAATTTTTTGAGCCGTAGTCTTAGTAAGATCAAACATTAGGATAGGCTTCCTTCAGAAAGATAATTAACTAGAGAGAGGTAGGTTTAACCATAAACTATAAATAAATACCTGTGAAGATAAATAAACGTTTCTCAGATTGTTACACAGGATTTGAGTCAAGAATAGCCTCTTTAATACAGATAACTAAACTCTGAGATAAAACCGGCAAGTAATAACTATATCTTGCTCGGTACCACTTCATTTTGGACATTGCTTGACGTATTAAGTAATAGGTTATAGTTTCTATTATTATTTGGTGAAAATTACTGTCCGGTATGAACTTTAAACGAACACTCAGTCAGTTATGAATGAATACGTAAGACTTAAACAAGTCATTATCCTGCTAACGGTAATATGGACGGTATTATTAGTGGTATCTTGGCAATGGAATGCACTAAATGAAAAAGCAGCAACTGTGCAGCTTGCCACGAATAAATTAGATTCAAGTTTTAAAAAAATTGAAGCCTTTCGAAACTGGTTTGCTACTCATGGCGGCATTTATGTCAAGGTGAGTGATGAGCTACTTCCTAATACCGCATTAGATAGTAACCGCCGTGATTTAGAAACATTAAGTGGTTTAAAGCTGACACTGATTAATACGCCGTATTTATTAAGAGATATCCAAAACAACTATATGGATGAGTCAAGCGATCGAGCTCACATGGTTGGCTGGGATCCCATCAATAAACTTAATACACCAGATGAATGGGAAAGCAAGGCTTTAAAATCACTTCAAGCTGGTGCAACAGAAATTGATGAAATTGTGAAAGGTGATAATGGGCTAGATGAGATGCGTCTTATTCGCCCTATTGCACTTAAAGAGAGTTGTTTAGAGTGTCATACTCAAACACAGGTTAAAGTTGGTGATGTATTAGGCGGTTTATCTACCTCGGTATTAATGGCGCCTTATTATGAACAGGAAAAAAAATCCACTATCGGGTTATCACTATCACATATTGTCATATGGCTTTTCGGGCTTATGGGCATTGCTATTTTTTATAACGGTGAAAAGAAACACTACGCTGCACTCGTTTCAAAGCGGCACGCAGATGAAGCTAATCAAGCAAAGTCCGAATTTCTGTCATCGATGAGTCATGAACTTCGCACACCATTGAATTCAATATTAGGTTTTTCACAATTATTGGAAAGTGATACAGAGACCCCGCTTAATGCCGATCAAAAAGAAAAAATGTCGTATATCATCAATAGTGGCAGCCATTTATTAGAACTGATCAGTGGTGTATTAGATTTATCAACCATTGAAGCCGGCCAGTTAGAATTATCTATAGAAACGGTCAATTTGATGGATGGAATTAATGAGTCATTATCGATACTAAGGCCTGTTATTGAACAATATAACAATCCTAAAATCAATGTGCTTAATGATAGTGATATGACATTGCAAGCTGACTTCACTAAGTTAAAGCAGATATTGATTAACTTACTTGGCAATGCGATTAAATATAATCGTGATGCTAGCCCTATCAGTATTAATTGGCATATAACTGCAACTCAGCAGTTGAGAATTAATATTATTGATACAGGTAAAGGCATTACCCAAGAAAATCAGCATAAAGTATTTGCAGCCTTTGATCGTTTAGGCAATGAGAACTCTAATATTGAAGGCACGGGAATTGGTTTAGTAGTAACCAAAAAACTAGTTGAAGTTATGAATGGCCGAATAGGGTTTTATAGTAAAGAAGGTGAAGGGTCTACGTTTTGGTTTGAGCTGCCTTTATCACTAACATAGAGCATAGCCTCGGCAGTTATTTTTGCTAATTAAGTAAGCTTATTTCAACACGGCGATTAACCGCTCTATTTCTAGATGAGTTATTAGCAACGAGCGGTTTAGTTGAACCATAACCTTCTATCCGAAATCGTCCTGCTTGTAATTCCTCATGATCTAATAAAACATGCACAACAGAGGTGGCTCTCGCTGCAGAGAGCTCCCAGTTTGAACGGTAAAGAGCAGAATTAACCGGAATATTATCAGTATGCCCTGATACAATAAAATCAGATTTTGTTTGTGCGAGAGAGTGGCGTATTTTTGCTAGGATGGGAATGAAAGATGATTTTAAATTGGCTTTTCCTGAAGTAAAAGACGCTTTTTCATTAATGCGAATAGTGACACGATCATCAATTGTTTCCACACTGATGAGGTTGAGGTTAATTTCCTCTTTTAATAGCTGATTTAAATCCTGTATTTGTGTATTCCTCACCGCCATTTGGTATTGCTTTAGATTATCAATTTGTAAATCTGAAGTTTCATTTACAGTTGATTGGCGAGTCTGAGTATAAAAGGGTGTGGGCTGATTTGGCGAAGGAGAGAATGTTTGCTGAATAATACTCGTTGCTAAAGGAATTGTTTCTGGATCTTCAGGTCTATCAACGCCAAATGCATCCTCCATTGATTTGACCACCATTTTGAATTTTAGTGCGTCCATTTCTGAAAAGGAAAGCAACAATACAAAAAAGCACAACATCAGTGACATTAGATCAGCAAAGGTACCCATATAGGCAGGTACGCCAGGATCTGGGCAGTCACATTCTTCAACAGTAGTCGGTTCATCACTCATAGTTAACATTTATGATAAAGCATAATTAACGCTAAATAATACCCCACTTTACAGCGGTATTGTTAGGATATTTATGGATAGCGTTCATAAGCCATAGATATAAAAAGAAAACTCCACTTTTCAAGTTTTGAAAAATAAGTTTATTTTATTGGTTAATTGGTGGTAGGATAAAATTCACATTAACATTAAGGATGAATGTTATGGCACAGAAACATTGTGGTGAGTGTGGTTCACAACTGGCTGATACGGCAAAACAATGTCATCGTTGTGGTATACGGATAATGTCTCCGAAGAGGGTGGTTGGAATAAGGCTCCCTAATTCAAAACCATCATATTATCGTAGCCCTTAAAGTTTATCCTTTAACTAAGGAATTACTGCCCAGTTTTTGTTTTGTTATTCACTAAGGTGGATTTCTAAATCAGTACTAAGAAAATCAACTTTTTGTTGTTCTTCTTTTGTTAGTGAGCCATAGAATTTAGGGTATGACCAACCGTAACCCCAGCGAAATTTAGTCGGTAACAAAGGCGTACCACCTACTCTCACACCTGCAAGCATTAACATCGCTATTTTTGGTTCACCGACTTGGGCGACACATTCTTGTAAGCTCTTATCAGCGATGACTCTATCGTTATAACTACCGCCTTTCCAATAGGCGAGATCATGTTCCGTGCAACAGCTTAACCAAAGCGTATTTTGCTCACTAGTACCATCAGGAAACGCACTGCAACCGTCCGTAGTAAAGGGTTCTAGTAAATCTGCGTGCGATATGACGGGCAGCAGCAATAGACTGAAAATGACTAAAAAATAGTTTAAAGGCATATTGGGTATTGGCATCAAAATAGGCTTAATTTAACAGAAAATTTATTTTGTCTGCGGTTTGATCGTTATCGTTTATGTTAAATGTCGCTATTACGAAGATGTTCCTTTGCCAAAATTAATGGGTTTTAGCCTAGAGTACTTCCACACTCTTAAGGTAGTTATCTAACAGTGCTAGTGGTGTCTACATGATCGTCATAGTGAAGCCTAGGAATGAGAAATAGTTAACTACGACAATACTTTACAAATGGTATATTTAATTGTAAGCGTGCTGAATTTATGGCTTGAATTCAATTCTTAATAGGATTATGGTGGCATTAAAACCTTAAATAATAAGAAAGGGGGTCGAGCATGGGAATTATTGCTCTTGACAACAAATTCTATATAGAAGGTATTGATAAAGAAATCGCACAGTTATTTGGCTACGACCAAAAAGAAGTTTGCGGCCAAGCTTTAACCTTGTTGATCCCGAGTTTTGATAAAACAAAATATAACGCGAACCAACAAACAACTAACAATAAAGAAACCGAACGACAAGCAAGAACTAAAAAGGCTCATATTATTAGCTTGGAATATGATGTCCATGTCATTCTGCAGCAAGATAAAACATCTTATATTGTGATGGTGAATAACCTTGATACGGTTTATTCTGAGATTAAAGAACAAAACTTAAGCAATCAATCTCAAGGCCATGAATGGTTGGCATACTTGCTTCGTTCAAGCCCGGTTGTTATTTACAGTTGTATTCCATCTGGAAATTATCCAACAACGTTTATCAGCGATAATATTGAAACATTAACCGGTTACACACCAACGCAGTATTTATCCGACCCTTCTTTTTGGCTTAATCATTTACATCCAGATGACAAGGATGACTTGTTTGCTGAAATGGCTGAATTATTCGAAACAGATGATAGTTTATCTTATGAATATCGGTTTTTATGTGTTGATGGTAGTTATATTTGGGTATTAGATAAGCTAAAAGTCTCATATGATGAACAAGGCAAACCGATAGAAATGATGGGGCTTTGGCTTGATATTACCAAACGCAAAAATGATGAAGAGTTACTTAAGAAAAAAACGGCTTTGTTAACCGAATCTAATGCCGAGCATTCACAGTTTACCTATGTTGTTTCACACGATCTTAAAGCCCCGCTAAGAGCTATTCATAGTTATTGCGAATGGTTAAGTGAAGATCTTGATGGCAAATTAGAACCTGAGCAACAAGAATATATTTCAGGTATGCAAGATGCGGTGCAAGAGGCTGATTCATTAATCGAGGACTTGCTTGAGTTATCTAGGGTAGGGCGGCGAGCTGTTGAAGTTGAACGTATTCAGTTAACTGAGTTTTTCACTAAGTTGACTCGCGCTGTTGTACCTGATGAAGAAGTCTTGTTTGAAATATCAGAAAACATGCCTGTCATAGAAGTTTCTCCCACGATTTTGACGCAAGTATTTCAAAACCTGATTACCAACGCATTAACCTACAATAATTCAGACAAAAAAATCGTAAAAATTGAAGGCAGTAAACAAGGAAGAAACTATGTTATTTCGGTTACAGATAATGGCATTGGCATTGATGAAAAATACCATAGTCGTATATTTCAACTTTTTCAAAGGTTACATACCAAAGATGAATATGATGGGTCAGGTATCGGTTTAGCGATTGTTCATAAAGCAGCCAGCCACCTTAGCTGGACAATTGCGCTTAGTTCAAGTTTAAACAAAGGTTCTACTTTTTCTATTAGCTTCCCAATCAAGGAGATTAGACATGAGTAATATACTTCCGATCCTCTTAGCTGAAGATAGTAAGCATGATGTTATGACTGTTAAACGCGCATGGAAATTACACAATATCCCAAATGATCTAATTGTGGTTAATGATGGTGAAGAGTGCCTAGATTATTTACATCAACGTGGTGCTTATGGTCCACCTACAGAAGCTCCATATCCATGTGTACTTTTATTAGATATTAATATGCCAAAAATCGATGGTCTTACCGTGTTAAGAGAAATTCGTGAGGATCCTGTCTTAAAATGCCTACCGGTAGTGGTGCTCACAACCTCTCAACGAGATGAAGACTTGATGGAAAGTTATGACCTTAATGTTAATGCTTATGTCACCAAACCATTACATTTTGAGGATTTCTCTGCTGCAATTAATACTATTTATGAGTTTTGGCAAATAGCTGAACAACCTCGCTAATATTTGGGGCGATAAGTTTATGCAATTAGATACAATCAATATTCTTGTCGCCGAAGATAATGAGCATGACTTTAGACAAATTAGTCGTGCTTTTCGTAAATGTGATTTTTCCGTCAATATCATGCACTGCATTCGTGCCGAAGATGCACTTGAAATAATCGAAGCTCAAGAAGTGAAGGTTGATATATTTCTGACCGATTATAAGATGCCTGGAATGACAGGTCTTGAGTTAGCAGAGCGACTCTACAGCCAGAATGTTACTTTTCCCATTATTATTCTTACAGGAGCTGGTGATGAGAATGTTGCTGTAGCAGCCTTAAAGCTGGATGGTGTGTTTGATTATATATCGAAAGATGTAGATTCGATTTTTACAAGCACATTGCCAGATGCGGTTATCAAAGCAATCCAAAGCTATTCCAGTCAAGTTGAACTAAAGGAATATCAAGCTAAAAACCAACGATTATCACTTGCGTTAGAGCAAAGCCAAAGTGCGATCACCATTGTGGATTTGCATGAAAATATTATTTACGTAAATTCACGATGTGAACAGTTAAGTGGTTATGCTTCTCAGGAAGTGCTGAGTAAAAACATTGTTGATACTTTTGCCGCTGCAACCGAAGAGTTTGATGTGAAATTCATGTGGGATAAGGTTTTGTCGGGCAAGCATCAACAATGTGAATTAAAAAAATATGGCAAAGGTGGTGATAGTTATTGGGTGACGCTATCCATAACGGCGATTAAAGACGAGCATGCTGAAACTTCATTTGTATTAGTGGTCGAAGACTGTATTGATGAACAACGTGAAATTAAACGGCTCGAAGATGACATTCAATACCGAATTGAAACAGAAGGTCAGCTTAGAGACTCTAAAGAAAAAGAAAGAATGGCATCCGAAAAGCTAGCTTTAAAGGTTGAGGAACTTGGTTTTCAGAAAAGTGCTTTAGATGAACATGCAATTGTTAGTATCACCGATGTGCAAGGCGATATCATTTATGTGAATCATAAGTTTAGTGAAATAAGTCAATATTCACATAAAGAGTTAATCGGGAAAAATCACCGAGTTTTAAAGTCAGACCATCATCCCTATGCATTTTTTAAGGATATGTGGCGCACCATTGAACAAGGAAATGTTTGGCATGGTGAAATACAAAATAAAGCCAAAGACGGTTCCTTGTATTGGGTAGCATCCACAATCGTTCCAATGTTGAATGAGTATAGAAAACCCAAGCAATATATTTCTATTAATACCGATATTACTGAGAGTAAAGAACAACAAACCATTCTAGAAACAATGGCCCATTACGATATTTTGACTCAACTTCCAAATCGAATCTTGCTATCAGATCGGTTTAATCAAGCCATTGCTCATAGCATAAGATCCGAAACATCAATGGCTATTTGTTTTCTTGATTTGGATAATTTTAAACCTATCAATGATACCTATGGTCATGAAGTTGGTGATGCTTTACTTATTGAAGTAGCTGAGCGAATTAAACAAACGATTCGAAACGAAGACACCGTTTCTAGGCATGGTGGCGATGAATTTATCATGTTGCTTGGTAACGTGGTTAACATTTCTGGCTGTGAAATATTGTTAGACCGAATTATTAAAGCATTAGCCAAACCCTATATGATTGGCGAGCAAAAAATTAGTATCAGTGCTTCTCTTGGTTATACGATGTATCCATTGGATGATGCCGACTTTGATACTTTAGTTCGTCATGCTGACCATGCGATGTATCAAGCTAAATTGGCTGGTCGAAATATGTTTAACCGATTTAATGCCGCTGAAGACGAACAAAATAGCCAACAACTAGCCGAGTTGCACGCCGTGGAAGCAGCGATGGTAAAAAAGGCTTTTTGTTTGCACTATCAACCAAAAGTGAACATGAAAACAGGTGAAATATTCGGTGTCGAAGCATTAATTCGTTGGCAACGGTCAAAAGAGAAGTTGGTTTATCCCTTAGATTTCTTACCGGTAATCTCAGGTTCAACTATTGAAGTTGAATTGGGAAATTGGGTAATTGCTGAGGCTTTGCAACAGCTAGATGATTGGAGGTCGCAAGGCTGTACACTTGAAGTGAGTGTTAATATTTCATCTTTTCACATTCAATCAGCTACCTTCATTGAGGATCTTGGAAAGACCTTAGCAAAGTATCCTGATATTAAACCGGAGCAGTTACAGTTAGAAATATTAGAAAGCAGCGCCTTGGGTGACATTAATAAAATTAATCTTATTATCAAGGCCTGCCAAGAAATATTAGGGATCCATATTGCGTTAGATGATTTTGGCACGGGTTACTCCTCATTGGCCCACCTAAGAAACCTAACAGTTAATACCATTAAAGTTGATCAAAGCTTTGTTAGGGATATGCTTGATGATCCCGATGACTATGCCATTATTGATGGGATTATTGGCTTGGCAGATGCTTTCAACCGTG
>ENA-ORXI01000197-ORXI01000197.1-sediment-metagenome-genome-assembly--contig:-NODE-197-length-48155-cov-15.197388_pt1 | contig 48155 bp, 44 predicted proteins | sample MGYA00237861_ERZ511468 | MGnify/ENA primary metagenome ERZ511468 (study PRJEB26299, sample SAMN06266213) | sediment metagenome | isolation source: Hudson Canyon methane seep mesocosm | place...
TATCGAAAAAGCGCTAAATGCTCACCCCTATATCTCAAACACCTATGCAAGTCCGGTGACAAAAAAAGTTTGCATCAACGTTCCAACCCCTTCCCCAGAAGAAATAACTGCTTGGTTTAGTGAAATTGGGTTTACTGTCACTCTCCCAAAAAACAAGGCTGATTCTTTAAGTGCCTCTTTAGACAAACCATTACTCGAAAAAAAAACAAATCCAAATAAATTTATTTGCTAAATCTGCCCAAAGAAAAAGTGAGAGGGTCATGCTCGTTAAAATCATAATTCCACCCATTGTTGGAGTGCCTGCTTTTTCAATTATATGATTTGCTGGGCCATCGGAACGTATAGGTTGTCCAATAGGTTGGAATGATGATAATTTTTTAATTATTATTTCTCCAAATATTAAAGAGAAAAAAAGTGAAGTTAAAATTGCTGCTCCTGTTCGAAAAGTAATATAATTAAATAAATTTAAATAAGAAAAAGTATTTACATATTCTTGGGATAAAAAATTAAACAATTAATTCTCCCCTTTTTTTAATAAGATTTTGCCAATTTTATTTGTTAATGAAGAATTTGAACCTTTAATTAACAATATATCATTATTATTTAAAGTTTTCTTGATATATTTTATGATCAATTTTTCATTTAACATTAATTCTATCTTTAAATCTTTTTTTGAACTCTTTCATTTTGATAAAAATGGGTTCTTTCAACTGGGCATATCCTTTTGGTAGAGCAATATATCCATGATTAAATGTATCATTAAAATTGTCATATTTGTTCAGTGTTTTATTAATCTGAAACTTTTCTAAGTAACAGAACACAAGCTATTGATTTCACAGGGGGGCAGAATAAAAAGGGGTGTATATTCTGCAACTACCACATCCTTGTAGTTAAAAAACCTTTGCTTGATAAAGGGACAAAGGGGTGCCAAGGTTTTTATATTCCTGTGAAACCAATAGCTTGTGTCCTGCTGATCACTTAAAAAACCTCAGCGTTAGCTATTTGTTAGTAGTCTCTCGACTGCTTACATAGGTTTAGTCGATGACAAGGCTGTTTCCTTACAAATAAAAAAATAGATGTCATAAAACTGGCTTGTTTTATCAATTTAGAGGTGTTGATATTTTTTGTAAGGTTTATATGTTTCTTTCGACTAAAGCTTATTAATTTTGATTAAAAGGCTTACTTTATAGAATGAATAAACGATTTCTTATGATTTTTCTACTGAGTTCGGTTTTGATAGCACTAGGGATTATCAGTGTCATGGTTTTTCAGGAAATTCAACAAGGAAAATATGAAGGTTTAGCCTATGCTAAAAAACACAATAAACAGGCTTGTGTTAGAGCCGTTACCAAAGGTAAACGAATCTGCACAGAGGCCTCTTGTTTTTTAAAAAATCGTTATTTTTTCCAAACCTGTATGGATAATGCAAGATCTTCATCCAGTCTTTGTAACAGCGTACCGACGATGGGAAATCTATTCCAATTGGAAGCATGGAAAAATAAACAATGTCAGCAAAAAGGACGAATAGACAGAACGTGCCATCATATTTGGCAAAAAGTTAGAAATAGTTGTAAGGCTAAAAGCGCTTAGATAGATTCTGGATGTAAATTAAAATTTATGGCTATTAACTAACCACAGGTGAAAAATTGTAGGGCGGACTTCAGTCCGCAATTACTGTCTAAACTGCCTATATGGCGGACTGAAGCCAGTCCTACAAACCATAGGTTTATAAAAATCGGTCAATGCCTGAGTTATTGTTATCGGTAGGAGGGGCCTATTGGCCGCGACCAGAGCAAGGTCAAGAGCAGTCGCGGCCAATAGGCCCCTCCTACTTTTATCAACACAACTTCAAACACTATTAATTCTTAACTGACTGCTATATGCATAAAATATTCGATGACTTCGTCGCCTATCAGTATGTCTGTAGGGAGCGGTAGTTTTAATAACAGTTGTAATAACGATACCTGCCCCGATAAGGATTGTATGGGTAAATGCCTCGTCTATAGCGATAATAGGGGTAGGCATTATTATAACGTTGTTGGTTTTGCGGCCAAATATAATGATTATTAATAGACACTATAGGTACTGTGATTGTTTTCTCTCCAATCATTTTTTCTTCAGATCCTTGTAATGTGCCTGCAATAGTGATTTCCGCATCTTTTGTAAAAACAGCAGGGTCAAGAAATTGTTTGCTGATGGATAGGAAACGTCCTGAAGATGTTTGGTTTAACTGAGGGCGACCATAGTAGTTAAGTGGGTAAAACAAAATTTGTATTACTGTTTCATTGGCTTTATTTTCAACATCAATAATCTTTCCTCCCCACCTGACTGGGGTGTTGTTAACATTATTGCTGTTTGAAAGAACATGGTGAGGTTGAATATCAACACTGGGTGCATTTTTTATATTTGCAGGTAAATTAGAGCAGGCCTGCAAAAGTAATACACTGATTAATAGGAACCATTTCATAGTAGCCTCCTTTTTTTAAAAATTTATGATGTCTTTATATCTTTGTCGGGGAATAGATTAATTCCTTACAATTAGGTATATGGCATGTTTGATCTGGTTGAAGTTTTGGTCGCGACCGAAGGTCCCTCCTACCCAGAATACTTTTTAAACAGTGGTTTGTATGCAGCCATGATAGCCAATAGTAATGGGTTTATTGCATAAGAAATAAAGTTAACGTTATAGCTATTAGAGTGAATAAGTCACAAAACCAAGGTAATCAACTCACACCTTTATTTTGATCAACTTTGTATCATAGACCTACGTTTTGAAAAAAACATTTCTCTTAAACAACAAAGGTCAAATATCATGAAAACTTTAACATCAGTCGCAGTATTCGCAATCGCTTCAGTTCTTTCATTTAATGCAATGGCGCAATCAAAAGTAAATAAAAGTATTATTCTTAATAAATCTTTAAATAAAGGCAATGCAGCCATTGCCATTGGTAAAGGAAACTCAGCTAACGTAGGCTCCGTAGCAGTTAAAGATTCAAAAGTGAACAAAAGTATTATTCTTAATAAATCATTAAACAAAGGTAATGCAGCCATTGCCATCGGTAAAGGCAATGCGGCTAACGTTGGTTCAGTTTCACTTAAAGGTGCAAAAGTGAACAAAAGCATTATTCTTAATAAGTCTTTAAACAAAGGTAATGCTGCTATTGCCATTGGTAAAGGCAATGTGGCTAATGTTGGATCTGTATCCATTAGAGGTTCAAAAGTAAACAAAAGTATTGTTTTGAATAAATCATTAAACAAAGGTAATGCAGCGATTGCAATTGGTAAAGGCAACTCAGCTAATGTTGGATCAGTCAGTTTCGAATAATAAACAGCAGTTATTCAAGCAGAATTAAAAAACAAGGATGTTTTTTAATTCTGCTTTTTATGCTTTCTTGGTTACCCATAGTTTCAGCTTTTTAAACTACCCATATTTGTTCCTAGATCCAGAACCCAAGGATGGCATGACTATATAAATAAGTATATGCTAATGATTTAGATCGTACATCCCTATACACTGGATACCAGCGATCCCTGCTGGTATGACGAGACTAGGGTTTATTATGAAAAAATCCAGTTTTAGCGTTGCTCTTTGTAAAACTGGAGAACCAGAGCACATACTTTCAATAATTGACCTGTGTATTATTGATAGGCAGGTTTTATTGTTAGAAACTTAAAGGATAACAATGCGCATAAAAACTCAATTGGTTTTAATTTCAGAACAAGCTGTGCCAAACATCGCCCCGATATTGGATGAAAGATTTAAACCAGAGCAAGTGATAATGCTGGTATCTGAGGATATGTTAGAGCAGAGTGAGTTTTTAGAAAAAATATACAAACCACGGGGCATTAAAGTAAGCCGATGGAAGATTAAAGATCCTTGGGATGTTGAGCATATTCGCAATCGTATAGAAGATTTATTATTAGAAAATGAATATGAATCGATAGCGTTAAATACTACGGGGGGAACAAAACCCATGAGTATTGCTGCGTATGAAGTGTTTAGAGAAAATAATTTAGATATATTTTATATACATCCAGAGCAAGATAGACTTATTTGGATGCACCCCAAGCGTCCATCAATTGATTTAGCTGATCGTATCAAGCTTAAAGAGTATCTGTTGGCCTATGGCGCAAGTAAAGTGAATGAGCTATATAAAGGTGGCGTGCTCGCTGATTATAGAGTGCTTTCAGAAGAGTTGATCGATAATATTCGAAAATATGAACCTGCTTTGTCAACATTAAATTATTTTGCGGCGACAGCTGATAACCCAAAACTATTGAGTGCGGATATAGACCGAAACATGAATGGTAATTATAGTTTTTGGGCGATAGTTGATCTATTTGAACAGGCAGGGCTACTGAAAAAACGGGGGCGGGTATTGATTTTTCCAGATGAAAAATCTCGCTTTATGGTGAATGGAGGCTGGCTTGAGATGTATGCATACGCTTGTTGTTTAGATTTAAAAAGGAGCAAAGGTATTCAGGATGTCAGTCACAGTGTAGAAGTGAGTCGCAAACAGGGAGGTAATACAGTACTTAATGAAATCGATGTGGCATTACTAAAAGATAATGCACTTTATCTGTTAGAGTGTAAAACCAAACACTTTAACGGTCATAGTAAAAAGCACAGTGAAGGTGCAGATGTTCTTTATAAACTGGATAGTATTAGAGACGTGCTTGGGGGGACTCAGGCAAAAGCCATGTTGGTGAGTTATAAAAAACTGGAGCATCATCATCTAGACCGGGCAAAAGAATTAGACATTGAAGTCTGTTGCTATCAAAATTTAAAATTTCTAAAGGAAAAAATTGAATTCTGGCTTAACAAAAGAGCCTGGCGATAAAATTTCATGGCTATTGATAAAAGTAGGAGGGGCCTATTGGCCGTGACAGGAACAAGATCAAGAACGGTCGCGGCCAATAGGCCCCTCCTACCGAAAAGAATAGTTCAGGAATTTACTGGTTATTTATAAAACTGTGGATTGTATAGAGCCATGTAAAATTTAAACCTCTAAGTAACACAGCTTAAATTTACTCACTTGTTGTCTATCAAAAAACGTCATCTTGGCAGGGATGCCGAGATCCAGTGACAAGGATGTTAACATTGTTAAACCGAAGTACAATTCCTAGTCTCTGGATACTCGCACTCCCTGCTGGTATGAGCAGAACCAAAAATTATTTCAAATGATTGAGACTTATAGATAATTAAGAAATTTAATGTCGACTAAATACACTTAATTGAACACCTAAGCAGTTGCGAGGATGATCTATCTGTTATTACCCTACCAATTCAATTACTGTACTATATTAGAAAACAGTTTTATCTTGATGGCGGCTTTAATATTTCGTTATGGGATTAGCTGTTAGATAACTTACCCTGACTACCCCTTAAGGAAAAGGAAATTACATACATGTTAAGAGTTCTACATACTGCTGATTGGCACTTAGGTCAACATTTACATGGTATTTCTAGAGATTATGAGCATCAGCAGTTTTTAGACTGGCTACTACAGCAACTTAAAAGTCAGCAAGCGGATGTTTTAATTGTTGCCGGTGATATTTTTGATACGGCTAATCCATCGGCAGTTGCACAAACCCAGCCAGGTAGGGTGGGCAGTTCTTTTTGCCCACCAGATTATTGTGGGGATGCTGTGATTGTTTGGTGATGTGACAAAAATATCACGGCTATTAATGTCTTTTTTTTTATGATTAATCATGGGCTGCTGAATGGGTGGGCAAAAAGCCTGCCCACCCTACATGGCTGTTTAGTGTAGCCACATCACTTGTAGATGTGTAGGCGTTTGGCGAGTTGAGAGGCTTCTAACTAACTTGATTCAAAAACTAAAGTCCTGCGGCCCCAAAATACGTAATATTTCATCACAGCTTGTTAAGCCTAAATTAACTTTTTCTAAGCCATCTTCTAATAGGGTTTTATAGCCACTTTTTATTGCAGCTTGTTTAATATCTCTTTGGTTAGCCTGTTCTGAAATAAGGTTACGTATTTCTTCGTTTGGAATGAGTATTTCATATAAACAAACACGACCTTGATAGCCATTATTGCCACATTTATCACAGCCAATACCTTTGTACATGATATTTTTATTATTGACAAAAAGAGGGCCTAGTTGCTGTATAACGTCAGGGTCAACTTTTTCTTCTTGTTTACAATGAGGACAAATCTTTCTGACTAAACGTTGAGAGATAACCCCTTCTAAACTACTAGCCATAATATAAGGCTTCAGACCTAAATCAAAAAGTCGAGCAATCGTGGCAATGCTAGAGTTGGTGTGTAAAGTTGAAAAAACAAGATGTCCAGTTAAAGCTGCTTGAAAGGCGACTTCAGCTGTCTCAAGATCACGGATTTCTCCTAACAAAATTACATCGGGGTCTTGTCTTAAAATAGCACGTAGCACCACAGGAAAGGTTAAGTCTATTTTTCCTTTGATATTAACTTGTCCGGCAGCATCCATATAGTATTCAACGGGTTCTTCAATGGTGACATAATTTTTTTCTGTTGAGACCCCATGTTGAAGTAAGGAGTAGAGGGTGGTTGTTTTACCACTACCTGTAGGCCCTGTTGATAAGATAATACCTTGTGGCTTGTTGACCAGGCGGGTTACTTTTTTTAAATTAACTTCATTAAAGCCGAGCATATCCAGGCTTTTAATTGAGGCATTACGATCTAAAATTCGCATCACTATTTTTTCACCATTAATCATCGGTAAAGATGAAATACGCAGGTCGATCATTCGCATTGGTGTTTTTACCGTAATCCGTCCATCTTGAGGGCGACGACGTTCTGAAATATCCATTTCAGCCATGACTTTAATACGAGAAACCAAGGTGTTTAAATAGTGATTAGGTATGAAGATTTTATCCAGTAAAATGCCATCTATTCTATAGCGGACAACGATGCTTTTTGCGCGAGGCTGGATATGTATATCACTTGCACCCAGTCTGACTGCTTCAATAATAATTGAGTTAACCAGGCGTATTGCTGGGGGAGCTTCTGTTTCACGTAGTAATTGTTCTAAAGAAATATCATCCTTTTCATCAATAATAACTTCTATGGTTTCAATAGTCTCGTCTGTGGAAACAATGTTTTCCATTTCACCAAAGTTTGGGGCTTCACCAAAGACTTCGACAATTTTTTTTTCAATCGCGGCAAGATCAGCCATGACAACTTGTAAATTAAAGCCTGTAAAAAAACGAATATCGGCTTGTAATCCCATATTCATTGGATCGGCTGTTACCAGCAGTAACATGTTATTTTCAATTTTTAAGGGCAAGACCCATTGTTGTTCGCAAATTGAGCGTGGCAGTAGATCTAATACTTCTTGGTTGATTTGAAAACCGGCTAAAGAAATTTCTTTAACAAACAGCTCTTTACGCAAAATGCTGCGCATTACTTTTTCATCAACCCATTGTTTATCTAGAATAATTTTAACAGCGGGGGTATTGCTACTTTGTTTTAGCTTAAAGGTTTCCTGTAATTGAACAGTCGTCAGCAACTGCTTTTTATTGAGCATAATTGCCAGTTGGTCATTATCAGTGTTACTTAATTTACTCAGCTTTTTTAGCTGCGTATGCTGATGATGGTTTTCATGTTGTAACTGTTCATTTTTCTGTAGTAAATCATATTGTTGTAAAGCAAGCGCCACTGTGACACGTAAATCATCATCATTCCAGGGTTTAAGAATAAATTTATAAACAGCCCCTTCGTTAATGGCTCCCATCACTGCATTGGTATCAGCATATCCAGTCAACATGATACGAATGATTTTAGGGTGTTGATTTTTTACTTCTTTTAAAAGTTCAGCACCATCCATATTAGGCATTTTAAAATCAGAAATCATTAACTGAAATTCATTTTGAGATAAAACCTGTAATGCTTCTTCTCCACTCATTGCTGATTCAATTTGATAGTTTTCGCGTCGAAAAACACGCCTTAGTGAAGATAAAACATTAGGCTCATCATCGACTAATAAAATACGATAATTGCGATTATTGCTTTTCATCTCAATTGCTTCTTCAGCATTTTCTTCGCTAGAAAGACCACTATAACGAGACATAATTTCTCTTGATTTTTAGTATTAACATTCTTTAATCCTTGTTATGTGGTATTGGTAAAAAATAGTGACCAGGCAGATCTTCATCTGCTTTGATAATATTCAAACAGGCGGTTAAACCTAAGCCTATACCTTGCCCTTATCATAAATAATCATGGACTCTTTTGTCTTTAATCATCGGTAGAAGTTTATATTTAGTATAGTTTGTTAGATATGGTTTTCATAGAAGGCACTCTTATAGTCGTGTTGATTACGCAATAGTTAGAAGTGTTAAATTAGGAAGGTTTATTAATTATGATGTGATAAATGTTGAAAAATCATGGCGCGTACTAGCCTCTGCTTAAAAAAAGTGGCATCAGGTTACATTGTTATTTAGGCTTATAAGATCAATTATGCATCCTGTGAGGCCATCAATATTAATTTGTAATACTATTTACTTATCGGTAGATCATGCTATTTTTCACATTTCTAATGGTGCTTTAGAGGGGATGCATGTTGATTATTCATGGTCATATTTAATCATTTATACTACATTAGCTAAACGACAGCATTCCAAATGAGCTTTTTTGTTTGGTTATGAGCTTAATCGTTTGATTATTTTACCTGACAACCATGTAACTTTAAGGAAAAGGAAATTACATACATGTTAAGAGTTCTACATACTGCTGATTGGCACTTAGGTCATCATTTACATGGTATTTCTAGAGATTATGAGCATCAGCAGTTTTTAGACTGGCTACTACAGCAACTTAAAAGCCAGCAAGCGGATGTATTAATTGTTGCTGGTGATATTTTTGATACGGCTAATCCATCGGCAGTTGCACAAACCCAGTTATATGACTTTCTTGTTAAAGCTCGGGGTCTGTGTCCACAACTAGATATAGTGTTGGTTGGTGGAAATCATGATTCTGCGGCTAGACTTGATGCACCTGCTGCAATTTTAAATGCGCTGGGAGTTTATGTTGTTGGTGGACTGATACGTAATGAACACGGCGATATTGATTGGCAACGCTTATTAGTGCCATTAAAAAATGCGCAGGGCGAATTAGTCGCCTGGTGTGGTGCGATGCCTTTTTTACGTCATGTTGATTTACCAGAGAATGAATCGGAAGCTGATCCTTTAATAGCAGGTGTTAACGCTTTGTATAGTGATTTGTTAGCAGAATTAAAGCTAAAAGCGCTGAATGATGAAGCACTGTTACTAACAGGGCATTGTTATATGGTCGGTGGCAATGTTTCAGAATTAAGTGAGCGTAAAATTCTGGGAGGGAACCAACATGCCTTACCTGCAAATATTTTTCCTGAGTGTATAAGTTATACCGCTTTAGGACATTTACATTTGGCTCAAAAAGTAGGTGATGATCAATCGGTTCGTTATAGTGGATCTCCGATACCACTGTCTTTTGATGAGCAGCATTATCAGCATCAAATTATTCAGGTTGATATTGCAGCAGATAAAACTGTGACTATCTCTAAACTTCTGGTGCCGCGCAGTGTGGAGATTATAAGGTTACCTAGTGCAAGCAGTTACAGTGATTTACAAAGTATTCTGGATCAATTGACTCATTATGATTTTGATTCGTCTCTATCCAGACATCAACAACCGTTATTGGAATTGCGTATTGCTTTAGAAAAACCAGAACCAGGATTAAGACAGCAGATTGAAGACTGTATTAAAGGTTTACCTGTTCGACTGTTAAAAATAAGTACCGCATATTCAGGTAGTGAGAAGGGACTGGCAGATGTGGTTGCAGAACAAAGACTGGAAGAATTGCAGCCAGAGAGTGTATTTCAGCGTTGTTATGAAACGAAATATGACAAACAGGCATCAGTGGAAATGTTGGCATTGTTTAATGAATTACACGAAACCCTGCAAGGTGATAAGGAAATATAATGCGGATTTTAGCAATAAGAGGAAAAAACCTGGCTAGTCTGGCTGAACCTTTTGAAGTGCAATTAGAACAAGGTGTATTAAAGCAGGCTGGGTTATTTGCAATAACAGGGCCTACCGGCTCAGGAAAAAGTACCATTTTAGATGCACTTTGTCTGGCACTTTACGACAAAATGCCTCGTTTGCCAGCAGGGCATGGTGTGGCCATTGGTCATAAAGATGAAGAGGATGCGATAAGAGTAAAAAGTCATGATGTGAGCTCTATTCTCAGACGTGGCACAGCGAGTGCCTATGCAGAGGTTGATTTCATTGGTAATGATAAACACAGTTATCAGGCGCGCTGGGAAATTAGTCGAGCCAGAGGTAAAGTTAATGGGCGATTACAGGCGCAAAAAATAAGACTGGTCAATTTAGATACCCAAGAAAAAATTGGCGAGAAAAAAACTGATATTTTAGAAGCGATTGAACAGCGTATTGGACTGACTTTTGATCAATTTCGTCGATCTGTTTTATTGGCACAAGGTGATTTTGCTGCTTTTTTACAGGCAAAAAAAGATGAACGTTCCAATTTACTAGAAAAAATTACAGGGACGGATATTTATACTGAGCTGTCAATTGCTGCCTTTGAACGCGCGAAGCAGGAAAAACAGCGTTTAGATAGTCTTAAAGATAGACTGGTCGACAAAGTTCCCTTAGCTGCTGAGGAAAGAACAGAGCTGGAACAAAAAATACAACAGATTGCTGATCAATTATCCGAACTGCAACAGCAAATAAAAGATAAGGATGCACTACTTGACTGGTTTAGTCTTCATCAAAAATTGAAACAACAACAATCTTTAGCTGAAGATGTCGTCCAACAAAGTCAGTTAAGTTGGGATGCGAATAAGGAAGATAGGGAGTGTTTGCAACAAGTTGAAAAGGTTCAGCCCTTAAGAGTGCTAGTGCAACAAGCGGATGATTTGGCTCAAGAGTTGTTCGTCGCGGAAACAAGTTTAAAAAATAGTCAACAGACACTGATTGAGGCGGAAATAAAGTCAAAAGAAAAAGCAGCCAGTTTGCAGGCTTCTGAACAACAACACTCTGATGCTATGGAGCAGCATAAACAGGCGCAACCGTTATTACATAAGGCGCGTCAACTGGATACACAAATTGACAGCAGTCATCTTTTGCTAGATGGATTGGTAGAAAAGTCAAAAACTCAATCTCAGCAATGGCAAAGATCACAAAGTAAATTTGATGAATTAGACCAAACACAAAGCGAACAAAAACAAAGTCTTCAGCAATTGGCAATATGGCAAGAACAACAGAGTGCCATCAAGGGTATTGCTAATGAATGGGGGCGATGGGAAGTTGTAATAAAGGATTACTGTGCATTGCAAGCTGAGTTTCAGCAGCTTAATAAAGAAAAGTCAGTTGTGAATAGTGATATTGAAAAACAGGAGGCACTTCTTACTCAAGGACAAATTAAAAAAACCGCTCTGGATGAAGAAAAAAATAAACTAATTCAAGCTATTTCTAGTTTAGAACAACAAGCCAGTGATCATTCACTGTCAGATATTCATCAACAAAAAGTAACACTTGAAGGCCAGAAAGAACAGTTTGATAGGGCAATTGAACTGGCGGAAAAATGCCTGGAGTTACGAACAACGCAGCAGAATGATCAACAAACTTTAATTGGGGTAGAAGATCGTTTTAAGCAGGCGATTAAACGATTAGAGGCCCTTAAATCCGAGCAAGTTATTAAAGTAAAACAATTAGCTGAGGCGCAACAAGCTTTTAACTTATTGCAGGCTGCAAATCAAAAAACGGCTGAAGATTTACGTGCTTTGCTTGAAGATGAGCAACCTTGTCCTGTTTGTGGTGCTGAAGAACATCCTTGGGCTAATAAGCTTTTACCCTCAATTAATCAGCCATTAGTTGAACAAGGTGAACGATTAGCGACTTTAAATCATGAAAAAGACCAGCTGATTACTGAACAAAGTCAAAATGAGAGTGTAATCAAACAATCTGAAAAAGATAAAGCATTGTTGTCTACACGGATCACTCAATCATTGAGTCAATTAACGCTATTATCAGAAAAATGGCAGATAACTGTGCTGGATACTAAACCCGAATGGGATTTGTTGGAAGAAGCCGATATTTTAAACTTTAGACAACAAAGTAAGCAGTTAAAACAGCAATATTTAGGGCTAGTTAAACAAGAAAAAATAGTATTAGATTGGCAACAGCAAATAACTCAGTTGCGAGCAACGTTAGAAACGGCTAATCAACAAGGAGCTGAGCTAATGATAGAACGCTCCGAATTGGAAAAAAAACTTGTTGAGCAGCGTGTTGATTTGTCTAACAAAGAAAAGGGATGTGGACGCCTTTCTTTAAATATTTTAGATTTAGCTGATCAACTTAATACGCCTTTTAGCCAGGTTAGTGATTGGCAAAGTCAATTAAATCAGGCTGGAAATGTTTTCTTACAAAAAATTCGTGATGAAGTAAAACAATGGCAAAAAAATATTGAGCAATTTGAAACGACTGAGAAATTACTGATTGAAACTAAGCGCAATTGGGCTGTTGCTGAGTCAGATAAATTACAGCAGCATAAATTGCACAGTCAATATCAAGCCGAGCAGGAAAAGCAGGGGCAGCAGTATCAAGTTTTAGTTGATGATCGAAAAGCTTATTTTTCTGGACAATCGGCTAATGAACTTGAAGATAAATTAACTAATCAAATAAAGCAGACTGAAACGAAAAATGAGTTGGCCAATAAAGCGTTATCTTCCGCAATAACGGATATAGAAACCAGTAAAAGGACATTAGATCATTGGCAAACGGAGAAAAACAGGCGCAAAGAAAACAAGATTGCTGCCAACCAGAAATTAGAAACAGCAATGCAGGCTCTAACCATTAGTCGACAAACACTTGATAGTTTATTGACTAAAAATACCAGCTGGATTGAAGCACAAAAAGAAAAAAATAAGGCTTTAATAACAGTACAGCAAGAAGCCTCTGCAACTTTAAAAGTAAAAAATGAAAATCTGCTGTTACATGATGCTAAAACCCCTACTGAATCCGAGATTCAAATCTCGGAACAAAAGCAGCAATGTATTCAACAGCAACAGAATTTAGTTAAGGATAAAGAAAAAAATGGATTCTTATTACATGCAGATGATGAAAAAATTAGCTTTGGAAAAGCGTTACAGACCGAATTAAAAACTCAAAACCAATGTTGGGAAAAATGGGAAAGTCTGAATGAATTAATTGGTTCAAGTACGGGGCAAAAGTTCCGTGTGTTTGCTCAAGGCCTGACTTTAGAAACTTTACTTTCCTATACCAACAGACATTTACAGGATTTTGCTAAACGTTATCATTTACAACGCGTGCCTGGGAGTGATCTTGAATTACAGGTTATTGACCGCGATATGGCTGATGAGGTTCGAAGTGTTTATAGTCTGTCAGGCGGCGAAAGTTTTCTAGTCTCTCTGGCTCTGGCATTGGGCCTAGCATCATTATCATCAAATAGAATCCAGGTGGAATCACTGTTTATAGATGAAGGTTTTGGTAGCCTGGATCAGGAGACACTGGATATAGCCATTGCCAGTTTAGATACCTTACAGTCACTAGGTCGAAAGGTGGGTGTTATCTCGCACGTCCCCGTGCTGGTAGAGAGGATCGGTGCTCAAGTTGTTATTGAAAAAATGGGCGGAGGACAAAGTTTGGTGAGGGTAAGAGGTTTTTAAGACTGGGTTGGCTGCCAAAAAAGAAGAAAAACATCCTTGTTTTAATTCTTTTCGAATAAGTCATGTTTATTATTCGAAACTAACAGAACCAACATTAGCAGAGTTACCTTTACCAATTGCTATCGCTGCGTTGCCTTTGTTTAGAGATTTATTCAAAACAATACTTTTGTTTACTTTTGAATTTCTAATAGACACAGATCCAACATTTGCCACATTGCCTTTGCCAATGGCAATAGCCGCATTACCTTTGTTTAAAGATTTGTTAAGAATGATGCTTTTGTTCACTTTTGCACCTTTAAGTGATACTGAACCTACATTAGCCGCATTGCCTTTACCGATGGCAATGGCTGCATTACCTTTGTTTAAAGATTTATTAAGAATAATGCTTTTGTTCACTTTTGAATCTTTGACTGATACGGAGCCTACGTTAGCTGAGTTTCCTTTACCAATGGCAATGGCTGCATTGCCTTTATTTAAAGATTTATTAAGAATAATACTTTTATTTACTTTTGATTGCGCCATTGCATTAAATGAAAGAACTGAAGCGATTGCGAATACTGCGACTGATGTTAAAGTTTTCATGATTTTGCCCTTTGTTGTTTAAGAAATAATGTTTTTTAAAAACATGGGTCTATGATACAAGCTGGAAAAAAATATAGGTGTGAGCTGATTACCTTAGTTTTGTGACTTATTCACAGTCAAAGATGGGGCTGTAATATTTTGAATAAAAGATAATCGATTGTTGGTGTTTTTAAATGCACCAAAGATGTGCTGATAAGTTTTTTATGGAGCATTTCAATAGCATGTTTACTCCGACTGTTGAAATATGTACTTTGTAACAAAATGGTATTTGTTTATAAGTAACTGTTAAATAATGGTTATGTGCAGTTTTTGGCTGTGTTTGTTAAAAGTGGTGAGAAAATTGCTGAGGTATTAAGCAATACTTTTTAGGGGGGATATAGCTATTGTATAAAATATGTTAATTTATGTTCCCATAAAGTGTGCTGGAACAAGTAAAATAAACATATTATAAAAATAAAGTGGTAACGGTAGTAATGAGTGATTTAAAAAAATTATATGAGAATAATGCTAATTGGGCTGAAAACATTAAAAAAAATAAACCAAGTTTTTTTTCTGATTTATCTAAGCAACAATCACCTGATTATTTATGGATAGGATGCTCTGATAGCCGTGTCGTTTCTGAGCAGTTAGTTGGTTTGCAGCCTGGTGAGTTATTTGTACATCGTAATATTGCCAATGTTGTGGTACCAACGGATTTAAACTGCTTATCTGTGATTCAGTTTGCTGTAGAGGTTTTAAAGGTTAAGCATATTATTGTTTGTGGGCATTATGGTTGTGGGGGGGTTAAAGCCTCTATGGAATCAATAGAGCATGGTTTAATTGATAATTGGTTGTGCCATATTAAAAGTGTGCATCAGAAACATGAGGACGAGTTGTTAGGAATTAGCAACCCGACGGAGCGTTTGGATAGGTTATGTGAGCTTAATGTGATTGAACAAGTGAAGAATATTTGTCATACCACTGTTGTACAAAGAGCGTGGCGTAATCATAAAGAATTAAATGTTCATGGCTGTATTTATACATTGGAAACTGGGATTTTGAAGGATTTGAATGTGAGGTTCAATGAAATGCACCAGATGAATGATATTTATCAGTTAAAAGAAGCAAAGAAAGATATTTATAAACCGAATTTAAAAATCATGCGAAGTGATTATGAAGGGCGGTCATAATATTTTCATCGTAAGAATTAGAAAATAAAAAGGTAAAAAAATTAATATAAAAAAATTAAATGCCAAATTTGGTATTAATGACCAGGTCTTATTTGTTGAAGGAAAAGGTGGATTACCTTTTATACAAGTTAACAATGCTAAAGCGTCTGCTTTAATTTCTATTTATGCCGGGCAGGTTTTATCTTTTAAACCTGTTAATGAACCAGAAGATATTCTGTTTTCTAGTAATAATGCATATTTTCAGGAAGGTAAAGCCATCAAAGGAGGGATACCCATTTGTTGGCCATGGTTTGGCGCTTCACCAGATAGCCCAGATAATCCTGATCATGGTTTTGTACGGAATAATTATTGGACTGTTTCAGCTGTTGATGCTTTGGAAAATGGAGACACTAAAGTAAGGCTTGAATTTTCAGATACTGATAAAACAAGAGAAACTTGGCCTTATCGTTTTTATCTTTCTCTCGATATTATTATTGGTGATTCACTTACGCTTGATCTGATTACGGAAAATAGAGGCGATAAAACCTTTTCTATAACTGAAGCATTACATGCATATTTTAATGTTGGTGATGCCAAGCAAGTGCAACTATTGGGTCTTGAAAAAACAGAATATTTAGATAAAAAAGAGGGCTTTGTAAAAGTTTGTCAGGTTGGTGCGGTGACTCTTGAAGAGGCGACAGATCATATTCATGTCAATGTTGGACATAATTTAACAATTAATGATCCAGTTCTAAACCGTAAAATTAAAATCACTTCATCAGGCAATAGAAATGTAGTGGTATGGAACCCGTGGGATAAAGGTGCTGCGGAAATGACTGATTTAGATGGTGATGACTATAAGCATTTTATTTGTGTAGAAATTGCAAATGCAGCGTCAGATAAAATAGAGACCCATCCAGCGACTGTTTATAGAATGTTAACTAATTACAGTATTGTTAGGGATTGATCTAGCTCAGAACCAATGTGTTATATCGGGTTTTGCCTGAAGTAACTATAAGGCTAAAGGTATAGGGTGTTGATTTATTAGGAGGAGTATCACATCCCTGTAAATTCTACTGTAACCTGTAAATTATAGTAGCCTAACAAATCAACACCCTATACCCTCAGATAATAATGCGCTGTATCATTTTGTTGTTAACAGCTTTTAGCGAGAATATATTGTTACTGCCTTAAGAAAGCAGATTCTATCTTTTCCAGAACTGGTAGGAAAAAATTTTCTGGATTAGATAGAATCAGCTTAGTTTTCTTAGTTTACCTTAGTAAAGATTTGCGAAAACTCGACTGTATCAAGTTTTTCATCTTTATTGTTATCTAGGCTGTCCCATTTGTCTTCAAGCTGTTTAGATGAAGCTGCTTCAGCTTTACTAATAAAGCCATCTTTATCTAAATCAAGAATTTCCCAAAGATTAGCATTATCTTGGTCAATTTTTGATACCACAAGTTCTGGTAAATCAGTGCCTTCAGTTTTGACTGGCGCTAAATCAGCACCAAATTCAATAACAGCAGGTGCAGTTTGAATGGCAGGTTCTAATTGTGCATTCATATCTGCTAGTACAGCAGTTGAAAGTAAAGCGATTGGTAATACAATTAATAAGTTTTTCATGATTGGTCCTTAAATATAAAGTTAATGTTATTACGAAAAGATTTTCATTCGATTCATTTCAACTGTTGCAAGTCATATGCCAAACATTGATTTAAGGATGGGAAGGTATATAAATCAGGGGGGGCTATAAATTTTGTGTATAGGGAGGGTTATAAAAAAAGCTGATGATTGTCTTTATCGCACGACAGTTATGAATAATTATTGCTTTTTAAATGTATCAATACTTGTCTTAAATATGAAATGTTTCTAACTATCCTTTTTATATCAATTGCTTGTGTTGTTTGTGGTTCGTCGTGTGAAAGCAACATGAAGGTGATGTTGATAATAAAATAATAGGTAGATGAGTCAGTAATTTAAAAAATAGGCTGATTAACAAACTGCAGGCTGGAGAGAAGCTAGGTGTAAATTATCAAGCTAACTTTTTAAAATATGAGTCAAAAAAGGTGAGGGCAGAAGCAATGCCATTAAATTAGGGTGAAAAAATTCTATTTTAATTTCTCCACCCCCGAACCCCCTCCATCAGGAGGGGGCTTAAGAGCAAAAAAATATTGTTTTAAACGTAACTTCTCAATAACCAGGGGCAAAGGATGCGTGTTCGGTAACCATATCCTGAAGAGGAGGAATCGATTGCTCACCAATACCATGACGGTCAGTTAAGTATTGCCAAAATGACACACCTAATTTTCGACATGTTTTCTTAAGACTGATAAAAGTATCTCGACACTTTCGACCTTCATCGCTGCGCGTTCCACCGCTCACTTTTCGTTTTTTCACAAAGTCACGAATATCTGTTTCACTGCCATTAGTATGCAATGGAATATCAGGTCGATTAAGTACCAATAACAATTCATCCTTATTCTTATGAATTCGCTTGAGTAATTGGTTTAATGTTTGATAACGAGTTTGCTGTGTAAATAGAGTATCAAAACGTGAGATCAATGATACCTTCTTCTCTTTGGTAGACTGTTCCTTATAGTCTTTCAGATCTGCATAAAAAGTCCATACTTGGTCTCTGACCTGAGCAATGTCTTCCCGATGCGCATCATTCAAAGGTAATAGCTTATGAATTAAACGCTCAGTATGCACCCAGCATAATCCATGGATTAAGATATTAAACTGACCTGCATCATCACTCACGATGGCTAAATCATGACATAAGCCATGTTGTAAAATACTTCCCAGTAGAGCGCCTTCTGTGGCAATGCGTTGGTGTCGGGTTTTGGTAATGGAGCACTCTTCAAGCCAGTCTAACCACTTGTCCTGGCTAGAGAATGTCTGGTCTTTATATCGTTGTATCTTTAGTAAGCTATCCAAGGGTAGCTTTTTATCTTTCATGTAAGAAATAGCTGATTCTGTGAGGCAGTAATCTTGTTCGCCTGCTCGCAATATCTCAAGAAAGTTAACTCGACTTTTTGTTGGCGTGCTTTTAAACCAGGCGAAAAAGTCATTACCTATATGCGTCACATAACCATTTTTACCTTGATGCCGGGCACCGCTATCATCCACTGTTATATAAGTAGAAGCCGACAATCCACTTGTTAGGATAGCGTCTTTTTCAGCATGAAAAATGGTTTTGTTCGCAATGAGTAATTGGTTGATCTGTCCAGCTGAAATATCAATACCCCACTCACGTAGTTGTTCTAATAACAACGGCTGTGTTGTTTGGCAGTGATGATACTGATAGAGAATGTAACTGATCAGGTGAGGACCAAAATGTTTGTTATTAACTGAGCCGGGTAGTGTGCCTGTTGCGGTTTTATTATCAGGTGTATCCCAGCGTTCTAATCGATAACGGATATTGCGGACTTCAATGTGCAGGTCTTGAACAACAAAATCACGGTAACCTTTAAAACGAGAGCCTTCTGGAATGGGTGAATCAGGTTTTATCACTTTATCTTCATGGATTTTCAGCTGAGCAGTTTTACTTTTTTTCGCCCTTTTTTTCTTGGATGGTTTGCTGCTATCTTGATCAGAATTTTTCTGCTTATCGGTTTGTTTGTCCAGTTTACTGGGTTTAAATACAGGTCGTTTCTTCTCACCTTTTAAAATATTAATTTCATCTTTCAGTTGGGCTATTTCTTCTGCTTGAAGTTGTATCTGTTGTGCAAATTGTTCAGCCAACGCTAAAAGAGCTTTAACGGTAGGTGTCTGATCTTGTTCTGGAATATCAGGTATGACAGGCGGTTTCTTCACTGTTTTTAAACGGCAACAATTGACTAAACCTAGTATATCATTGGTTTTTTCGGCAGTTTGTCGTCTCCGTGAACGGGTGAAAACCAACTTTTTAAGACAAAACTATCAAGCTGCTGTTTTAATCATTGCAGCATTGACTCAGCGAGCTCTCTGTGCAATTTTTATAGGATTACAGGGGAAAAGCTTATTCTTCTCTAAAAAGCTGTCAAGTGTTTTTTTAATGCTGCCCCTGATTATTGAGAAGTTACAAAAAGACAACATAACATATTGTTTTAATAAGTTAAATTACTCCGACATCTTAAATGGGTGCCGCCCCCTTTATCGATTTATGCTGCTTTAAGCCTCTGCAATATCGTCAGAAAATAAGTGCTTCCAGACACATAAGCCTTTACAGCTTAGAATCTAGACATTCCTCCTAGTCTCTATGCACGTCGGCCGTTGCTAATCGGACCTACCGCGCTCTCAGCAAACAGCTTTTCCTCTATACTTTCCAGATACCAGTAAGCAACAGCGCTTTAATCTCTACCTTTCTCTTCACTATAAAAAGTACTGTCTCTATATATATCATGGATATGCCTTAGGAATACCATGATGACAGAAGCCACTGGCAAGGCCAATAATACACCTAAAAAGCCAAATAATTGTCCGCCTGCTAATACTGCAAACATCACTGCGACAGGGTGTAAACCAATCTTATCGCCTACTAACAAGGGGGTTAGCAGCATTCCTTCCAGGGATTGCCCAACCATAAAAACGATTGATACCGGAATTAAATACACTGGGTCCTGAAATTGCAATATTGCGGCTAAACAAGCGACTGTAATGCCTACAATAGAGCCTAAATAAGGTACAAAACTGACTAACCCTGCCATCATCCCTATTAATAGGGCTAAATTTAAATCAACTATCCATAAGCCAATACTATAAATACAGCCTAATGCCAGCATCACATAGAACTGTCCTCGCATAAAGGCACCTAGAACTATATTGGTTTCACTTGCTAACTTACTGGCTGTCGGTGCGGCTCTACGTGGTAATAGGTTATGCACCTTTGCAACAAGAATATCCCAATCTCGTAACAAATAAAATGTAATCACTGGAATTAACACCAGATTCATCATCCATGCTGCCAACACGGCTCCAGATCTGGAAATAGAACCCATAAATGTCAACAACCCTCCTCCTGCTTTTTGCCAGTTACTTTTAAGCAGTGAAAGAATTTTATCGCCTTCTATTAAGTTTATTTCCCAGCCTAGGTGAAGCTCTACCCATGGAATAACGCTGACATTAAGCCAGTTTACGTATTCAGGGAAGTTTTTTAACAAAAGGCTAATCTGATATTCAATTTTAGGAATAACAACAACCAATATCGATGAAAGTATCAGTAATATGGCTATAAAAACGATGATGACGGCATTGGTTCGACCCAATTGAAAGTTTTTGACCTTAATAACTTCAAGTTTATCTGCTAAAGGATCGCCTAAATAAGCCAATATAGCAGCAAAAACAAAAGGCATTAATACGGGTGCCAGTATATAAACCAGTCCGCCTGTTACCAGGAAAAAGGTAAAGGTTAACCATTTTTGGGAGTCTGTCATGCTAATCTTTACCTTTTTTAGTGCAATATAAATTAAATATTAATGCGGGGGGTGATGCTCATCCTTTGTCGCAAATGCTGGGAATCGCTCCTGAGCATAACGAGAATGACATTGCACACAACTGTCATTCATTTTATAAAAATAAAAATTGATCACATCTGCATTTTTTACTTCTGCTGCATGAGCTAGCATGCCCGCATATTGATGAAATGAGTGATCCAGTTTTACAAACTGTTCAGGCAAGCTATGATGAAGCTGTTTCTTTTGTTCGGCTGTTAAGCTTTGCTTCATGATATAACTTGCTTGAATTTGCTTTCCAATTATAGCTGTTTTCTCCCAGTCGCCTTTTGCAATTGAGCTAAGCAATGCTTGCATCCCTTTTTCAACGGCAATCATTTCTTTTTTTAATAGCGGCTTGATATCAGCCGGGAAATTCAATTCAGGCTTTTGAGACTCGTCTGCAACACTACCTACAGAAGTCAGCATCCCGATAAAAAAAGCTAATAATAAAACCTGAAGTCTCATTGCCCAAACCCAAGATAGAGTCCAGCGGCTACTGCAATTAAAACGACAACAGTAATAGAAATCCAAATTCCTTTATTACTTCCGTTCTCTTCTGGATAAGTGTCTACGCCTTCGATACGCGCATTGATAGCTTTTGACTTACCATCATCGCTTTGCTCTACTTCATAATAAACAACATCGCCCCTATAGGGGCGCCTTACAACCCCCTTTAAAGCTGAAATATGTATAAAAATATCATCACTACCATCGTCAGGCTTTATAAATCCAAATCCTCTATCGTCTTTCCAGGTCTTTAAAACCCCTTTAATCTCTACTGCCATTTCTTATATCCTCTCTTAAATCGTGTCTATCAACATTAAAGGAAACACAATATTTCCCTTACTGCTTCTCATGGCCCCAGGCCACATTTGTTGGAATACAAATTTTATATCATCCACTGCGCTCTGTCTTTAAAGATATTGTTATATCAGTATAAACAGTAACAATGATGCTGAATAGAATATGAAAAATACTTTCAGTATTTGAATAAGATAACAATTAATGAGGGATGGAAGGATGAAGAAAGCTTAAAGGTATTGAAAGATTCCTGAGTCCGCATTCATCTGCAAACTCAGGAATGACTTTTAATTAAAAAAATCTTAGTCGTGTATTACTTGCGATCAATCAGATCTTTTCCATCAATGACCAAGTCAGAAATACCAAAGCCGCCAACTTCTAATATTGACAATGTACAGCTCGCATCTTTAAAGTTATCTCCAGCTTCACCTTTATATTCATATGTTAAAAAACTTGAATTATCCGTTTTAGTGTTAGCTACTAAAGATGTAATCGCACTTCCTGTATGTTTTTTTATTAATTTAGGGCACTTACTGCTTGCAATGCGATTCATATTCGCTCTATCACGAATCATTGCTGCTGTTTTTCTATCATCATCCGATTGTTCTTTATTTGAACCAACCAAAAAAAAGCCCATAGCAAAAACTGCAACCACAGCAACCATTAACTTTTGTGCGCCACTTATTTCACCCATTATATTCTCCTGTTTGTTAACTTATAATTATTCTAATTACTACAAATCAATATATTATAAAAAGCATATATACGCAATGATTCTATCTTGTAATAGCCAGATATATACAATTTAAAACTCAATTCCCTGCTCGGCTTTAATGCCCTGAGCATAAGCGTGCTTTATCTTATTCATTTCAGTCACTGTATTTGCTACCTCAATCACTTCCGCTGCAGCATTACGTCCCGTTAATACCAAATGCATCCAGGCAGGTTTTTCATTGCGGATAAAATCAGCAATCTCTGCGCCCGCAATCCAGTTATAGCCACAGCAGTAATTGATTTCATCCAGCAAAACAAAGTCATACTCTTGGGACAAGATTTTTTGTTTACTAAACTCCCATATTTCACGGCTGGTCTTAATATCTTGTTCAGGGTTTTTGGTATCCCAGGTAAAACCATCACCTAGCACATGCCATTCTATATTATCAAAGCGTTCTGCGGCCTTCTGCTCACCTGTTTGCCATTTACCTTTTATATATTGAATGACACAAACTTTCATTCCCCAGCCTGCGGCTCGAAACACCATGCCTAAAGCACTTGAGGACTTGCCCTTGCCTTCTCCTGTATGGACTAAAACCACACCTTGCCGACGATCTCTTGATTTCATTTTTTCTCTTGTCAATAATCACTGCTTTTCACTCATAATACAGTAATTGAAATACGCCAGAAAACTATCATTACTGATACAATGCGATTTTTCGTATTCAGAATCAAAAGAAATTTAAAATGGACGTTATCCAGCACATAGCCAAAGAATTAGCTGTCAACATTAAACAAGTAGAAGCTGCTGTTACTTTACTTGATGAAGGCGCAACGGTTCCCTTTATCTCTCGCTATAGAAAAGAAGTGACAGGGGGACTTGATGATATACAACTTCGTACTCTGAATGAGCGCCTAATCTATCTTCGCGAATTAAATAGTCGCAGAGAAACCATTCTTGCAAGTATTACCTCTCAGGGTAAATTAACGGCTGAACTTGAAAAAGCAATTATTCAGGCTGATACAAAAACCTTGCTGGAGGATTTATACCTTCCTTATAAACCAAAACGCCGAACCAAAGCTCAAATTGCTAGAGAAGCTGGGCTGGAACCTTTAGCTGATGCAATTTTTGATGATCGCAGTGTTATTCCTGATCAACTGGCTATTAACTATATTAATGTTGAAAAAGGTATTGCTGATGCTTCTGCTGCATTGGATGGTGCAAAACAAATCATTATGGAGCGGATTTCCGAAGATGCTGAATTGCTGACAGAACTACGTGAGCGCATATGGAATAATGGCATCATGCATTCGACTGTTGTAAAAGACAAAGAATCAGAAGCGGCAAAATTTAAAGATTATTTTGATTATCAGGAAGCTATCAATAAAATTCCTTCTCATCGCGCACTGGCTTTATTTCGAGGCCGTAACGAAGACTTACTTTCACTCAGTTTAAAACCTGGTGCTGACGATAAAGCTGATCATCAACTTTGTGCGCAACTTGTCGCGCGCCATATCAAGGTCACTGATACTTCATCTCCAGCCGAGGCCTGGCTTTCTGAAACGGCTAGATTATCCTGGAAAATCAAATTATTTACTCGCATTGATTTAGATTTAAAATTACGTTTGCGTGAAGCAGCTGAACTTGAGGCTATCAAGGTATTTGCAAGTAATTTAAGAGACTTGTTATTAGCGGCTCCCGCGGGACCTAAAGCCACTATGGGACTTGATCCAGGCATCCGCACCGGAGTCAAGGTTGCAGTGGTTGACCCAACAGGTAAATTATTAGGTTTTGATACCATTTATCCCCATGCCCCAAAAAATCAGTGGGATGCCTCTATTAACAGCCTGGCAAAACTTATTAAAAAACATCAGGTCGATTTAGTCAGTATTGGCAATGGCACGGGATCAAGAGAAACCGATCAATTAGTTGCTGATCTAATGAAGCAACATAAAGATTTAAAATTTCAAAAAATCATGGTATCTGAAGCTGGAGCATCGGTTTATTCTGCATCCGAATTGGCCACAAAAGAATTCCCTGAATTAGATGTCACTATTCGTGGCGCTATTTCTATTGCCAGGCGCTTACAAGATCCACTTGCAGAACTGGTTAAAATTGAACCTAAATCTATTGGTGTTGGCCAATATCAACATGATGTTAATCAAATACAGCTTGCACGAAGCCTAGATACAGTGATTGAAGACTGTGTAAATGCGGTAGGCGTTGACGTTAACACCGCCTCAGCCTCTTTACTCAAACAGGTGTCTGGATTATCCGCCAGCGTGGGCGAAAATATTGTTACTTTCCGAAATGAAAATGGTCCTTTTATCGATCGTAAACAATTAAAGAAAGTGCCTCGCTTAGGCAACAAAGCCTATGAACAAGCAGCTGGATTCTTACGTATTATGTCAGGTAAAAATCCATTAGATTCATCTTCAGTCCACCCGGAGGCCTACCCTATTGTTAATGCCATTATCGATGACACCGGAAAACCCATTACAGAGTTGATTGGACAAAGTAGCTTTTTACGGAGTTTAAGTGCTGCAAATTATACTAATGATAATTTTGGTTTGCCTACCGTATCGGATATCCTTCAAGAACTTGAAAAACCAGGCAGAGACCCGCGCCCAGAATTTAAAAGTGTACAATTTAAAGAGGGGGTTGAAAAAATATCCGACCTACAACCAGGCATGCTGTTAGAGGGTGTTGTGACCAATGTAGCCAATTTTGGCGCATTTGTTGATATAGGTGTCCATCAAGATGGTTTGGTGCATATATCTCATTTAGCCGATGTCTTTGTAAAAGACCCTAGAGACGTAGTAAAGACGGGAGAAATGGTTAAAGTTAAAGTATTAGAAATTGATATTCCTCGCAAACGCATTGCCCTATCAATGAAGCGAAATACCGATGAATCATCAGTTAAATCCGCGCCTAAAAAAAATAATTCAGCACAACAACAGAAAAGGCAATCGCTTCCAAAAACAACAGCAGGTCAAAGCTCAATGGCAAATGCCTTTGCCAAAGCGCTGAAAAAGTAAAACATAAAAGCTCTGCTATACTTAAATGCTAATATATTACTTAAAAATCGATAACTGGATATGTTATGAAAAAAATCACTCTTCCAATTTTACTACTTTGTTTATTTGTGGCTTCAGCCCCCAGCTTTGCTGATGAGCAACAAAGTTACGGATCTCAAGTTGGCTACAAAGCAGTTAATGGCTTAACTAATATAACAACCGCTATTCTGGAAATTCCTAAGAATATCATTAACACAACCAATGACAGCAATATTATTTTAGGCTCTGTTGGCGGTTTGGCTAAAGGGATGGTTCATACGCTTGGCAGAATGATGACTGGATTAACCGATGTAATTACCGCCCCGCTTCCTACAAAACCTATTATTGAACCTGCATATATCTGGCAAGACTTTGATGCTGATACAACCTATGACCAAGTATTCCGTCTGAAAGAATAAATTTATTAATGAGTTCACTTTCGAACAGAAAAACTCATTAATCGGAAATCAGTGTTGTCAAACCATGGATGGTATAGACAATTCTCTTAATGCTGCTTATCCACATTGGCTATCTGCCTCAAGGCATTATCAAAACCACCTTGCTGATTAAACTGATACAAATCAAGCCCGTATTCATCTTTAGCTAAAACCTTTAGCACCCCATACTGATTACCAGCACTATCGACGGGATTTTCAGCTAAATCAAGAACAAAACTATTAATCATTTTTTTGTCCTCATTCATCAACATCAAAATTTTTGGTTTTATTTTATTCCTCGGGTTTGCCATAATCACAACCCCCACTTCACCACTCTTCATTTCCACGGCATTACCCACTGGGTAAATTCCAATACAGTCAATAAATTTTAAAATTAGACTGGCATCAAAATGTGTATCGCTAGATTTCATTAAAATATTAATCGCCTTAAGGTGCAACCTTCCTTTTTTATAAACTCTATCACTGGTTATTGCATCATAAGCATCAACAATACTGATCATCCGGGCAAAGCTAGAAATGGATTCTTTTTTTAGTCCTCGTGGATAACCTCCACCATCTAATTGCTCATGATGGGTATAGGCTACATCAACTGCACCAGAAAAAACATCACGAGCTGACATGATAATATTTCTGCCCAGTGTAGTATGAGTAGTCATCATCCTTGCTTCATCTTCCGTTAATTTTCCGGGTTTATTCAATACCTCTAAAGGAATTTTCATTTTCCCCATATCGTGAAGCAATCCACAGATACCAATATTATTTAGCTCTTCTTTGGAAAAGTTTAAATGCCTTGCAAATATTATGCTCAAAATACATACATTTAAACTATGTTGGGAGGTGTATTCATCCTGATTCTTTAATTGTGTAAACAACAGCATAGTATCAGGTGATTCCATAACCTGCTCTACGCATTGTGACACAGCTTCTTTTGCAGCTTTAGCATTGAGTTGATTTCCAAAGCGGATATCATCCATTATGCCTTTAACTAAAGAACTTGTTTGCTGATAGGCCGTCGCTGACTTTTCAAAAGCCTGAAGGAAAGGTTGCTCTGTTTTTTTTGAAATTGCACCATGTACGGCTTTTTGCCGCTCAGGATCAATCATCACATATTCACAAACATCCTGTACCGCTTTAATATCTGCCTGCGATTTCAGATCGAAACCTTGTAACAAAAAAGGCGACTCTTCCCAGGGAATTTCCAGCTCGCTAATAAACATGCCTATTTTGAGCTCATATACATGTACTTTAATCAATGTCATATCAATCCATTGCTTTGCTTTGCTATTTCTTCTTCATAACTTATGAAATAAACTGAACACTACTTTAATAGATTCTAATACGTTTATTTTCGTTCGACAAATAAAACTTGAAATTTATCACTTAAAGGAGTATTTTATTTTAAAACTTTGATACATTATTCCAGCATCATAATACATCAATTTTTTTAATGACTTAAAGTCTTTAATTAAGGTGGAATCTATGCCTAACTGTTCCTTTTGTGACGCTAAAGAAGTACAACAAATGCCTGTATGTCAGTCCTGCGGCGCATTAAGATACCCTGTTGCCAACCCCCAGATTTCCGCACGAACAAAAACCAAACAGGATAAGTTAAAACTATCTGCAACAATAGCCGTGGCCTTTTTTACACCAGGCTCCTTTCTTGTTTTAGCTTTAGTCGGTGCAAACAGACTTAATTCAAAATTAAAAACAAGAAAATACTAATAAAACCTATTCTTTATTAACCCCTGCTTGTTCAGTAAGACTTTTCGGCAATGTTTTCTTCACCTTTACACCTAAATCAACAAAACTACTTGCCTGCCGTACTAGATTTCCATGCCCAGTCGTTAGTTTATTCATAACCCCATCATAAGTTTTATTCGCCGTACTTAATTGATTTCCCAGTTTTTCCAGATCTTCAACAAAGCCTCTAATTTTGTCATACAAGGTCCCAGCTTTTTCTGCAATTAATCGGGCATTTTCATTTTGTCGCTCATAGCGCCAAATATTTTCAATGGTTTTTAATGTTGCTAATAACGTCGTTGGCGTAACCACTACAATTTTATGTTCGAATGCATCTGTAAATAACTTTTCATCAGCCTGAAACGCTGTCATAAAGGCTGATTCAATGGGCATAAACAGTAATACAAAATCAAGAGAACGCAAACCTTTCAATCCTGAATAATCTTTATCACTTAATCCTTTTATATGGTCTCTAACTGATTTTATATGTGCTTTTAAAGCAACTGTAGCCTCAGCGTCATTGTCTGCCGAACAATATTGTTCATAAGCTAATAGAGACACTTTTGAATCGACCACAACATCTTTATCATCTGGCAAACGGATAATCACATCGGGCTTAAAAAGCTGTTTATCTTCATCTCTATAGGCACCTTGCGTTTCGTATTCAATACCTTTGCGGAGCCCCGACTGTTCCAACACTTTTTCAAGAATCATTTCCCCCCAGTTACCCTGAATTTTTTTATCCCCTTTTAAGGCTCTGGTCAGGTTTAAGGCTTCTTGATTCATTTTTTCTGTATCTCGACGCAATGAAACTATTTCTTCACGTAAAGACACTCTATCTTTTGTTTCATTTTGATAAATGGCCTCCACTCTGCTTTTAAAATCCACTAACTGAGTTTTTATAGGACTAACAATATGCTCCATACTGGTTTTATTTTGTTCTGAAAACTGTTTGCTGCGGTCTTCAAAAATTTTATTGGCCAAACTTTCAAATTGGCTTTTTAACTGTTGCTCAGCATTCTGCAACAGTTTTATTTTTTCATTGTTATTTTTTTCTTGCTCTTGCAGTCGTGTATGTAGCTCTGCATTTTCTATTTTGCTTATAGATAGCTGCTCTTGTAACTGTTGATCATTCAGCGCCTGCTCTTCTAACAGCTTAAGCCTTTCTTCAGCCACTGCCAGTTTTAAAGAAAGCTGCTGAGTTAGCTCTGTTTTCTGGCTCAAATCATCAGCAGTTTGATATTGCTGTAGCGCAAGTTGCTTCTTTGTTCGCCTAAGTCCCCATGCATAAGCAAATAAAACAATGATGAGAATAGTGACGATAGAAAGTACAGAAAACAAATTTTTTTCCATTATCTTTTTCTTATAAATTTGGCATTAAAATCGTTGGTGTTTCTCATTCAGCAAGCACTAACAATCTCATACCTACACAATAAAACCGGGGAATTGTGCAGGGCGGACTAAAGTCCGCTCTACAAGCTGTTAAATATGCTTTATTAAACTAACGATTTAAAAACAACCGTTGCTGCATCTAATGTTTTTTCTATATCTTCATCGCTATGTGCAGCAGAAACAAATCCTGCTTCAAAAGCCGAAGGTGCCAGATAAACACCTTGCTCCAACATGCCGTGAAAAAAGCGTTTAAACAGCTCTTGATCACATTGCATGACTTGAGAAAACTGACTGACTTTTTCTTCTTTAGTAAAAAACAAACCAAACATGGCGCCTACACGGTTTACAGATAGAGATAGACCCGCTTGGCTAGCTCTGTCTTTTATTCCGTTGACCAATTTTTCTGTGCTTTGTCCTAATTCCTCATAAAAACCAGGCTGTGAAATTAATTCTAATGTTTTCAAACCAGCAGCCATCGCGACTGGATTCCCAGAAAGCGTACCTGCTTGATAAACAGGACCTAAGGGTGCCAGATACTCCATAATTTCTTGTTTGCCACCAAAAGCACCAACAGGCATGCCACCGCCTATCACTTTACCCAAGGTAGTTAAATCAGGCGTTACATCATAGACCCCCTGTGCACCTTGCAAACCAACACGAAAACCAGTCATCACTTCATCAAAGATTAAAACACAGCCATACTCATCACAAACCTGACGCAAAGTTTCCAAAAAACCGGGGACAGGTGGAATACAGTTCATATTGCCGGCAACGGGTTCAACAATAATACAGGCAACATCAGCACCGATTTCTGCGAATGCTTGCTTAACAGCATCACTATCATTATAGGTCAGGGTGATAGTATCCTCTGCTAAAGCAGCTGGAACACCTGGAGAACTTGGCACACCTAATGTCAGGGCCCCCGAACCAGCTTTAACTAATAGAGAATCTGAATGGCCATGATAACAGCCTTCAAATTTCACAATTTTATCGCGCCCAGTATATCCTCGCGCCAAACGCAAGGCACTCATGGTTGCTTCTGTACCTGAACTCACCATACGCACCATATCAATAGAAGGCACTAATTCACAGACCTTAGCGGCCATTTGTGTTTCTATCTCTGTCGGTGCACCAAAGCTTAAGCCTTTTTCTGCTGTTTGCTTGACCACATCGATCACCTCAGGATGGGCGTGCCCTAAAATCATTGGCCCCCATGAGCCAACATAATCGATATAACGCTTGTTTTCACTATCAAAGATATATGAACCACTGGCATGATCGATATAAACAGGTGTACCACCTACACCACTAAAAGACCGAACTGGAGAATTAACGCCACCAGGGATTACTTTTTTTGCTTCTGAAAATAAATTACTCGCGTTAGTCATAGTTTGTTTTAATTTAAAAATAAATAGGGTAAAGGATAGGTTAACTTGATGACTCTATCAAGTTATTAAAGCTGCTATAAAGGAGTTTTGTGGGGATTCTTATCAAGACTCTTTGATCGAGCCCGTAACGCAGGAACTTTATAAAGTATTATCCCCATACAGAGAGCACAGGAATAGAAGCAGAGACGTTGCATGCAACGTCTCTGCAACGCAGTCTTATGCTCGGCAATAAGAAGGTATCCAGCTTTTTTCAATCATGTGCTCTGGTAATTGATTGAAATCAAATTCCAGACCGTCTTTAATCATAACGGGCACATCAAATAATTCCACCACTTCAGGAATATCATTAAAGAACATGGTGTAAAAAGGTTTAACCAGCATTTTTGAAACTTTCATACCAATAGGGCCAATGAAGTTTCTTCTTTGTCCAACATGAGCGACTTCGTCGATAGTAATTTCATCTAATAATTCATGCAATCGCTTACATACTTCTGGTTCATGAGATAGCAACTCGTCAATCTTTTCATGCAGATGACAATAATAGGTTACCCCCATCAATTCAGTCACAAATGCAGGTGTATCCATTAAAAAACCAGGGAATTTTGGAAACTGTTCATAAATCTTTTCTTTAATCGGGCCTAATGGCACCCATTCAACTTTGTCTAAGCCAACAGTTTTTAGCATTTCATCAAACAAACGCACATGACAGAATTCCTCTGCCAAATGAACTCTGCTGATTTTATCTTCTACAGAATGAGAATTCGCCATATCAGGTACCGAATCCCATGCACCTTTAATACCAACCCATTCATGGCGAGCAAATTTATACATTCCTGTCAGCATTAGAGTCAGAGGGTCTAATGATTTAACATCATCTTCCATTTCCACATAGTTGCGGTAAAAGGCCTCTTGATTAACTTCTGTGTTCTGTAGTTTTACAGGGTTATCCTGAAAATGCTTAAGTCTGGCACGTTTAATAGCTAAATCTCGGTCTTCTTCAAAAAGCTCTCCGCCATGCTTTTGAGTAAATTCCCAGTAATCTTCAAAATTTTCTTTTCTTTGTTCATCTGTTGCCGGCGAAAAAACCGATAAATATTTACCTGCACTCATAACTTAGACACTCCTCACATTAATTTAAATTAAATACCATTGTTTGCCCGCTCTAATTAAAAACGCTCTTTATTGCTCCGAGGAGGTCAAACAATGCAAATTCTAATCATTATAGTTGTTAATCCATTACATTTTAATTAGTTAGGGTTATTTTTATTTTCTCAACCTAATATTCCATAATTACTTTAAGGTAAAGCTTTCTTCACCCCTCATCAAACCTGATTTTATTGAAAAGTAAAATAATGATATAAACATATTTTATTTTGGCAAAGACTGCCTATACCTAAGCGATATTTATCATCCCTAACATTTCCCTCAATCCACTCTTTCGAATTTGCGTTTTATCGCTTCATCCCTGGCATCTTTGATTTCTCGTATAACACCTTTTACATCGGCCTTTTTATTATTCCCTTTATAATAGCCCGTCAACATCACTTCAGGTGTCAACTTGCCGCGCTCATAAATTTTCCACATTTCCTTAGCAAAACTGGTTGAAAGCAGTTCTGGTGCAAACCGTCCGAAATAGTTTGCCAAATTACTAACATCTCTTTCCAGCATTCTGGCTGCATTATTATTAGCAGAGGCATCAATAGCCTGAGGCAGGTCTATAATAACGGGGCCATGTTTATCAACAAGTATGTTGAATTCAGACAAGTCACCATGAACCAGTCCTGCACAAAGCATTCTGACAACTTCTTTAATCAATAAACCGTGATACTCCAGCGCTTCCTTACTGGTCAATTCAAGATCATTAAGTCTTGGTGCTGCCCCGCCATGTCCATCGGTAACCAATTCCATAAGCAATACACCTTCGACAAAGTTATAAGGTTTTGGAACACGTACACCCGCGGCCGCAAGACGATATAAAGCATCAACTTCAGCATTTTGCCAAACATCTTCCTGCTGCTGTCGTCCATAACGGCTATTTTTACCCATAGCACGTGCTTGCCGGCTATTACGAACCTTACGACCTTCCTGATACATGGCCTGCTTATGAAAGCCTCGTTTATTCGCTTCTTTATAGACTTTGGCACAGCGAACTTCACCTTCACTACGTACAACATAGACGGATGCTTCTTTACCACTTTTTAATGGATGAATCACTTCATCAATAAAACCGTCTTGTACTAGTATTTCTAAACTTTTTGGCGTTTTCATTGCCATGACGTAATATCCTAATATTTACAGAGATTGCTGAGACTCCTGTGCCTCAAAACAAAAAAGATACAGAAGGTTCCTGGAGCTGAGTTACCAGGCAAAACTTGAAAATTCTGTAGTTTTAATTAATTCGATTAATAATCCCTTCTAATTCCTCAAGGCTTGTATAGTTAAAAACCAGTTTTCCCTTGCCATTATCTTGATGGTTAATAATAACTTTAGCACCTGTTTTTTCTGTTAGTTGCTCTTGCAACCTTATGGTATCTGTATCCTGTTGTTTTGGTTCTGGCTTTTTTTCGTCCCCAAAACTTTTAACTAATTTCTCAGCTGCTCTAACCGTTAAGCCTTGTTTTACTATTTTATTAGCAACCTCTATTTGCTGATCATCTTCAAGACTCAATAAAGCTCTAGCATGCCCCATTTCAATTAAACCTTTGGCCAGCAGCGTTTTTACTTCGCTCTGCAGATCAAGTAACCGCAATAAGTTAGATACCATCGCTCTTGATTTTCCAACAGCATCCGCGGCTTGTTGATGGGTCATCTGAAATTCATCAACTAACCTTTTTAAGGCTTCTGATTCTTCTAGAGCGTTTAAGTCTTCACGCTGAATATTTTCAATCAAAGCGACGGCCATCGCAGCACGGTCATCAATATCTTTTATAACTACAGGTATTTCCTGTAATGCAGCTAATTGAGCGGCTCTCCAGCGACGTTCTCCTGCAACAATCTCATAGCGGTCATTTGCTATCAAACGCACAATAATGGGTTGAATAACGCCTTGAGCTTTGATGGAGTCTGCCAGTTCTTGAAGCGCCTCAGGCTTCATATCCTTGCGTGGCTGATATTTCCCTCGCTGTAAAAACTCAATCGGCAAGGTTTGCAGGTTTTGAGTTTTTTCTTGTTCAGTAGGCGTTACATCACCTAAAAGAGCATTTAACCCTCGCCCTAGTCCTCGTTTTTTTGACGCCATGTTATTTTTTCTCTTCTTTTCTAATCATTTCCCCCGCCATTGCTATATAGGCAATGGCCCCCCGGGATCTTTTATCATATTGAATGATGGGCAGCCCATGACTGGGTGCTTCTGCTAATCGTACGTTTCGTGGGATACAGGTTCTAAATACTTTATCTTCAAAATATTGCTGCAATTGCTCAGAAACATCTCGAGTCAAGCGACTCCTGTTGTCAAACATGGTTCTTAATATACCTTCAAGATGAAGCCCTGGATTGACCGTTTCTTTGATATTTTTTAAGGTATCCATTAAAGCAGACAAGCCTTCCAATGCATAATATTCACATTGCATAGGTATTAAAACACTGTCTGCAGCTACCATTGCATTTAAAGTCAACATATTTAAAGACGGAGGACAGTCAATTAATATGTAGTCATATTCAGGTTTAAGCTGTAATAAAGTATCTGCGAGCTTACGCTCTTTATTTGGGATATTCATTAAGAAAACTTCTGCGGCTGTTAAGTCAGAGTTTCCAGGAATAATATCAAACCCTAATTCATTATTTTTTACAATAATTTCTGATACAGGCACTTCTTCTAGCAATAATTCACAACTCGAATAGGGAACCGATTCTTTATCAACGCCACACCCCATAGCAGCATTGCCCTGAGGATCAAGGTCGATCAACAATACCCGACGATTTGCAGCAGCAAGTGCTGATGCTAAATTAACACTGGTTGTTGTTTTACCTACGCCACCTTTTTGATTGGTAACAGCAATAACTTTACCCATGGTTAGCCTCTCCTTCTATTCGAATTAAACATCTTTCTGCTTCAACCCCTGGAACATTTAATTGAATAATTGAACTGGGTGTTGTGAGTGCTTTGATTTCTTCGGCATCTGGTTGCTGGCCTTTCATCGCCAACAAAATACCGAGAGGGTCGATTAAGTGTTTAGTTAAATGCATTATATCTTGCAGACTTGCAAATGCTCGCATCATCACGGTGGAAAATACAGTCTCAGGCTGAAAACTTTCTACTCGAGCATGAATGACCGTCACATTTTTCAATTTTAATTCTAAAATTGCTTGCTGTACAAAACGAGTCTTTTTTGAATTTGAATCAACCAGGGTAAATTCAACATGAGGTAAAAAAATAGCCAGAGGAATACCTGGTAACCCAGCACCTGTACCTATATCGGCTACACGATTACCTTTAATATATGGCAACACACTTAAACTGTCTAATATATGTAAGCGCGCCATTTCCTCCCGATTTCTAACCGCCGTTAAATTATAGGTTTTATTCCATTTTTCAATCAGTTTTATAAATTTCAGTAAGGCCTCAAGTTGACTTTCATCACTTGATATATCAAGTCTTTGAAGCCCTTCTTGCAAAATTTTTTGGCAAGTTTCCATTATGCAGATTTCTTTTTAAGGTGAACCAGCAACAAGGAAATTGCAGCGGGTGTAATACCAGGTATACGAGAGGCCTGCCCTAGTGTTTCTGGTTTTTGTAGTTTTAACTTTTCACAGACTTCATTAGATAACCCTGAAACTTTGCTGTAATCTTCATCAGTAGGCAATTTCAAATGATTATAGCGTTTAGTACGATTTATTTCTGTTTGTTGCCTATCAATATAACCCGCGTATTTTGCTTGAATTGCAACTTGCTCCGCTACTTGCTCGGGCACATTATCAATTTTTGCAAAAACTAATAAATTATCCACATCCACTTCAGGACGATGCAATAAAGCAAACATACTGGCTTCTTTTTTTAGTTCTTTACCCCATAAACTTTCAGCTTGCTCCGCTTGTTCTGTTCCGACTCGCACCCATTGTTTGCTTAAGTCATTTTGTAACTGAGCAATAGCTTCACGTTTTTGTTCGAATGCCTGCCAACGTTTGTCATCAACCAAACCTAATTCTCTACCTTTTTCAGTTAGGCGCATATCGGCGTTATCCTCTCTTAGCAATAGACGATATTCGGCACGACTGGTAAACATTCGATAGGGCTCTTGAGTTCCTCGGGTAATTAAATCATCAATCATCACGCCAATATATGCTTCATCACGTTCTGGACACCAGCTCTCCATACCTTTAACCAACCTGGCTGCATTTAATCCTGCGATTAAACCTTGAGCAGCAGCCTCTTCATAGCCCGTTGTACCATTTATTTGACCGGCAAAAAACAATGCCTTCATATGCTTGGTTTCCAGTGATGCTTTTAAATCAATAGGGTTAAAATAGTCATATTCAATCGCATATCCAGGACGAATAATAACGGCATTTTCAAAGCCAGTCATAGACTGGACTAGTTGATATTGAACATCAAAAGGTAAACTGGTTGAGATACCATTAGGGTATATTTCATGTGTTTCCAATCCTTCAGGTTCAACGAAAATTTGATGCGAGTCTCTATCTGCGAAGCGAACAACTTTGTCTTCAATTGATGGGCAATATCGAGGGCCAACACCGTCTATAACCCCAGTATACATGGGGGACCTATCCATTCCAGCACGAATAATATCGTGAGTCTGACTATTGGTACGAGTAATATAACAAGGAACTTGACGTGGGTGCTGCTCTCTAGATCCCATATATGAAAAAATGGGCAGTACCTCATCACCATGTTGAGTTTCAAGCTTGCTGAAATCAATACTTCTGCCATCAAGACGCGGTGGCGTTCCTGTTTTTAAGCGATCGACCTGCAAGGGAAGTTCTCGCAACCGGTCTGCTAATGCAATGGAGGCTGATTCACCCGCACGCCCACCACTATAGTTTTCTAAACCAATATGAATTAAGCCGCCTAAAAATGTTCCCGTAGTCAGAACCACTGCTTTTGCAGAAAAATCGAGGCCCATCTGAGTTTTAACACCAACAACCTGATCACCTTGTACAATAAAATCAGACACCGTTTGTTGAAACAAGGTGAGGTTATCTTGGTTCTCTAAAGCACTTCTAATGACTTGTTTATATAAATTGCGGTCGGCCTGTGCTCGGGTTGCCCTTACAGCTGGACCTTTACTAGCATTTAAGGTTCTAAACTGAATTCCTGCCTTGTCTGCAGCTAGAGCCATTACACCACCAAGCGCATCAACTTCTTTAACCAAATGACCTTTACCAATCCCTCCGATAGCGGGGTTGCAACTCATCTGACCTAAGGTATCAATGTTTTGGGTAAGAAGTAAGGTTTTTACTCCACAGCGCGCAGAGGCTAATGCGGCTTCAGTTCCCGCATGACCACCCCCAATAATAATAACGTCAAATTTTTTCTGGAAATTCACAACAAATCTATGTTCAAATAAAAAGGTATCTTAATGGTATACCGTGGTTAATCCAATTTTTTAAGGTGTTTATATGAAAAAAACAAAGAAATCAAAGGGATTTAAAACAAGCTTAGTTAAAAATCCAGTAGCAAAATTTGCTTTTCAATTCAACAAGGCTCAAGTTTTTAAAGATAAAACAAAATATCAGCGTACAGCTAAACATAAAGGCAAGGAGCCTTTTCCAATAATACTTTCAGTCGTATTGGAAAAGGCTCCTGCTTTTAACCACCCTCTTTGAAAAAGAGTGATTGTGGGGGATTTTATATTAAGAGTTCCCAAATCAAGTCATCAACTCGTTGCTCACGCATAGAATATCCACTTCGCCCAGACTTAATCAGAGATTCCTTACAAACTGTCGATATAAAATCACTTGATTTTTAAAATCAAAAAAACTCTAAACAGCTCTTTGCCAAAGAACAAGCTTGAGAACAAAATCTAACAAAAAAAACACCCTTAACAAACTACTACGAAATTGTTTTCTTCATTTTCGTCTTTATGCCATGAGCAATTAACGTCCTTAACCAGCTAAACGCTCAATCATGCTCTCAGCTTGTTCGGAAAATTTTTCCAAATCTCCACTTTTAATTGTTTCAACAGGTATAACAACCGCTGAATCTAAATCAATAAAGATATGTACATATTTATCAACATAATCAACACGCAACATGTCTTTCCACGGTGTTTTATGTTTACCGCCTGGTGATTTTTCTGCCAAATAATCTTGCTCTATTCTCAAAGTATGTCTGCCGAACATATCTGCTTTTTCTTGTTCAGTATACTTTTCAAGAAATTGTCTTCGCATATCCATTTTCATGGAATATGGAGAAAAAATTCCCCAGGCAAAAGCCAGCAAAGCGATATAGGATGTTGTCATCATATCCGCATAATACACATAATAAAACATACCTATAAACAACATGATTCCAGGTACTATTAATCGATTCCTACGCATACTTTTTTGTAGTTCTAGGTCATCTTTAAGTCTTAATTCATTAAAATGAACCAAATCTTCTTCTCTAAATTCGTACTCTATTTCATACATATTTATCTTCTGGGTTGTTTTGTGATGATTTAATCAATCAAAAAAGTCATATTATAGCAACAATGTCATCTAGCCTTGTCCCATTAGGAGATAAAAGATCTAAATATCAAAGATATAACTTTATTTTTGTTGTTTTTTAACTCTTTATTTCGGTAACAATAGCATCAATACCATTTTGCTTTAGTTGTTTCTTTAAATTAGAAACACTAGAAGAATAACTATAAGGCCCCATTTTCACTCTATTCCAGATAACGTTCCCTACTGTTGCTTTCTCAATTCTTGATTCTATTCCAATTAAAGCCAGGCGAGCCCTTAACTTATCAGCCTCTATAAAGTTGCGAAAAGATCCCGCTTGCAGAATATATTTACTTGTTTTGCCTTTTCCAAATTTCTCTTCTCGACTACGCGTATTAATTTCATAATCGGGTACCACTATTTCTGTTTCAGGCAATATAGTATAAAAGTCAAACCGAGGTTCTTCTGGTTTTTTATTTTGATGCTTTGGTGTTCTTTTAATTTTTTTAGAAACTGAAATAGCAGTTTTCTGTTTCTGCGGTTTTTCTATTTTAGACCCCGAATTCCTTAAAAAAACCAAAAACATTACAAATAATGCAATGAGCAGAACAATTAACACCCACTTCCACCAGACAACCGTGTTTTGCTGTGGTTTTTTTTTGCTTGCCGTTGCTCTATCCTTATAATCCCGGGCCATTACATTGACTCTGGCGTATTAATATTTAATAAAGACAAGCCATTTGAAAGGACTTGTTTTGCTGCACAAATAAGATTTAATCTGGCATTTCTAAGCGCTTCATCATCAACCAAAAATTGATGAGCATTGTAATAAGTATGAAAGTTGTTCGCTAATTCTCGAAGGTAATGAATCAGTTGATGTGGCTCATATTGTAATGCGGCTCTTTCCAGGGCTTCAGGATATTTAGATAAAGTAGTGATCAGTGCTGTCTCATGAGCTTCTGTCAATTTATCTAAGTTTTCCATCCCTAAAATTAAATTTCTCTCCCAACCTTTTTCATCCAGTTGACGTAAAACGCTGCACACGCGAGCATGAGCATACTGTACGTAAAACACAGGATTTTCATTCGTTTTGGAGGTAGCCAGCTTTAAATCAAAATCCATATGTTGTTCTGATTTGCGCATAACATAAAAAAAGCGTGCCGCATCAGTCCCAACTTCACTACGCAATTGACGTAAAGTTACAAATTCACCAGAACGTGTCGACATGGGTACTTTTTCAGTTCCACGATATAAAATCGCAAATTGAACTAACAATACTTTAAGTTTGGATTCATCTGCTCCAAGTGCCTGCATTGCTGCTCTTACTCGTGGAATATAACCATGATGATCCGCACCCCAGATATTAATAATTTGATCAAAACCTCGGTCTAGCTTATTCATATGATAAGCAATATCAGAAGCAAAATAGGTCGACTGCCCATTGTCTCTTACTACAACCCTATCTTTCTCATCACCTAAGCGACTGGATGCAAACCAGGTAGCCCCCTCTTTTTCATAGAGGTATCCAGATTCATCTAATCGACTCAAGGCTTCTTTTATTGAGCCATCTTCCATCAGACTTCGCTCGGAAAACCATTCTTGATAAGTCACTCCGAACTCTTCTAAATCGTCCTTAATATCATCAAGAATAACAGAGAGACCCGCTTGAAATAAATCACGATATAGAGAACCGCCCAACAAAGTTTTTGCTCTGTCAATAAGCGCATCAATATGCAGTTCTTTATCGCCACCTTGCGGTTCATCTGCAGGAATATCTTCTAAAACTAATTCAGCGGGCCGACGATATTCATTGCCTGTAGTTTTATGGATATTAAAAGCGATGTCACGGATATACTCTCCGCGATAACCATTGCTTGGGAATACCACAACCTCACCGCATTCTTCTAGATAACGCAACCAAATACTGGTTGCCAAAATATCCATTTGACGCCCGGCATCATTCACATAATATTCTTTGGATACATTAAAACCCACAGCATTCAATAAATCCGCCACGGCTGATCCGTATGCAGCACCTCTACCATGACCAACATGAAGAGGGCCTGTTGGGTTTGCGGAAACAAATTCAACCTGAACTTTTTTACCCGCTCCAACATCACTCAAACCATATTTTTTGCCGCTATCATGAACCTGTTTTACTACTTGAAATTGAGTGTCAGCATTAATAAAAAAATTAATAAAACCAGGGCCTGCAATTTCTACTTTTGCAACTGCGGAGTCTCCAGGAAATATAGAGATAATTTTTTCAGCTAGTTGACGTGGATTTGTTTTTGCTGGTTTTGCGAGCATTAGTGCCAAATTGGTAGCAAAATCACCATGGCGAGTATCTTTCACACGCTCAACATTAATTTTAGGACTAAGCTCTTGATCTATAATGCCTTCTGATTTAAGACTTGCAACAACTTGTTGAAGCAGAGTTTCCAGCTTTTGTTTCATTATTTTTTAAGGGGATGGAAGAACAACAAACCGTGCATTATCCATGAAAATGGATTGTTACGCCAATGCTGAAAAAGTAAAAGCGCCATTTTGGCGCTTTTACTTTAGTCAGTTAAACAATACCCTCTTGTTATACCTGATCTAACTGTTTCTATTACTAAACCATTTCTGACTGAAGAAGCCTACGTAAATTGATAGCACCATAATTATCGCCTCAAAACCTCCAGACCCAAGGTTAGCAACAGCAGGACCTGGGCAATATCCACTCATACCCCAGCCGACACCAAAAAGTGCAGCCCCTGTAACAAGAGCCTTATCAATATCTGTCCGTTTTGACAGATGAAAACCCTCTTCTAATAATGGCTCTGGTCTTTTTAATACCAGTCTAAAAGAGATAAATGTAACCAATAAAGCACCCATCATCACAAATGCCAAACTGGGATCCCATTGTCCAAAGATATCTAAAAAATTAATTACTTTATTAGGATTAATCATTTGAGAAACAGATAAGCCTAGCCCAAAAATGATACCACTTAAAAGGGCAATAAAATTTTTACTCATAGTACATGCCGAATAATATAAACAGTGACCATTCCAAAGCCCATAAATATCAATGTTGCAAAAATCGAACGTTTAGACAAATTAGCAATACCACAAATACCATGACCACTAGTACAGCCATTTCCTAACCGGGTTCCAACACCCACAAAAAAACCGCCAACAGCAACTAGCCAGATAGGATAGCCTTGTCTAGGTGTGAAAAAGTCGGGTAACACCGCTTGAAAAATGATGGCACCTATAATAAGGCCTAAGAGAAAGGTTGATCGCCAAATGCGCTCATCTTTTGGTGCTTGAAATAAACCATTCATAATGCCGCTGACACCCGCCATACGTCCATTAAACAATAAAAGCAATGTTACGCTAAGGCCGATTAAAGCACCACCAAGCATAGCGGAGATTGGGGTAAAGTCTTCCACAACAATAAATACCTAGACTAGATTAAAAAATTTGCACACCAAGACATTTAAAACCTTGCTAAGGTTTTAAATGGACGACTTAATGAATTGCAGTTAAACAATGGGATTAGCTTTTTTGCTTGATCCAGTCAACACTTGCTTGAATGATTTCATCAAAAACAGACTGTTCACTTCGATCAATGCGTTTTAGCAATTTAAACGAATGATCGGCCCCTTCAATAATATGTAATACGGGTTGGGGGGATAATTTTTCAAGCAATGGTTTAAAGATTTTTAATTGACATAAAGAATCACGAGTTCCTTGAAAAAACAACATGGGTTCATGAATATCTTTCAAGTGACCAAAACGTGGTTTATCAGGTTTCCCCGGAGCATGAAGCGGGTAGCCAAATAAAATGATCCCTGCGTATAAGTCTTCTTTTGAGGTCAATATGGTCGCATATCGCCCACCCATACTTTTACCTGAAAGAAATATTTGTTTGCGTGTGACCCCTGTTTTTTCCATGACTGTATTAATCACTTTCTGCCATGTTTCTTCCAGAACATGAGGCGTATTGGGTGCTTTTAAACCCTGCTCCATATAAGGAAAGTTAAATTTAACGGTCAACACATTTTGCTTAGCAATGCCTTCTTGTATTTGAGAGATAAAAACAGAGTTCATATCATGTCCTGCCCCATGCGCAATAATCAAAACTGACTGATATTCATCAGGAATTAGCCATGTCGATGATATCTTAGCTTTTTGGGTGATGGTGATTGTATGGTGCTCTGTTTTCATAATATTTTTTAAATACGACTCTTTATGCGCTAACAAATAAGACTATAGTTTAACTTAATTTTCACAAATTAAATAAAATTACTTGACGAAAAATCAATATCTCCCTAGAATACGACCTTCTTTGCGGAGCGGTAGTTCAGTTGGTTAGAATACCGGCCTGTCACGCCGGGGGTCGCGGGTTCGAGTCCCGTCCGCTCCGCCAAAGATCTTTCTAGTCTAAGCAGGATTCTCACTGCTTATAAAAACACAGGGCAAATCAAATTGCTGTTGTGTTTTGATCATCAAGGCCTGTATTCCAAATTGTTCAGTTGCATTATGGCCGCCTGCGAACATATGCACTCCACTTTCCTGGCTTTCATGCCAATCATGCTCACTTATCTCGCCAGTAATATAAGCATCTAGCCCTTGTTTTTTTGCTAATTGCCATTCATTATTTGCACCGCCTGTAATAATGCCAATTGAACGGATTAATTGTTCCTTATCCGCAGAAGCTAAAATGACTGGGTGTTCCAGAACATCTTCTAATTTTCTAGCCAAGTCAGTTGCCGACAACGGCTGCTCTAAAACGCCTTTTATGCCAGTAGCTACCCCTTTATAATCACCAAATGCTTGCTGATCAACACAATCAAGTAATATACCAAGAATGGCAGCATTACCAATTTCAGCGTGACCATCTAAAGGCAAATGATAAGCAAATAAATTAATATCATTTTTTATCAATGGAAAAACTCTTTTTGCAAAAGCCCCCGTTAAAGTTTTCGGACCATGAAACTTCCAAAACAATCCATGATGAACAACCAATGCGTCTGCATTATGTTCAATTGCCTGTTCTATTGAATATTTAGTCGCAGAAACGGCAAAAGCAACTTTACTTATCTGAGGCGCCCCTTCTATTTGCAAACCATTAGGGCAATAGTCAGCATATGAATCAGGGCTGAGTAAATTAGTAAAAAAATGTTCTAACAACTGTTGTGAAATCATATCTTAATAGTTTGACATTGTCGCCAAATGACTTTAAAAGTCTCAGTCAGTGTAGCATCATCATTTAAAACTCGATTTGTTATATCATCAGTAGAAATCCACCGACCTTCATCTATTTCATCTGCATTTAAAATAAATGGACCATTATGATAACAATCATAGACCTGAATAAACTCCATTCCAAGCTGCTTAGTTGGAGAAAGTTTAAATAAAGCCTGTAATGAGCTTTCAATATTGACCCCTAACTCTTCTTCTGCCTCTCTTATAGCACTTGAGAGATATCCTTCACCTGCATCAACATGCCCCGCAGCTGAAGTATCCCAAAGCCCTTTATTCAAATCTTTCTTCATAGACCTTTTTTGCAAAAAAAGCTGCTCCTGGTCATTAAACACTAAAATATGTACTGCGCGATGACGTAACCCTTGCGCATGAATTTCATGTCTGAGACAGGTATTGATAACCTGGTCGTTTTCATCAACAACAGAAAGTAGTTCTGTATTCATAACTTATAGTCGATTCCTGTGCTTATGTCGTGTAAGGTAATGGTTTTCATTAGAACCAAAACAGTTTACACGATGGCAAGAAGAAGTGAACATAGCCAGGAAGAAATAAAAGAGATGGTTTTGCAAGCGGCTGAGACAATTGTTATCGAAGAGGGCTTTGATAACCTGAAAGTACGCAAAGTTGCCATGGAAATTGGCTATACCGTTGGCAGTATTTATATGGTCTTCGATAATATGGCTGATTTAATCATGCATATTAAAAGCCGAACTCTGGATGATATTGCTGCACAGCTAGATGCTGTGGACAATACTGGCAATGCCGAACAAACAATAGCACTGCTTGCCAAGACCTATCTTACCTTTGCCAATCAAAATTTTAATCGATGGCGAATGATTTTTGAGCACCAACTGACTGCTGATGAAAAAGTGCCCGACGGGTATCAGCAAAAAGTAAAGCAAATTTTTAGTTTAGTTGAACATCAATTTCAGCAGCTGGACACGACTCATAGTGAAGAGCAAAGCAAACAAGCCGCACGCGCTTTATGGAGTGGGGTCCATGGTATTTGCACCTTATCTTTAACAGGTAAATTAGATTTACTGGGTGTAGATAGCATTGAAAATACCGTCAACTTATTAGTTGAAAACTTCATTATAGGCTGGAAGCAAAACTAGGTTTATTTGGTTCCTCTTGCAGGCAAATGCAAAGAAACCAGAAAAGTTGCTATTAATACCATGGAGCCCAGTCCTATTAAAGCTGTCGTAGGATCAACCTGTTGTGAGGCTGCAAAAGTATAGCTGCCTACAGCAATTAACATGGCTACGTTTTGAAAAAAGCCCTGCAAAGCAACTGCGCTACCACTACCAATACTTTCCTGCCCTAATTCTTGCAAAGCAGCATTAATAGGCACAATAAACATCCCCCCGGCCATGCCTATGGCAAATAATGCAGCTCTTGCTGACCAAAGTGTTTCTGTAAAACTCAATACTACAATAAAAATGGCCATTAAATAAGCAGGAATTCTGGCTCGACTTAAAAAATCCAATGGGATTAAACGAGGAACCAGAGCAGAACCAACGATAATGCCGATAGCTAAAAACAGGGTAAGTTCTGCAATATCACTGGCATTTTGAGTCATTAGCACTAAAGGTGCCCAGGCAATAATAATGACTCTGACTGTTGCAGCAGCAGCCCAAAACAATGAAGCACCTAAAATAGCAAATCGTGAACGAGGCGTGGTAAAAAAAAGCTGAGCTTGTTGATAGAATCGAATGACCTTAGAACCCGCTTCAGCCTTTTTACTAATTTTCTCTGGCAACAGCAAACTAACCGCAGCTGAAATAATAAAAATAACAATAGTACCAACTAAAGCCCATTGAGTTGAGTAATCAGCTACTTTTGCACCAACAATCATCCCTAATAAAATCGCAAAAATTGTTGAGCCCTCAATCCAGCTGTTCGCTTTAACTAACAATTCCTTATTAGCCAAATCTGGCAATATGCCATATTTGGCGGGACTATAAATAGCAGCGCCCATACCGACCAAACAATAAGCAATCAGTGGCTCTACATTAAATAACAACAACCCCGCACCCGATGCTTTTACTAAATTGGCAACAATTAACACATTTCGCTTTGCATGCGTATCAGCAAAAGCCCCTACCCATGGCGCCAATATGACAAAGGCGATTAAAAAGACACTTTGCAATGCGGGTACATACCATGTTGCCAATTCAGTCGTCTGCATAACCAAGGCAATAACAGTAAATAAAATAGCATTATCAGCAAAAGCTGAAAGGAATTGGGCGACCAGTAAAGGATAGATTTGTTTATTCATGGAGTTTAGCCTTTAAGCTGTTATAAAAGGCAAACACTTAAGTCTGCCCAACCTTGTTAACATAACAATAGATAATCAAGGAACCAGCTTCTCAGCCAATTTAGTCACTTCTGGGTAATTAGTTTTACCTGTTGCTAAAACAGGAATTGCATCCACAACAAACACCTTCTTAGGCAAGCTAATTGCATGAGTGCCTTTAGATTCCGCTATGAGATACTTACTTGTTGCATCTTTTTGTGTCGTTAATAAAATCACCTGCTCGCCTTTTTTAGGGTCAGGCAAGCTGATTGAGGCATGCTGCGCATCTGGCCAAGCATTAGCTGCTAGTTGCTCTACTGCAGTAAGAGAAACCATTTCTCCACTGACTTTTGCAAAACGCTTACTGCGCCCACGAATACTGACAAAACCATCTTCATCGATATGTACAATATCGCCAGTATCATACCAGCCAGCACCATAAACTGACTTTGGTGGAATTAGTTTTCCTGGATTATCAGAGAGCAAATAGCCTTGCATAATATTGGGCCCGTAGAGATGTAATTGACCAGCATCTTCAATTCCGGGTATATCCTCAAGCTGATATTGCATATTAGGCATTAATCGTCCAACTGTTCCTGCTTTAAAATCCATTGGCGTGTTAACAGAAGCAACAGGTGCTGTTTCTGTCGCTCCATAACCTTCTAATATGCGGATACCAAATTTCTCCGCCCATAATTCACGCGTATTATCTTGTAATTTCTCAGCCCCGGCCACCACATAACGCATATTGTAAAAATCATAGGCATGCGCTTTCTTGGCATAAGCCGCCAGAAAAGTATTGGTGCCAAACATAATAGTTGCCCCAATGTCGTAAGCAATTTCAGGAATAACACTATAATGCAGTGGCGATGGATAAAAGAATGTAGTCATCCCATTCAGTACAGGTAACATGGTGCCAACAGTGAAACCAAAAGAATGGAACATGGGTAGAAAGTTTAAAACAACATCTTGAGCATTAAAGTTAATCCGTGCTCTTAATTGATTATGATTAGCTAATATATTCGCATGAGAAAGCACTACGCCTTTAGGCTCACCTTCTGAGCCAGAAGTAAACAAAATAACCGCAGGACTATCAGGACTAAACTGCTGGTGCTTATACCAGTAATTAGCCGTTTGAGACTGTACGACGGCTTTTAGTTTATCCAGAATTGAAATGGACTCTGCCAGATCTTCCAAATAAACCAAATTGACTTGTGCAGCTAATGCCTCAGCATCATCAGTTAACTTGGCCAGCTCAATAAACCGGCGAGAAGTTAGCACTGTTTTAACTTTCGCCGTTCTGCAAGCTGAAGCCATGCCTTTAGACCCAGTGGAATAATTAAGCATGGCTGGCACTCGGCCATACAATTGCAACCCCAGGATAACATTTAATGTTTTAGTGGAATTAGGTAAAAACACGCCAACATTTTCCTCTGCCTGAGTGATTTTTTTTAAACCATTCCCAATAGCAAGTGTACGTGTAATTAAAGCATTATATGAAAGAGGATCTCTTTCCAGATCTTCTGCAACCGTATGTTTCCCACCATGAATAGTTCTAGCTTCTAAAAGAGAAGCAAATAACGTTTGTTTATAATGGCTGGTAGAAAAAATCATCTCTCCCATAATATCAGTAAGAATATGACCACAATATTTACGGCGAGACTTGCCTCTTAATTCAGCTTTAGCTTTAATGATGGTATGAGGAAGAACCTGAATGGTTATTTTAGGAAACCAACGCAAGCGAACAATGTTTCTTAACCTTGAAAAATGTGTGTATTCAGCGCCATGTATACGAACAGGTAGTATTGAGGCACCCGATTTATCCGCCACCATCCCGGTTCCATCATATATTTTCATTAAAGAGCCAGTGACTGTGATCCTTCCTTCTGGAAAAATAACGGTTTTAGTATCATTTTGTAAATGATGTATTAAAGCTTTTAATGACAAAGGTTGTGTCGGGTTCATAGGAAAAACATGAGACAAACTAAGAAATGGTTTTATCCACCAGCGCTCTGAAATATGTGTATTAATGGCGAAGGTAATATCATCAGGTAAAAAAACACCTAATAACAAAGGGTCTAAAAAAGAAGTGTGATTGGAAATAATAAGAACCCTATCTCCAGCCTTTTTGTAATTTTCCAGACCTTCAACTTCTACCTTATAAATTAGCGTCAGTAACCAGTGTAATATTTTTTTTAACATTTTTAATTCTCCTATGATCAGCTTAGCAGATATTTTAGGCTTACTATAAACATAAATTAAACAATGTTCAATTAATTTTTATAATTAAAGAATTTCCTGATTACCCATGAGCTTCAGCCATTTTAAAAACAACGTAAGTTCTGCAATTGCCCTTAAGCCCTCTCCTGCTGGAGAGGGTTTGGGTGAGGAGGCATTAAAATAAATTCTTTTTTGCTTATTTTCTTTGTTTTTAAAAACCAAGAGAGAAAGAATATTGAAAAAGAGATGTTTTTGATTTCTCCGCTCTCGGCAATTGCTCCTGCATTGCTCTACCTCCTGCATCCATGCAGTCGACCCCACCCTCTCCAGCAAGAGAGGGC
>ENA-ORXI01000199-ORXI01000199.1-sediment-metagenome-genome-assembly--contig:-NODE-199-length-48068-cov-27.331312_pt1 | contig 48068 bp, 41 predicted proteins | sample MGYA00237861_ERZ511468 | MGnify/ENA primary metagenome ERZ511468 (study PRJEB26299, sample SAMN06266213) | sediment metagenome | isolation source: Hudson Canyon methane seep mesocosm | place...
AGCATCAATTTCAGGCACTCCAATGCTCAGCCTGTCATCCAATTTTACAGTCATAATTATCTATCACTTATTGTTTTGATTATACATGAATCTGATAGGCTACAATGTAAACTGAAACCCCTATGATCCCAGTCTCTTTACTATTTCCTGTGTTATAGGGAGCAGATTCTGGTTATTCAGTTATTCTCCCCAAAGTTGATGATAACATTAAATATAGGCAGTTGAAGGATATCGTAGAATGCCCTAGCGATTGAGGGAAACTATTCTACTCATAAGCAAAAGTGACAGTTACTACAGTTCGTAATAAGGCAATTAATCTGATCGCCAATACACGTCGTCGATTTTGCAGGCTTTATTCTGTAAAAAAGAGTCCATCGACTGGCTGGTTTGGGTCGGTAGTGATCATTGGTTGCCACTATTTTTCAATTACATTCTTACTAATCCTTATGCTCACTTACAGTCAAAATCAGGCGTTCGATTTTTACATATGTAACTTGGATATGTTTATCACTTAGGCTATTATTAAGAATAGTGGATAAAACGTCTATTGGTGTTTTGTTAGCTATAGGGCATTAATTAACAACAATTAAGCGTATCAATTATGTTTTTTAAAAAACGCTCAATCAAAACTAGTCCTAAGAACTTGAATTTCGCTAGATTATCTCCCTCTTTCGTACTTGTTGTAGGGTTAGTGCTAAGCTATCAACTGTGGTATCTGGCTTATGATGCGGCAGAAAATGAATTACAGCAGAAATTTGATTTCCAAGTTCAGGAAGTGGAATCGTTGATAAAACAGCGTTTACTCGCTTATACTCAAGTTTTGCATGGAGCTAGGGGGTTGTATATAGCCTCTGATTTCGTGAACCGTGATGAATTCAAACGATATGTTAAAGAGTTACAGTTGGAAAAGTTTTACCCTGGTATATTAGGTGTAGCCTATGCTGTAATTGTTCCCGTTGAACAAAAAGAAGCGCATCTTACAAAATTCCGCCAAGAAGGCTTTCCGAACTATAAAATCTATCCCGCAGGTGAGCCCGAAGAATTTTACACCTCAATTATTTATATAGAACCTTTTGCAGAGCGTAATCAACGTGCATTTGGTTATGACATGTATTCTGAGTCAGTGCGGCGGACGGCAATGCAAAGAGCAAGAGATAATAATACTGCTGCAATGTCGGGGAAAATCACCCTAGTACAAGAAACAGAGCAAGACATACAAGCAGGGTTCATCATCTATTTACCTCAATTTCGTCGAGAAGCTAGTATTTCAACTCTGGGCGAGCGACGAAATCAAGTTGTTGGTTGGCATTATACCGTTTTCAGAATGAATGATTTAATACACGGCATCTTTGGAAACCGCTTTAAAAGCCTCTATATTAATATTTATGACAGCGTGATTTCAAAAGATACACTGATGTATAGCGGACATGATGCTAGGCATGAGCAAGTAGAACCTCTTTTTAAAGAGATTAAACGCTTTGAAATTGAAGGTCATACTTGGCTGTTAGAGATGTCCTCTCATCCAAAATTTGAAACACTGCTAGATTTAAGACGCTCAGAATTAATTGCCATTGGTGGTATTGGTGGCAGTTTGATGATGAGCTGGATTATCTGGTTACTAGTAAATGGTCGAAAACGAGCATTGCAAGCTGCGCAAAAAATGACTTTAGAATTATCCGAACGCGAAATTCGCTATCGACAAATGTTTGAGGATAATAGCTGTGCATCGATTTTAATTCATCCGCAAACATGTAATATTATAGGTGCGAATCTAGCAGCCAGTAATTTTTGGGGTTATAGCCAAAACCAACTGAGTTCTATGAAAATGAGTCAAATTAATCACATGGCTCCTGAAAAAATGCACACACATTTTAATAAGACCTTAAAAGGTTCACAACAATTTCAAACTCAACACCATCTTAAAAATGGTGAACTGCGTGAAGTTGAAGTTTATGCTGGGCCAATCACCTATCAGGGAGAGACAGTCATCTATGCAATTTTTCATGATATTACTGCCCGAACTCTTGCAGAAAAAGCCTTACAAGAAAGTACGGCCCGTTGGGAATTTGCAATTGAAGGCTCAGGTGACGGTGTTTGGGATTGGAATGTTTCAACAGGTGAAGTTATTTTTTCCAGATGCTTGATAGAAATGCTGGGATACAGGGAAGATGAAATAAATGCGCATATTAGTGAGTTACAAAAACGGGTTCACCCTGATGACAAGCCAAAGGTAGAGGCAGATGTCGCTGATTATTTTTCTGGAAAAACATTAAGTTATATCAATGAACATAGACTGTTATGTAAAGATGGTAGCTGGAAATGGATACTAGATAGAGGCATGATCGTCCGTCATGATGATAAGGGGAATGCTTTACGTGTTGTCGGCACCCATACGGACATTAGCCTGCAAAAAGAAACAGAAACAGTATTGCATGAGGCAAAAATCTCAGCAATCCAAGCTAATAAAGCTAAAAGCGAATTTATAGCCAATATGAGTCATGAGATTCGTACCCCTATGAATGCCATTATCGGATTTACAGGGTTAATGCGGCGTGAAGAACTGACACAAAAGCAGTCAAACTGGTTGATCAAAATTTCAGAATCTGCAAATCACTTACTATCCCTTATCAATGATATCCTTGATATATCCAAGATAGAGGCGGGTAAGTTAACATTGGAAAATGTGGATTTTCACTTGGATGCTATCTTTGATCATATAACATCGATGTTAAGAGAGCAGGCAAAAGAGAAAGAGTTAACATTTGAAATTGACCTTGATTCTGTCCCCGAATGGCTAAGAGGAGATCCGACGCGTATTCGACAAGCGTTACTTAATCTAGGGACTAATGCAGTCAAGTTCTCTGAACAGGGGGAAATTTCTTTACGTGCCACCAAAATTCAAGAACAAGGCGATGAGATTTTAGTGCGTTTTGAGGTTCAAGATTGCGGAATAGGAATAGAACCCAACAAATTATCCAGTTTGTTCCAGGCTTTTGAGCAGATTGATGCCTCTACTACGCGTAAATTTGGTGGTACGGGGCTAGGCTTGGCGATTACTCGTTATCTTGCTGATATGATGGGGGGAGAAGCGGGTGTTGAGAGTGAGTTAGGTAAAGGCAGTGCTTTTTGGTTTACTGCGAAACTAACTAGAGGCCTTGGCATTCCTGGCGTTAGAGAAACAACCAATAGAATAACAGACGCTGAGACGGTTTTGCGTACTCAATATGCCGGCTCACGAATCTTGCTGGTTGAAGATAATGCCATTAATAGTGAAGTTGCATTAGAGCTTATGAGAGGCCTGGGACTTATCATTGATTTAGCTGAAAATGGTCAGCAAGCCATTCTTAAGACGGCTGAGTTTGATTATGATTTGATTCTTATGGATCTGCAAATGCCTGTGATGGGTGGGCTTGAAGCAACCCAGTTGATTCGAGCTATGCCCAGTAAGTCTGAAATGCCTATATTAGCGATGACAGCCAATATCTTTGTAGAAGATCGCGAAGCCTGTGGTAATGCGGGTATGAATGACTTTATCGCAAAACCCGTTGACCCAGAAAAGCTCTATTTGGCACTCATTCAGTGGCTTAAAAAACGTGAGCATACTGAGTCGGAACTATTGTCCGAGCCAGCTAATATGACTGCTAATGTTGTTGAAGCAGAAGGCTGTGGATATTTGCACCAACAGCTTGCAGCAATAAATGAAATAGACGTAGAGCTTGGCTTAAATCGTTTACATGGTGATGAGGAACTTTACCTACGGCTATTGCGTCAGTTTGATAGTCATCATGGCAATGATATGGATGTGTTAAAACAGCATCTTTCAAAAAATCAATTTAAAGAAGCCCTACTTATCATCCATACGCTTAAAGGGACTGCTGGCACACTCGGTCTTACTCAACTGCAATCATATAGCCTCAAACTAGAAGAGAACCTTAAAAATTATACGGGTAAAGAAGATAATAATGAAATTAACACCTTAATTAACAGGGTTAGCACGGAGCAATGCGCTATTCATTTAGCACTGGCTCATATTTCGGAAGAGAGAGTCGCTATTCAAGAAACAGAGGCTGATCCCGCTCAAGGGCTGGTTGTACTTGAACGTCTTAATGGTCTATTAAATATAGCGGATACCGATGTCAATAATGTATTTTTAGAGTCTAAAGAACTTTTGATCAATCTATATGGAGAAGCAGCTAAGGATTTGGGGCAGAAAATAGAAGATTTTGATTACCAAGAAGCGCTAAATATCCTTCAGATGATATCTTCTATAAATAAGTAAACATGGCTATGTACTTACCACAGGTTAGCCTGTAATTTGATTATTTCATGCCTGTTTTTCTAAGTTGTTAGCATTAGAAGCCTAGAAAACAAGCGACTTTATATTTCAAGTGGAAATTAAAAGTCAGTCAGTAAACAACCTGTGGTTTGTTAATATCCATGTAAGTAAAAAGGCTTAATTTTAACAAAGAAATGTCCTTAACCCATGAGATGAAGCAATATGCTTATTTTGCTATATTTTATAGAGTTGTGGTTTAGCTAAACTTGGTTATATGTTCCAACTTTCTGTTGTTTTAGTGCAGGGATAAGCTAATATTATTCTTTATAAAATCAATTTCTCGATTGGCTGTTGTGGGTCGTCTATTAGTCTCTATAAAATATTTTATTTATTACACTACATATGAATCCACTTGATCCCAAAAGATAGCGTATTATTAATTGCCACTAAAAATAACACACTTTCAGAGGCGCTTGCTCTATCCCTCCATTATCCAAAGGGGGGGGGGCAAAAAAAGAATGTTTTCACAGTCTCTTCAGGGCTGAATAGCCCCTCTTGATTTTATTATGACAACAAAAAATACAGATATTGGTGTTTCATTCCATCTTTTACTTAAAGGTAAAGAGATACAAGTTGTTGATGTGGATTCAGCGGTTCAACAGTTATTAGGTTACCAGGCAATCGACTTTAGCAATAATTCCTTGTTATTAAATGAATTGATTCATACTGATGATCAAGATATTGCCTCTGAATTATTTTCTCTAACGCCGCAAGAAACATTAACAAAAACAAATCTACGCTGTAAACAGGCAGATGGAAAAATAATTTGCTTGCAAGTTCGATATCAAAAACAAGTTGAAAAGCAATCGAATGGCTTGCATCTTCAGTTATCACTTTTTGATGCAAGGTTATTAAAACAGTCCGTTGAAGAACAGTTGCTAACCACTAACTTCTCTGCAATGATGGATAACACCGACGATTATATTTATTTTAAAGATCGTAATCATGTGTTTACCGGGGCAAGTCAAACGTTAGTTGCTTTAACAGACCCTTCAGAAAACTGGAAAGATCTAATAGGTAAGACGGATTATGATGTCTTTCCAGAAGCACTTGCTGATGATTATTATCGACTTGAAAAACAGGTGTTTTCAGGAAAAATTGAAATTGCACATGAAGAACAGCAAATTTTGGATGTGGATGGGAATGAAGGATGGGTGGATAACCGTAAATATCCTATAAAAGATCAGTTTGGAATCATTATCGGTTTATTCGGTATTGCTCGTGATATAACGGCACAAAAACAATTAAATCATGAGTTACACAATCACCAGCAGGCGTTGGAAAAACTGGTGCAAGAACGTACTCAGCAATTGCTTAAGGAAAAACAACGAGCAGAAAGTGCTAATTTAGCAAAAAGCCGGTTTTTATCTAATATGAGTCATGAAATCCGTACGCCTATGAACGCGATTATTGGCATGACACATCTATTACTGAACGACAATCCTACATCACTGCAAGTCGACCGATTTGAGAAAATTGAAACAGCCTCTAAACATTTACTGCAGATTATTAATGACATTCTTGATATATCAAAAATTGAATCTGGAAAAATACAGCTAGATAAGACGGATTTTCATTTAGATACCATTTTTGATCATATTCAATCTATTTATAAGGAGTTGGCGATAAAAAAAGGGTTGCAGATTAATATAGAAAAAAATGAAGTCTTACAATGGCTCAATGGAGATGAGACCAGGATTCGACAGGCACTGTTAAATTATATTGGTAATGCAATCAAATTTACTAAATCAGGTTCTATTACCATTCGTTCAAAGTTACTTGAACAAAATGGTGAGGAAAACCACATCCGTTTTGAAGTTGAAGATACTGGGTGTGGAATTAATACCGAAGACTTACCTCAGTTATTTAGAGAGTTTGAACAGCTTGATAATAGCTACACACGTAGCCATGGAGGAACAGGGTTAGGTTTGGCAATTACTCGTCGGTTAATTACATTAATGGGTGGTGAAGTAGGGGCAGACAGTCAACTAGGCGTAGGTAGTACCTTCTGGTTTACTGTATGGCTTAAAAATGGACAAGCACAGCAAGCGGTCTTACCTTTTTCAAGTTCACCGTTAGAAATTAAGAGGCAGCTAAACACTTATTATCAGGGTAACCGTATACTCTTGGTGGAAGACAATGTGGTTAATCGTGAAGTAGCTCAGGAACTGTTAACGAGCGTAGGTTTAAAAGTTGAAGCGGCTGTTAATGGTAAAGAGGCGATTGAGAAAGTAAGCAAAACAGACTTTGATCTGGTTTTAATGGATGTTCAAATGCCTGTAATGGATGGTCTGCAAGCAACTCAAATGCTTCGTTCCATGGAAGAGCATAAGAATTTACCTATTGTAGCTATGACGGCTAATGTTTTTTCTGATGATAAGCTGGCGTGTACTCAAGCGGGTATGAATGATTTTGTGAGCAAGCCAGTGGTACCTGATGACTTATTCTCAACAATTATAAAATACTTATCTAAAAAACACCCCGAAAAAGAGAGTGAAACTAACGATTTTCCATCTGATTTTAAACAGTCTAATGACAAGAACTATTTGATCGAGCCGCTTAAATTTATCGTAGGGATAGATATTTCTATTGGGCTAAAAAATGCACTGAATTGCCCTGAAACGTATTTGCGGTTTTTGAAATTGTTTCATGAGCAGCATAAGGATGATCTTGTTAATTTTAATACCGACCTTAACAGTCATGACTATAAAAGTGCATCAAGGCTTATGCATAGTTTAAAAGGGTCAGCAGGGTCATTAGGGTTAACAGCAATACAAAATGCTGCAACTAGATTAGAACGCCAGCTTAAAGATGGCAAGCTAACATCTGTTGTTCCTTTTGTTGAAGAAATAACCGCTGTACAGCAATCTCTTGATAAGGTATTAAGTCATATTGAACGCAATAAAACGCTTAAGGAAACTGTTAGTGTGGATGGGGAAGAATTAAAGTCTTTGTTGATAAAGATTAAATCGTTGTTAGAAAACAGTGATACGCAGGTCAATGATTTGATAGTTGAATTTGGTTCTGTACTCAGGCTGTGTGGAGACAAAGGGGCGCTTTTAGAGCAACAAATTAGTAATTTTGATTATCAGCAAGCTGAATCTACTCTCGATGAACTATGGCAATTTATTCCTTTGGAAAAAGAGGCTTGAGGTGGTTTGTTTAATGGTTCCTCTCTTGCTATAAATGGCTATGAACAAAACACAGCTTACTCTGAATTTGTAGCCCGTATGAAGCTTGCGTAATACGGGGGGATTGTAGATAGCCCCCGTATTCCACTTCGTTTCATACAGGCTACATATGAAAATAGATAAGATAAGTCAATATAAGACTAAACTATACTTCGCTAATGGTTTAGTCTTATGTTGACTAATCTATATTTATAGTATAGATTTATCTAAACAAATAATGGTATGGATTAGAGATTAAGGTCATCCGATGGGTATCGAAGCGGTTGTTTTAAAGCAATATCAGAATAAGGTGGACCACGCTTTAAAACAGTTTGGTGGCTATGCCATGCCCACTGCAGAGGGATGGCTTAAAACAGTTCGCAAAGCGCTTGGCATGTCAGGCTCGCAGTTGGCGAAACGCCTTGGCGTTACCAAGGGGAGGGTTTCTCAGGCGGAAGCCGCTGAGCTGACAGGAAGTGCTACGCTCAAAAGTATGCAAAATATGGCACAAGCCATGGATTGTCGTTTTGTGTATGCGGTCATTCCTGAAAAAGAGATTAAAAGTGTGATCAGGGATCAGGCCATTTTAAAGGCAAAAGAACAAATCAAGGCAGCCTCCACACAGATGGCGCTTGAAGCGCAGGTGCTTAGCAATGAGCAACTTGCCTTTGAAGTTGATCGTCTTGTCGCTGAGATCATTGATAAAATGCCCTCTGATTTATGGAATGATGAATGAGTTATGGCTTACCAGATGGCGCAACGCCCCTTGATGCAGATGAGACGGAAGGGCTTCGCTTTGTTCATATTACAAACAGAGGCGAGCTTGACCAGTTGGAACAAGCTAACATCGTCGAAGGCTTGCAGTGGCTTAAAAAGCAAAAGAACACGGATATTTTAAGTGAAGGATTTGTGCGTGATCTGCATAAACGATTATTTGGAAAAATATGGAAGTGGGCTGGCACGTTTCGACAAACAGAAAAGAACATCGGTGTTGATCCGATCCAGATTGCAATTCAATTGCGCCAACTTTTAGATGATGCGCGCTATTGGATAGAGCATAAGAGCTTTCCGCCAAAGGAGATTGCCGCGCGCTTTCATCATAAATTGGTGCAGATTCACCCATTTCCAAATGGAAATGGTCGCCATGCACGTATAATGGCGGATGCGATACTCACTAAGCTTATGGATGAACCTGCAATTGATTGGGCAGGGGGACGCAAGTTGGAAAATATGAATGAGCGCCGGGATCAATATATTGCGGCACTCAGAGCCGCCGACAAACATGACTTTAGCAAACTATTTGAATTTGTCGGTGCGTAAGGTTTTTGATCGGGTAAAATAAGGCACTTTTCGGGCATTTCATCTGTTCGAAAAGGTAAATTAATAAACAAGTACAGACTAGGATTTTTAGGGTATGGCAGACAGCAATTTTCTCAATGAACTCAACAGGCGAAGGACTTTTGCTATCATTTCTCATCCTGATGCCGGGAAAACAACCATTACTGAAAAATTACTGCTTTTTGGTGGTGCAATTCAGCTTGCAGGGTCTGTTAAGGGACGAAAAGCTGCGCGTCATGCCACTTCTGATTGGATGGAAATGGAAAAAGAGCGGGGCATTTCCGTGACGACTTCTGTGATGCAGTTTGATCATAATGATTGTATTCTTAATCTGCTTGATACGCCGGGACATGAGGACTTTTCAGAAGATACTTATAGAACATTAACAGCGGTTGATTCGGCATTAATGGTCATCGATGTCGCCAAAGGTGTGGAAAAGAGAACCATTAAGTTAATGGAGGTGTGTCGTTTGCGTACCACGCCTATTTTAACTTTTATCAATAAGCTGGATAGGGAAGGGAAGGAACCTATTGAATTGCTGGATGAAGTTGAAACGGTTTTAAATATTAAATGTGCGCCTATCACTTGGCCGATTGGTATGGGCAAGCGATTTAAAGGGGTTTATCACTTATACAAAGACGAAGTGCTTTTGTTTAGTGCGCAACATGAAGGAAAAATTGTTGAAGCTGAAGTGATTAAAGGACTTGATAATCCTAAGTTGGATGAATTATTAGGTGATCAGGTCGAAGAGCTGAGAGAGGAAATTGAGTTAGTTCAAGGTGCAAGTCATGAATTTGATCTGGATGAGTATTTATCAGGTGAGTTAACACCGGTATTTTTTGGTTCAGCGATTAATAACTTTGGCATTATTGAGTTATTGGATGCATTTGCTGAGTATGCACCCGCACCTAAACCCCGTGCGGCTGAACAAAGAGAAGTGTTACCCACTGAAGACAAGTTTTCAGGGTTTGTTTTTAAAGTACAAGCGAATATGGACCCTTCACATCGCGATAGAGTGGCTTTTATGCGTGTGTGTTCCGGGGTGTTTGATAAAGGCATGAAGGTTAATCATGTTCGCTTAGGTAAGAATATTCAAGTAAGTAATGCGATAACTTTTCAGGCGGCTACACGTAAAGCGGTTGAAGTCGCTTATCCTGGTGATATTATTGGTTTACACAACCATGGAACCATTACGGTGGGCGATACCTTTACTCAAGGTGAGAAGTTGAAATTTGGTGGCATACCATTTTTTGCACCTGAATTATTTCGTCGTGTGGTACTAAAAGATCCATTACGCGCAAAAGCCCTGCAAAAAGGTTTGGTTCAATTAACAGAGGAAGGTGCTACTCAGTTATTTAAACCTAAAAAAAATAATGATTTAATTTTGGGTGCGGTTGGGGTGCTACAGTTTGATGTGACGGCTCATCGACTTAAAACTGAATACAATGTGGAATGTGTTTATGACAATATCAGTATTAATACCGTTCGCTGGGTGAGTTGTGATGATCCCAAAATGTTAGAAAGCTTTAAAAATAAAGCCTTTGAAAATCTAGCAGAAGATGGCGGTGGCTACTTGGTTTATCTGGCAACCAGTCGTGTGAATTTACAGCTGACAGAAGAGCGTTGGCCTGATATTACGTTTAGTGCTACTAGAGAGTTGTAAGGCAGCAGGCAATAAATAACCTACCCAGATTGCGCAGATTTTTTGTTTCCAGTTGCCTAAGTTAGGGTGTCTCTGTATGAGTTCCCAGAGAGACTGTACTGCTATTGAATTAAGAGATAAACACGTGTTAAACAATAGCTTACATTGTAGGTTGGGTTAGCTTATCAAGCAAAGCGCGATAACGTAACCCAACAATTCCCCATAAATCAGCGAGTTGTTGGGTTACGTTTTTTCGCTGCGCTAAAAAATCTAACCCAACCTACAGTTCCCGTAACTTAATGCCTAAACTTATTTCACCAGAAAGTCTCGCATCATTCCCATATCTTCATGTTCTAGATTGTGGCAGTGATACATAAATATGCCTGTAAAGTCATTAAAAGGTTTGAGGAAAGTGACTTTTTCCCCTGGCATAACCAGTGTTGTATCTTTCCAGCCATTATCGACCAAGCCTTTGGATATGGAATCGTGGGCATGTTGATGACGCGGATTGACTTCACGTTTGATTATTTGAAACTGTTCACCATGTAAGTGCATAGGATGCGGCATAGCCATCCCATGTCCGCCGTGAAAACCGTTATCAAATTCCATAAGTTGTAGCGTATTAACGGGAATGACTTCATCGGGCTGGATATCATTCATTTTGTAAGAACGTCCATTCAATAAGGCTGACATATGACGCATTGATAGTTTGATAGTTCTTGGGTTGTTAGCATTGGCAGCATCCCGTAAACGAAGCGGTGTTATTGGTGTTAAACGCTTTGGTAATGGATCATTGGAACTCGCATTTTTAACAACTTTAACTTTGAATAGAGGGTAATCACCACCTAAAGGTAATGAACCTCCAGACGTCATGCCACCCATGCCTCCTCGTCTTCCTCCCATCATTCCTCGGCCCATACCGCCGCCCATCATGCCGCCATGCATTGATGCGCCTTCAAAAGCAATGCTGTACATAGTAAGTTCTGTCCCTATGGCTTTATTACTGAAATCAATCCATAATTCGCGTCTTTCTGCAGGTGCTAGCATGACATAAGGCATGGTTTCAGGGCGCTCAATTAAACCACCATCTGTACCTATGACGGTGATAGGTGAACCATCATCCCAGGCGAGTTTGTATATTCGAGAATTGGAACCGTTCAATAAACGTAGTCGATAAGATCTTTTTTCTACGGGTAAAACAAAATCAGGTTGTCCGTTAACCATGATTTTATTGCCCAGAAATCCACTCATCTTTTGCATCATGTGGTTGCTATAGTGCAACTGGTTTTTACCGTCAAAACTGCGATCTTGAATAACAAGTGGCACATCATATTTACCTTTAGGTAAGCCTAATGCCTGTTCTTGCTGATCACTAACGATAATTAAACCGGCTAAACCAGAATAGACTTGTTTGGCAGTGACGCTATGAGTATGGGCATGGTACCAATAAGTGCCTGCTCGATTGAGAATTTCAAATTCATAAACGAAAGTTTCTCCATGGTTAATGGCGTACATAGGGTTACCATCCATTTTCGATGGCACATGTAAACCATGCCAATGCAATATGGATTCAGCTGGCAAATTGTTTTTTAGATAAATTCTGACTTTCTGCCCCGTTTGTAAATGTAAGGTGGGTGCGAGATAAGTCCCGGATAAATTTTCAACAGTGTTAGGCGAGCCTTTCAGAACTTTACCAAAGACTTTCCAGACCTTTGTCTGTGGACCATCAAAAATAGGCACTTGAACGGCTTCCTGTCTGAGCTCAATTTCAATATCTGGATGAAAATTTGCAGAAGGTTTATTGACTGCATTGCCACTGGCTGCCTGGGTTATTTGTGGGAATGTGGCTGCAGTGGCTGTAAGACCAGCAGATTGCAAAAAATGACGACGGGTAATGTTGAGAGTATTTTTCATAGGAGGCCTTGTTTAATTGCATCTTCATATTAGAATGTTATGATATACCTAAGTTGTGGTTGTCGCAATTTTATTTGTTATTTTTCTAGTGGAGGTTAAGGCATGATTAAATCTTTATGTATAAAGATACAAGGTATGCAGTGCACAGGGTGTGAACAGATTATTAATGAGACTTTACAAAAATTACCCGGGGTTGTCAGGGTTGACGCGAGTTATATGAAGGGAAGCGTTGATGTCGATATTGATGATAAGTTAATAGATGAACAAAGTGTCAGAGCGAGTATTAAAGGGAAGGGCTATGATGTTCAGTTACATCGTGAAAAAAGTACTATAAGCATATTTATTTTTATTGTTTTACTGTTGCTTGTTGGTGGGGTTGCCTTTTGGGGTAAAAGTTTGATGCCAAACTTGTTGCCACAAATTAATGCCCAAATGAGTAATGTGATGTTATTTAGTATTGGTTTTCTGACTGGCTTTCATTGCATTGGCATGTGCGGTAGCTTTATTGTTAGTTATTCAGATCAAAACATGTCGAAAGCCAGATCCGTATTGTCTCATTTGTTTTATGGTTTTGGTAAAACAGCCTCATACACAGCAATAGGCGCGGCATTTGGTTTACTTGGTTCTGTGATTACAATTACTTCTCATATGAGAGGTGTTGCGGCTTTAGCAGCCAGTGTGTTTTTATTAATCTATGGTTTGAAAATGCTGAATATCATTCCTGGTTTGCGTTATTTTACTTTACGATTACCGAAAGCATTTACATCTCAAGTTAATAGCAGTATGCGTAACAAAAAAAGTCCTTTAGTCATTGGGTTGTTATCGGGGCTTTTGTTAGGGTGCGGCCCGTTACAGGCAATGTACATTATGGCAGCTGGGACAGGGAGTCCTGAAGAAGGTGCTACTTTACTGTTTTTCTTTGGATTAGGTACTTTAGTACCGTTATTGAGCTTTGGTTTTTTTGCTAATCTTTTATCCCGTAATACCATTCATGAATTAGTTAAGGTTTCAGGTTTTCTCGTTATTATTATGGGAGTAATGATGGCCAATAGAGGATTAAAATTAACTCAATCAGGGTATGATTTTGGATCAATACGGGGGCAAATTCAGCAAACCTTTAATAAGTTGGATTAGTTGCTGATATTGTATCTTATGATTTAGAGGTGAGGATTTAATGGTTCTAAATATGTATTAAATCGGGTGTGATTAAAAGTGAAGTAATTGTATTCAGCAATATTGTAGAGCGGACTTCAGTCCGCAAATCATGCTGAAATATAGCGGACTGAAGTCCGCTCTACAATAATACAATTCATATTTATTTCACTTTATATCACACCCTATTAAATCCTCACTTCTTGCTAGTCAAAAAAGCGCTTTAGGTAATGCCCGGTAAAAGACGCTGATATTTTAGAGACTGCTTCAGGGGTTCCTTCTGCAACCAGTGTTCCACCACCTACGCCACCTTCAGGCCCCATATCAATGACCCAGTCAGCTGTTTTTATTACATCTAGATTATGTTCAATAATGATAACCGTATTGCCATGATCTCTTAGTTTATGTAGTACTGTGAGTAGTTGTTTTATATCATGAAAATGTAGACCAGTCGTCGGCTCATCTAAGATATATAAGGTTTTACCTGTATCTCGTTTTGATAGTTCTTTGGCGAGCTTGACGCGTTGTGCTTCTCCGCCTGATAGAGTGATAGCATTTTGCCCTAAGGTGATATAACTCAGACCAACATCAATCAAGGTATGTAATTTTTTTGCTAAGACAGGCACTGGGCTAAAAAATTCTGCCGCATCTTCAACCGTCATATTCAAAATTTCATTGATGGTCTTGCCTTTATAACGAATTTCCAGTGTTTCTCGGTTATATCGCTTGCCGTTGCATACATCGCAGGGAACAAAAATATCGGGTAGAAAATGCATTTCGACTTTGATAACACCATCACCTTTACAAGCCTCACAACGCCCACCTTTGACATTAAAGCTAAATCGACCGGGCGTATAGCCTCTTGATCTGGCTTCGTGAGTGGCAGCAAATAATTCTCTTACAGGGGTGAAAATACCTGTATAAGTCGCTGGATTTGAGCGAGGTGTTCTTCCAATGGGGCTTTGGTCTATATCGACCACCTTATCAACCTGGTCTAAGCCACTCACTTCGTCACAGGCTGCAGGAATACAACTGGCTTTGTTTATTAAACGTGCAGCGTAACGATAGAGGGTGTCATTAATTAATGTCGATTTACCCGAGCCTGATACGCCGGTAACACAAGTTAAAAGACCGATGGGAAAAGAGATGGTGACATTTTGAAGATTATTACCTTGGGCATTGTGTAAGGTAATTTGTTTATCTTTATTTATAGGGGTTAATTCTTTGGGTGCATCAATACTGAGAGCGCCTGATAAATATTGTCCTGTCAAGGAGTTAGGGTTATTTTTAATATCTTCGGGCGTGCCTGTTGCAATAATCTCACCCCCATGAATACCAGCACCAGGACCAATATCAACCACATGTTGGGCAGATGCAATGGCATCTTCATCATGCTCAACAACAATAACGGTATTACCTAAGTCACGTAAGCGAAACAGGGTGTTTAACAGCCGCTGGTTATCGCGCTGATGTAAACCAATGGAGGGTTCGTCCAGCACATACATAACGCCGACTAAGCCGGCACCAATTTGACTGGCTAATCGAATGCGTTGCGCTTCTCCACCAGATAAGGTATCCGCACTTCTATCCAGTGTTAAATAATCCAGCCCTACGTTGACTAAAAATTCTAAGCGTTCTTTGATTTCTTTGGAAATTTTTTCGGCAATTTCACCACGGTGGCCTTCTAAATGCAGGTTGTCAAAGAAATCTAGGGCTTGCTTGATGGGGAGGCTGGTTATATCTTGAAGGGGCTTTTTACTGATAAATACATGACGAGCAGCGGTGTTTAAGCGTGCGCCATGACAATGATCACAGGTCTTTTTGGTCAGATATTTTGCAAGTTCATCTCTAACCATTTGAGATTCTGTTTCGTGGTAACGACGTTGCATATTAGCAATAATGCCTTCAAATGGATGGCTACGGATTTGTGCTTTTCCAGCAGCAGACCTAAATTGAAAGTCGATATTTTTAGAGCCACTGCCATACAGAATAATATCTTGAAATTGTTCTGGTATTTCCGAAAAAGGCGCTTCGGTATCAAAGCCGTAATGATCAGCTAAAGAACAAATAATTTGAAAATAGTAGGCATTGCGTCTATCCCAGCCTCTGATTGCTCCGCCAGCGAGACTGATTTCTGTATTATGGACAACCAGGTCGGGATCAAAATCTTGTTTAACACCCAAACCGTCACAAGCAGTACAGGCACCTTTGGGATTGTTGAATGAGAAAATACGTGGTTCAAGTTCTGAAATGCTGTAGCCACATTGATTACAGGCATAGCGCTCAGAAAATAGCATTTTATTGTCGTTGTCCATGCTGGCTGCAATTGCTAAGCCGTCAGCAATGCGTAAAGCGGTTTCAAATGATTCAGAAAGACGCAACGCAATATCGTCACGAATTTTAAAACGGTCAACAATGACTTCTATGGTGTGTTTCTTTTTTAAATCCAGCGTGGGTGGTTCATCCAAATCGAAAATTTCACCATCTATTCTGGCTCTAATAAAACCTTGTGCGCGTAGATCTTCCAGTAACAGTATATGCTCACCTTTACGATCATTAACGACGGGGGCGAGTAACATCCAACGCTCGCCTTCGGGTTGGGCTAAAACATGGTCAACCATTTGACTAACGGTTTGTGCTTCCAGGGATGTGTCATGTTCTGGACAATGTGGAATACCGGCGCGGGCATATAAGAGTCTTAAATAATCGTAAATTTCTGTAATAGTGCCTACAGTTGAACGAGGGTTGTGAGATGTGGATTTTTGTTCAATTGAAATAGCGGGGGATAAACCTTCAATATGGTCAACGTCAGGTTTTTCCATGATTGAAAGGAATTGTCTGGCATAAGCAGACAGTGATTCTACATAGCGTCTTTGGCCTTCAGCATAAATCGTGTCAAAAGCTAAAGACGACTTGCCAGAGCCGGAAAGTCCTGTAATTACAATTAATGAATCTCTGGGTAAATCGAGGTCAATGTTTTTAAGATTGTGCGTTCTGGCACCTCGAATACTGATTGTGTCCATTAATAGAATTCCTGCAATTTGAAGAACCTGATAATATACGTCTTTTCATCCCCAAATAGCAAAGAGAAACCCACTAAAGGAGAATTAAGTTTGTCACAATTGCAGGATATTACCAGTCCAATGACATCAATGGAAAAACGAGCAGTGTTATCGTTATCCAGTATTTATGCATTAAGGATGTTGGGTTTGTTTATGATTTTACCCGTGCTGTCCTTGTTTGCAGAGCAAATGGAGGGTGCAACGCCCTTATTGATTGGTTTGGCGATTAGTGTTTATGGATTGACTCAGGCAGTTTTGCAAATACCGTTTGGCTTGTTGTCAGATCGTTTTGGCCGTAAAAAAATAATCATTATTGGACTGATTTTATTTTCTGCAGGAAGTATGGTTGCTGCGGTTTCTACAACCATTTATGGTGTATTAATTGGTCGTGCAATTCAAGGGAGTGGTGCGATAGCTGCAGCTATTATGGCACTTGTCGCAGATTTGACTCAAGAAGTTCACCGTACCAAAGCCATGGCAACGATTGGTGCAAGTATAGGTATTTCATTTGGTGTGGCAATAACATTAGGCCCTATACTAGCTGGGTATGTTGGTATTGCAGGGATATTCTGGTTGACAGGTGTTTTGGCTATTTTAGCGATATTAGTGGTGTTGTTTCTTGTTCCTAACCCTAAAAAATCAATTGTGCATTGTGATGCTGAACTGGTGCCTAGCCAATTCTCAAATGTGTTAAAAAATCCTGATCTGTTAAGGTTGGATTTTGGTATTTTTGTACTTCATCTGTGTTTAACGGCCAGTTTTGTAGTTTTACCGTTATTACTTAGAGATGCGGGCTTAGTCCCAGAGGAGCATTGGAAGTTGTATTTGCCTATATTGGTAACATCTATGGCTGTGATTGTACCGTTTGTTATTATTGCAGAAAAAAAACGCCAAATGAAAAAGGTATTTGTAGGGGCTATTATTACCTTGCTTATTGCTAATATTGGATTGTTTGAATTTTCAAATATGTTTTGGGGATTAGCTGGTTTTTTATGGCTGTTTTTTTGTGGCTTTAACTTATTAGAAGCGACTTTGCCTTCTTTAATTTCCAAAACAGCACCTGCTGACTTAAAGGGTACTGCAATGGGTGCTTATTCCAGTTCTCAATTTATGGGCGCCTTTGTGGGTGGCTTAATGGGCGGTTGGGTATATGGTGAGTTTGGTGCAGAGGTGGTGTTTTTATTATGTGCTATGACGACAGGGGCTTGGGTCATCGTTGCATTATTTATGAATCCTCCCCGTTATCTGGCAAATATGCTTTTATCATTAGGTCAGCTTGGTGAGAATAAGGGTGATGAGTTTGTAATGGAATTGCTAGAGATTACAGGGGTTGAGGAAGTTAAGCTGCATTTTGAGGAAAATGTTGCTTATTTAAAAGTAGATAATAAAGTTTTGCAAAAAGATACATTGCAGAAATTTTTAAATGAATGGTTGGTGTAAGGTTTGGGTGCGGATTTAAGTCTGACCCCAGTAATATTCATTTAATAAAATCTCCCCTAGCCCCTCTTTTCCAAAGAGGGGGACTGAATGCTTACAAGGGGGCATCTCCCTCTTTGTTTTACATAAAAAGGTAATTTTATATGCAATGGCAAGAAGTATGTGAAAATCAAAATTTAAAAAATCTCCCCTTTAAAATAGAGCTTAATAGTCAAGGTAAAGTGTTGATGACCCCCGTCAAAGTTAATCATTCAATCCTTCAGGGAAAAATTATTGGACGTTTATATCAGAACATAACAGGCGGGGAGGCACTGGCAGAATGTGCCATTAGAACAAAACAAGGGACAAAAGTTGCTGATGTTGCTTGGGCATCGGATAGTTTGCTTGAAAAAATAGAAAATGAAGTCGAGTGTTCAATAGCCCCTGAAATTTGCATAGAAGTACTATCTTTTTCAAATACAAAGCGAGAAATTGATGAAAAAAAAGTAATTTATTTTGAGCAAGGCGCAAAGGAATTCTGGATATGCGACAGTTTTGGAAATATAAGTTTCTTTGTAAAAGAAGGAAAGATTGAGCGATCAAAGATAGCAAAAAATTTCCCAGTAAGTATATGAAATTAGGTGTCTGGAAATAAATAATTGTCCAGTATTGGACAAAAGGCCAGCAAGGTTGGAGTAACAGTCCCCCTCTTTGGAAAAGAGGGGGACTGAGCACATACTCACTCAGCAGTTTCAATAAACTCCAAAGCATTGCCATCACGGTCTCTACAGAATAAGGCTTTCCGGCCTGATGCGCTTAATGTATAAGTGACCTCAGCTTTATCTAAGTTGCTTTTTAGTAGCTCCAGGTCAAATACATTAAACGCAATATGACGATCTACCCCACCATGTTTTGGGCGTCCGGTAGTCGGGTCAGGGTTGTCTAATTCCAGTAAATGAACTTGTTGAATACCAAGATCCAGCCATGCACCGTCATAAGGAAAGTCTGGACGATCCAGTAAGTTTAATCCTAAAACACCACAGTAAAACTTAAGAGATTGTTGAGTATCAGAAACAATAATACTGGAATGGTGCAAGCGTATAATATTTTTAGACATAGTGTTATTTTAAGTTGTGCTGCAAATGGCTGGTTATTTGTTGCGAGTTGCCTAAGCTCTGGACATAAATTTACCGGAATCACTATTAACCTTAATAATCTCACCTGATTCGATATATTCTGGAACCTGAACTTCTAGCCCAGTTGATAGAGTGGCTGGTTTAGTACGGTTGGTTGCACTAGCACCTTTCATTGCCGGAGGCGTTTCAATAATTTCTAAACTAATCGCTGTGGGTAATTCAACGCCTAAAGGCGCATCATCTAAAAGTAGAATAATGATTCCTTCTAACCCTTCTGTTAGATATTGAACCTGACCATCTAAGTCTTCAGCATTTAGCGTGTATTGTTCGTAGGTTTCTAAATTCATAAAAGTATAGCTTTCGCCATCCTGATAGGAATATTGAACCATCGTTTTTGTACAATCCGCTTCTTTAAGAAAATCATCACCTTTATAACTTTCATCCAGTTTTTGCTTGGTTTTCATATGGGCAAAACGAATTTTGTATAAAGTTGAAGCACCACGAGATGTAGGGTTTCTGACTTCTATTTTCTTTACTGCATAAGGCTCACCGTTAATTTCGATAGCTGAACCTTGTTTCAAATCACTGGCTTTAGGCAAGTTCTTGTCCTCTTTTTTGTAGGCATGATTAAAGTGTTGAATTATACTTGTACTATTTGTAATGTGTTGAAGGAATCGTATGTTTTGTTGCAACTGTGGTAACCAATTGCTTGCAAACGGTAATTTTTGTCCTAAATGTGGGCAAAAAGTATTTGTAAATGTTGTGGATTACAATAAATTACAAAAAATAAATAACTTGATGTGTTACGAGGGGAAACCGTTTAGTGGCTCTGGTCTTGCCTACTATTGTAATGGCCAAAAGAAGCATGAAGAAAGCTTTAATAATGGCCTGGGTAATGGCACCTGGAGTTATTGGGATGAAAGTGGACGTAAGGTACAGGAAATACGTTATTTAAATAATGTATTTGATGGTTTGGAAATTGAATGGTTTGAGTCGGGTCAAAAGAAAAGTGAAATCACCTGGTCAAGGGGAGAGCAGAATGGTTTGTCAGTTTCCTGGTATGAAAATGGGCAGAAAGAGGGTGAGGTCATCTATACTAATGATAAAAAAGATGGCTGTGAAACCATGTGGTATGAGAATGGACAAATGTATTCTAAAGGCCATTGGCAAAATGGACTGCAAACGGGTCTTTGGGTTGTATGGAAAGAGAATGGTCAAAAGAAATGGCAGGGAACCTATAGTTGTGGCAAGGTAGATTCAGAATAAGGGAGCTGGAAATAAATAATCATCCATTATTGGGCAGGATTTTTGTTTGCCTTCAGTCGTGTAGCAAGAGGCGCATAGCAGGCTACGCAACTTTGCTACACGACTGAAGGCGGACAAAAAGACCAGCAAGGTTGGATGATTATTTGCTTCCATCTCCCTAAAGGGAACCTCTATTAATTTCAACAGGAAAGCGTAATGTTTTGTCATAATTGTGGTACAAAGTTGCCTGAATCAGGAGAAGTTAATTTTTGTCCTGAATGCGGTAAAGAAGTCGTTAGTAAAGTGGTTAATCGCTTATTGGAACGAGAGGGCGGGTTCTTTTATGAGCCAGGTCATGATCAACCATTTACCGGAAAATTTATTTCTCGCTATGCGAATGGACAAATTGAAAAAGAAGCGCATTATAAGGATGGATTGTCTGATGGTTTATGTACCGCCTGGCACTTAACAGGACGTAAAGAAAGTGAGGGCGTGTATAAATCAGGGAAGCTTGAAGGTCTGTGGACCTGGTGGAATGGTAGTGGTCAGCAAATCATAGAAAAGTATTATAAAAACGGTGTTAAACATGGCTTATGGATTGATTGGCATGAAAATGGGCAGCGTAAAGTGGAAGGAAATTTTATCAATGGTAAAAGAGAAGGACTCGTCACTATTTGGAATAAAGAAGGCGAGAAAATGACTGAAACATTGTATAAAAATGATGAAAGGGTTAATTAAGCTGTTCAAGTTAGCGTATGTGAATTTTCTAAGGTAGCAGAAAAATATAATCACCCAATCAGGAGTGCAAAAACATGTTTTTGCACTCCAAAAATGAGTTTTACTGGATGGTATTCCTTTTTTTCTAATACATCTGTGGAGCTAAGACTAGTTAAACTCGGCTATTATTGAATTCTCGTTCCTTGATCAGTAAATAGTTTAAGAAAGCGACAGAACAATTGCAAAAAATAATAACAATAAATGGATACAAGTAAATTTAATAAAACGATGCCTGAAATAACGGATAAAGTTGAAAGAAAGTCTGAAGGTGTGGGTTATCTGATTAATAGCATTCAAACCATTTTTGTGGGTGTGTTAAGAATCTGGACTATTCCCATTGTTTTAATGTTGAGTGTGGCGTCGGGTTTTACAACCTATTATGGACTTTCTCACTTTATAACCCCTTGGATTGCTTTGGTTATTACTGTTGCGATTCAATCCATTGTGGTGATTTGCTCACTTGAAATAGCAGGAATACACTGGAAAGCTAATCGTGTTCGTTATATGTCGGTACTACTGTCTTTGTTGATTGCTTTAATGGCTTCGGTGACTTTTTCTTATTTTAAGTTTTATGAAATATCACAGGAAGATACCATACATATTGATCGTTTAAATAAGATTAGAACAGATATTAAAGGTTATTTGAGTGCAGTTTCAAAGATTAAAGGGGATGTGCTGAAGCAGCAACATCAGGCACTAAAAAAAGCGAGTGATGAAGTGTCTTTAGCCTATTTTGGTACTCATCCATTAATTGCGCCTGGATATAGGAACCAAGTTGGCGAAGGGCCATTTTGGAAACGATATAATGAAATATATCAAGCCATGAAATTAAAACAAGTGGCGTTAGATAATGAGTTTTCAGAGCTGGGTAAGAGTATTCAAACACTGCAAGTAAGCCTCAATGATTTGGATATTTCAGTCGATGCTGAAGCCTCTTATTATCGTGTATTAACTAATTATCAGACTGTTCAGCTACAAATAGGCAGGCTGTCCAGTGCAATTGGGCTAGGGCTGCCTGAGGCGCCTTTATTGATGACTTATAAACAGTTCTCTGCTGATGTAACGCCTTCGCTGGCTATGTGGCAGGGTTTTTCAGCATTTGCCTTTATCTGCGCAGCTATGGTTGATTTTTTTACCGTACTACTTTCTTACCGTTTAGAATTTACTGCACCGGGGCCATTGACAGCAGAGGAAGAGGATTTGGTTTTTGAGTGTTTGAGACAGTTTAGTGATTTCACCATTAATGAAAATGATGAGTTGCAGATGGTGATTGAAAAAACTGAGGTTGAAAAGGCCAGACGATATTCTGACTGGTCAAGAATGTTTGCTGTTGGATTGTTGTTAAATCGAGGTTTTTTGCGAAAAATAGATCATAGAACCGTCGAGTTTGCGCCTAATCTTTACCCGCTGATCGCTGAAAAAATGGGTAATAAAATATATCAGTTAAGAGCGGCGGCACTAGCGAAAAAAGTGGGTTCCAATGAATAAATCTGTTACAGAAATAGATAGCTGGTTGCTTACTGCTGAACTGGATGATGTTGAGTCTTATGATGTATGGGATCCAGGTTTTAAACCAGACCGCCAGATTGTTATTAGTAAATTTGGTCCTTATAAGAAAGTTTTTTTACGCCCTGAAGGTTTTGTAAAACGGTTTTATCATACAGTTTACTCATTACCCGTTGAGGAGTGGCAGTGTGTTGAGCAGGTTAAGCTTTATGATGATTTTTGTACGATAGATATTGCATTGGATGTGCGTTTTCAAGCGACGTTTATTTATGCTCAAAGCCATATGGAAATATTGACGGAGTTAAATGAGCATATTAAAAATGCTTATCATGATCTTTCCATTGATATTATTAATAGGGAGCTGCTTAATTTGCCTGATGGCTCGTGGGTGCGGGATGGGCTGGAAAAGTTTGAAGTAAAGATCTGTAACTCAGTGAGTGAAATGTTGATTATGCAAAATATTCAATCTCAGGTCACTTGCAAATTAAAACCAAGTTTTGAAGAGTTTCCGGATGTTCAGTTCGCCAAAGAAAGTGTTTATCTTAATGTCCTAAAGAAAAGTTTTGAATTTAAGGATCAGGAAAAAGAAATTGTATTTCAGCAGCAACAGCTTCAAGAGCATAAAAAAATTGAACATAAGCGTTTGCAATTGCAACAGCTTAATGAAATAGCAGAACTTGAGCGAGAAAAGCAGACCATACAAGCGGACAATAAAAAACAGTACTTGGGTGATAAGATTCAGCAGCAGATGGATCAGTTTGAGGTTAGTAAAACGATCCATCAAAAAAGAATAGATCATAACCATGAGCTAAAAAAAATGACATTGCTGGCTGAGTTAGAGCAAAAATCCAATGAGAAAGTGCTTTTAAGGGAATATGAGCAAAAAGAAAAAGAAAAAGTGGTTGTACATCAACAAATGCTGAAGGAACAGGAGTTACAAGCAGAGATTGCTGAGTATAAAAAAGAGCAGGAAGCCTGGCGCGTTGCAAAAGATATAACCCATGCTGAAGAGCTGGACTTAAAGCACCGACAAAAACAGTTAGAGTTTGATACGGATTTGGGATACAAAAAGCGTTATGAAGAGCAACGTTTAGCTATGCAGGAAGAAAGTTATAGCAGCAGAAAAAATGCAGATTTATATTTAAAAAGAGACATTGAATTGCTGGAATTAGAGAAGCAACGACTAGCGTTACAGCTATCAATCAAGGATGTTAAGGATAACGAATAAAGAGAAGGCTGTTATCTGCTGATTGGGATGTTGTCTGTTATAAAGCTAACACCACTGTCCTTTGAGGGGCTTTGTAAAAAGGGCTGATCTCATTGGGTGTGGTGTTTTTGAATAAGTACGCAAAGTGAATGTTGCGTAGTTTTTAGCGTTTCATCCTTGGTGACTCAAAGGAAACTCTTAATGAATTGCCATTAAACTCTTTGCCATTTAAACCTGCAATAGCTGCTCTTGCTTCATGGCCTTCCATTTCAATAAAACCAAAGCCTTTGCATAGACCGGAAAAAACGTCTGTCACAAGTTTAGAAGAGCGTACCTTTCCAAATTCAGAAAACAATGTTTCAAGATCACTTTCACTAGTGCTGTCTGGCAAATTGCCAATAAATATTTTTTTCAATTTTGTTAACCTTTTTTGAGTAGGAGGCTATTTGTACTAAACCATGCTACGAATACTTATAAGGGGAAGTCGGCTATCAAAAAAGTTTTTTGTTTTGCGACTGATGATATATCAAACGGTTATGTTCTGATAAAAATAACTTTAGAATCAATAATTATTGATTTTGAGTTAACTTATCAAAAAAAGCACATCCAATTAAGATGTGCATTTACAATTAACTTAAAACTAAATAAGTTAAAATAAATTGTATTTTAAATAGCAACAATATTTTCAGCTTGAGGGCCTTTTTGACCGTCAGTGACTGTAAATTCTACTTGCTGGCCTTCTGCTAGGGTTTTAAATCCTGAGCTGGCAATCGCACTAAAGTGAGCGAAAACATCTGGGCCCGATTGTTGTTCTATAAAGCCAAAGCCTTTAGATTCATTGAACCATTTAACGGTTCCTGTGACTGTGTTAGACATAATAATATCCTTAAATATTTGGAGATAGACCTCTTAACAAGAGGTTTGAATAGCGGAAAAATAGACTGGAAATCAAGAAACTACAGAACGAAGAATTACGAATAAAACAGCGATATGGAGGATATAAACAAAAGACTTTCTTTCTAACTGTGAGCTACAGTATAGAACTTGTAAAAATAAGTCAATTAATATTTATTGGTGATCGATAGCTTGTAGTCTCGACTAGATTTGATAGGGATGAAGAAATAAGCATAAAGCAAAACTCGGAGGTTTATATCCGAGTTTTGATAAAGAAGATCATTCAGTCTAAGCTTTTATGCGTTGAAATTCTCAAAGACAGCAACGGATTTTTCAGCAATAAGAAAGGTCTTTTCTAGTATAGGAACTTGGTTAGGTCTACGAATAATGTCGTGAGGTGAGTTTTGAGATGTATCAACAGATAAGCACCATTCTTTTTTAGATATTTCAGGTAATTCAATAGCACTTTCAGTCATGGACATATTGATAACCACATGCAAATCAGGTTCGTCCTCTTTTCCGCCAGCTAAGGTGAATGCTAATATCTGAGCTTCCGGGTCATCCCATAAAGGGGTATCCAGTTTTGCACCATGCCATGAAATATCATTAATATCACGCCCTTTAACTTGCTCTCCAGTTAAAAAGTGCCTGCGCATAAGGGATGAATGACGTTTTCTTAAATTAATCATTTGTTGTACAAAGCGCAACATATCAGAATTTTGATTTGCCATGTCCCAGTTGATCCAGGTGAGTTCATTGTCTTGGCAATAACCATTGTTATTGCCATTTTGACTGTGCAGAAACTCGTCGCCAGCTAATATCATAGGGACACCTTCACTAAGTAATAGCAGTGCAAAGGCATTTTTTACTTGCTTCTTGCGTAGCTCAACAATACTTAAATCATCAGTGATTCCTTCTGCACCATGGTTATAGCTGATGTTGTTATTACAACCATCTCTATTATCTTCACCGTTGGCTTCGTTGTGTTTGCCGTTATAACTGAATAAATCATTTAAGGTAAATCCGTCATGGCAGGTGATAAAGTTAACGCTATTAATGGGTAAGCCATCTTTATGTTGATAAAGGTCACTACTCCCCGAAATACGAGTGGCTAGTTCTTTAATTTTACCTTGATCACCGCGTAAAACTTCACGCATAACATCTCTGTATTTTCCATTCCATTCAGCCCAGCGATGGCCTGGGAAACTACCTACTTGATAAAGCCCTGCTGCATCCCAGGCTTCGGCAATTAATTTGGTTTGGGCTAGTTGTTCAGATAATTCAATGCTCCAGAGAACCGGTGGGTCCTCTAGTACTACGCCGCCTTCACCACGGGCAAGCGCACTGGCTAAGTCAAAACGGAAACCATCTACATGCATTTCACGCACCCAGTATTCAAGGCTGTTCGTAATAAATGCGGAAACAAGTGGGTGGTTGGCATTAACCGTATTTCCACAGCCGGTATAGTCATGGAGAATACTTTTATCTGTACTGTCATGGTGATAAAAAATATTTTCACCCATGCCACGAAAGTTAATAATAGGGCCGCCAATGCCTGCCTCAGAGGTATGGTTGTAGACGACATCTAAAATAATACCTAATCCAGCTTTGTGCAGGGCTTTAACTAAGTCACGGAATTCTGTAACGTGTGTTCCTTGCTCAGGCGTTACACAATAGCCAGGGTGAGGGCTAAAGAAGCTGTGGGTACTATAGCCCCAATAATTATTAAGTCCCAGGTCAGTTGTGCCGGCAGGCGCATCTTGTTCGTCAAATGCCATAACAGGTAATAGCTCTACATGAGTTATTCCTAGTTGTTTTAAGTAAGGAATTTTTTCTATTAGGCTGGCAAATGTTCCTGGGTTTTTAACGTTTGCAGATGGGTGGCGAGTATAGCCCCCTACATGTAGTTCATAGATGATGGCTTTTTCACTGCTGATCCGTATTGGCGTATCCTCTTCCCAATCATAGTCAGCATCATCAACAACCATGCTACGCATAGCGGTTAGAATATTATTCCCCGGTTGGCAAGCGGCTTGGCGATCCCAGTTTGCATCACTTACAACACGAGCCCAAGGGTCAAGTAAATGTTTTCCGTTATCAAAGTGAAGGCCTGCTTCTTTGGGTTCATTTGAACCATCAATTCGCCATGTATACCAAGTGCCTACGGGTAAATCAACTATGTAGACATGCCATGAATAAAAGGTTCTATTAACAGATTTATCCAGTGTTACTATTTGAAAGGGTTCTTCACTGCTAGCGGATTCAAATAAAAAAAGCTCAACAGTGGAAGCATGTCGAGAAAAAATGGCAAAGTTAACGCCATTACGATCAGGTTTAGCACCCGATTGATATGAACGTCCTGATTTGTATTTGTATTCTTTATTTTTCATTTGTAAACAAAGTAAGGATAAATTGTTGGCAAAACCTAAGGTCACAGAAGTATCAAAGGTATTGCTGGGCGAATAATCTCTTGTATTATCCGATATTTTAAGCAAAGAGAGTAAAGTAATTTAATATAAGTAATTGCTTCTATTCTGTTTTTGATAAAAGTTAGGCTGCTTTACCTTTAACTTTTGGGATGACTCTTGAACTACAATAAAACTCTAGATAGTTGTTATTAGTGCTTAGGGAGATGGAAACAAATAATCATCCAATCTTGCAGGTCTTTTTGTCCGCCTTCAGTCGAGTAGCAACGTTACGTAGCTTGCTATGCGCCTATTGCTACTCAACTGAAGACAAACAAAAATCCTGCGCCATATCGGACGATTATTTATTTCCAACTCCCTTAGGTTTGTGATTAGTTGGTATTAAGCGGCTAAAGGGTTTATTATCCCAATAATTATATAAGCTTTTGTTGGGGGATATATGTCTAAGGTTCATGACGTAACAAGGTTGATCGGTGATACTGATCTGGTTAAATTACAACGCTTGGTAAAAAAAGGCTCTGCTGATGTTTATGTAAAAATGGAGTCTAGAAATCCTGGTGGTTCGGTTAAAGATAGAATTGGTTTGGCGATGATTCAAGCGGCAGAACATGCGGGTGATTTAAAACCTGGAGGAACTATTGTTGAACCTACATCGGGTAATACGGGTATTGCTCTTGCCATGATAGCAGCGGCTAAAGGTTACGGTTGTATCTTAACCATGCCAGAAACCATGTCGGTTGAAAGGCGACAATTATTAGCCTTATATGGTGCGGAAATTGTATTAACGCCGGGTCCAGAGGGAATGAAAGGTGCAATTGCCAAGGCGACGGAAATTGTTAAAAATACTGAGGGCGCTTTTATGCCTCAACAATTTGAAAACCCAGTTAATCCTGAAATCCATAGAAAAACAACGGCACAGGAAATATGGTCAGCAACAGATGGTCATATTGATGCTTTTGTTTGTGGCGTAGGAACAGGAGGAACAATTTCTGGTGTTTCAGAGGTAATAAAAAATAGAAATAATGATTTTATAGCAGTGGCTGTTGAACCAAGTGAATCGCCTGTTATTTCTGGAGGGGTGCATAGTCCACACAAAATACAGGGCATAGGTGCTGGTTTTATCCCTAAAAACCTGGATGTAGATTTAATTGATTCCATTGAACAAGTCAGTACAGAAGAAGCTTTTGCTACTCGCAGGCGCTTAATTGAAGAAGAGGGTATCATGGCAGGAATTTCATCAGGTGCCAGTGTCTGTGCTGCCTTGAGAGTTGCCGAAAATCTAGGGGAAGGGAAAGTAGTTGTGACTATTATCCATGATACTGGAGAGCGATATCTGAGTATGGGAGCCTAGGTGGCTGTCCGAGAATAAATAATCTACTGACTCAAAAGGGCTGTCCCTCGCTACGGCTTCTATTCTCGGGCAGCTTCCTAGTCGGTTTACTAGGCTATGGCGATTATAACTTCTTGCTTTCTGCTAAATTTTGATGAAGAACAAAAACACTCAAAGGCCTCATTATAATGATGGTGAAAAGCTTGCTCCGTGGAGAGAGTCTCTTCACAATATTATTTTTGGCTCAGAATCAGCATTAGGCAAAGCCTTTGATATTGTTTTAATTATTAGTATTGTTTGTAGCGTTCTTGCTGTAATGCTAGGCAGCGTAACGCAAATATATTTACAATACCAGGATGTTTTATTTTATATAGAGTGGTTTTTTACACTGTTATTTACGCTTGAATATACTTTACGGCTTATTTCTGTCAGGCGTCCTTTTCGATATGCACTGAGCTTTTTTGGCATTGTCGACTTTCTTTCAATTATTCCTACCTATCTGAGTTTTCTGTTTCCCAGCATAAAATATATGTTGGTTATTCGTATCCTGAGGTTGTTAAGAGTCTTTCGAATTCTAAAGTTGACCGCTTATATGGGCGAAGCTCAAACACTGATGCATGCATTAAGCAAAAGTTGGCGTAAAATTTTAGTTTTTCTTTATACCATTCTTACCCTGGTGGTTATTTTTGGATCTTTAATGTATGTGGTTGAAGGCAGTAGCTCTGGCTTTACCAGTATTCCTAAATCAGTTTATTGGGCAGTCGTTACTCTAACAACGGTTGGTTATGGTGATATTGCACCGCAAACACCATTAGGCCAAATGGTTGCAGCTTTTATTATGATTATGGGTTATGGAATTATTGCCGTACCAACAGGGATTTACAGTGCAGAGTTGATAAAAACCTATAAACCAGAACGGGTGAACAATAATGCTTGTCCTGATTGTGGTGAAACAGGCCATGATTTTGATGCGGATTATTGTAAATATTGCGGCCACAATCTGGAGAGTGAAGGCTAAGGGAGATGGAAGCAAATAATCATCCAAGCTTGCTGGTCTTTTTGTCCACCTTCAGCCGTGTAGCAAAGTTGCGTAGCCAGCTATGCGCCTCTTGCTACACGACTGAAGGCAAACAAAAATCCTGCCCAATAATGGATGATTATTTATTTCCAGCTCCCTAAAATCTTTTCATTGTTATAGAAAAAAAATGATTAGCCGCTATATTACTATAATAGGTATACAGAACAGGTTTCAATTATGACTGATGAACAACAGGTGTCGACACGATTAAGTTTTGAAACAGATGAGGATGGAATTACAATTTATGCCATTGTTATTGCAGAAGCTGATGGTTTTGAGTATTCGGAAGAGTGGTTGGAGGAAGCATTAGTTAAAGAAGGCTACTCAGGGCTGACGGTTTCTAATAAAGTTCATACAGAGTTAGCTGGACTGGTCAATGACAATCACTCGGGTAAAGTTAAACTGGGTAAGAAAATTGATGCTAAAGTTGAAGCATTCTTATCGGGTGATTTGTTAACAGCAAGTCTAAAAGTGACCGCAGCAAAAGGAGGAAAGCGAGCGGGAATCACTGAAGTTATGAACGCTTTAAATGATAAGGAAATTGAACTACACCTGGTTAATAAAAAAAGGATAGTAGGATTGGTCAGAAAATCACGAATTGTGGCGCCGGGTGAAGTGGTTGAGGTTGTTGTTGCTAAAGGTTTGGCTCCAGAACATGGTAAAGATACTCAGTTTGAGTGTTTGATTGAAGGCGTCACTGATCGACAGCCACACGAACGTGAGGACGGGTCTCTTGATTATTATGATTTAGGTGAGATTCTATGTATTGATGAAGGCTGTGAGCTAATGAGGAAGTATCCTCCGGAACCCGCTAAGATAGGCAGAACCGTTACAGGTCATGAAATTCCTGCCAGAATAGGTAAAAAAATCAATTTTAAAAAATGTAAAGGTGCAATTGTTAGTCCAGTAGACCAGGATTTATTGATTTCAGCCATTAAAGGACAGCCGATTATTTCGGATAAGGGGATCAGTGTCGATAGTGTTTATACGGTAAAAAATGTTGATTTACATACTGGGCATATTGATTATGACGGTTCTGTTGTGGTTAAAGGGGATGTTGCTTCCGGGATGAAAATAAAATCGACGGGGGATGTGCAGGTGTTTGGGATTGTGGAAAATGCCTCTATTGAGGCTGGCGGGAATATTGATATCAAGTTGGGTGCGGTAGGTCATGGTGATACCCCTAAAAATGAAGAGGCTATGCACATTAATTGTTTAGGCAATTTAACAGCTGCTTATTTGGAGAGTGCTCAAATTAATGTACAAGGCGATGTGCTAATAAAATCCAGAGTATCAAATTGTGAAATTAATGCAGGTCATCAAATAATTGTTGGTAATCACCGGCAAGAGAAAAGCGGTATTGTTGGTGGGCATGTCGTTGCTGGTGTGTTGATACGAGCTGAAGTATTGGGATCATCAGGTTGTGCTTTAACGCATGTTTCCATTGCAAGTAGTGCTGAAGATATGGAAAAGTATGACAACATAAAGCAACAAATTGCTGAACATGATGAGCAACTTATTAGTAGATTAGGGGGGATGGTAAAGCTTTCTAAGCAACATACTAAAGAATCTAAGGAAGAGCTTCATCAGCTGAAAGTTGAAACCGAAAAAATGAAAGAAACAATCAGCGAATTAATTAATCAAAAAACAGAGATTGAAGCTTTAATGCAGAAGGCGGGGGCTGGAAAAGTGATCGCTCAAAAAGAGGCTCATCAAGGCGTGCATATAAAAATATTGGATCAGGATCAAGAAATTAAATCGCGATATGGCGCAGGAACATTCTTATTGTTTGAGGGAAGTATGACCCATAATTCAGCAGTAGAATAGGTTCTGAAAGGCGTAGAGCGGTGTTTATTCCGCTCTACTGGCTAGGTTTAGGCAGCTGGCAATAGATAACCCACCCAGATTGCGCAGGGACAAAAAGGCCAGCAAGGTGGGTGGGTTCTTTGTTGCGAGTTGCCTTATATGAAAAGTAAGATAATTAATTGAGCAGATATAATTCTAAGTATCATCACCAGTGGATAAACCGTTGCATAAGCAATAGATACGGCTGATGAGCTGCTAAGGCTGTTTGCAAATGCTAGTGCCGGTGGATCAGTCATGCTACCTGCCAATAATCCACACACGGATAGATAATTAATCTTATAAATGCCTTTTGCTACAAATGCAACAATTAACAGTGGTAACAGGGTGATTGCGATAGCGCAGCCCATCCAGTAGAAGCCATCACCATTGATGAGTGTATTCACAAATTGATCACCAGAATGCAAACCTACACAGCCTAGGAAAAGCACAATCCCCATATCTTTTAAAATAATATTAGAGCTTTTGGGAAGATGCCATGTCATGGTTCCCCAGTTACCAATACGGCTTAAGATTATGGCAATAATCAATGGACCGCCAGCAAGTCCTAATTTGATGGCCGATGGAATACCCGGTACAAAGAAAGGCCAGCTACCTAAAATAACACCTAAGGTAATACCGATGAAGATAGGTACAATTTGAGGGTGGTTAAGTTTTTCAAGTGAATTTCCTAAAACGGTTTCAACTTGTTTTAATGACTCTTCACTTCCAACAACATGAATCTCATCACCAAATTGAATGTTTTCAGAACCGGTTGGTGTAAGTTCAATTTCAGGGCGATGGATTCTAGGAATAGTCACGCCATAAAAAGTACGAAATGCTCCAACCGTTTTCCCTACTGCTTCTTTGTTAGTAACAACGAAGCGTTTGCTGTATATGTTGGCAGAAATTTCTTTTAGATTAACTTCTGACTCTGAACCGACGAGCATTTTAAGCTCTTCCAGTTTTTTTCTTTCACCAACTAAACGAATACTATCGCCTGTATTAAGTTGGGTTAAGTGGTTAACTATTTGGACTTCTCCATCATGAAGAATGCGGGTGACAACGACTTCCATTGATTCAAAGAAATGAACCTGGTCTACGGTTAAGCCATCTAGATTTGCATTTTCAATTTTCAGGTCGACCCAAATAGGATGATTGGCATTTTGTTTCTGTGTTTTTGCAAAAGAGCTTGCCGATGTATCAACGTTGACCTTGAAAAAAAACTTGGTCAGCAGCATAGTTAAAATAATGCCGATAATGCCGAATGGATAAGCGACAGCGTAACCTAAACCGGGATGTTTGAGTGTTTCACCATCGATGGTCGGCATTCCACTCAGTATCTCCTGGGCAGCAGCTAGGGACGGTGTGTTGGTCGTTGCGCCAGAAAACAGGCCAACAGCGACAGGAATTTCAATGCCGCCAAAGTAACTAATTAAAACGGTAATAACCGCACCTAGAATAACGATGCTGGCAGCCATAATATTGAGAGTAATTCCGTTTTGTAAAAAAGAATTCACAAAACCAGGTCCTACTTGCAAACCAATGGCATAAACAAACAGGATAAGACCAAATTCACGTAAAAAATGCATGATATGTGGGTCAATAGTTACCCCAAAATGCCCAAAAGCTAATCCAGAAAATAAAACACCGGCAATACCGAGTTTGATTTTGAAAAAAGGAATTTCACCTAAAGCAAGTCCGGTAGAAATAACCAGTCCTATAACTAATAATGTGTGTGCTACCGACTGTTCGGTAAGCAGATTTATAAACCAATCCATTAGGAATTTATGATATGTAATTAGAATTAAGTGAAGAGTAACACAGCTAGTTAATTTTCTTTATGCATAGATAGTTTCCTAATAGTTAACATTTAATATTAAGTAAAGTTCTGGACGTAGGGTAAAATGCACGATTTAAAATTTCTTTCACAATAAACTCGATATGGATATTTTTCAAGCGGTTGCGCTGGCTGTTTTACAAGGTTTAACAGAGTTTTTACCGATTTCAAGTTCGGCACACCTGATTTTATTACCGGTTTTAGTTGGCTGGGAAGATCAGGGATTAGCCTTTGATGTGGCAGTGCATGTGGGTACTTTAACGGCGGTTGTTGCTTTTTACCGTAAAGATGTTGTACAGATTATTGTAGCCTGGAGTCGTTCTGTTATTGGCAAAGGAACTTGTGATGACTCTCGATTGGCCTGGTACGTGATTTTAGGAACAATACCTGTAGGTCTGGTAGGTATTACTTTACCTGATGTTGTTGAGAATGTTTTGCGATCACCTTTGGTTATCGCCGCTTCAACGATAGTTTTTGCCTTTTTATTGTGGTTTGCTGAAAAACAGGCAAAAGAACAACGATCAACCATTACTTTGCTGGATGCTATTATTATTGGTCTATTTCAAGCAGTGGCTTTGATTCCAGGCACTTCGCGGTCGGGTATCACTATAACAGCAGGACTAATGACTGGTTTAAAACGTGAACATGCGGCACGTTTTTCATTTTTGTTATCAATTCCTGTTATTGCTTTGGCAGGTATGGTTAAAGGGCTGGAGTTGTACAAATCAGCAGCAATAGTTCATTGGGATTTGATTGTTGTGGGTGTTTCATTATCAGCGATTGTGGCGTATGTTTCTATTGGCTGGTTTTTAAAATTACTGGATAAAGTGGGAATGATGCCTTTTGTTATTTATCGGCTAATACTGGGGATCTTCCTCTTCACTGTATTTTTTGGACAGTTTAAGTAAAACAAATACAGCCCCTGTTCCTCCTTCTTTTGGTGGGGTGGAGCAGAATGCTTGTACCTCTTTGTGTTGACGTAACCAGCGATTAATTTCATTTTTTAATACGGGGTGTTCGCTGGCAGAGCGTAAACCTTTGCCATGGATAATATGTATACAGCGGTAACCATCTTCTAAACTAAAGTGCAGAAATTTCGATAATTGGTGTTCGGCTTCACGACTCGTTAGGCCATGTAAATCTATTGAGGCATCCAAGCCAAAATAACCTTTACGAAGTTTCTTTAATACATTCTTTTGTAAACCTGGGGCTATAAAACTCATGCTATCTTCCTGATACAGTTGTTCTATATCAGTGTCTAAAGCTTGTTTAAAGTTCGTATCAATCTTTTCTGACTGCAGTTTGGGATAGGGTTTTGGTTTTTGAGTGGTTTCTAGCAATAAATTATCGTTTTCTATAGGTTTAACGTTACCAATAGATTGTCTAAATAAAGCAGAATCTTCTGCTGAAAGTGTTTTTTTTGCCACGATAACTGAATGAGTACGCTGATATTTGCTAAGATAGTTGATTTTATAGCGTTTTAAGCCTTTATGCACATACTAATAAGTAATGATGATGGATATCTCGCCACTGGCATATGTGTTTTGGCCGAATCATTAGCTAAATATGCAGACATTTCAGTGGTTGCACCTGATAAAAATCGTAGTGCAGCCAGTAATTCACTGACATTGGATATGCCGCTTAGAGCGCAGACATCTGAAAATGGATTTATCCGTGTTGATGGCACTCCGACGGATTGCGTTCATTTGGCGATTACGGGGTTATTGGAAGAAGAACCAGATATGGTTTTTGCGGGAATAAACCACGGTTCAAATCTGGGTGATGATGTGTTGTATTCAGGTACGGTTGCTGCTGCGACAGAGGGTCGATTCCTAGGCCTGCCAGCGATTGCTATTTCTATGGCATCAAATGATCCAAAACATTTTGAAACGGCTGCCGAGGTTGCGGTGACTTTATTGAAAAAGGTTGTTGAAACTCCTTTGCCTAAAGATACCTTGCTTAATGTAAATGTACCTGACTTACCCATGTCAGAAATTAAAGGTTACCAATCAACACGTCTTGGACAAAGGCATAAAGCAGAGCCTGTCATTAAATCTTCAGACCCTCGAGGTAGAGAAATTTATTGGGTGGGTCCGCCGGGTAATGAGCAAGATGCTGGACCTGGAACAGATTTTTATGCCATAAAGCAGGGTTATGTTTCGGTGACACCATTGCAACTGGATTTAACCAGATACGATAGGGTAGATGACTTACAGCAATGGTTATCAGCGGAGAATAAGGCATGAATGAACGCCTGCAAGGTAGAGGGATGACATCTTCTAGAACACGAGGGCGTATGATTGATCGATTGAGAGAACAAGGTATTACAAATGCTAGCGTTTTAGCTGTCATTGGGGATACACCTAGGCATATTTTTGTTGATGAAGCATTAGCCAGCCGGTCTTATGAAGATACCGCTTTACCTATAGGTCATAATCAGACGATTTCCCAGCCCTATATTGTGGCAAGAATGACCGAGTTATTACTGGAAAATGGACCCTTATCTAAAGTCTTAGAAATAGGCACAGGCTGTGGTTACCAAACAGCTATTCTGGCACCTTTAGTTGATAAAGTTTATTCAGTTGAGCGTATTGCCCCTTTATTAAAAAAGGCTAAAAATAATTTATGGGATTTAAAACTAAAGAATATTAGTTATCAACACAGTGATGGCGGCTGGGGTTGGCCAGAACAAGCACCTTTTGATGGGATATTGGTTGCCGCTGCACCTGTGGAAATACCGGAAACTTTATTAGAACAACTGGCTGTAGGAGGGGTGATGCTTATTCCGATTGGAGGCGATAAACAGGAATTGCATAAAGTCACTCGAACAGAAACAGGCTATGAAGATGAAATACTTGAACCTGTTAGTTTTGTACCATTTTTATCAGGAAGAGGGTAATGTTTAAACAGTTATACGATAAAGCGTTAGGGTGGGCAAGACACCGTCATGCAGAAAAGTATTTGTGTGCCTTAAGTTTCTCTGAGTCATCTTTTTTCCCCATTCCACCTGATGTAATGCTTGCCCCTATGGCATTGGCACAACCGAGTAAAGCATTTAGGTTGGCACTATTAACAACCATTTTTTCGGTTTTAGGTGGAATGTTGGGGTATTGTATCGGTTACTTTTTATTTGATGTGGTTTCTGGCTGGTTACAGGAGACTCATTACTGGCAGAAGTATTTACAGGCAGAAAGCTGGTTTAATGAATGGGGTTTTTGGGCTATATTTGTTGCGGGCTTTTCACCGATACCCTATAAGGTCTTTACGATTGCTGCGGGTGCATTGCAAATGATCTTCTTACCTTTTGTTTTAGCTTCCATGGTGGGGCGTGGTGCACGGTTTTTTTTGGTGGCTATGTTGATAGCCGCTGGTGGTGAGAAGCTAGAGTCTAAATTAAGACAATATATGGATATATTAGGCTGGGTTGTGGTTCTGTTGGTTGTTATTGGTGGTGTTGCCTATAAGTTTTGGTGGCAGGGATAAAGAAAGTATTGAATACTGATGATGGGCTTATTCAGTAGTCGATGAGCTTTGTCTTTTAATTTTATAGCCATGAACAAACCACAGGTTGCTTCCATTCTGTCCTTCAATACACGGCGTGAATACATCCATGGTGCTTGGTGACAGCATCCCTGCTGTCAACAGTCTTGAAAAACAGAGTGGAAACAACTTTAGTATAGGAATAACCTGTTATTTATTCATGGCTATATTTAATTTTGACAAACAGAACAAAAATAGCTGGCACGTTGTGCAATTTTAATGTGTTGTATAGTTGATGAGCATTGGATACAGTTTTCATTCTTGCGACCATAAACAGCTAAAGACTGCTGGAAATAGCCTGGTTTCCCTTGTTCATTAACAAAATCTCGTAAGGTTGTTCCGCCCTGATTGATAGCTTGTTGCAAAACGATTTTTATACACTCCGCCAGCTTTTGGTATCGTTTGAGTGAAATTTCCCCTGCGTGTCTTGTTGGGAGTATGCCAGCCATAAAAAGCGCTTCACTGGCGTAAATATTGCCTACACCTACGACATTGTGACCATTCATAATAAAGGTTTTTACAGGTACCTTTCTATTAGTAGATAAATCATAGAGGTGTTTTCCTGTAAAGTCGCCAGATAAAGGCTCCGGGCCTAATTGATTGATTAACTTGTGCTGATGGATTGGCAGCGGTGTTGATAATATAGCTCCAAAGCGTCGAGTATCATTAAACCGCAATGCTGTCTTATCATTAAAAATAAAATCCACATGGTCATGTTTTTCTGGCGCTAAATTGCTATCTATAATTCGCAGATTGCCAGACATGCCCAAATGTATAATAACTGTTTCAGCCGTGTTAGTTTTTAACAGTATATATTTCGCGCGGCGTTGAATGGTTTCAAAAAAATTACCAATCAGTAATTTAGGCAGGTTGTCGGGGATGGGCCAGCGTAACTGTGGTTGCCGGATAATAACATTGATTATGGGTTTGTTCAGGATGTGAGGACTTATTCCCCGGCAGGTGGTTTCAACTTCGGGTAGCTCAGGCATTAATCATTTATGTTGTTGGCTGGGATAGTAGTTAATTCTAATTTTTACACAAAGCCCACAGAGACACAAAGAAAAGATTTTTTGTGTGTTAGATATCTCTTTCTATTAGAGACTAAGTTCGAATTCCACCACCGAGTAAAGATAAAACCATTTTTTTAGATTGGTTTGCTTGAGTAGCAGAGGCAATGCTGGCTTTTTCTAGAATTTGTGCTTGAATGAGTCTTGATACTTCTTTTGCTACATCTGCATCACCAATTCGACTTCTGGCGGCCTGGGTGTTAATTGAAAATTCTTCTGCATTAGATATGGCAGAGTTAAAACGGTTTTCAACCGCTCCAAACTTGCCTGCTTGTCGTGACACAGCCTCAATGTCCGCATCGATTTGTTCAATAGCTGCCGTTGCAGATTCGGCAGATGAAACATCTATTGCATTACCACCTTGGTCTGAACTAACAGAATTTAGGTCTTCAAGAGAATTTAAGTCAACTGAAATTTGGTTACCTGCACCAGCATCAGGCCCAACTTGAAATGAAACGTTTTTACCGCCTGAGGGGAAAATAGATTGACCACCAAAAGCTGATTTGCTTAGATCAGTGTTAGCACTGGAAAGTTGGTTTATTTCCGCCTGCATGGCGCTTCTGTCACCAGAATTTGCTGTGCCATTGGCTGCTTGAACAGCTAACTCTCTCATCCTTTGTAGATTGGAGCTTATTTCTCCTAAGCCACCTTGGGCGGTTTGTACAAATGAAATGCCATCGTTGGCATTGCGAATGCCTTGGTCTGCACCTCTAATCTGTGCAGTTTGGCGTTGCATAATTGCAGAGCCTGCCGCGTCATCACTCGCACTGTTGATGCGTAACATTGAAGACAGTCTTTGAAAAACTTCATTTTGGGTTTTCTGGGCGCCTCCAATACTGCGAGATGAAAAGCTATTGCCAGAGTTGATTGAGAAGGTCATGGAACTGTCCCCATAAATTTATATGGTTCTAGATTAACATAAGGAAACATGAATTACAGTGATGATCATCACAGTGTTAGTTATACAGCTCAAGACTAGAAATACGTTGATCAATTTTCTTAATCATTGCTTGGTATTTTTCACTGTAGACTGAGCCAAATCGCTGCTTAAAAGTCGTGTTACTCATGTTTTCCGGTAAATCTCTGACTTCAGGCATAAAAGCAGTATAGTCTTTAATATTAGCCATGCGTTTTTGAAAGTGTTTTGCCTGAGCAGGGGTACTAACAGCAGCTTTACCAAAATGTAACCCGGCTTTATCACCCGCTAAATCAATAAAACTAAAACCACTGCCTTTTTTTGAATCACTGATTTCTTTCTCCTGACCTAATATAAGCGCCAGTGTTTCTGCTCCATTCGCTGCAAGTACGGCTGATGCCATAAAGTGTTTAGCCATGTCCGTTCGTCTATATAAAGATGCCGGGTATTGCTTCTGAGTACTAGGCCCTATATCAAAGGGAAAATAGGGTTGAATTTCACTCTTATTGACATAGGTACTAATAGCAATGAGTACAAAACGGTTTTCAGCAATTGCTGTTTTTTCTGTGGAACGTTGGTCAGCAAATTTAAATAAAGGCTGTAGAAGTTCGGCTAGAGACAAGCGCCATTTTGGGTCATGCTGAGCGATAATCTGAGTAATTTGTTGCTGATAAAAAAGAACTGAACGGTAATTCTTGTTGTTTAAACTCAGTTTGTTTTTTATGGCTAAGTCAGCAGAAGATAAGTAGCTAATACTCAAGCCTTTGGGATGAATCTGTATACCTCTTATATGCTGTGAAGCAAGGATGTAATACTCTTTTAGAGGTGTGTATTTAATAATGCTTTCTAAAATTAGGCCTGCAAATTCATCTGCAACTTTTATGTTGCCAATTTGAAGCCTGTTGATAATGGGGTAACCGTGGTGTTTGCTTAGATTGAAACTAAAATTAATATATTTTCCAAAATAGTGGTTATTTAGGAGTAAAGCTATTTTAAACTGTAATAAATTTTCTTCTATTTCAATTTTGGAGGTACTTGGAATGTAATAATTTAAAAGATAATTTAGCGCTATATTAAGGTCTTTTTCATTAAGTTTGATAGTTTTTTGGGACTTTGAAGTACTGTAACCTACAATTTTCTTGGCTCTTTGTATGTCGCTGTGCGTAAGAGACCAGTTATGCTGAGTAATGGCGCTATTATCTATAGCAAAAAACAGCAGTGTTGCCAATAATAGGGGAGGCGCTGCAAGGTAAAAAAATACTAGCCTTAATGATGTTAATAAAGGGGACAAAAGAATGAGAGAAAACTGTTTCATCCCCGTTAACCTTTACGAAAAAACTAACTGGTATCCGGCATTGTCCAGATAAAATGCTTCACTTTCTAAATCAGTTCGAGTCAGCGGTGCGTCGTCTAGCCAGTGATCGTCAAATATGATTTCTATTACCGAAGGGTTAATGGTTATTTTAAAGTGAGGTATTTCTAGTGTATGGCGATTCCGGTGTAATAAGATTGCAAGTCGTAAAATAATGACAAGATAGGGCGAATCCTTGTCCCAAGGTTCAGGGAGTTTTTTAAAACGTGAACGGGATAATTTTTTACGATGAGAACGAACAAGCGTGGCGAGTAAGAGTTGGTCTTTTCTGGAGAAGCCAGCAAAGTCCCCATTTTCAATAACATAAGCACTGTGTTTATGATATTGACTATGAGCAATATCGCGGCCAATTTCGTGAAGTGTGACTGCCCAGTTTAGAAATTGAGTAATGTTTTTACTATTGTCCGCACAACAACTACTGTCTAGCTGGTTAAGAATATAGTTAACTGTCTGGTTAATACGGTCAGAATGTTGCTGGTCTGTATGGTAATGCTCGGCAATGGTCGCTACAGTTTTGGAACGAATATCATGATCATAAAGTCGACCTAATAAATCATGAACAAGTCCCTCTCGCAAGGCACCATCAGATACTGTCATTTGTTCGATATTCAATATTTGAAAAGTGGCATAGACAATGGCAACTCCTCCAACAAAAACAGGCAGGCGTTCTTCGCTTAGCTCAGGCAGTTTTAATTCGCTCACATGTTTGCATTCAGTGATATGAGAAACGAGTTTTTCCAGTCCTTGTTTGGTAATGCCGTTATTACTCCATTCACTTGCTATCAGTACCTTATGGATGGAACGTAAACTACCAGAGGCACCAATCGCTTCATCCCAGCGGTTGCTATTGAATTTTTTGTAGAAAGGGTCTAGTTGGTGCTGTGCAAAAAGCACTGATCGTTTAAATGACCTTTTGGTAATGGCGCCATCTTTAAAAAATTTATTGCTGACGGTCACGCAACCCATATTTAAACTTTCTTTGGTTTTTGCCGTGTCATCAACGCCTATAATATACTCAGTACTACCCCCGCCAATATCCATAACAAGCCGAGATTTTGCATTGCTTCCCAAACTATTGGCAACGCCTTGATAGATAAGTCTGGCTTCTTCAATACCGGCAATAATATCAATAGGGTGGCCTAAAGCCTTTTCAGCTTTTTCAATAAATTCTTGAGAATTTTTGGCTGTGCGTAATGTATTTGTGCCTACAATCCTAACACTACCCGCAGGAAAGTTTTGTATACGCTGACCAAAGCGTTCCAGACACTCTAAGGCTTTATTTTGAGTTTCAATATTTAGGTTTCTATTATTATCAAGACCTGATGCCAGACGCACCATTTCCCTTAGACGGTCAATGGTGCGTAATTTACCATTGTCTAGTTTACAGACTATCATATGAAAGCTATTGGAACCTAAGTCTATAGCTGCAACACTGGAGGGTACTTCGTTTTTCACGCGGTTATCCTGTTTTTGTTGAATTCTGATAAAATTACTGGGTTAATTAAATTATGAATTTGAATATGTATAATTTAACTCATTTATCCTTTCCCGTTAAGCATTAGTTGTTATGAACGCATTATCTATTAAAAATCTGAAAAAAACATACAACAATGGTTTTATTGCATTAAAGGGGATAGACCTAGAGGTACAAAGTGGTGATTTTTTTGCGCTACTAGGGCCTAATGGTGCGGGAAAATCAACCGCAATAGGTATTATCAGTTCATTAGTGAACAAAAGTAGTGGCTCGGTGAGTGTATTTGGACATGATTTAGTCAAAGATAATGCAAAAGCTAAAAGTTGTATTGGTTTAGTACCTCAGGAAATTAATTTTAATCAATTTGAGACGGTTGAAAATATTGTATTAAACCAGGCAGGGTATTACGGTATCCCAAGAAAACAAGCGATAAAAAGTGCGGAGAGGTGTTTAAAGCAATTATCTCTTTGGGATAAACGTAATACCGTATCAAGGCGACTTTCAGGAGGCATGAAGCGGCGAGTGATGATTGCAAGGGCTTTAGTGCACTCGCCCAAATTATTAATTTTAGATGAGCCGACTGCGGGTGTGGACATAGAAATACGTCGCTCAATGTGGGAAATGATGGAGCAGGTAAATCAGCAAGGTACAACCATTATTTTAACGACTCATTATCTGGAAGAGGCGGAAAGTTTATGCAAGAATATTGCAATTATTAATGATGGTTTAATTGTCGAAAATACAGGGATGAGTGAGCTGCTTTCTCGAATAAACAAAGAATATTTTGTACTTAATTTAGCTAAACCCATTGTAGATTTACCTAAGATAGAGGGTTATGAATTTGAACAAGTTGAGAAGAAAGTCATTAATGTATCGGTAGAAAAAAATAAAAGCTTAAATCAATTGTTTCAAATATTGACAGAAAAAAATATTAAAGTGTTAAGTTTAAAAAACAAAACAAACCGCCTTGAACAACTATTTATGGATTTGGTTAATGAATAATTTTGTCGCATTTCGAACTATTTTAATCAAAGAAATTCGTCGATTTACACGTATTTGGCCACAAACCTTATTGCCACCGGCGATAACAACCTCGCTTTATTTTATGATTTTCGGTCGCCTTATCGGTGAAAGAATAGGCAATATCAGTGGTGTAAGCTATATGGACTATATTGTCCCAGGAATTATTCTTATGTCAGTCATTAGTCACTCTTATGCCAATGTGGTTTCCTCTTTTTATTCCACCAAGTTTCAGCGCCATATTGAAGAGTTATTAGTTGCACCGGTTTCAAACTGGGTGATTCTGGCAGGGTATGTTTGTGGAGGTGTTGCTAGAGGGCTATTAGTGGGAGCGGTAGTAACCGGCATATCAATGTTATTTGCAGATATAAGCGTACATAATTTAGCGGTCACATTGGCTGTTTATTTTTTAACAGCCACTTTGTTTGCTTTGGCGGGCTTTATCAATGCGGTGTTTGCGGATAGTTTTGATGATATTTCTATTATTCCGAACTTCGTTTTAACGCCACTCAGTTATTTAGGAGGCATTTTCTATTCAGTTTCTATGTTACCTGATGTCTGGCAAACTATATCCTTAGCTAATCCAATTCTATATATGATTAATGCGTTTAGATATGGATTAATCGGGGTAACAGATGTTGAAATAGAGATTGCATTTTTAATGACTAGTGGCTTTATTGTTTTTTTAACCGGTCTTAGCCTGCTCTTGCTACATAAAGGGGTTGGGATAAAAAACTAAAACTCTGTTTTCTCTATTCAGCTAAAAACAGCCTTTAGTCGATCAATGTTCAGAATGGTGATTTGCTTGTTGTTTACAAGGATAAGCCCGTCTTGCTGAAGCTTTTTAAATAAACGGCTAACAGTTTCGATTGTCAGGCCAAGATGGTTAGCAATTTCCTGACGAGTGAATGATAAAGTGAATTCTGAGGCTGAAAACCCTCGTGTTTTTAAACGATCAGAAAGGCTGATTAAGAAATAAGCTAATCTTTCTTCAGCAGGCCTTTTTCCCAGAATGATCAATTCCTTATCTTCATTCATCTTTTCACTACTATGTCGAAATAGTTCTCTTGTTAGTGTGGGAACGTTTTGAAAAAGATCATCAATACTATGAGCGGGCAGTTCACAAAAACTGAGTGTGTCGAGTGCAATTGCAGAGCAGTTATGTTTATCATTAGATAAGCCGTCAAATCCTAATAATTCACCAGGTAGCAAGATATTTAAAATACGTTCATTGCCTTTTTTGTCATTGCTAACCAGCTTTGCAGTCCCCGATTTTATAGCTAAAAGACCTCTAAAATCATCACCCACACGAAAAATATAATCACCTTTCTGGAGGGTTTTTTCTGGCTTAATGATTTTGCTAATACTGATTATTTCTTGCTGAGATAAGCCTCTAGGGAAACAAATTTTATCGAGACTGCAATTGTCACAACTGACATCATGTAGTGGAGAGTTCATAAAATATTAGAATAAACCTGAAAATGGTTGAACCGTGACTGATTCACCCTTTGAAACGGATGATCTATCATGTTCAAGAATGATAAATGCATTAGCCATACTCATTGAGCGAAGAATACCAGAACCTTGTTTGCCCGTTGTTTTAACAGAGTATGTTCCATCCGGTTGCTGAGATAAAATGCCTCGAACAATTTCTGTTCGCCCTGGTTTTTTGCGAATATTCTCAGTGGTTTTTATTTGTAGCAAAGGCTGTAGAGGTTTATCTTTAATACCTAACATTTGATCTAAAGCAGGCAATACAAATTGAAAAAAGGTGACCATAACAGCAACTGGATTGCCGGGTAAGCCAAAGAATATACTTTTTCCTAGCTTTCCAAAGGCAAGCGGCCTGCCTGGTTTGATGGCAATTTTCCAGAAATCGACTTGGCCTGATTGTTGTAGTGCTGTTTTAGTGTGGTCAGCATCGCCAACAGAAACACCACCCGATGAAATAATCATATCTGCGGTTTTACTCGCTTGTTGAAAGCTTTTCAGTAATGCTTCAGGGTTATCTTCTAAAATACCTAGATTAATAATTTCAATATCGGGGCGATCTAGAGCTGCATATAAACTGTAGCGGTTACTGTCGTATAAACTGTTCTCTGTATGTGTATTGCCAATGCTGATTACTTCATTACCCGTGGAGGCAATGGCTACTCTGAGTTTTCTTGTTACTTTGACTTCAGCTATACCTAAAGAAGCGATAAGCCCAATATCTGCAGGCGTAATGAATCGTCCGGGTTGTAGAATGGTTTCATCTATTTGAATATCTTCACCTGCCAGACGGATGTTTTGCCCCGCTTTATGCGTGTGATCAATCGTTATTGAATTATCCTGTAATTCAACATGTTCCTGCATAATTACTAAGTCAACGCCTTTAGGAATGGTAGCCCCCGTCATAATGCGGATACATTGACCGGAAGAGAGTGCTTTTGGGCTAGGGTTGCCTGCGAAGGCAGCGCCACAAATTGGTAAAGATGCTTCGCCGCTGATTGGTAGGTCTTTAATATTGATCCCATAACCATCAACTGCTGAATTATTGTGGCCTGGCACATTAAAGGGTGCAACTATGTTCTCTGCGAGAGTGCGGCCTTTGGCTTTTTCAATGGTAATTAATTGAAAGTCGGTAATTGTTGTTAGTGATGCTGAAATCTTTTTAAGCGCCTGTTCAACAGGTAGTAAACCTGATTCGTAAATATCAGCACAACTGGGTTGGGTAGCGATCATAGTTAATTCAATTATTTGATAATACTTGTATTGGTATCGGTATTGCCAAGGTTATCGTTCCAGGAAATGGTAATTTCATCCCCGCTATTTCCACCGTTGAGTAAAAAATCAAAGTAAGGGTTTTTAGAAATGCTACCCGCCATATTGCAGTTAATGATTTTAGTTTGATTATGCTCGACCCAAAGCTCCTGAATGTGGTGAGCAGGAATAAGCTGGTTTTGCTTGTCTCTGTTACGACCATTTTCCATTGGGTGGGTGATCAGTGTACGAATTTGAGTTTGATTATTAAGACGTTTAGTTCTTATTTTAATACTGGACATTTTTATTAGCCTCCACAGCCGCCAATAGTAACTTTAACGTATTTACTTTGTCGGTAGAACTTTCCTTCAGCTTCTATAATGACTATAACATCACTGCTTTCAGCCATTTTAATTCTGGCTGATACACTCGGTTCCATAACAGGTGATAAAAAAAATTCGGCAATTAATGGGTGAGGGTTTTTCTCTACCAGAATAGATATCTTTTCAATATTTTTTATAGTGCTGGTGATTTTAATGGGTACGATGGCACCATTCTCGGCAGTTCGGGGTAATCGACTGAATTTTATTTTCTGACTGCTTATAAACTCAATATCAGGGAAATATTGCTTTAGTAATTCATCATAAGTCGTAGCTTTAAAACGCTCTTTTAACCATTGCGCCTGAGCCCATGAACTGTATATTAACCCACTACTGGCTGTAAAAGCATAAGCCGTTATTGAGAGCAGGTTCTTAATGAATTTTCGACGACTTTCTAACATGAGTTATTGATTAAAAAGATTGATATAAGCTCGAGAAGATTGTTCAGGATCTTTTTCAAAAATACCGCCAATAACAGCGAGTACATTAGCGCCTGCTGTTAATAATTGTCCACCATTCTCGGGTAAAATGCCGCCGATAGCAACAATAGGCAGATTAATTTGTTTTTTAGCGAGAGCCAGCGTTTTAATATGAGCAGGTAAGGCTAGGGGTTTGGAGCTAGAAGGAAAAAATCGGCCAAAAGCAACGTAATTAACGCCGTTTTTTTGTGCGTGTAAGGCGGTATCAATATTGTCGTAGCAAGATAAACCAATAATGGCTTTGTGGCCTAGTATTTTTCTGGCTTGTGCAATCCCCCCGTCATCCTTGCCAATATGCACACCATCAGCACCAGAACGAAGTGCAAGTTCGGCATCATCATTAATAAGTAAAGGCACTTTATGCTGATGGCAAATGGTCACTAGTTGTTTTGCGAGATAAACCGCGTCATCAGGGTTTTTATCTCTATATTGAATAACAGCCGCTCCACCTTTTATTGCAGCGCTTACTTCCTTGATAATGGTCTCTGGTGTTTTTCCATCAGTTTGAGTAATGGCATATAAACCACTGGCTGGAAATTGCATTAGCTGTTCTCCATCCAGAATAATCGATTAGGCAGGTGCTGGCCTTTTCCTGGATGGTGAGCAGCTGACAATGCATTCCAAGTATAATCCTGTGCTTCAGAAATGGCAGTAAAAGGATCGAGACCTTGTGCAATAAGTGCGGCGATTGCACTGGCAAGTGTACAGCCTGAACCATGATATTCTTCTGTTAAGCGATCCCAGCTAAAGGTTTCTGTTTTATCATTCGACTGAAATAACTGGTTGTTTACCGATGTAGACTGTTCATGAGTCCCCGTAATCAACACATAATCACAACCTTTATCAATTAAGGTCTGTCCACAAAGGGACAGGTCTTCTTGTTGGGATAAGGTTCTTGCCTCTTCACTGTTTGGCGTTAAAATAGTCGTGCAGGGCAAGAGTTGTTCAACTATACAGTCAATTAATTGTTGGTTAGATACTGATGCACCACCGCCTGCGGCTAAAACAGGGTCTAAAATAACAGGGATATGAGGGTGCTGTATTAAAATAGAGTGGATAGCGGATGCCGTTTCATGGTGACCAATAAGGCCTATTTTAATTGCCTTTACCTCAAAGTCATTTAGAATCGTATTTGCCTGATCAATGACATCTTGAGCTTGTTGAGGAATGAGTTTTTTAACATTGCTACTGTCTTGTTCTGTTAGTGCGGTAATAACACTGCAAGCATGGCATTGATGACTGATAAGTGTTTCAATATCGGCTTGTATGCCTGCTCCTCCACTAGGGTCGTGGCCGGAGAAAGATAAAACAACAGGGTGGTTTGCACTCATAAAAATAGCATCTAAATATCTTAAAAATAGGGTGTTAGGATAGCATAAGCGGAGAATTAAATGATCAAGATATGTATCCCTTGTGGGTATATCTACCAAGGCGAAATAACGTTTGATGAATTACCTGAAGATTGGGTCTGTCCTGACTGTGGAGCAGCGATTAAGTTTTTTTCAGAAATTGATGCGTCATTGTCTGAAAAATCAGAGAATAAACAGACTCAGGATTAAACTATCATGGGTGTGGGAACCCATTGCAAATTATATTAATGCAAATATGAATGATTCGCAACAGCAGTTAATTATTTTGCAATCTTTACAACAGTAACTATTAGGGATATGGTTGATCAGGTCTTTGGAGCAGGGAATAAAATGCTAAAAAATAAACAACTCTGGGAGTCTTTTTTTCCTGAATTTATTCATTGTGGAGAAGCGGCAA